>ERZ1643247.354-NODE-354-length-56885-cov-14.814130_pt1 | contig 56885 bp, 50 predicted proteins | sample MGYA00579264_ERZ1643247 | MGnify/ENA primary metagenome ERZ1643247 (study PRJEB29033, sample SAMEA4952262) | chicken gut metagenome | biome: Broiler Chicken; feature: Gastrointestinal Tract; material: Caecum | place: Ireland | collected 2018 | study: Broiler... | reverse complement strand
CAGGGCATTCGATCCCACTCGAGGCGGGCTGCCGCCCCCTCGAGCTCCCCCGCCCAGACTCGGGCGGCTTTTTTATTTTGCACAAGTTTTTTGACATGCTGAGAGGGCGGAGCCGCAAGGCTCCGCCCTCTGTCTGTCTTTTTCCTTATTCCTCGGGTTTGGCTTCCTCTTCGGCAGGGGACTCCTCCCCTTCCGCCTCGGCGGCCTGTTCGGCCACGATCTCGGCCTCCACGGCCTCCTCCACCTCGTCGGCGTCGATGACCTCTCCGTCCGCCTTGGCCTCGGCCTTCAGCTGAGCGATCCGCTCATTATTGGCCTCGATGGTGGCCTTGGCGGCGGCGATCTTCTCACAGGCGGCGGCGTAGCCCGCATCGGGAGTGGCTCCGTGCTCGGCATAGTAGAGCTTGCCCAGCTCCACATAGGCCTTCTTGATTCCGCCCTCCTCCGCCAGGTTGGAGGCGGAGAGCTTGGCGATCTCCGCCACACGCTTGGAGGTGGCCACACCGGCCTCCGCCAGGCGCTTGGACGTGGCGGCCACGCTCTGAGCCAGATCGGTGGCCATTTCAGTCAAATTATCCGAAAATCCCATGATTTCGTACCTCCTGTTTCGTACGGTTTCCCGTGTACTGGCTTCATTCTAACGCATTTTATTCAGCGGCGCAAGGACCTTTGTCTGGATTTAATCGTTTTTTTAGGTTCTCTGTATCCGACTTTCAGATTTGCCTCAGACCTGGAAATTGACCGAGGTGTCTCCCTTCTCGTCCTCGCCGAACTCGTAGTCCTTGCCCGGCAGAACGGCATTCAGAGCGATGCCGGCGATGGCGGCCACCGCCAGGCCGGACAGGCTCACCTCAATGGACCCCACAGAGAAGGTCACCGCCCCGGAGTAGTTGACTCCGATGGCCAGCACCATGATGATGGCGGCGATGATGACGTTACGGCTGTTGGTGAAGTCCACCTGATTTTCCACAATGTTGCGCACGCCCACGGCGGAGATCATGCCATAGAGGACCATGGACACGCCGCCCATGGTGGCGGTGGGCATGGCGGACACCAGGGCCGCGAACTTGGGGGAGAAGGACAGCAGGATGGCAAGTCCCGCGGCGATGCGGATGACCCGGGGGTCATAGACCCGGGACAGGGCCAGCACGCCGGTGTTCTCCCCGTAGGTGGTGTTGGCTGGAGCTCCGAACAGAGCGGCCAGAGAGGTGGCCATGCCGTCGCCCAGCAGAGTGCGGTGGAGGCCCGGGTCCTGAAGGAAATTCCGCTCGCAGGTGGAGGAGATGGCGCAGATGCCGCCGATGTGCTCCACCATGGTGGCCAGGGCCAGGGGCATAATGGTCACCGCCGAGGTGAGCAGCATACCGGAGTCCACATTGGGCCGGCTGAACAGGCCGAACAGGGTGTCCTCAAACCGGAAGGGCAGGCCGATCCAGGGGGCGTCCAGCAGGGCCTGGACCTTGGCCGGGTCCATGACCTCCATTCCCGCGGCCTGACAGACGGCGGCCACTCCATAGGAGCCCACCACGCCCAGGAGGATGGGGATGATCTTCACCATGCCCTTGCCCCAGATGTTGCACACCACCACAATGGCGATGGCCACCAGGGCAATGGCCCAGTTGGAGCGGCAGTTGGTGATGGCGGTGGAGCTGAGGGTCAGGCCGATGCAGATGATAATGGGGCCGGTGACGATGGGCGGGAAATAGCGCATCACCGCCTTGGTGCCGAACACCTTGAAGAGAGCGGCCAGCACCACATAGAGGAGTCCCGCCAGCACCACGCCGAAGCAGGCGTAGGGGAGCATCTCCGTGTTGGAGGACAGGCTTCCGTCCTCATTGGCAATCATGGGGGCGATGGCCTGATAGCCGCCGATAAACGCGAAAGACGAGCCCAAAAAGGCGGGCACCTTCCACTTGGTCAGAAAGTGGAACAGCAGCGTCCCCAGCCCCGCAAACAAAAGCGTTGCGGAAACGGACATTCCCGTGAGCGCGGGAACCAGAACAGTGGCGCCGAACATGGCAAACATGTGCTGAGCGCCCAGCACAAACATTTTGGGCCGCCCCAGCTGCCGGGCGTCGTAGATGCCTTGGGGTTGATTCATGGTTGTTTCTCCCTTCTTTTTCGTCTGTATCCACACAAAAAAAGACAATCACACGGTGATTGTCAGGAACACAAAGAGCAGAGCGCCATTGAAAGCATGTCTCCAAACCCGTCCATGGATACTCCCCTCTCCGCAAATTTTCTCTATTGTATCAGAGTTGGCGGGAAAACGCAAGAAAAACCTGTCCCGGCCTGCCCCCGCTTTTTTCTCTGCACGCCCTTCTTTTCATTGACTTTCCCGGGAAAACTGGATAAACTAATACTGATTTTGACCTGGAGGCCCGAGGGCTCCCAAGAGAAAGAGAACGCGTAAGGAGCGATGACCCATGAAAAAGCCGTTTGTCACCCTGGAACAGCTCCAGGAGATTGTCAAGCAGTACCCCACCCCCTTCCATCTGTACGACGAGAAGGGCATCCGGGAGAACGCCCGGGCCCTGAAGGCCGCCTTTGCCTGGAACCCCGGCTATAAGGAGTTCTTCGCCGTGAAGGCCACCCCCAATCCCCAGATTTTGAAGATTTTGAAGGAGGAGGGCTGCGGCGTGGACTGCTCCTCCCTGTGCGAGCTGATGATGTCCGACCGCTGCGGCTTCCAGGGCGGGGAGATCATGTTCTCCTCCAACGACACCCCGGCGGAGGAGTTCGCTCTGGCCGCTCAGCTGGGGGCCACCATCAACCTGGACGACATCACCCACATCGACTTTCTGAAGGACACCATCGGGTACATCCCCAAGAAAATTTCCTGCCGCTTCAACCCCGGCGGCACCTTCCAGCTGGGGGAGAGCAAGGAGGGATTCCAGGTGATGGACAACCCCGGAGAGGCCAAGTACGGCATGACCCGGGAGCAGATCGCCCAGGCGTTCAAGCGCCTGAAGGAAATGGGGGCCGAGGAGTTCGGCATCCACGCCTTCCTGGCCTCCAACACCCTGTCCAACGACTACTACCCCGCCCTGGCCAAGATTCTGTTCCAGCTGGCGGTGGACCTGAAGAACGAGACCGGGGCCCACATCACCTTCATCAACCTGTCCGGCGGCGTGGGCATCCCCTACCGCCCGGAGCAGCCCGCCAACGACATCGCCGTCATCGGCGAGGGGGTGCGGCGCGCCTATGAGGAGGTGCTGGTCCCCGCGGGCATGGACGACGTGTCCATCTGCACCGAGCTGGGCCGGTTCATGCTGGCCCCCTACGGCCATCTGGTCACCAAGGTGCTCCACCAGAAGCACATCTACAAGGAGTACATCGGGGTGGACGCCTGCGCCTCCAACCTGATGCGCCCGGCCATCTACGGGGCCTACCACCACATCACCGTCATGGGCAAGGAGGACGCCCCCTGCGACCACAAGTACGACGTCACCGGCTCCCTGTGCGAGAACAGCGACAAGTTCGCCATCGACCGCATGCTGCCGGAGATCAACATCGGCGACCTGCTGGTCATCCACGACACCGGGGCCCACGGCCACGCCATGGGATATCAGTACAACGGCCGCCTGCGCTCGGCCGAGGTGCTCCTGTGTGAGGACGGCTCCACCCGCCTCATCCGGCGGGCCGAGACGCCGGAGGATTATTTCGCTACCGCGATCTGGGATTAAATTTCTTTTTGTAGGGGCGGCCCATGTGGCCGCCCGCGTGGGAGGGTTTTCGCCCTCTGTAGGGCGCGACGACTCGGCGCGCCGCTCCTGTGGTTTCCCGCAGGGGGATTTCGCCGCCTGCGGGCGGCGACCTACTTTGCCCATGGCGGCAAAGTAGGCAAAACGCCCCCGGGGACGCGTCCGATGGGCTACGGCTGCGCTTCGCTCCGCCTAGGCCCATAGGCCGCTTTCCCCGGACCCCATTACGGGAGATGCCCTCCTGGTAGTTGGTGCGTCATTTCCGGCGCGCAAAATTTGAGTGGGTGTCTAAATTTCCGCCGGGCCACTGGGCCCTGGCGGCTCAGAAATTGCAGCTGATGCGGCTCAACTTCTGCGCCTGGCTTTGATGAGCCAACGCTCCCGGCGCGTGTTATGCCGTAGGGGCGACCCTTGCGGTCGCCCGCAAAGCCTTCCCCCTTCCAGGGGGAAGGTGGCACGGCGAAGCCGTGACGGATGAGGGTGCCCCCTTGATATGCCCCCGGCGGGAGCCCCAAGGGGCTCCCCTACCCGATTCCGGCAAAATTTTTTAAATCCCGTAGGGGAGGGGCTTGCCCCTCCCGCCGTATCCCGGAAAGCGATCCTTTAACCAATGGGCCGTCAGGGACCGGTCACTACGAAAAAACACAGCCGTTCCTGTATCCCCGCTGTAGGGGCGGGTCCAAGACTCGCCCGTCTCAAGGGTGGCACACCTTCCGCAGGGCCGCCTCACCGGGCCGCCCGCCTTCCCACACGCATTCCCCACACATTGTTTCGTCAGGACGGGGCCCGCCCCGCCCTGAATTTTTGCCGTTTCCACAGAAATCTTAAATCAACAAGGAGAGAATCATTCCATGAACATTATGGGCGAGCTTGCCCTGATCTTTGGGATCTGTCTGGTGGGAGAGGGGGTGGCGGCCCTTCTCCCGGTGGCCTTTCCGGCCAGCGTCATCAGCATGGTGCTGCTGATGGTCCTGCTGCTCACCGGCGTGGTGAAGGACCGGCACATCCAAACCGCCTCCCACTTTCTGGTGGCCAATATGGCCTTTTTCTTTCTGCCCTCCTTTGTGGGGCTGCTGGAGCATATAGAGCTGCTGAAAAGCCAGCTGGTCCCCCTGCTCCTTATCATTGTGCTCACCACGCCGGTGGTCTATCTGATCACCGGGTGGACGGTGCGGCTGCTGATGCTCCGCCACCGGAACCGGAAGGAGGACCGCCATGTTTGACGCGATTCTGACCTCTCCGTTTTTCGGTCTGGCCCTGTCCGCCGCCGCCTGGTGCGCCGGGCTGTGGGTCCAGAAGAAAACCGGGTGGGTGCTGTGCAACCCCCTGATCATCGCCGGCGTGCTGATCATCGCCATTCTGGCTGTCTTTCACATCCCCCTGGAGCACTACAACCAGGGGGCCGGCCTGATCCAGATGATGCTGGGGCCGGTGACGGCGGTGCTGGCCCTGAACATCTACCACCAGCGCGCCACCCTCAAGGAGTATTTTCTTCCGGTCCTGGCGGGGTGTCTGGCGGGCACCCTGGCCAGCCTGGGCAGCGTGCTGGCCCTGTGCCGGCTGTTCCAGCTGGAGGACGTGCTCACCGCCTCCCTTCTGCCCAAGAGCGTCACCACCGCCATCGCCCTGGGCATCGCCGAGAGCCAGGGCGGCATCCAGGGGGTGGCCGCGGCGGCGGTGATTCTGGCCGGTCTGGTGGGGGCGGTGTTTGCCCCCCTGTTCGCCAAGTGGTTCCGCATCACCGACCCGGTGGCGGAGGGACTGGCTATCGGGGCGTGCAGCCACGCCCTGGGCACCGCCAAAGCCATGGAGATCGGCGAGATTCAGGGGGCCATGAGCTCCATCGCCATCTGTGTGTGCGGGATCTTCACCTCCCTGCTGGCCCTGTTTCTCTAAAAGGAGGACCCTGCATGGAGTTCTACTATCACAGCCGCATGGGAAAGGCCTGGCAGATCGCCTACCACGCCATCCTCACCGGTCTGGAGGAGCTGCGCCCCGCCTTCCCCGTCCCCCGGCTGGAGATGGAGGCGCTGGGTCAGATCCTGTTCCAGCTCCGCCTGGACCACCCGGAGATCTTCTATGTCACCGGCTTCTCCTGCCGGGTCCACCCCGCCGCCTCCACGGTGGAGTTTCTGCCCCAGTACCTCTTTGACAAGGGGAAGATCCGGGAGCACCAGCGGGCCATGTCCGCCCGGATCGCCAAGCTGGCCCGCCCCGCCATGGACAAGAACGAGGTTGAAAAGGAGCGGTACATCCACGACTTCATCTGCCAGAACGTGCGGTACGACAAGCTGAAAAAGCCCTACTCCCATGAGATTCTGGGCCCCCTTGGCCAAGGGGTGAGCGTGTGCGAGGGCATCGCCAAGGCGGTGAAGGCCCTGTGCGACGCCCTGGGGCTGTGGTGCATCGTGGTCATCTCGGAGAACAACCCGGACAAGGGCATCCGCTACCGCCACGCCTGGAACATTGTGAGGATCGGCGGGCAGTATTACCATCTGGACGCCACCTTTGACAACTCCCTGGGAGGAGACGGGGTGATCCGGTACGACTACTTCAATCTGGACGACAAAAAAATCTTCCGGGACCACGAGCCCATTCTCACCCATGCCCCCGCCTGCACCCAGGGGGACCGGTTCTTCTACCGGGAACAGAAGCTGTCCTTTACCAAGCAGGAGGAGGTGGGCAGGCGGGCCCTCCAGGCCATCCGCAAGAAAAAGCCCCTGATCTTCCACTGGCGGGGCGGCTATCTCACCCGGGACGTTCTGGGGGAGATGGTCGCCCTCCTGGAGCGGACCGCCCAGGAGAAGGGGCTCCACGCCCAGGTGAAGGTGAACTGGCCCCAGGCCGTCCTCCAGGTCTCCTTCGTCCCCCAGCCGCCCGGCTCCGCCCTCACGCCCCAGCAGGCCAACGAGGGGGAGGACGCTCCCGCGCCTCTGGACGAGCCCCTTCCTCCCCTGTAAACGCGGCTTCGCCGCTGTTCCGTCCCCCGGCCTCCTCCCCGGCGGCCGGGGGCGTTGTTTTTCCAGGGCTCCCCGCGTATGATTCATGGAGCGGCCTCTCATCCTAACTCTGTCCGGCGGGAGACGGACCCACTCCGCCTCCCGGGCCGAATCTGGGCGGAGACAGGTCCGCCGTTCAGGAGGATGCGGGATGGAGTGGTTCTGGTATTTTCTCTTTTACAGCTTTCTGGGCTTCCTGCTGGAGGTGGGCTACGCCTGGTGGACGGGCGGGGATCTGGACCGGAAGTGCCTGCTTCTCCTCCCCCTGTGCCCGGTGTACGGCCTGGGGGCCTGCGCGGTGCTGCTGCTCCCCGGGGCGGTGCTCCGCTCCCCCGTCCTCCTGGTGATTGTGGGGGGGCTCACTGCCACGGCGGTGGAGTACGCCGTCTCCGTCTTTTATCAAAGGGCCTTCTCTGTCTCCTTCTGGGACTATCGCGGCCAGCTGGGCAACCTCAACGGGCGGGTCTGCCTCCCCTTTACCCTGGCCTGGGGGCTTCTCCTGCTCCCCATGGTCTACTGGGTCCACCCGGCGGCCGTCCGGCTGTTTGCCGTGATCCCGCCCCCGGCGTCCTGGGCGGCCCTGGCCGCGTTTACCGCCGACGGGATCGTCTCCTCGGTCATCCTGCGCCGCACCGGGGACCAGACCCGGCTGCGGTGGTACCGGGCCGCGGAGCGGCCCCAATAGGCCCGTTCGTCCGCAAATGCGTTGTGCGGGGAGAGAATGTGTGGTAAACTATCCGCAGACAGGCAGACGGCAAATCGAACTGACGGAGGACGCTACTATGCTTGACGCGGTACCCAGTGCAGAACAGATGACGGCTCTGGTTGGAACCTCTCGGTACGAGATATGGAACCAATTATGCGCTTTGATCGAAGAGAAGTATGATATGGACCGCCTCTGGAATCAGGGCGGCAAGGCATGGACCTATGAATACAAATACCGCCGGGGCGGAAAGACGCTGTGCGCCTTGTACGCAAGAGAAAACTGCATCGGATTTATGATCATCCTGGGAAAAGATGAGCGCGCAAAGTTTGAGCAGGAGAGAGGCCGCTACTCCAAGGAAGTGCAGCGGATCTATGACGAAGCGCAGACTTACCACGACGGGAAGTGGATGATGTTCGAGCCAGTTGACGCCGCTCTGTTTGACGATTTCACCCGGCTGCTGAACATCAAAAGGAGACCAAACAGAAAACCAAAAAATTGATCCACATCTTTATTTCGGTCTGTAGACAAGTTGAGGCAAAAAGAAAGACGAGTAAAAAGCGATTGCTTCTTACTCGTCTTTCTTCTTTGCAGAGCAGCCGCCCTCTCTCAGGCGGCTGCTTTTTGTCCCTTGTTACTCCTCGTAGTCCTCATACTCCGAGGCGCAGGCCTTCTGCTGGACCTTGGTCTTGGCGTAGTCCCCCAGTTCGGCCAGCTTGTCCCAGTAGGCGATGATGGCGCAGATGACGCCGGCGGCGGTGAGGGACAGGGCCACGATCTTCAGCACGAAGCGGGCAACTTTCATAAGGCAATTCCTCCTCATACGGATTCTGTTGTCCATAGTGTACACGATGGACGGAGAAAATACAACTGTTTTTTCAAAATTTGTCCGGCGTGCCCCGGTCCTTACACATTAAAACGGAACAGGATGATGTCGCCGTCCTGGACGATGTATTCCTTGCCCTCGGAGCGGATGAGGCCCTTCTCCCGGGCGGCGGCCATAGAGCCGCAGGCCATCAGGTCGTCGTAGGCGATCACTTCCGCCCGGATAAAGCCCCGCTCAAAGTCGGAGTGGATCTTGCCGGCGGCCTGGGGCGCCTTGGTGCCCTTGGTGATGGTCCAGGCCCGGCACTCGTCCTCGCCGGAGGTCAGGTAGGAGATGAGGCCCAGCAGGGTGTAGCTGGCCTTCACCAGCCGGTCCAGGCCGGACTCGGGCACGCCCAGGTCGTCCAGGAACATCTTCTTCTCCTCGGGCTCCAGCTCGGCGATCTCCGCCTCCAGCTTGGCGCACACGGGGATCACCTGTGCCCCCTCCGAGGCCGCCCGCTCCTTCACCTGCTGGTAGTAGGCCACCCCCTCCGGGTCGGAAAATCCGTCCTCGTCCAGGTTGGCCGCATAGATCACCGGCTTCAGGGACAGCAGCTCCGAGGTGGCGATGAGGGCGGCGTCGTCCTCGTCCACCTGGCCCAGGTAGCTCCGGGCGGATTTGCCGTCGTTGAGCCAGCCCTTCAGGCCGGTGAAGACATCCACCTCCCGGAGGAACTTCTTGTCCCCCTTGGCCGCCTTCTGGGCCTTGTCGATGCGCCGGTCCACCATCTCCGCGTCGGCCAGGATCAGCTCCAGGTCGATGGTATCCATATCCCGGATGGGGTCGGTGGAGCCCTCCACATGGATCACGTTCTCGTCGTCAAAGCAGCGCACCACGTGGACGATGGCGTCGGTCTGGCGGATGTTGGCCAAAAACTTGTTGCCCAGGCCCTCCCCCCGGGAGGCCCCCTTCACCAGTCCGGCGATGTCCACGAACTCGATCACCGCCGGGGTGGTCTTTTTGGGGTGGTACATCTCAGACAGCTTGTCCAGACGGGCGTCGGGCACCGCCACCACGCCCACATTGGGGTCGATGGTGCAGAAGGGGTAGTTGGCGCTCTCCGCGCCGGCGTTGGTAATGGCGTTGAAAAGGGTGCTCTTTCCCACATTGGGGAGACCCACAATTCCTAATTTCACAGCAGTTCCTCTTTTCTGCGGGGATTTTTTATCATGCTTGTTTATTATATCGGATTTTCCAGCCCCTTGCAAGCCCCGGCGCTCACCTGTTTGGCGACAGATCGTCCAGAGCGAACTGGGTCAGCAGGGCGATTCCCGGGAGCAGCGCCTCGTCGGGGAAGATGTTCTCCGCCACATGGAGCCCCAGGCCGCTCTGGGGGAGCCCCTCTTGTGCGGTGCCCAGCTGGAACTGCACCCCCCGGTTTCCGCACTCCTCCAGCAGGCAGGAGAAGTCGTCCGACCCCATGGACGGGGCCCGGCCCGTCTCCACGCAGTCCGGTCCCAGCACCCGGTCCGCCGCCCGGTGCAGCAGCCGGCAGCTCTCCGGGTCGTTGACCAGCGGGGGGACGCCCAGCTCCACCGCCGCCGTGCAGCTCCCGCCGAAGGTCCGGCAGAAGTCCTCCCCGATCTGTGCGATGGCCTCCAGGTGCCGCCGCCGCACGTCATTGTCCAGGGTGCGCAGGGTCCCCCGGAGGGTGACGGTATTGGGAATGATATTGGGAGCGGTGCCGCCGTGGATCTCTCCAAAGGTGAGCACCACCGGGTCGGCGGGGTTGTTGTTCCGGCTGACCAGGGTCTGGAGCTGCATCAGCAGCCCGGCGCTGAGGACCACCGGGTCCACACACAGCTCCGGGTGGGCGCCGTGCCCCCCCTTCCCCGTCACCTCCAGGCGGATGCTGTCGCAGCTGGCGTTGGCGATCCCCTCTCGGATGGAGATGGTCCCCAGGGGCAGGTCGGGGGCACAGTGAAAGCCCACCACCGCGTGGGGCGTTCCATCCCGGAACAGGCCCTGGCTCAGCATGGCGGCCGCCCCGTCAAAGGTCTCCTCCCCGCACTGGAAGATCAGCAGCACGTCCCCCCACAGTTCCTCCCGGCGCCGGACCAGCAGCTTGGCGCAGCCCAGCAGGGCGGCGGTGTGGACGTCGTGGCCGCAGGCGTGGCACACCCCCGGCGTCTGGGAGGCGAAGGGCAGCCCGGTATTCTCCAGGATAGGCAGGGCGTCGATATCCTCCCGCAGGGCCAGCAGCTTTCCGGGGTGTCCGCCCCGGATGCGGGCCGCCAGCCCGGTGGGAAAGCCGTAGTCCAGCACCTCCGCCCCGTATTCCTCCAGGCAGGCCCGAATGAGCCGGGTGGTCTCCACCTCCCGGTGCCCCAGCTCCGGGCAGCGGTGGAGCTGGTGGCGGACGGCCTGGATCTCAGAGTAGACGGCACGCGCCTCATTCAGTATCTCCATGTTTGTCCTCCCCCACCATCATCCGGATAATCTCCCGGTCGGTCTCACGCATCCCCACCCGGCCCAGGCGGCTGATGTTCCGGATGGTGTTTTCCACCCCCTTGAGCACCAGCCCGTCGCCGCCGTAGAACTGCTGTCCGTTGCGGTACATCTCAAAGCCCAGGATACCCGCGTCCACCGCTGCGGCAATTTTAGCGGCGCAGGAGGCCTTGGCCCCATCGCACACGATTCCCGAGGTGATGGCCAGGGCGTTGACGATGGTGTGTGCGATCTCGTCATAGTCCCCGCCGTGGAGGCAGGCAATGCCCGCCCCCGCCCCCGCTCCGGCGCTCACCGCCCCGCAGTAGGCGGACAGGCGTCCAATGCCCTCCTTGGCGTGGAGGGTGATCAGATTGGAGAGGGTCAGGGCCCGGTACAGCTCCTCCTGAGAGGAGCCCAGCTCCCGGGCGTACTCAATCACCGGCAGCGAGACGGTCAGCCCCTGGTTGCCGCTCCCAGAGTTGATGACCACCGGCAGCTCACAGCCGCTCATCCGGGCGTCGGAGCCGGCGGCCGCCCTGGCCTTGGCCCGGATCTTGATATCCGTCCCGTAGGCCTTCAGGAAAGTGCTGCCCACATTGGCGCCGTAGTCTCCCCGCAGGCCCTCCTCCGCCACCGCCGTGTTGCAGGCGATCTGCCGGTCCAGGATGGCGGACACGTCGCTCAACTCGCAGGTCCGGGCAAACTCACAGATGTCCGCCACATTCAAAAGCGTGTAGTCCGGCGCGTCCGGGTCCTCCCGCTTTTCGATGGGCCGCTCCTCCAGGACCTGCCCGTTCTTTTCAATGTAGACCAAATTGGTGTGCTCATTGACCGCCCGGACCACAGCCCGGGAGTTCCCCTTGGACACGGTCACCTCGATGTCCAGCACGTGGTCGGTCTGGGCAGCCCCCACCGTGATCTCGGTCTCCTGGAGGTAGCGCTCCAGGCGGTCCTTCGCCTTCTGGGGGACGTGGGCGATGACCTCCAGGCCAGCCGTCTCGTCGCCTCCCAGAGCGCCGATGGCCGCGGCGGTCTCCATCCCCCGCCGTCCGCCCGTGTTGGGTACCACCACGCTCTTCACATTTTTGATGATATTTCCGCTGGCCACCACATGGATGCGGTCGGGCAGCTCTCCCAGCACTGACCGGGCCACCGCCGCGCAGTAGGCAATGGCAATAGGCTCCGTGCACCCCATAGCCGGGACCAGTTCCCGCTCCAGAATCTTCACATAGGTCTGATAGACCGGACTGCTTCGTTCCATGCGCCTCACTCCTCCTAGTTTCTTCCGGATTCCCGCCTGCCCCGGCGGGTCCTCGCTTGTCCTCGCATTCATTATACCTGTACTCCAGGAAAAAGAGTAGGCCTTGTTTGAAAATGTTTTTTAATTCTCGGCAGTCCCCAATCACAAAGGCGGGACACAGCGCTTTTGCTGTGTCCCGTCCGCCATCACCTATTCATGCGGTGGGCTGCTGATTGGAATACTTGGTATAGGCCTGGTCGATCTTGTCGGTCTGGGCCTGCTCGGGGCTGTACCAGCCCCGCTCCTGGGCCAGCTGGAAGAGCTCGGTCTGGCTGTGGTGGCTCTGGTTGAAGAGGCGGAGGAACTCGTCCCGCAGGGGAATGCTGACACACTCCGAGGCGAAGGTGTCATAGTTGGCGGCCATCTTCTTCTCGCTGCACAGAAAATCGGTGATGCGCTCCTGGTCGGTCATCCCGTTCCCCTCCTTATTTCAAATAGCCCAGCAGGGTGGTGTAGTTCTGGCGGTGCTGGTCCGCCATGCTCTGGAGCTTCCCCTTCAGCCCGTCGTCCTGGCACTCCTGGACGGCGGACAGATACTTGCAGTGGAGCACCTTCTCAAAATCCAGCTGATCGGACAGGGCCTGCAGCTCCTTGGTGGTCAAAATCGGCATGGTATCTCCTCCTTGTGGCGTCAATCAGGCTTTTTCAGTCTGCCCCCTCAGTATGTCCCCCTTCGGCGGTTCTATGCGGGGCAGGACGGGCGTTCCCTCCAGATCGAAGGCCCACACCAGCCAGGGCCGCCCGCCCCGGCTCTCCACCCTGGCCAGACAGAACAGAACCGGAATGGGAAAGGGCCGGTCCGGCCGGAAGGGCGCGGACAGCAGGCACAGCGCCCCATCCCTCCGCCCGCAAAAGCCGGAGCGGCCCCGCAGGCTCTCCTTCACCAGGGGGTCCCGGCACAGCCGCTCCGGGAGGGGCTCCGGGGCCCAGACGCTCCCCGGCCCCCCCGCCCCGGGAAATGGGTAGGTGAGCACGCAGTTTCCCCCCGTCACCGGCCAGCACCCCGCCTGCTCCAGGCTGGAGCGGCTCACCGTCCGCCTCAGCCGGAGCCCGCCCGCCTCCGGCACAAGGGTGCCCAGCAGCAGGCTCCCCTGCCGCCCCCGGACCCAGGCCTTGTACAGCCCCCGGCCGTCGTCCGGCCGCGCCGCCTCCAGATGGACCCGGGGCCCCTCCTCCCGCAGAGAGAGGGTCCCGCCCCCCTCCATATGCCACAGCTCCGACACGGCCCGTCCCCCTCTCTCCCCTTCGCGCCTTCTCCTGTCCAGTGTATGCCCGCGGCCGGAAAAAAAGAGGGGGATTTTTCCTCTTTTCTCTTGACAAATCCCTGGAAAGGTCCATACTTTTGTTCTGGACCGATCATTTGATACAAAGGAGGCAGCATTCAGTATGAAGAAACGTGTGGGTATCCTGACCTCGGGAGGCGACTGCCCGGGGCTGAACGCCACTCTGCGGGGGGTGGCCAAGGCCCTCTATCAGCGCCTGGGCGAGGACCATGTGGAGATCATCGGCATCTCCAACGGCTACTCCGGCCTGATCAACGGGGACTGGCGGGTGATGCAGCCCAGCGAGTTCTCCGGCATCCTGACGGTGGGCGGCACCATTCTGGGCACCAAGCGCACCCCCTTCAAGCTCATGCGGGTGGTGGGCGAGGACCACATCGACAAGGTGGAGGCCATGAAGAAGAACTATGCCGAGATGAAGCTGGACTGCCTCCTGTGCCTGGGGGGCAACGGCACCCACAAGACGGCCAACCTCCTCTCCGAGGAGGGCCTGAATATCATCGGCCTGCCCAAGACCATCGACAACGACATCTTCGGCACCGACGTGACCTTCGGCTTCCACTCCGCCATGGAGATCGCCACCGAGGCCATCGACCGGGTGCACACCACCGCCGGCAGCCACAGCCGCTGCATGGTGGTGGAGCTTATGGGCAACAAGGCCGGCTGGCTCACCCTCTACGCGGGCATCGCCGGCGGGGCGGACATCATCCTCATCCCCGAGCTCCCCTACTCCATTGAGAACGTGTGCGCCGCCATTGAGAAGCGGGCCGCCCAGGGCAAGCGCTTCTCCATTCTGGCAGTGGCCGAGGGGGTCTACGACGTGAAGGAGGCCCGCATGAAGAAGAAGGAGCGGATGGCCAAGCGGGCCGAGCAGGGCTACACCACCGCCACCAACCGCATCGCCAAGGAGATCGAGGAGCTCACCGGCATCGAGACCCGCATCTGCGTCCCCGGCCACATGCAGCGGGGCGGCAGCCCCTCCCCCTACGACCGGGTGCTGGCCACCCAGTTCGGCTCCTACGCCGCCAAGATGGTGGAGGACTGCAACTACGGCATCACCGTGGCCATGAAAAACAACCATGTGGGCGAGAACAAGCTCAAGGACATTGCCGGCAAGAGCCGCCTGGTCCCCGAGGGCCACGGCATGCTGGAGGTGGCCCGGCGCATGGGTATCAGCGTGGGGTAATCGCTTTTGTACCGTAAAAAATAGGAGTTCCTGTTTCAGGAACTCCTATCAGGCTGTCGAAAAAGTCTAAGGACTTTTCCGATAGCCTAAAAAAATGCCGTTACTTTCCCGCCGCTGCGCGGCGGAAAAGTCCTCGCTGCGCTCGCTGAACGCCTTGCCAAGCAAGGCATTCAGGGCATTCGATCCCACTCGAGGCGGGCTGCCGCCCCCTCGAGCTCCCCCGCCAACACTCGGGCGGATTCGTCTGAACAGAGGTTTTTCGACAAGAAGAACTTTCCCTGCTGGACCGGCGTTATGGAAAGCTGGCCAGAGCCGGGAAACGACAGGCCCCTTTTACGCATCAGGATTTATACATTCTCCAACAGCGGCAGGCGGGGCGGACATATCAGTCCATTGGACAGGAATTAGGAATCAGTCAGGACGTTTTGCGCCGCCGTATCCTTACCGCACGGCGCGTCCTGCAATGGAATTTAAAAATCAAACTGGATGTATCAGCTTCTCCTTCTTCCGCAAAATACAACAATCAATCTACATGATTACATCAAGATTTCCAGACAAGTCAAACGCGGAGAGATCCACAGGGACCTCTCCGCGTTCTTTCTGCATCTATTATGTCTCCTCTTCCGCCGCGCACACCGGCACCCGCTCGCTGTCCCAGGTGTAGCCCGCCGCAGCCATCTCCTGGTCGGTGCGGAAGACGATCTCCCCCGGCTGGGTCAGATCCACGTGCCGGTAGCCGCCGGCGGTCTGGACCACGTTCCACAGGTGGGAAACCCCGTTCCACTGGCCGTCCACCACCGTGCAGGAGAGGACGGGCTGGGTCCTCTGGCACAGCAGGGCCAGGGCCAGGGCCATCCCCTGGCTGTCGGCCGTCCCCTCCAGCAGCGCGTCGTAGGCGGTGGAGCCGCTCCCCTCCTGATAGGAGCAGGTCTGGCGCACCAGCCGGACCAGCTGGGAGAGCGCATCCTCCCCCCCCTGGACGCCCGCCTGGGTCAGCAGGCGGTCCGCCTCCCGCTGAAGGGAGTTGCGCCGGCTCTCCAGGGTCTGGCGGGACTGGTGGTAGGTGAGCAGCACCTCCACGATCCGCCGCTGCCCCGTCTCCGGGTACATGGTGATCTGGGCGTCCGGGAAATCCAGGGCGGAAGCCGGATTGGACAGGTAGGCCTCCCGCATCAGCTGCCGGATGTACTCGCTGTCCTCCTCGAAGTAGCTGATGCGCAGCACCACCTCGCTGGAGAACTCCGAGAGGGCCTCGCTGAGCTCGCTGCGGATGGCGGCGGTGCCGGTGGCGTCCACGATGGCGGCCACCTGCTCCCGGGTGCGGCGGTAGGTGATCTGTACATTTGCCTCATAGCTGCCCACGATGGGGGTGACGCTGTACTTGATGTACTCCACCGCATAGGCCCCCAGGGGGTCCTCCTGGACCACCTCCAGGCAGGCCTCGTCCAGCATCTGCTGGATCGCCGTCTCGTCGCTGTCCCCGCCGTCAAAGCGGATGGCTCCCCCCTCGGTTCCCCGGCCGATGAGGTAGATCAGGGCGTTCACCAGCTCCTGGTAGCTCCCCACCCGGATGGTGTTGCTCTCCCCGTCGGCTTGCGGCGTGGCGCTGTGGGGCGTCACGCTGGTATAGTCCCGATTCAGGATGGCGGAGCACCCGGTGGTCAGCGCCATCAGGGCGGCCAGCGCGCCGCAGAGCCATCGTTTCATCCCAGGGTCCTCCTTCCTCCGTCCGGTTCCATCCCCGCGCTCCTTTCCGGGAGGGGATCAGATGTCGTTCTTCTGATAGGTCTTGAAGCCGTTGCCCGTCACCTCGTGGGCGTCGCACACGATGATGAATGCCTTGGGGTCGATCTCAAAGATGATCTCCTTCAGATTCACAATCTCCTTCTGCTTGAAGGCGCACATGAGCACCAGCTTGTTCTCTCCCGAGTAGGCGCCCTTTCCCGGCAGGACGGTGACGCCCCGGTCCATCTGGCCCACAATGGAGTCGGAGATCTCATGGGCCTTCTCGCTGATGATGTAGGCCACCTTGGCGGTGTCCAGGCCGTAGAGCACCATGTCGGTGACATAGGCGCACACCACCTGGGCGATGAAGCCGTACAGAGCGGTGGTCAGGTTGCCGAAGGCCAGGGCCACCAGCACCACCACCGCCGTGTCGATGACCAGCAGCATATTCCCCATGGAAATCCAGGGCAGCTTCAGCTTCACCAGCCGGGCGATCAGATCGGTGCCGCCGGTGGTGGCCCCCTTGGCAAAGATGATGCCCAGGGACAGCCCGATCAGCGCGCCGCCGCACACCGCGGCCAGCATCTGGTCCATGGGCTGAAAGTCGATGATCAGGGCAAAGGCGTCCACCGCCACAGAGGACACCACCATGGAGTACAGGGAGGTGACCAGCAGATGGCCGCCGATGAACTTCCACCCCAGGATAAACAGGGGGATGTTGATGACCAGCACGAACATACCGATGGGGATGGCGGGGATAAAGGCGTTGACCACCTGGCCCACGCCGGTAATGCCGCCATAGCCGATGAGGTTGGGGGTATAGAACCAGTCAAAGGCAAAGCCGTACAGGATCGACCCCACCGTGATCCAGAAATAGGCGGAAGCCGTCCGCTTCCAATCTACTTTTTTCAGTGCGCTCATAAAATTTTCTTCTTCCTTTCCATCCTGCGGGCAAATAACCCGCTCCTTCCGATTCTATGTTCTGCAGAGCAGAGAGTACTACTCCTTACTCCTCCAGCAGGGACATCTGCTTCTCCCCCCGGTCCTCCTCTTTCAGGAGGGCGCCGGCCACCGGCAGGCTCCGGGCCCGGTACCGGGCGGCGTTGACAATGGCCGTCTCCCCCAGGGGCAGGGCCTTCTCCACCACCCGCTTGGGCTTCAGGGTCATCACGTTGACCCCCTGGGTGGTCCGGGTGGTCTTGGGGGCCAGGAGGGCGGTGTGGAACACCATGCACCGGCCGTCGCTGGAGTAGACCGCCAGCTCGAAGTCCTCCCGCACCAGGAAGGCCGCCGCCAGGGGCGCCTTGTCGGAGTAGGCCCCGGTGAGCTTCTTCCGGCGGGTCTGGGTCTGGTAGGCGGACAGCTCCACCCGCGCCACCTTGCCGTTGGCAAAGACGAAGATCAGCTGCCCGGAGTAGTCCCCGGGGATGCAGGCCCACACCACCCGCTCCTCCGGGTCCATGGCCAGCTTGGTGGGCAGGTAGTCCCCCAGCACGCTGGCCTTGGAGTCGTCGAAGTCGGACATGCGGGTCTTGTAGCACTGCTGCTTGTCGGTGAACACCAGCAGCTCGTCCCGGTTGGTGCCCTCCCAGCTGAGCCAGGGGCCGTCCCCCTCCTTGTACTTCTGGTCGCTGGCCATCCGCAGGGACTGGGGGGTGATCTTCTTGAAGTACCCCTCCTGGGAGAGGAACAGATTCACCGGGTAGTCCGGGGTCTCGTCCTCCTCCCCCTGGTCCTCGTCGGCCTGGTAGTCATAGAGGATCTCCGTGCGGCGGGGAACGGCGTACTTCTTCTTCACCTGGGCGAGCTCGTCCATGATGATCTTCCGGATGCGCTTTGGGTCGTTGACGGTGGCCTCCAGGTCGGCGATCTCCGCCTCCAGAGCGTCCACCTCCTGGGTCCGCTTGAGGATGTACTCCTTGTTGATGTTCCGCAGGCGGATGTCCGCCACGTACTCCGCCTGGATCTGGTCGATGCCGAACCCGATCATCAGGTTGGGCACCACCTCCGCGTCCTCCTCGGTCTCCCGGATGATCTGGATGGCCCGGTCGATGTCCAGAAGGATGCGCTGGAGGCCCTTCAAAAGGTGCAGCTTGTCCTGCTTCTTCTTCATGTTGAAGTAGACCCGCCGCCGCACGGAATCAGCCCGCCAGGCGGTCCACTCCTCCAAAATTTCCCGCACCCCCATCACCCGGGGCATGCCGGCGATGAGGATGTTGAAGTTGCAGGACTGGGAATCCATCAGGGGAGTCATGCGGAACAGCTTGGCCATGAGCTTGTCCGGGTCGGTGCCCCGTTTCAGGTCGATGGCCAGCTTCAGGCCGGTCAGGTCGGTCTCGTCCCGCATGTCGGCGATCTCTTTGATCTTTCCCGCCTTCACCAGTTCGGCCACCTTGTCCATGATGGCCTCCGAGGTGGTGGAGTATGGGATCTCATAGATCTCGATGAGGTTTTCCGCCTTCACATACCGCCACTTGGAACGCACCTTAAAGGAGCCCCGGCCTGTGCGGTAGATCTCTCCCAGGGCCGACGGGTCGTAGATCAGCTCGCCCCCGGTGGGCAGGTCGGGGGCCTTCAGGGTGGCCATGATGTCGCAGTCCGGGTTCTTCAGATAGGCGATGGTGGTGTCGCACACCTCCCCCAGGTTGAAGCCGCACACGTTACTGGCCATACCCACGGCGATGCCCTGGTTGGCGGACACCAGCACGTTGGGGAAGGTGGTGGGCAGCAGGGAGGGCTCCTTCAGCTTGCCGTCGTAGTTGTCCACAAAGTCCACCGTGTCCTGGTCGATGTCCCGGAACAGCTCGGCGCAGATGGGGTCCAGCCGCACCTCGGTGTACCGGCTGGCCGCCCAGGCCATGTCCCGGGAGTACACCTTGCCGAAGTTGCCCTTGCTGTCCACAAAGGGGTGGAGCAGGGCCCCGTAGCCCCGGCTGAGGCGGACCATGGTGTCGTAGATGGCCGCGTCCCCGTGGGGGTTTAATTTCATGGTGGCCCCCACCACGTTGGCCGACTTGGTGCGGGGCTTGTTCAGCAGGCCCATGTCGTACATGGTGTACAGCAGCTTCCGGTGGCTGGGCTTGAAGCCGTCGATCTCCGGGATGGCCCGGGAGACGATGACGCTCATGGCGTAGGGCATGTAGTTTAATTCCAGGGTCTCGGTGATGGGCTGCTCCAGCACCTCGGCGTGGAGGCCCATCACGTTGGAATTTTCTACTTTTGGTTTCTTTTCATTTGGCTGCTTCTTCTTTGGCATTCCATTCCGTCCTTATTCTTCTGCAATACGCTTTTTTATCAATCAATTCAAATTTTGCAGGGGGATGTCGCCGCCTGCGGGCGGCGAGTGACTTTCTGGACGCCCAGAAAGTCACCAAAGAACCGCTAGGGGGCGGCTCAGGATGGGCGCTCCGCGCCCATATTCGCCGTCCCCTAGAACCCCATTACGGGGGACGCGCTACTGGTAGGTTCCTCAATATTTCCGGCGCGCAAAATCTGAGCGGCTGGTCTGAATTTCTTCCGGGCCACTGGGCCCTGGGTCTGCAAAAATTATAGGTGTTGCGGTTCCACTTCTGCGCCTGGGTTTCCCAGCCAACGCTCCCGGTGCGGGATACCTCATCCGCCCCCTTCGGGGGCACCTTCCCCTAAAGGGGAAGGCAGGGACAATTTCAAAGCCTTCCCCTTTAGGCCGATTCCCCCTGTCAGGGGGAAATGTCCCAAAGGGACAAAAGGGGTAGGGGAAGGTGCCGAGCGCAGCGAGGCGGATGAGGTCCGTAGGGGCGGCACACTGGGCCGCCCGCGGGCTGATCTGGGGCCGGCCCCTGCGAAAAGCACCGTATGGGGAGTGAAACGTCCCCCTAAAACCGTCCCTCAGATGAAACGTCCGGCAACACGCGCCGCATATACAGCAGCGGATACGGCCCGCCCTGCTCGTCCCGCTCCGTGCGCCGGTAGGTCTGAAACCCCATGTGCTCATAAAACCCGATGGCCTGGGGGTTATGCTCGTTCACGGTCACTTCCTGGACCGCGTACCGCTCAATCCCGTATTGAAGCAGGCGCTTTCCATGTCCCTTTCCCCGGACCTCCGGGGCCAGGAACAGCATCTCCAGCTTCTGCTCCGCGATCCCCATAAAGGCCGCCGGCACTCCGCTCTCGTCTTCCAGGACGATGAGGTGCGGGACCTGCTCCAGAGCTTGGGGCACGTACGGTTTGATTTGGGCGATCTCCTCCCCGGACAGGAAGGTGTGGGTGGCCTTTACCGACCGCTCCCATACGGAGAGCAGCCGGGCGATCAATTCCGAAGTCCGCTGGGTCTTCTCTGCCAATTTCATCACACAAAACCGCTCCAAATCTGCATGTTAGGAGATATCCGCCAGTTCCAGGTATTTATACCCGTTGTCCGCGATGTGGCTCTTGCGGCCCTGGAGGTCGTCCCCCAGAAGCAGGTCGAAGATCTGAGCGGTGCGCTCCACATCCTCGGGCATGACCTTGATGAGCCGCCGGGTCTCCGGGTTCATGGTGGTCAGCCACATCATGTCCGGCTCGTTCTCACCCAGGCCCTTGGAGCGCTGGATGTCGTACTTCTTCCCCTCCAGAGAGGCCACAATGTCGTTTTTCTCCTTATCGGAGTAGGCGAACCAGGTCTTCTCCTTGCAGGTGATCTCATACAGAGGGGACTCGGCGATATACACGTACCCCTGCTGGATGAGGGTGGGGGTCAGCCGGTAGAGCATAGTGAGGATCAGGGTGCGGATCTGGAAGCCGTCCACATCGGCGTCGGTGCAGATGACCACCTTGTTCCACCGCAGGTTGTCCAAATCGAAGGCGGACAGGTCCTTCACGTGCTTGTCCTTCACCTCCACCCCGCAGCCCAGCACCTTCAGCAGGTCGGTGATGATGTCGCTCTTGAAGATCTTGGCGTAGTCCGCCTTCAGGCAGTTCAAAATCTTGCCCCGGACGGGCATGATGCCCTGGTACTCCGCGTCCCGGCTGAGTTTTACCGCCCCCATGGCGGAGTCGCCCTCCACGATGTAGAGCTCCCGCTTGGACACGTCCTTGGTGCGGCAGTCCACGAACTTCTGCACCCGGTTGGAGATGTCCATGGAGCCGGTGAGCTTCTTTTTGATGTTCAGCCGGGTGCGCTCCGCCGTCTCCCGGGAGCGCTTGTTGATCAAAACCTGTTCGGCGATCTTCTGGGCGTCGAAGGGGTTCTCGATGAAGTAGACCTCCAGCTGGGAGCGGAGGAAGTCGGTCATGGCCTCCTGGACGAACTTGTTGTTGATGGCCTTCTTGGTCTGGTTCTCGTAGGAGGTCTGGGTGGAGAAGTTGTTGGACACCAGCACCAGGGCGTCCTGGATGTCGTTGAAGGTGATCTTGGCCTCGTTCTTCTGGTACTTCCCCTGCTGCTTCAGATAGGAGTCGATGGCGGAGACGAAGGCGGACTTCATGGCCTTCTCCGGAGAGCCCCCGTGCTCCAGCCAGGAGGAGTTGTGGTAGTGCTCGATGACGGACACCTTATTGGAGAAGCAGAAGGAGACCGACAGCTTCACCTTGTACTCCGGCTTGTCCGCCCGGTCCCGTCCCTTCCGCTCAGTCTGCCAGAACACCGGCTGGGTGAGGGGCTCCTCCCCGGCCAGCTCGGTGACATAGTCCAGAATGCCGTTCTCATACTGAAAATCGGTGCTGGAGAATTTTCCTGGGGCGGTCTCCTCCCGAAAGCGGAAGGTGACCCCGGCGTTGACCACCGCCTGGCGCTTGAGTACGTCGGTGTAGTAGTCCACCGGGATGTCGATATCGGTAAAGACCTCCAGGTCGGGCTTCCAGCGGATGGTGGTGCCCGTCTTTTTTCCCCGGTCGGTGGGCTCCTTCTTCAGCCCGCCGATGTTCTCGCCCTTCTCAAAGTGGAGAGAGTATTTGAAGCCGTCCCGCCAGATGGCGGCGTCAAAGTATTCGCTGGCGTACTGGGTGGCGCAGGAGCCCAGGCCGTTCAGACCCAGGGAGTACTCGTAGTTGTCCCCGTCGCCCCCGTACTTGCCGCCGGCGTACAGCTCGCAGAACACCAGCTCCCAGTTGTACTTCTGTTCGTTCTCGTTCCAGTCCACCGGACAGCCCCGGCCCTGGTCCTCCACCTGGATGGACTTGTCCAGATAGCGGGTGACGGTAATCAAGCTTCCATGTCCCTCCCGGGCCTCGTCGATGGCGTTGGAGAGGATCTCAAAGACCGCGTGCTCACAGCCCTCCAGGCCGTCGGAGCCGAAAATGACCCCCGGACGCTTCCGCACCCGGTCGGCCCCCTTCAGCGCGGAGATGGACTCATTCCCGTAATTCGCTTTTTTTGGTGCCATAAATTCGCTGCCTCACTGTTCTATCGCATACTATAACAGGATAATGATACTCATTTCCCGGCGGAAAGTCAAGGAAAGGCCCGGTTTCCACGGGGAACGCCGCATAAAAATTTCTGTTTCATCCAAACTGTATCCCAAAAGGGGGCGGCAGATTTGGGTCCTTTTCAGGTGATTGAGGAGCAGGAGGGCATTGAGGCGGACATTCTCCGCCGCCTGGCCCGCCACGGCCGCAGCCTGGGGCAGATTCCAACCGCGGACCACCCCGCCCTGCTGGTGGTCTCCCCAAGGGCGGCGGCCCACGGGGGTGGACGGCCCGAGCGCTGCCGCATGGCCCTGCTGCCGGGGGACACCCCCCTCCCGGGGTGGGACCTCCAGGCGGCCAGCGCCGTTAGCTACGGCTCCGGCCCCAAAAACACCCTCACCCTGTCCAGCCGGGAGGGGCGGAAGCTGTGGCTGGCCCTCCAGCGGGAGCTGGTCACCATCCAGGGCCAGGTGGTGGACCGGCAGGAGTTCCCCTGGATGTTGGACCACGGCGCCTCCCCCCAGTCCGCCCTGGCGGTGGCGGGAGCCCTCCTCCTGCTGGGAGTGCCTCCGGAGCAGCTCTCCGTCCCCCATTTCCCGGCATAGCAGGAAATGGTATCCGCCTATTGACAAACCTAGTTTCTTGGTATACAATCATGATACCCCTCCCCTGGGGGGTGTTATTCTTTCAGTTTGCAGCGGGCTCAAGTTGTGCTCAAAACTTCGACAGGCGGCCCGGCGTGCCGCCCCTGCGGGTTGGAACGATTTTCTCACGGCGGATACAAAAGCCCTCCCTCTGTTTCGCAGGGGCCTGACACTGGCCGGCCTGTCGAGGGAGTTCTGTTATTCCGGAGCCCACCCTCATCCGCCCCAGTGTGAGCACTGGGGCACCTTCCCCCTTGAAGTGGGAAGGCTCGGCGGGCGCACAATGTGCGCCCCTACGGTAGGAGATAGACCGGTATCGTTGGTTCGGCAAAGCCAGGCGCGGGAGTGGAACCGCAACAGCCGCAATTTTTGCAAACTCAGGGCCCAGTGGCCCGGGAGGGATTTAGAGCGTGACTCAGATTTTGCGCGCCGGAACTATTGCAGGACCTAACAAGTACGCGTCTCCCGTAATAGGGGACCGGGGGCCGACTCCCCCTGTCAGGGGGAGATGTCGCGAAGCGACAGAGGGGATAGGGTGGCGGTCCTATGGGCACGAAGTGCCCGTCGGCCGCGTCCCTCGGCGATCCTTTGGTTTCTTTCCCATCGCTGGGAAAGAAACTCGCTGCCCGCAGGCGGCGAAATCCCCCCCCCGCAAAAAACCACCGAAGCGGCGCGCCGGGTCGCGGCCCAGGCCAGCCTCTCTTGCCCCTGCGGGGCAATTCACCTTCTCGCGCCCTACGAGGCGGCCGAAACCTGCCCCCTCATCCGTCTGGCCTTCGGCCAGCCACCTTCCCCCCAAGGGGGAAGGCTGAAAAAGAGCGGGCAACGAAACTCCCTTCCATCCCCTTACCACTCCAATTCAAAAAAGTTTGGTGATTTTCTATGAAGCAAAAATTCAACGTCACCGGCATGACCTGCTCGGCCTGCTCGGCCCATGTGGAGAAGGCCGTCAACAAGCTGGACGCCGTCCGCAAGGCGGAGGTCAGCCTGATGACCAACTCCATGACGGTGGACTACGACGAGAGCGCCCTCACCCCCGACGGCATCATCCAGGCGGTGGTCCACGCGGGCTACGGGGCCTCCCTCCCCCAGAAGGCGGGGGACACGGCCCAGGCTAAAGCCCAGCGGCCGGAGGCCCAGATGGAGGCCGAGCTGTCCTCCATGAAGCACCGCCTGATCTGGTCCTTTGTGTTCCTGATCCCCCTCTTCTACATCTCCATGGGCCACATGCTGGGCGCCCCCCTCCCCGGCTTCCTCACGGGGCTGGAGAATGCGGTGGCCTTCGGCCTGACCCAGCTGCTGCTCACCCTGCCCATTATGTACATCAACGACAAATACTACCGGGTGGGGTTTAAAACGCTGGCACATCTCGCCCCCAACATGGACTCCCTCATCGCGGTGGGCTCCTCTGCCGCGGTGATCTACGGCGTCTTCGCCATCTACCAGATGGGCTACGGCCTGGGCCACGGGGACTGGGCCCTGGTGGAACAGTACCACATGGATCTGTACTTCGAGTCCGCCGGCATGATCCTCACCCTCATCACCCTGGGCAAGTACCTGGAGACCCGGTCCAAGGGCAAGACCAGCCAGGCCATCACCCGGCTCATGGACCTGGCCCCCAAGACCGCCAGCGTCCTCCGGGACGGGGTGGAGGTGGAGATCCCCGTGGAGGAGGTCCGGGTGGGGGACCGCATCGTGGTCCGGCCCGGCCAGTCCATCCCGGTGGACGGCGTCATCGTGGAGGGGACCTCCGCCGTGGACGAGTCCGCCCTCACCGGGGAGTCCCTCCCCGTGGACAAGGGCCCCGGCGACAAGGTGGCCGCCGCCTCCATCAACAAGTCTGGCTCCTTCACCTTTGAGGCCCTGCGGGTGGGCGAGGACACCACCCTGGCCCAGATGATCCGTCTGGTGGAGGAGGCCTCCTCGTCCAAGGCCCCCATCGCCAAGCTGGCCGACAAGGTGGCCGGAGTCTTTGTCCCCGTCGTCATGGTCATCGCCGCCGTCACCGCGGTGGCCTGGTTCTTCGCCAGCGGCTATGACATCACCAAGGCCCTCACCACCGGCGTGGCCGTGCTGGTCATCTCCTGCCCCTGCGCCCTGGGTCTTGCCACCCCGGTGGCCATCATGGTGGGCACCGGCAAGGGAGCGGAAAACGGCATCCTCATCAAATCCGCCGAGGCCCTGGAGACCCTGCACACGGTCAACACTGTGGTGCTGGACAAAACGGGCACCCTCACCCAGGGCAGGCCGGTGGTCACCGACGTCCTCTCCGCCGACGATATGGACGAGGAGGGGCTGCTCATCCTGGCCGCCTGTCTGGAGGGCCCATCCGAGCACCCCCTGGCCACCGCCATCGTGGAGGAGAGCAAAAAGCGGAACCTCCCCGTCACCACAGTTGGAAACTTCACCGCCCTCCACGGCCGGGGCGTCCGGGCCACCCTGGGGGACCGCACCTGCATGGGCGGCAACCTGGCCATGATGGAGGAGGCCGGAGTGGACCTGGGGAGCTTCCCCGAAAAGGCGGAGGAGCTGGCCGCCCAGGGCAAGACCGCCCTGTACTTCGCCGATGAGCACCAGGTGCTGGGCCTCATCGCCGTGGCCGACACCCCCAAGCCCACCAGCGCCGCCGCTGTGGCCGCCTTCCGGAAGCTGGGCCTGGACGTGGTCATGCTCACCGGCGACAACCAGCGCACCGCCGACGCCATCGGAAAGGAGCTGGGGGTCACCCAGGTCATGGCCCAGGTGCTCCCCCAGGACAAGGAGCGGAAGGTGAAGGAGCTCCAGGAGCAGGGCAAGAAGGTGGCCATGGTGGGCGACGGCATCAACGACGCCCCCGCCCTGGCCCGGGCCGACGTGGGCCTGGCCATCGGGGCGGGCACCGACGTGGCCATCGAGAGCGCCGACATCGTGCTCATGAAGTCCGACCTGATGGACGCGGTGGCGGCGGTGGAGCTGAGCCGGGCCACCATCCGGAACATCAAGGAGAACCTGTTCTGGGCTTTCTTCTACAACTCCATCGGTATCCCCCTGGCCGCCGGCGTGTTTTACGCCCTGGGCATCACCGACTTCATGCTCAACCCCATGTTCGGCGCCGCCGCCATGAGCCTGAGCTCCGTGTGCGTGGTGACCAACGCCCTGCGGCTGCGGTTCTTCAAGAGCAAATTCCGCACCCAGTCACCCCAATCCCAGCAAACCGAGAACGTCCCCGGCGCATCCGCCGGTGATGATAGGGCCCCTGCTCCCGTCTGTGACCAGAGCTGCCCGGTCCAATTGGAAGAAAGCAACCAAACAACTCAAGGAGGAACGGAAACCATGACCAAGACACTGAACATTGAAGGCATGATGTGCGCCCACTGCGTGGCCCACGTGGAGAAGGCCCTGTCCGCCCTGGGGGGCGTGACCTCCGCCAAGGCCGACCTGGAGAAGAAGCAGGCCACCGTCACCCTGGCCGCCCCAGTCTCCGACCAGGAGCTGAAGGACGCGGTCACCGAGGCGGGCTATGAGGTGGTGTCCATCCAGTGAAGGCGGACCACACCCAGGTCACCCGCCTGCTGAAGACCGCCCGGGGACAGATCGACGGCATCCTCAAGATGATTGAGGAGGACCGGTACTGCCTGGACGTGTCCCACCAGCTCATGGCCACCCAGTCCATTTTGAAAAAGGCCAACCGCATGGTGCTCAAGGCCCACATGGACTGCTGCGTCCGGGAGGCGGTGGAGAGCGGGAAGCCGGAGGAAAAGCTGGAGGAGCTGGCGGTCCTGCTGGACCAGCTGGCCGACTGACCGGCCTGCAAAAATGCCGTTACTTTCCCGCCGCACAGCGGCGGAAAAGTCCTCGCTGCGCTCGCTGAACGCCTTGCCAAGCAAGGCACTCAGGGCATTCGATCCCACTCGAGGCGGGCTGCCGCCCCCTCGAGTTCCCCCGCCAAAACTGAGGCGGGTTCTATTCAACAGAGATTTTTTGGCAAACTGAGGACGGCTGAATCGGGACCACTCCCGGCTCAGCCGCCCTTTTGATTTCCACACATGCCAATGCAGAGGAGGGGAGTTCCTGTTTTTTAGGAACTCCCCTCCTTAAAATTTCCGTATTACCCCAGGGAGATGTCCCGGGTGGCGTAGGCGTTCAGCTCCAGGCCGGCCGTATGGCCGGCCTGAAATTCATAAAATCCCTGACATCCGATCATAGCGGCGTTGTCCTCCCCAGAAAGCTCCGCTTTCCGGGGACCCCGTCTTTTTTCAATGCTCGGGACGGCAGAGCCGTCCCTCCGCCAAGGTTTTCGCTGAGCGAAAACGCTTGTACGGCGCTTCGCGCCGCCCCATCTGCGATGGGGCCCCGGCCACAACGCCGCTCACCCCAGGGAGATGTCCCGGGTGGCATAGGCGTTCAGCTCCAGGCCGGCCCTGCGGCCGGCCTTCCATTCGTAGTACCCCTGGCACCCGATCATGGCGGCGTTGTCGCCGCAGTATTTCAGCTCGGGCAGGAACAGGCGGTCGCCGCTCTCCTGGCAGGCGGCGGTGAGGTCCGCCCGGATGCGGCTGTTGGCCGCCACGCCCCCGGCCACCGCCACCCGGCCGTACCCCCTCATGCGGGCGGCAGCCATCACCCGGGGCACCAGGGACTCGCTCACCGCCCGGCCGAAGCTGGCGGCGAAGTCGGGCAGGTTCAGCTCCTCCCCCTTCTGCTGGGCGTTATGGATCAGGTTCAGACTGGCGGTTTTCAGGCCGGAGAAGGACATGTCCAGGTCGTGGCCCGCCACGTGGGCCCGGGGCAGCTCATACCGGCCGTCATCCCCCCCATGTGCCAGGCGGTCCATGGGGCCGCCCCCGGGATAGCCGATGCCCAGCACCCGGGCCACCTTGTCAAAGCACTCCCCCGCCGCGTCGTCCCGGGTCCCCCCAAGCACCTCCATGTCCGTGTAGGACTTCACGTCCACGATCAGGGTGGTGCCGCCGGAGACGCACAGGCACACAAAGGGGGGCTCCAGGTCCGGGTGGGTGATGTAGTTGGCGGCGATGTGTCCCCGCACGTGGTGCACCGGGATCAGAGGCAGGTCCAGGGCCATGGCCGCCCCCTTGGCGAAGTTCACTCCCACCAGCACCGCCCCGATGAGCCCCGGGGCGTAGGTCACCGCCACGGCGTCCAGGTCCCCCTTGGTCAGGCCCGCCTGGGCCACCGCCTGCTCCGCCAGGCCGGTGACCGCCTCCACATGCTTCCGGGAGGCGATCTCGGGCACCACGCCCCCGTAGATGGTGTGCATCTCGATCTGAGAGGCGATGCAGTTGGACAGCACGGTCCGCCCGTCCCGGACCACCGCGGCGGCGGTCTCGTCGCAGGAGGACTCGATGGCTAAGATATTCATAAAAGGTTCCCCCTTTTCAGACTGTCGAAGAAGCGGCAGGCCGCTTTTTCCAGTTTGCTTTCACAAAATTTTCACCGCAGAAGCTCTTTCCCAATCGGCCGATTCACTCCGGCCGGCTCCACGGGATCTGCACGAACCGCCGGAACACAGCGCCGGGAAAGTGCCCCTGGTACAGGGAGCGGTAGGCCTCCAGCAGCTCCGGTTCCTCCCCGGGGCCGGCGGCCAGCAGGCGGTAGTGGACGCCGAACAGCCGGCTGTCAAAGCCCGCATACCGGAACCCCGCCCGGCGGTAGAAGTCCAGGCGGCGCTCCTGGAGCGCCCGCTCCCCCGGCTCCGCCGCCTCCGGGGCCTCCACCTCCGCCAGGATGGCCGCCCTCTCTCCGTAGATCCGGCGCAGCTGGGCCAGCATGCGGCTCCCCCAGCCCTGCCCCCGGCGCTCCTCGGGCACCCCCAGGTAGTCCAGAAGGGCCGCCCCTCCGTCCCAGGTCTGCCACAGCAGGGCGTAGGCCGTCAGCTCCTCCCCCTGATACAGGCCCCAGACCGGATAGCGGCCCGCCCGCATGTGCCGCTGGATGGTGCGCAGCGGCTTGAGCTCCGAGGGCGGGAAGGTCCCCTTCAGCTCCCGGCGGTAGAGGAGGCCCACCTCCTCCGGTCCCAGCGGCCTCAGTTCCGGCTCATCCATGCTCGGTTCCGATCCGCTTGAAGTAGCGGGTCATGATGATGGCGTCCTCGGCGGGCTTGGTGTAATAATTCTTCCGCCGCCCCGCCTCCTCAAAGCCGTGCTTGCGGTACAGGGCGATGGCCGGGGCGTTGGAGGCGCGCACCTCCAGGGTGAGGAAGGCCAGATTGGCCTCCCCAAAGCGGCAGAACACGTCCAGCAGCTCGTCCGCCACCCCGTGGCGGCGGGCGTTGGGCTCCACCGCGATGTTGTCAATATATCCCTCGTCCAGCACCACCTGGAGCCCCGCGTAGCCCAGCACGCCTCCGTCCTCCGACTCGGCCACGATAAAGCTGGCCTGAGAGTCAAAGAGGACCTCGGTGAGCATGGCCTCGCTCCAGGGTGTGGAGAAGCACTCCCGCTCCAGGGCGGCGATCTGTTCAATGTGGCTGCGGTCCATGGGCACGATGTTGTATTCCATGGAACAAACCCTCCCTTCCGGCCCGGGTACTCCGGTCCCGATATTTCATAAAATCTTCATGTTTATCCGCTTGTTATTTCTTATGTAATCCGGTAAAATGAAGGTAATGCCAGCTCCGGCCTTCCGCCGGCCCGTCTGTTGTTTTGTCTGCACCGATTTGTGCAGCCCAATTTTTTACAGAAAGGACTCCTGCTTACCATGAAAAAGGTCCTGACCCGACTTCTCTCCGCTGCCCTGCTGTTCGGTCTGCTCACCACGGGCGCGGCGGCGGCCACCCTTCAAAGCGGCCAGGCGGCTTATCAGCTCTCCCTGGACCCCTTGGGCACTGAGCCCTTCTCCTATTCGGATACGGAGACCTACTCCGCCACTCTGGTCCCCATCGGGACCCGGGTGAGCAGCGAGACCGGCGCCCTTCTGCTGGTGGAGATCTTCACCTACTCCGAGAGCAGCGGACACTGGGCCCTGGACTCCCTCCTGTCCGGTCAGAGTGATCTGGTGGTCCGGGATTCCGCCCATCTCTACCATGTGTCCACCCTCTCCGGCAGCGGCCAGAGCAGCGAGACCCTGGACCGGGGGATCTGGCTGAAGGCCCCAAGCCAGACCTCCGGGCAGCCCGTTTCCGTCACCGGCGAGCCGGTGGATGAGTGGGCCCTCAATCTGGTCAACCAGGCCATCGCCGGCGGGCTGATGCCCGACCATCTGAAGGGGCAGGACCTGCGGGAGCCCATCACCCGACTTCAGTTCGCCGCACTCACCGTCCGGCTGTATGAGACGGCCAGCGGCCAGTCCATTGAAGCACCCGGAGAGAATCCCTTCACGGACACCTCCGACCCGGAGGCGCTCAAGGCCTACTCCATGGGCTTTACCGCCGGCACCTCCGACTCCACCTTCGGCCCCGGGGAGCTTCTCACCCGGGAGCAGGCCGCCGTCATGCTCACCGCCGTTTACCGGGCCCTGGGCGGCTCCGTTCCCGACGGCACCCCCTCCTTCTCGGACGGAGGGGAGATCTCCTCCTGGGCCCAGAGCAGCGTGGCCTTTATGGCCCAGAGCGGCATCGTGGCGGGCTACGGCGACGGCAGCTTCGGCCCCCAGGACACCGCCCAGCGGCAGGCCTGCCTCATCATGGCCCTGCGCATCCTCCAGAACCAGACTCAGACCGCATAACAGAGCGGGGCTGTCCCCTCCCGTGCCGCCCCGGCACCGGAGACCAGCCCCGCTTTTTCACTCTGCGCTTCCGTCCGGCCTCTCATCCAGGCCGGGCTTTTTATAAGCTGGAGACCTTATAGACCACGCCGAACCCGGCCAGGAGAGTGAGCGCGCACACGATCCACTCCGCCCCCGCCGGGACGCCCGGGAAGATGGTGGGAATGGACGCCACCACAAAGCCCAGAATAATCAGGTAGGTGGCCCGGGGGTAGACCTGCATCAGATGCTCCAGCGCCTTGGTGGTGGCCACCACCCCCAGAATTCCCCCCAGCCCCAGGGGGATGAGGTACTCAAAATCTAGATTCCCGATGGCCTGAATGGTGGTGCTGTACATCCCCAGCACCAGCAGCAGGTAGGACACGCTGATCCCCGGCAGCACCAGGGCCACCGCCGCCACCACACCGGACACCACCAGCATGGCATAGCGCTCCAGGCCGCCGCCGCTCATCTGGTCCATGGTGGGCAGCTTGGCCAGCGCCCACACAATGATCATTCCCACCACCACATAGACCGGGACCCGCCAGTGAAAGGAGGTCACCCTGGCCTTCTGGAAGGTCATGGGCACGCTTCCGGCCACCGCTCCCATGAAGAAGAAGCTGGCGGGCTTGGGGAAGAGCTCCATCAGCTGGAGCAGGGGCTTGGACAGGAGGAAAATCCCCGCTCCGGCCCCCAGGCAGAAACAGAACAGCAGCCAGAAATTGGCCCGCTTGCTCTGAAAAAAGGTGCTCACCGCGTGGATCAGCCGGTCATAGACGCCCAGAATGATGCACATGGTGCCGCCGCTTACCCCGGGAACCAGCATGGTCCCCCCTACCACGGCCCCCTTGGCCGCTACGATCAGATGCTGCTTGAAATCCAAAGTGACGCTCCTGTCTGTTCTTCAAGAAGATTCTCCCCTGTGTCAGGGGCGAATGTCCTGTTCAAAATGGTCAATTTTATCTACTTTCCCGATGACCGCGATGATGTCCTCCGCCGCAAAGCGGTACTGGGGGGAGAACTCCACGTTTGTCTGGTGGTCCCGCTCCACGGCGATGATGTTGATGCCGTAGACCCGGCGCACATCCAGCTCCTGGATGCTGGCCCCGATCAGCTTTCCGCCCACCTGGATGCGCCGCACCTCCACGTCGTCGTCCAGAGAGATGTAGTCCAGCATGCTGCGGGAGATCAGCCGCTTGCCGATGCGCACGGCCATATCCGCCTCGGGGTAGACCACCGTGGCCCCCAGCTGCTTGAGCACCTCCCCGTGCTCCTGGCTGTTGGCCTTGGAGATCACGTGGGGAATGCCCATCTTGATCACCTGCATGGTGGTGAGGATGCTCACATCCAGCTGCTCCCCGATGCAGATGGTGACCGTGTCGCAGTTCTGCACGCCGGTCTCCTGGAGGCTCTCCTCGTTGAGCGTCCCCACCACAAAGGCGTAGTCGGTGTATTTCCGCACCGCCTTCACCTTCTGCTCATCCTTGTCCACGGCAATGACTTCCTGGCCCGCCTCGGCCAGCGTCTTCACCAGGGCGGTGCCGAACCGCCCCAGACCGATGACCCCGAACGAGGTCTCTGACTGCTTTCTTTTCATAGCGCTCCTATCCTATTGTAATCATTTCTTCGGTGTACCGGATGCTGGGGTCGGGCCGGTCGATCCACAGGGAGAACAGGGTAAAGGCCCCCAGACGTCCGATGTACATGGTAAATATCAGCACCAGCTTGCTGGCCACGCTCAAATCGGGGGTAATCCCGGTGGACAGTCCCACCGTGCCGAAGGCGGAGACCTCCTCAAACAGCAGCCGCACAAAGTCCAGCTCCGGCTCCAGCACGCACAGCAGGAAGGTCCCCACGCACACCACCACCACGGACAGCAGGGCGATGACTCCCGCCTTGTCGATGGCCTCTCCGGGCAGCGTCCGGTGGAAGCCCCCGGGCTTCTTCTTGGTAAAGACGGCCCGCACCTGCTGCATCAGGGCGAAGAAGGTTGTGGTCTTGATGCCGCCGCCGGTGGACCCGGGGGAGGCGCCGATGAACATGAGCAGGATCAGGGTGAACAGCCCCGCGTTGGTCAGCTCCCCCATGGAGTAGGTGGAGAAGCCGGCGGTGCGGGCGGACACGCTGTGGAAAAAGGCCCCCAGCCAGGTCATGTCCTCGGTGGCCTTCAGCAGCAGGGTGCCCGCGATCAGCAGGGCCGCCGTGGTGGTGATGACCACCTTGGAGTGGAAGGTCAGCTTCCGGAAGCTCCCGGCCCTGCGGATGTCCAGCATCACCAGAAAGCCCAGACCGCCGAAGATGATCAGGGCGCAGGTGACCAGATTCAGCAGCACGTCGCTCTGATAGGGGATGAGGTTCTGCATCCCGCCCAGGATGTCAAAGCCCGAGTTGTTGAAGGCGGCCACCGAGTGGAACACGCTGGTCCACAGGGCCCGGGGCAGGGGATAGTCCTGGGAGAAGGTGAGAAAGCTCAGGACGGCGCCCGCCCCCTCAAAGCACAGGGTCACTTTCAGCACCCACTGGATCAGCCGCACCATTCCCTGAAAGCTGTCCACATTCAGGGCCTCCTTCACCAGGGAGCGGCCCTTGATGCTCACCCGGCGGCCGGCGGCCAGAATCAGTCCCACGCCCACCGACGTGACCCCCAGGCCGCCGATCTGGATCAGTCCGGCCAGCACCGCCTGTCCAAACACCGTAAAGTTGTCATAGGCGTCCACCGCGATGAGGCCTGTGACGCAGACTGCACTGGTGGAGGTGAACAGCGCGTCGATATACGCCACCTCCACCCCCGGCCGGATGGAGATGGGCAGCATCAAAAGGGCGCTGCCAATCAGAATCACCGCCGCAAAGCCCAGGGCAATGAGCCGCCCGGGGGGCTGCTTTTTTAAAAACCGTATCATAGTGCGAACTGGGCCGCCCGGCCGGAAGGCGGGACGGCTTCGTCCTCCTTTTCCATATGAACTCTTCCAGACCTCATCCGGTCAGGAATTCTTCATGACCACGCTCTCCACCGTGTCGGCCACGTGCTCACAGGCGTCCACGCACTTCTCCAGATAGAGGAAGATCTCCCGCCACACGATGATCTCGATGGGGTCGGTGCAGGTGGTGTGGAGGGTGCGCATGCTGTTGATGAACTGCTGGTCGGCTTCCTCCTCCAGGGTGTTGATGCGGATGATGTGGTCCCGCAGGCCCTTGGAGCGCTTGAAGTCGGCGAACTCCTGGGCCATGAGCTTGGCCTCCTCACAGCAGCGGATCACCAGCCGGGACAGCTCCAGGGCCTCCGGCCGGATCTTCTGCACGTTGTTGCAGTAGACCCGCAGCAGCACGTCCTCGATCTTGTCGGTGACCTCGTCGATGTTCTGGCTGAGGAGGATGATGTCCTCCCGCTCGATGGGGGTGATGAAGGCCTTGGCCAGCACGTTGAGCAGCTCGTGCTTCTTGTCGTCGGCGGCGTGCTCGATGTTGTGCATCTCGTCCAGCGTCTCTTTGATCTGGGCGGGGTCAAACTCCCGCATGGACCGGTCCAGCAGCTGGGCCGCCTTGCAGGCGTCGTCCAGACAGGCCGTAAAGGTTTCAAAATAATATGCGTCTTGCTTCTTTGCCATTTCCGTCTCACTCCTGAATCAAATCTTCAAATGGGGACCCAAACAGAACCGGAACGCTCCGGAATCACAGGATGGTCATAAACAGCTTGGCCATCACAAAGCTGATGAGGCCGCAGCCGGGGAAGGTAAACACCCAGGTGAGCATCATGTCCTTGACCACGCCGAAGTTGATGGCGGACAGCCGCTTCACCGCGCCCACGCCCATGATGGCGCTGGTTTTGGTGTGGGTGGTGGACACCGGAATGCCGAACACGCTGGACAGCAGCAGGCAGAAGGCGCCGGCCAGGTCGGCGGAAAAGCCCTGGTACTTCTCCAGGCGGACCATGTCCATGCCCACCGACTTGATGATCTTCTCTCCGCCCACGCTGGTGCCCACACCCATGACCGTGCTGCACACGATCATCAGCCAGACGGGGATGATCACGCCCTCCACGCTGCTCTGGCCGTTGCTGAAGGCCACGCCCAGGAAGAGCACGCCGATGAACTTCTGGCCGTCCTGGGCCCCGTGCATGAAGCTCATGGCGGCGGCGCCGAAGATCTCGCCCGCCTGGAAGAAGCGGTTGGTCTTGTGCCGGTTCATCCCGGCGCAGATCATCGTAATCAGCTTGCAGATCACCCATCCGGACAGGAAGCCCAGGGCCAGGCTCAGGAACAGGCCGTAGATGACCTTGATCCACTCGTCCGGGTTGACCCCGTCCAGGCCGCCGTGGATGGCGATGGCCGCGCCGGTGAGGCCGGCGATCAGGCTGTGGCTCTCACTGGTGGGGATGCCGAAGTAGGAGGCCCCCACGCTGTACACCACGATGGAGAACAGAGCCGCGCACAGGGCGATCTGCGCCTCGTGGGTATTGCTTCCAAAGTCCACCATGTTGCTGATGGTGGAGGCCACCGCGCTGTTGATGTGGGTCATGATGAGCACGCCCAGAAAGTTGAAGACAGCGCTGGTGATAATGGCTTTCCGGGCCCCCAGGCAGCGGGTGGTGATGCAGGTGGCAATGGCGTTGGGCGCGTCGGTCCAGCCATTGACGAAGATGACCCCCAGGGTCAGGAGAACGGTCACCAGCATGACCGGGTTTGTGGAGATCGCCTGTAAGAAATAAGAGAGCGAAACATCCATATCCATAGTCCAGCAAAACCCCTTTTATTTTTCTATACCTTGTTTGAAAAGTGGAAATGTGCCCAACGACGAGGGATTTTTCCGCCAGGCAAGGCAATTTGACGCGGCAATCCTTGGTGGATTGCAAGGAAAATGAGCGCGGCATGGTGGGAAAAGGCCCGCCGTTTTGGCATGTTGACATCTTCAAACATGGCCCAGGAGCAAAAAAAGAGCAGGACCTCTTTCCCTCAAAAGTCCTGTCCATCTCCGGGGGAAAGGCGCTGAAATTCTCTTTCCCAAATTCTCTTTCCCATTCCGACGCTGTGAATCAAAGGAGGCGCAGTTTCCTGCCCTCTGCGACAGACTCTGCCTCGATATTCCAGCACATATACGATAGCATCAAAGGGACCGTTCGTCAATAGTAAAATGTATGTTAAGATGGGCGCGCTTCCTGTTAAGACCGGGTTCATTCCGCCGGTTTGGACCGCTGCCCTCCGCCGGAAGTTTTGGTTGACAACGTAGACCTTTTATGGTATGTTTGGTTTACAAAGTAAACTTGTAAAAAGGAGGTGTGCGAATATGACGGAGACGCTGCTCACCAACAGCGAGTGGTACGTGCTGGACTGCCTGTGGGAGCGCGCCCCCCAGACGGTCACCCAGCTGGTCCCCATTTTAAAGGAGAAGGTGGGCTGGGCCAAGAGCACCACCATCACCACCCTGCGCCGGATGGAGGACAAGGGGCTGGTCCGGGTGGAGGTCCAGGGCCGGGCCAAGCACTACTTCCCGGCGGTGGAGCGGGAGAAGGCCGCCCGCCAGGAGACCCGCTCCTTTCTGGACCGGGTGTACCAGGGGAGCGTGGGCCTGATGGTGTCCTCCATGGCCCGGGAGAAGGCCCTGACCAAAGAAGAAATTGAGGAGCTGTACGCCATTTTAAAGGAGGCGGAGGGAACATGATGGAGCTGCTCATCTCCTGGTGCGTCACCTCGTCCATTCTGCTGGCGGTCTTTCTGCTTCTGCGTGGGACACTGTTCCGAAAGCTGTCCCCCCGGGTGCGGTACGCCCTGTGGGGGGTGGTCCTCCTGCGGCTGCTGGTGCCCTTCCAGATTCCCAGCCTCTCCCTCCCCGCCTCGGCGGCGGACCTGGCGCCGGAGTTGCCCGTCTTGTCAAACCGCCCCCTCTCCCCGGACACCGCCATGGGCCATGCGGTCATCCCCTCCGGCCTGCTGGAGGAAAACGGCCTCACCATCGCTGACGACGGTACGGTGCAGGCCAGCCAGTCGGGCCAGGACGCCGCCCTCTGGGAGCTCCAGGAAAACGGGGAGGTCTACATGTATTTCGGCGGCCCCACGCTAGACGACGTGCTCCGTGCCGCCGTGGTGATGGTGTGGGCGGCGGGGGCCGGCGGGGTCCTGCTGGCGGTGCTGGCCGCCAACCTGCGGTTTGCCCAAAAACTCCGCAGAAGCCGACGACCTCTCCCCACGGCGGGCTGTCCCCTGCCGGTGTATGAGGCGGAGGGGCTGTCCTCCCCCTGCCTGTGCGGGGTGCTCCGCCCCGCCGTCTACCTCACTCCGGAGGCGGCGGCGGACGGAACAGTCCGCACCCATGTGCTCGCCCACGAACTCACCCACTTCCGGCACAGGGACCACATCTGGTCCCTCCTCCGGTGCCTGGCACTGGCCCTCCACTGGTATAACCCCCTAGTGTGGGCGGCGGTCGTGCTGTCCAAGCGGGACGGGGAGCTGTCCTGCGACGAGGGGACCATCCGGCGGCTGGGGGAGGGTGAGCGCATCCCCTACGGCCGCACGCTGATCGGGCTGGTGGCCCGGCGGTCCGGGGCGGGCGGGGCACTGTCCTGCTCCACCACCATGACCGGAGGAAAGAAAACCGTCCAGAGGCGGATTGCCCAGCTGGTAAAACAGCCGGAGACAAAGAAAACCGCCCTCTTTCTGGCGGCGGCCGCCCTGGCCCTGGCGGCGGTGTTTGTGTTTGCGGGGGGAAACTCAGAGCCCAGCTTTGCCCAGCAGCTCCAGGCGGCCCATACCATTCAGGTGACCTTCGACTCCGCCTACAACGACTATGACGCCCCCCGCATCACAGACTCCGATCTGGTCGCTCAGGCCAAGACGATTTTGCTCTCCGGCAACCCCGACAATCACACTGTGGCCCCCGGCCTCCGGTACACCAACACCAGAGTGGAGTTTTTTAACGAAGCAGGCCGCTCTCTGGGCTTCCACTTTCTGTCCAACCAGAGCATGTGCACCTCCCTGTATGAGCTGGCCAGGGAGCAGGAATCCAGACAGTATACCGCCTACCAGGTGGAGAGCCCTGAGGGCATCGCCGCTCTCTCCCAGCTGTTTTTGAGCGACCCCGCCTGCGTGGAACAAAACGCCTCCCCAGACTATGACATGGAGGACTGGCTCACCAACTGGACCACCTTCTATGAGGTGAGCTACGGCGTGCCCTGGTGGGAGCCGTCCGCCCCGGAGGGCTGGTACGCCCGGGCCATGGACGCGGGGAGCTGGTACACCATCGCTATTCCCGACCACCTGGTGGATGCGGTGCTGGAGATCTGCCGGGGAGCGGCTCAGGGCACTGCCTCCGATGCCGCCTCATCCTCTGAAATGGCCGCCGCCCTAGAGCAGACTGTCTCCCTCCACGCCAGTTTTGGACCGCTCTCCAGCTTTATCGGCCCGCCGATCACCGACTCCGACCTGGTCAATCAGGCCAAAGAGATACTGCGGTCCGGCGACCCTCAGTCCGATACTACTGCTTTCGCAGACCTGTATTACGGCTCCAGCGTGGAATTTTTCGGAGCGGACGGACACTCTCTGGGCCGCTATCCTCTGTCCAACCGGGATATGTGCTCCGCCCTTGATTCCCTTGCCCATGAACAGACGGAGCGCAATCAAATTGCCGACACCCTGACCTCGGCCGACTACCTCCAGGCGGAAACCGTTCTCATTCCAGCCCTGCTGTCAGACCCGGACTGGGAGACAGCGGTCAAAACCCTGGACTATCAGCCGGAGGACTGGTCGGCTTGGCTGTCTTTATGTCTGGAAACCTTGGGTCTGGCGCCCTATTACAACTCGGAGGCGGAGCTTTTCTTCTTTGATTCCCCCGATGGGGCGCGGATCTCGCTGCCCGAGTCCCTGCTTCAGCCCCAAGAGCTCTTTTCCCGCAGCGCCAGTCCAACCCGGGTAACCGTTTCCAGCTCCTCCGCGGACGTTGAAGAGGCAGCCGCAAACTTTGGGACCGCTTTGGCCCAATTCTACCTGGACCTGGATCTCCGCCATCCCAAGGCGGTCACCTCTGCCCAGCTTGCCCAGGCGGAGGTCTACGACGCCGGCGAAACCGCGTTCTGTGCCCGGATCACCTTGGCTCTGGACCCGGTGGAGCCCAACACCGTCTACTGGATGGCCGGGGCCGGAATTGATCTGGCGGAGGCGAACAGCCCCTGGGCCGGCCTCTGGCTGGACACCCACGAGTACCGCCTGGAGCGGCAGGCAGACGGCTCCTGGCGGTGTACTGAAGCAGCCACCGGGGGCCTGCGGGCGGACTGACCCCTAAATCAAAAACCCGGCTCTGTTTTTCCAGACAGAGCCGGGTTTTTTCCCGTACGCGGGCGGATGACGTCCGCCCCTACAAATGCTTAGTGTGCCGTCTCTCCCACCGCCGCGCCAGGGCCAGGGCGCACAGGGCGGCCAGAGAGCCGATCAGCGCCCCCGCCAGCACGTCGCTGGGGTAGTGGACCCCCACATACAGCCGGGACAGGCCCATGCACACGGCGCTGACCACCGCGGCGATCCGGGCCCACTGGGCCGAACAGGTCCCCGCCCAGGCCAAGCCGGCGGCAAAGGCGGCGCAGGTGTGCCCCGAGGGAAAGGAGTTGGGGTCCCCGGAGGTGAGCAGGGGGACGAGTCCCTCCACCACCGTGTAGGGCCGTGGCCGCTGGATCAGGGGCTTCACCGCCACATTGGTGCACAGGAACCCAATGGCCAGCGCCAGCAGAGACGCCGCCCCCACCCTCCGGGTGGGCCTCCAGCACAGCAGGACCAGAGACAGCACGATCCACAGCAGCCCCCCGTTGCCCAGGGTGGTGTAGAACTCCACCAGGGGGTTGAGCCACCCCTGGCGGACCGTCTCCTGAATCCACAGCAGAATGGTCTCGTCCACAGTTTGTATGATTTCCAGCATGGATTTTTGGGACCTCCTCCCTTGACCCCGCATGCCGGGGCCGATATAATAAGTAAGGAATATCAGTATCTTTTTTTACACGGTTTTAACCGTGTCTGCGTATTATACCCGCTTTTTCCGCTCCGCGCAAGGGCGTTTTGGAGCGTGTTTTCCTAGGAGGCCCCCATTGAAACAGATCGTCTGTCTCTCCAACGAGCCCTGGAGTCCCTCCCCCGGGCGCACCCAGCAGCTGGTGGCCCGGCTGAAGGACGTGCAGGTGCTCTACTTCTCCCCCGCCGAGAGCTGGCGGGACCAGCGCTTCCGGGGCAAGGGCCGGGCGGTGAAGCCCAACATCACCACCTACACTCTGCCCCCGCTCCTCCTCCCGGTGGACGAGCGGTACGGGGAGCTCTTTCAGCTGGGCCAGCGGAAGCTGGCCCGGTACATCGCCGGGAAAATGGCCAGGCACCGGTTCCGCGCCCCCCTGCTGTGGACCACCTGCCCGGAGCAGGTCCACCTGCTGGACCGGCTGGACTACGACGCTCTGGTGTACGACTGCGACCGGGAGTGGAACGACCTGCCCCCCGCCTGGGAGGGAGTGCTCTCCTCCACCGCCGACGTGGTGTTCGCCGCCTCCCAGGGGCTGGCCGACCGGCTCTCCCCGTGCAGCAGCAACATCGCCCTGCTGCCCAACGGGACCGCCTACCCTCTGTTCGCCAAGGCGGCCCGGCCCCCGGAGGACCGCCCGCCCCGGCGGACCGCCCCCACCTTCGGGTGGGCGGGGACCATCCACTCCGACCTGGACCTGTCCCCCGTCCTGCACGCCGCCCACGCCCATCCGGAGTGGAATTTTCTGCTCCTGGGCCGCCGGGAGCCCAACCCCCTGGTAAAAAAGCTCAAGCGGCTGCCCAACGTGTCCTTCCTGCCCCCCTGTCCCCAGATGGAGGTGCCCGCCTACCTGGCCCGGTGCCAAGTGCTGATGGACTTTCTCCGGGAGGAACAGCCGGACAGCGACGTGATCCCCACCCGGATGTACGAGTACCTGTCCACCGGGCGGCCCATCGTGGCCATGCTGTGGCCCGACCAGGTGGAGCCCTTCCCCGACGTGGTGTACGGGGCCCACTCCAACCGCGAGTTCGTCACCCTGTGCGAGCACGCCCTGGAGGAGCTCCCCTCCCTGGTCACCCAGCGCCGTCTGGACCACGGGGCCCAGGCCGCCTGGTCGGTGCGGGCCGGGCGGGTCTCCCGCATTCTGGCCACCGCGGGACTGCTTTGACCGCTCTTGTGCAGGAGGCCGCCAACTTTTTTGTCTGAATCGGCGTTCCCCATTGTTCAAGCCTACGAATTTCCGCCGTCCTCTTGCAAACCCCACGTTTTTTCGATAAAATAGGTTCCTAAAACAATGCGTGTTGGGGGGGTAATTCCATGGTCCTGGAGGGACTGTGCGGCTTTTCCCGGGCAGGATGGTCTGCCCTGCGCCCCGGCGCGCCCAAATTTGAGAAGTAACCTACCCTCAGGCTGTCTGTACCCGCAGGCAGCCTTGGATTTTTTCCGCCCGGAGCTGTATTTGCGCAGGACGGCTTCAAACCGCCTCCGAATATGCCCCGCCGCAGGAAAACAAGAAAGGAGCGTCTTTTATGAAAAAGGTAGCTGTCATTATGGGCTCCGACTCCGACTGGCCGGTGGTCAAGGGGGCCTGCGCCCAGCTTCAGGAGTTCGGCATCCCCTATGAGGCCCACATCCTGAGCGCCCACCGCACCCCCGCCGCCGCGGCGGAATTTGCCCGGGGGGCCCGTCAGAACGGCTTTGGCGTACTCATCTGCGCCGCCGGCATGGCCGCCCACCTGGCCGGGGCCTTCGCCGGCAACTCCACCCTGCCAGTCATCGGCATCCCCATGAAGGGGGGCGCCATGGACGGCCTGGACGCCCTGCTGGCCACCGTCCAGATGCCCAGCGGCATCCCCGTGGCCACCGTGGCCATCAACGGGGCCAAGAACGCCGCCGTGCTGGCCGCCCAGATCCTGGCGGTCTCCGACGACGCGCTGGCCGCCAAGCTGGACGAGGCCCGGGAGAAGATGGCCCAGCAGATCGCCGAGAAGGAGGCCAAGCTCCAGGCGGAGCTGTAAGCCCCATTTCGCCTTCGGCGAAATCATAGATATCCGTCCGGCGCAGCCGGACACCATAATTCTTCATTCTTAATTCTTCATTCTTAATTGTTGGAAAGGAAGGTCTACTATGAACAAGATCGAGCAGCTGTATGAGGGCAAGGCCAAGAAGGTCTACTCCACCGAGGACCCCAACGTGGTCATCGTGTCCTACAAGGACGACGCCACCGCTTTTGACGGTCTGAAGAAGGGCACCATCACCGGCAAGGGGGCCATCAACAACCAGATGACCAACTACCTGATGCAGCAGCTGGAGAAGGCCGGCGTGCCCACCCACTTTGTGGAGGAGCTCAGCGAGCGGGAGACCGCCGTGAAGAAGGTGTCCATCGTGCCCCTGGAGGTCATCATCCGCAACATCTCCGCCGGCTCCTTCGCCAAGCGCTACGGCGTGGAGGAGGGCATCGTGTTCGACGAGCCCACCATCGAGTTCTCCTATAAAAACGACGATCTCCACGACCCCCTCATCAACAGCTATCACGCCGTGGCCCTGAAGCTGGCCACCTGGGACGAGATCGACACCATCAAGAAGTACGCCTTCCAGGTCAACGACTTCCTGAAGAAGACCCTGGCCGAGTGCGGCGTCACCCTGGTGGACTTCAAGCTGGAGTTCGGCAAGACCGCCGACGGCGCCATCGTGCTGGCCGACGAGATCAGCCCCGACACCTGCCGGTTCTGGGACTCCAAGACCGGGGAGAAGCTGGACAAGGACCGCTTCCGCCGGGACCTGGGCAACGTGGAGGGCGCTTATCAGGAGATGGCCCGCCGGCTTTTGGGGAAATAAGCTGCTGCGCAGCTTATTTCCCAGATAGGAGATGGGAGTGATGAGATAGGAGTTATGGGGCGCGATGCGCGCGCAGTTTCAAACGTCCGGCTCCGCCGGACACTTCAACTCCTATCTTCTATCTCCTAACTCCTATCTTTCCAACGCACCAACGCACACGGACCAATGGGGGTCCTGAGGAATACAAACAAGTTCAAGGAGGAACTATGGGCGGCTTTTTTGGCGCAGTAGCACACCAGGACGTGACCCTGGACATTTTCTTCGGAGTGGACTACCACTCCCACCTGGGGACCCGCCGGGGCGGCATGCTCATCCACGATGAGCAGGACGGCTTCCAGCGGCAGATCCACTCCATTGAGAACACTCCGTTCCGGACCAAATTTGAAAAGGACCTGACCGAGTTTCACGGCCAGAGCGGCATCGGCTGCATCAGCGATACCGACCCTCAGCCTCTGCTGGTGCGGTCCCACCTGGGGCTTTACGCCATCACCACGGTGGGCATCATCAACAACGCAGAGGAACTGATCCAGAATTACTTCGACCACCACGGCAATCAGTTCATGGCCATGAGCTCCGGCAAGGTCAACTCCACCGAGCTGGCCGCCGCCCTCATCAACCAGAAGGACAACCTGGTGGACGGCATTCTCCACGCTCAGGAGATGATCCAGGGCTCTCTCACCCTGCTCATCCTCACCGAGAAGGGGGAGATCATCGCCGCCCGGGACCGGGTGGGCCGCCTGCCGGTCCTGATCGGGCAGAAGGAGGGGGCCCACTGCGTCTCCTTTGAGTCCTTCGCCTACCACAAGCTGGGCTACACCGACGCCTATGAGCTGGGGCCCCAGGAGATCGTGCGCATCACCGCCGACGGGTTCGAGACCCTCTCCCCCGCCGGGAAGGAGATGAAGATCTGCGCCTTCCTGTGGACCTACTACGGCTACCCCAACTCCAACTACCAGGGCATCAACGTGGAGGTCATGCGCTACCGCAACGGTGAGATCATGGCCCGGGACGAGATCAGCCGGGGGGCCCTGCCCAAGGTGGACTATGTGGCCGGCGTGCCCGACTCCGGCCTGCCCCACGCCATCGGCTTCGCCAACCGCAGCGGCAAGCCCTTCGCCCGGCCCTTCGTGAAGTACACCCCCACCTGGCCCCGCTCCTTCATGCCGGCCAACCAGGAGGTGCGCAACCAGGTGGCCAAGATGAAGCAGATCCCCGTCCCCGAGCTCATCGAGGGCAAGAAGCTGCTGTTCGTGGACGACTCCATCGTCCGGGGCACCCAGCTGCGGGAGACGGTGGAATTCCTCTATGAGTCCGGGGCGGAGGAGGTCCACATGCGCTCCGCCTGCCCCCCCATCATGTACAGCTGCAAGTACCTGAATTTCTCCCGGGGCAACTCGGACATGGACCTGCTGGCCCGCCGCACCGTCCAGGAGCTGGAGGGGGACGAGGGACAGCAGCACCTGGAGGAGTACGCCGACGGCACCAGCGAGCGCGGCCAGTGCATGCTCAAGACCATCTGCGAAAAATTCGGCTTCACCTCCCTGGGGTACCAGTCCCTGGACGGCCTGCTGGAGGCCATCGGCCTGGACCGGGACAAGGTTTGCACCTACTGCTGGAACGGCAAGGAATAAACGCGAAGCGTTTATTCCAGATAGGAATTAGGAGATATGAGATAGGAGATATTCTCTCCTGGATACGAAAACTCCTATCTCCTATCTTCTATCTCCTATCTAATTTTGGAGGGTTTAAATATGAAAAATTCTCACTCTGAGTCTTACGCCGCCGCCGGCGTGGACGTGACCGCCGGCTATGAGGCGGTGGAGCGCATCAAGCCCATGGTGGAGTCCACCTACATCCCCGGGGTGATGGGCACCCTGGGCGGTTTCGGCGGCATGTTCGCCCCCGATCTCACCGGCATGAAGAAGCCGGTGCTGGTGTCCGGCACCGACGGCGTTGGCACCAAGCTGAAGATCGCCTTTCTCATGGACAAGCACGACACCGTGGGCATCGACTGCGTGGCCATGTGCGTCAACGACATCGTGTGCGGGGGCGCCGCTCCCATGTTCTTCCTGGACTACATCGCCTGCGGCAAGAACCACCCCGCCCGCATCGCGGACATCGTCTCCGGCATCACCGAGGGCTGCCGTCAGGCCGAGTGCGCCCTGGTGGGCGGTGAGACCGCCGAGATGCCCGGCTTCTACCCCGAGGAGGAGTACGACCTGGCCGGCTTCTCTGTCGGGCTGGTGGACGAGGAGAAGATCATCGACGGCAAGAAGCTGGCCCAGGGGGACTTGCTCATCGGCCTGGCCTCCTCCGGCGTCCACTCCAACGGCTTCTCCCTGGTGCGGAAGATCTTCGACGTGGAGCACGCCGACCTGAAGACCCCCCGGGACGACCTGGGCGGCAAGAGCCTGGGCGAGGCCCTGCTGGCCCCCACCCGCATCTATGTGAAAGCGGTGAAGGCTCTGCTCAAGGGCGGCGTCGACGTCCACGCGGTGAGCCACATCACCGGCGGCGGCTTCTATGAGAACGTGCCCCGCATGATGACCGGCGGCCTCACCGCCCAGATCCACCTGGACTCCTTCCCCCGCCTGCCCATCTTCGACCTGATCCAGAAGACCGGGAACATCCCGGAGCGGGACATGTACAACACCTTCAACATGGGCATCGGCATGGTGCTGGCCCTGCCCGCCGCCCAGGCCGCTCCGGCCCTGGAGATCCTGTCCGCCGCCGGGGAGACCGCCTATCAGATCGGCGAGGTGATCTCCGGCGAGGACGGCGTGAAGCTGGTCCCCTGAATTTAGATAGGAGTGAGGAGATATGAGATGGGAGATATTTCCTTCTATCTGCCGCAACTTCTATCTTCTATCTCCTATCTTCTATCTCCTATCTCAATTTTGTCTCCTATCTTGATTTACAGGAGGTTTGTCTATGCCTAAGCGCATTGCCGTACTGGTCTCCGGCGGGGGGACCAACTTACAGGCCCTCATCGACGCCCAGGCCCGGGGGGAGATCGTCAATGGCGAGATCGTCTTGGTGATCTCCTCCACCCCCAGCGCCTACGCCCTGGAGCGGGCGGACAAGGCGGGCATCCCCAGCTGTGTGGTGGCCCGGAAGGAGTACCCCTCCAACCAGGCCATGACCGTGGCCCTGGTGGACAAGCTGAAGGAGGCCCGGATCGACCTGGTGGTGCTGGCCGGATTCATGGTCATCCTCACCGGGGAGATGGTGCAGGCCTATCCCAACGCCATTTTGAACGTCCACCCCGCTCTCATCCCCTCCTTCGCCGGGCCCGGGTGCTACGGCCTCCACGTCCACGAGAAGGCCCTGGAGTACGGGGTGAAGCTCACCGGCGCCACCGTCCACTTTGTCAGCGAGGAGTGCGACGGGGGCCCCATCGTCTCCCAGAAGGCGGTGGAGGTTCTGCCCGACGACACCCCGGAGGTGCTCCAGCGCCGGGTCATGGAGCAGTGCGAGTGGCAGCTCCTGCCCCAGGCGGTGTCCCTGTTCTGCCAGGATCGCCTGAAGGTGGAGGGCCGCACCGTCCGGGTGTTGGAAAATGCAGAATGCGGAATGCAGAATGCAGAATGATATTTCGTTCTGCGGAACCTTTATTTCCAAGTTCCAGCTCATTTGTGGGTTCCCGCCCCGCAGGGGCGGGAACCCCAAGGAAAAATCGGGAATTTTACAAACGAAGCACGCGGTGTAACTGACGGAAGTGGAATGAACCACGGGGAGCATCGCCGTGGAATTTGCCGACCGTCTGGGCGCACCGTTTTCAAAAACGCGGTGCGCCCTTTTTGCCGGGATCACCGCAGGAAAGGAGGCGCCTATGTCCATCCAGACCATTCTGGCGGCGGGCTTCTGCCTGCTGGGCGGCGTCATGCTGCTGATTGCCGGCCAGCTGTTCCACAGCGACCTGCCCCTCATTTTCGGATTGCTGCTGACCCTGATGGGGGCCAGCCCTCTGGTGATCCAGCTGGTCAGGAGCTATCTGTCCTGGTATCACAAATTTCCCATCACACCCACAGACGATCCCAAAAAGGAGGACTAATCAAATGAAAACCCTGGATCTCAACCAAATTCTCAACAGCCACCCCTACCCCGGCCGGGGCATCGTCCTGGGCCGCTCCGCCGACGACAAGAAGGCGGTCATCGTCTACTTCATCATGGGCCGCAGTGAGAACAGCCGCAACCGCATCTTCGAGGCCACCGAGGACGGCATCCGCACCAAGGCCTTTGACGAGAGCAAGATGACCGACCCCTCCCTTATCATCTACCACCCGGTGCGCGCCCTGGAGGACGGCACGGTCATCGTCACCAACGGGGACCAGACCGACACCATCCGGGACCACATCCTGGACGGCCACTGCTACCGCCACGCCCTGAACACCCGGGAGTTTGAGCCCGACGGCCCCAACTACACCCCCCGCATCTCCGGCGTGCTCAAGCCCGACTACACCTACAACCTGTCCATCCTCAAGAGCCTGGACGGGGACCCCTCCTGCTGCTGCCGGTACTACTACGAGTATGACAACCCCAAGGCCGGGGTGGGCCACTTCATCCACACCTACCAGGAGAACGCCGAGCCCCTGCCCTCCTTTGAGGGAGAGCCCCGCCGGGTGGCCATCACCGCCCCCAGCGCCCAGGCCCTGGCCCAGGAGGTGTGGGCCAATCTGAATGAGGACAACAAGGTCTCCCTGTTTGTCCAGTACATCGACCTGGCCTCCGGCGGGAAGGATACCGTGATCCTCAACAAGCATCAGTAACCGGCACCTGCCGCCCGCAGGCGGCAAAATTCCTCTTAGACAAAAAGGAGGCCCTTCATGTCTCTCACCGATCCCATTTTGCAATTTCAGCAGACCCGCGCCCAGGTCCCTTTTCAGCCCCCCACGGTGTGCACGGCGGAGACCTTCCCCATCCTCCTGGCGGGGGTGCCCGCCCTGCGCAAGACCCCCGGCCTGGCCACGCTGGAGGACGCCGGGGAGGATTACTTCACCTCCATCCCCTACTGTCTGAGCGGGGAGGACCGGCAGAAGACCCGGGAACACCTGGAACAGGTCTACGGCATCACCGGCCGGGACAGCATGGCCGCCTTCTGCCAAAATGAGCTGTGGGTCCACCCGGAGTACCTGGACTTCGAGTCCTTCTGGGAGGGGCGGCCCGCCTTCTCCCTGGACGAGCTGAATCCCGGCGCCCGGGCGGCCTTCCAGCGCCTGTCCGCCTTCGCCCGGCAGTTCCAGCCCTTTGTGGGCCGCCGGGGCTTCCTGGCCTGGGACATCAGCGAGACCCTGGGACACCTGCGCATAGCCTGTGCCTGCGACCTGATCTCCCCCCAGGAATATAGAGAACTCTCCCAGCACTGGGTGGAGCAGGCCGCCGCCTTCCACAGCTGGGACGAGTACGCCGTGGGCCTGGTGTGCGGGGCCGCCTACTGGGCCTTCCGCATGGGCGGGGACCAGGGGGCGGAGGACGCCGCCGCCTACCTGGACCTGAACCTGCGGCTGGTGGAGCAGCTGCTGGGCAGCAAACAGGCCTGGGCGGGCCGCATGTGGCGCCGCCCCCAGGGAAAGGCCTACAAGCTCTCCCCGCCTGAGATGCGGGCGCTGCTCCAGAACTGGGAGGGGCCGGACGGCTGTCTGGCCACCGACCACATCACCGTCCTGGGGAAGAAAGTGGGCTACTGCTACCGGGAGAAGCCGGACCAGGACTACCCGGACAGCGGCTGGCGGTTCTTCTCCGGGGAGGAGACCGACGAGTACGCCAACGACGTCAACAATGTGGGAGTCTACTCCCTGAACACCATCTGCAACTATGACCCGGACATCCTCCCCCTCCTCACCGCCCCCTACGGCACCGCCTACGCCCGGGGGGAGGACGGGAAGTTCCACGCCGAGCCCTTGGAAGCGCCGGAGCCCTGATCCTGCAGGGGCGGCTGTCAGCCGCCCGCCCCCCGTTTTCTTTCATACACCACGGGCGGATGGTATCCGCCCCTGCACATGCACATGATCTTCCGCCACAACCACAATCTCAGATACAGAAAGGATGACCTGCCATGACCGAACTGGAACTGAAATACGGCTGCAACCCCAACCAGAAGCCCGCCCGCATCTTCATGGAGAACGGGGAGCTGCCCCTGAAGGTGCTCAACGGCAAGCCGGGGTACATCAACTTCATGGACGCCCTCAACTCCTGGCAGCTGGTGAAGGCCCTGAAAAAGGCCACCGGCCTGCCCGCCGCCGCCTCCTTCAAGCACGTCTCCCCCGCCGGGGCCGCCCTGGGCCTGCCCCTCACCGACGTGGAGCGGCACATCTACTTCGCCCCCGAGGGGGAGCTCTCCCCCATCGCCTGCGCCTACATCCGGGCCCGTGGAGCCGACCGGCTGTGCTCCTTCGGGGACTGGGCCGCCCTCAGCGACGTGTGCGACGCGGACACCGCCCGCTTCCTGGCCCTGGAGGTGTCCGACGGCGTCATCGCCCCCGGCTACACCGACGAGGCCCTGGAGATTTTAAAGACCAAGCGCAAGGGCGGCTACAATGTGGTGGAGATCGACCCCAGCTACGAGCCCGCCCCTATCGAGCGCCGGAACATCTACGGCATCACCTTCGAGCAGGGCTACAACAGCCTGGACATCAACGAGGAGATGCTCCAGAACATCGTCACCGAGAACAAGGAGCTGCCCCAGCAGGCCAAGCACGACATGCTCCTGTCCCTCATCACCCTGAAGTACACCCAGTCCAACTCCGTGTGCTATGTGAAGAACGGCATGACCATCGGCGTGGGGGCCGGCCAGCAGAGCCGCATCCACTGCACCCGCCTGGCGGGCAACAAGGCGGACATCTGGTGGCTGCGCCAGCATCCGAAGGTCCTGGGCCTCCAGTTCGTGGACAACATCCGCCGCCCCGACCGGGACAACGCCATCGACCTGTACATCTCCGACGAGTACGAGGACGTGCTGGCGGAGGGGGTGTGGCAGAACACCTTCAAGGTGAAGCCCGAGGTGCTCACCGCCGAGGAGAAGGCCGCCTGGATCGCCCAGATGTCCGGGGTCACCGTGGGCTCCGACGCCTTCTTCCCCTTCGGGGACAACGTGGAGCGGGCCCGGAAGTCCGGCGTGCAGTACATCGCCCAGCCCGGCGGCTCCATCCGGGACCAGCAGGTCATCGACACCGCCAACAAGTACGACATGGTGATGGCGTTTACCGGGATCAGACTGTTCCACCACTAAACGCCTCTAGGGGGGACGTTGTCCCCCCTAGATACGGCGGCGGTTCCCAAGGAAACCGCCGCCGATACCCCCCTCGCCTTTTCACAGAAAAGGCGGTCCTGGCCGCCGCGGCCAGGGGTCGTGGTGTCCTACGGCGAAGTGAATTCGCCTTCGGACTTTTTTAAATTTTTTTCCGCCTGCGGCGGAAACTCTGCGAGGCTGGGCGGCCTGCGGCCGCCTTTGCCCCATATTTTGTAGGGGCGGTCTCTGGCCGCCCGCTCGAGAGGAGCGTATTATGAAAGTTTTAGTGGTTGGAGGCGGCGGGCGTGAGCACGCCATCTGCTGGAAGCTCGCCCAGAGCCCCAAAGTGACCGAATTATACTGCGCCCCCGGCAATGGGGGCATCGCCCAGGTGGCCCAGTGCGTGCCCATCAAGGCCACCGACGTGGAGGCCATGGTGCAGTGGGCCAAGGACAACGCCATGGACTTTGTCATGGTGGCCCCCGACGACCCCCTGGCCCTGGGCATGGTGGACGCCCTGGAGGCGGCTGGCATCCCCGCCTTCGGCCCCCGGGCCAACGCGGCCATCATTGAGGCCAGCAAGGCCTTCTCCAAGGAACTGATGAAAAAGTACCACATCCCCACCGCCAAGTACGAGACCTTCACCGATATGGACGCCGCCCTGGCCTATGTGCGCGCCGAGGGGGCCCCCATCGTGGTGAAGGCGGACGGCCTGGCCCTGGGTAAGGGCGTGGTGGTGGCCTCCACCGTGGAGGAGGCCGAGACCGCCGTGCGGGAGATGATGGAGGGCCACAAGTTCGGCGACTCCGGCAGCACCGTGGTCATTGAGGAGTGCATGGTGGGCCCCGAGGTCACCGTGCTGGCCTTCTGCGACGGGGAGCACCTGATCCCCATGCTGTCCTCCCAGGACCACAAGCGGGCCTACGACGGCAACCAGGGCCCCAACACCGGCGGCATGGGCGCCTTCTGCCCCTCCCCCAAGTACACCCCGGAGATCGCCCAGCGGTGCATGGAGGAGATCTTCCTGCCCACCGTGGCCGCCATGAAGGCGGAGGGCCGGCCCTTCAAGGGTGTCATCTACTTCGGCCTGATGCTCACCCAGGACGGCCCCAAGGTGGTGGAGTACAACGCCCGCTTCGGCGACCCGGAGACCCAGCCCCTTCTGTCCATGCTGGACACCGACCTGATGGACATTTTCCAGGCCTGCGTGGACGGCACCCTGGACCAGATCGACATCCAGTGGAAGGAGGGCGCGGCCTGCTGCATCGTGCTGGCCTCCGGCGGCTACCCGGTGAAGTACCAGAGCGGCTACCCCATCTCCGGTCTGGAGGAGGCGGGCAGGCTGGCCACCGTGTTCCACGCGGGCACCAAGCTCGGGGAGGACGGCGCGGTCCTCACCGCCGGCGGCCGTGTCCTGGGGGTCACCGCCACCGGAACGGACCTGGAGGACGCCATCGCCAAAGCCTACGCCGCCTGCAAGCCCATCTCCTTCCAGGATATGCACTTCCGCACCGACATCGGAAAGGTATGACGCGGTTGGAGATTCAAGGCATCGTATTTGACGTGGACGGGGTGCTGTTCGACACCGAGCGGCTCACCCATCAGACCTGGAAAACCGTCAGCCGGGAGATGGGCTGGCCCCAGGTGGGGGAGGCCTACCTGGAGTTCGTGGGCCAGAACCGGACGGACATCTTCCGCAAGATGGTGGAGCTGTTTGGGGAGGAGTTCCCCAAGGAGACCTTTATGAAGGTGTGCTCCGCCTACTCCCAGGCCCGCATGGAGCGGGAGGGCGTACCCATGAAGCCGGGCGTCCGGGAGATCCTGGCCTTTCTCAAGGAGCATGGCATCCCCACCGCCCTGGCCACCTCCACCGGCCGGCCCCGGACGGAGCGGCGCATGGAGATGACCGGCCTCGGTCCCTATTTCTCTGCCATCATCACCGGGGACCAGGTGGTGCACAGCAAGCCGGATCCGGAGATCTACCTCCTGGCCTGCCAGGCGCTGGGCACCGAGCCGGGGCACACCATCGCCGTGGAGGACTCCCGCAACGGCATTCTCTCCGCCTCCCGGGCGGGGATGCAGGTCATCATGGTCCCCGACATGATCCCCCCCACCCCAGAGCTGGAGGACCTTCTGTTTCGCCGCTGCACCGACCTGCTGGAGGTACGGGAGCTGCTGTCCCAGATTTTGTCCCAGTGAGAGACAGCGCCAAAGCCACGGCTTTGGCGCTGTCTCAGCTTGTCAAAAAACCCCTGTATAGGTGAATCCGCTCAAGTTAGGGCGGGGGAGCTCGAGGGGGCGGCAGCCCGCCTCGAGTGGGATCGAATGCCCTGAATGCCTTGCATGGCAAGGCGTTCAGCGAGCGCAGCGAGGACTTTTCCGCCGCGCAGCGGCGGGAAAGTATTGGCATTTTTTCAGGCTGTCGGAAAAGTCTTTGGACTTTTTCGACAGCCTGAGACAGCGCCAAAGCCACGGCTTTGGCGCTGCCTTTTTTCGGCACGCTTTTGCAAGGATTTCCGAAGCGCCTTGCGGCTTGTCGGAACTTTTGCAGGAAATATTTCAAATAGTTTCTGATTCTTTCTCTTCTTTGCAATTCCTTAACATCCTTTTTGCCGGAATCATCTTGCTTTTTTCCGCCATAGGTAATATACTAGGATGGCAGCTTTTCTAGGTAGGACCACCTGTCAGGTTCTCCTTGGATTGGCTGTTCTTTTGCGGGGGGAGAAGAACGACAACAGCACCTGCGCACAGCCCGGAGCGGCGGGCCGGCCTCTTTTCCTCCACACGAACCGGAAAGGACGCGACGCCATGAACTACTACCAGGAATCCCCAGAAAAGGTCCTGGAGGAGCTGCGGACCACAGAGTCCGGACTCTCCCACCAGGAAGCCGGTGACCGGCTGGCCAAATGCGGCCCCAACAAGCTGGCGGAGGGGAAAAAGGTCACCCTGCTCCAGCGCTTTATTCAACAGCTGTGCGACCCCATGATCATCATTCTGCTGGTGGCTGCCGCCGTATCGGGCGTCACCGCAGCTTACTCCGGCGAGAGCTTCACCGACGTATTCATTATTCTGATCGTGGTGCTCATCAACGCGATCCTGGGCGTGTACCAGGAGAGCAAGGCGGAAAAGGCCATTGAGGCCCTCCAGGAGATGACCGCCGCCACCAGCAAGGTGCTCCGGGACGGCAAGATGTCCCTGCTGCGCAGCGACGTGCTGGTGCCCGGCGACATTGTGATCCTGGAGGCGGGCGACGCGGTCCCCGCCGACTGCCGCATTCTGGAGAGCGCCAGCATCAAGGCCGAGGAGGCCGCCCTCACCGGCGAGAGCGTCCCGGTGGAGAAGGACGTAAACGCCATCGTCACCGACGACGAGGTCCCCCTGGGCGACCGGCACTGCATGCTGTACATGGGCTCCACCGTGGTCTACGGCCGCGGCCGGGCGGTGGTCTGCTCCACCGGTATGGACACTGAGATGGGCAAGATCGCCGACGCCCTGGCCCAGGCGGAGGAGGGCGAGACCCCCCTGCAGCGGAAGCTGGGCCAGCTGAGCAAGGTCCTCAGCGTGCTGGTGCTGGGCATCTGCGTATTTATTTTCCTGTTCAGCCTGCTCCGGGCGGGCGACTTCCACCTGGACACCATCATCAGCACCTTCATGGTGGCCGTCTCTCTGGCGGTGGCCGCCATCCCCGAGGGGCTGGCCGCCGTGGTCACCATCGTGCTGTCCATCGGCGTCACCAATATGTCCAAGCGCAACGCGGTCATCCGGCGGCTCACCGCCGTGGAGACCCTGGGCTGCGCCCAGGTCATCTGCTCGGATAAGACGGGCACCCTGACTCAGAACAAGATGACCGTGGTGGACCACTTCGGCAATCCCCTAAAAACCGCCCGGGCCATGTCCCTGTGCTCCGACGCCGCCCCCGACGAGACGGGGAACGCGGTGGGCGAGCCCACCGAGTGCGCCCTGGTGAACTGGGCCACCAAGGAGGGGCTGGGCAAGTCCGCCATGGAGCGGGAGACCCCCCGGGTAGGCGAGGCCCCCTTCGACTCGGGCCGGAAGATGATGTCCACCATCCACAAGCTGGAGAAGGGCTATGTGCAGTACACCAAGGGCGCTCCCGACGAGCTGCTGAAGCGCTGCACCCACTATGAGAAGGACGGCAAGATCCTCCCCCTGGACGAGCAGGCCAAGGCGGAGATCCTGGCCCAGAACAAGGCCATGGCCGATCAGGCCCTCCGTGTGCTGGCCGCCGCGGAGCGCCGCTATGACGAGATGCCCCAGGATCAGTCCCCGGCTGCCCTGGAGCACGACCTGACCTTCCTGGGGCTGGCGGGCATGATCGACCCCATCCGCCCCGAGGTGAAGGCCGCCATCGCCGAGTGCAAGACCGCCGGCATCCGGGCCGTGATGATCACCGGCGATCACCGGGACACCGCCGTGGCCATCGCCAAGCAGCTGGGCATCCTGGAGCACGACGACCAGGCCATCACCGGCGCCCAGCTCAACCAGATCAGCGACGAGGAGCTGGACAAGACCATCGACCATTACAGCGTCTACGCCCGGGTGCAGCCCGAGCACAAGGTGCGCATCGTCAACGCCTGGAAGAAGCGGGGCTGCATCACCGCCATGACCGGCGACGGCGTCAACGACGCCCCCTCCATCAAGTCCGCGGCACCGACGTCACCAAGAACGTGGCCGACATGGTGCTGGCCGACGACAACTTCGCCACCATCGTGGGGGCCGTTCAGGAGGGCCGCCGGATCTACGACAACATCCGCAAGGCCATCCAGTTCCTGCTGGGCTCCAACATGAGCGAGGTGCTCAGCGTCTTTGTCGCCACCCTGCTGGGCTTTGTCATCCTGGAGCCCGTCCACCTGCTGTGGATCAACCTGATTACCGACTGCTTCCCCGCTCTGGCCCTGGGCATGGAGAAGGGGGAGCCCGACCTGATGCAGCGTCCCCCCCGGAAGGCCAGCGACGGAATCTTTGCCAACGGCCTGGGCTTCGACGTGGCCTATCAGGGCGCCATGGTCACCGTCCTGGTGCTGGCGGCCTACTTCATCGGCCACTTCATGGAGTCCGGCGTGTGGGAGATCACCCAGAGCGCCGACGGCATGACCATGGCCTTCCTGACCATGGGCATGGCCGAGATCTTCCACAGCTTCAACATGCGCTCCCAGCGGGGCAGCGTGTTCAAGCTCCACAGCCACAACAAGGTCCTCTGGGGCGCTATGCTCCTGAGCCTGGTGCTCACCACCGCGGTGATCTACCTGCCCGGCATCTCCGACGCCTTCGGCTTCACCCACATCGACCCTGTGGAGTACGCCGTGGCCCTGATCCTGGCGGTCCTGGTCATCCCCATTGTGGAGTGCGTCAAGGCCGTTCAGCGGTCTATGCACAAGCAATAAGCTCCTTACAAGTCCTTACAAGACAAACGGGACGGAAGATGCTCTTCCGTCCCGTTTCAGCTTGTCGAAAAACTTCTGTAAAGATGAATCCGCCCGAGTGTTGGCGGGGGAGCTTGAGGGGGCGGCAGCCCGCCTCGAGTGGGATCGAATGCCCTGAATGCCTTGCTTGGCAAGGCGTTCAGCGAGCGCAGCGAGGACTTTCCCGCCGCACAGCGGCGGGAAAGTAACGGCATTTTATGAAAAAACGGCCGTTGCAACCGCTGGTTGTCAAATTGTATCCCACTTTTGGTTGCAAAACCGGGAACTCTTTGCTATCCTGAATGGCGTCAAAGGTCCTTTGCAACCACTTGTTTTGGAGGTCACACCCATGGAATTTCAACAGCGTCTCTACGACCTGCGCAAAAAGGCGGGGCTGAGCCAGGAGGGTCTGGCCGATCTGCTGGGGGTCACCCGGCAGGCGGTCCAGAAGTGGGAGGCGGGCGCCTCCCGCCCCGACATGGACAACCTGGCCGCCCTGGCCCGCTATTTCAATGTCACCCTGGACTACCTGGTCACCGGAGAGGAGCCCCCCGCCCCGGCGGCCCAGACCACCATCGTCAACAACTACTACCAGCGGTGGCGCTATGAGTACAAGAGCCAGCGCACCCTGTTCGGCCTGCCCCTGGTCCACATCCGTCTGGGGGACCGGGGCACCGGCGTCGCCAAAGGCGTTCTGGCTATTGGGAACTACGCAGTGGGCATCTTCACCATCGGCGGCTTCTCCCTGGGCCTGGTGAGCATCGGCGGGCTGTCTGTGGGCCTGCTGTTCTCCCTGGCAGGTTGGGCCATCGGCGGAATCGCCGTAGGCGGCTTTGCCGTGGGCCTGCTGGCCATCGGCGGGGCGGCGGCGGGCCTGTTCGCCATGGGAGGCGGGGCCTTCGGCGTCTACGCCGCGGGTGGAGGGGCCTTCGCCTCGGAAATCGCCATTGGCGGCTCCGCCCACGCCCCTCTGGCCATCGGCCGGGTGGCGGAGGGGGCCCTCACCTTTGTTCCCGGCTCCGATCCGGCCCAGGTGGCGGAGGCCATCCGCCAGGCCGCCTCCGGCGCGCCCCGCTTCCTTCAAAATCTCCTGATCTTCTTGGCACAGAACTGGTAAGCGGCACGCACAGCAAACCCGGAGCCGCGGTCCAGGGGGAGGCGGCAAAGGGCCCGAAGCGTTAGTTCGGACCCCCAGGCGCATTTCAAAAACCGCACCGGAAACAAATTTTGCCCACTCAGGCCCCCGGTGGGGCCGGATAAAAACGTACCCAAGCACTCCTAAATTTTGCACGCCGGAGGGGCCATGCCATCCTAAAGGGACAGCCCCTGTAAATGGGGTCCAGGGGGATGCGAATATGAGCGCGTGCGCCCATTTTGAGCGTCCCCCTGGTGCCTCTTTGGTTTCTTTCTGGGCACCCAGAAAGAAACTCGCCGCCCGGGACATGTCCCGAAAGAACAAAAACTTCCCCGGCGGCGAAAAGGCGAGGACGCTTAAGGAAACTTTTTTGAATTAAGGATAAGTAGCGTAATGT
>ERZ1643247.353-NODE-353-length-56935-cov-11.213432_pt1 | contig 56935 bp, 51 predicted proteins | sample MGYA00579264_ERZ1643247 | MGnify/ENA primary metagenome ERZ1643247 (study PRJEB29033, sample SAMEA4952262) | chicken gut metagenome | biome: Broiler Chicken; feature: Gastrointestinal Tract; material: Caecum | place: Ireland | collected 2018 | study: Broiler... | reverse complement strand
GCTTGCTTGCTTGCTTGCTTGCTTGCTTGCTTGCTTGCTTGCTTGCTTGCTTGCTCAACATTGTCGCTCTTTCCTTCATTCTCGTCAACCTCGTTTCCTCGTTTTATTCTAATTTATCATACTTTTTTCTTTTTGAAAATGTTTTTGATGATTAATTTTAGGTTTGCCCCAAATAAAGGGAGATGCCATACTACATCGGTAATACAGCATCTCCTATTTTAGAATTTCTATTTTGTTACAACCGTCTTTACCGGCGACCAGATATAACTACTATACTTTTTGTTTCATACTATATACATATATCTAATTATAATGACTCAGAATCTGCATCCTGTCCAGAAGCCTCCACTTCGTAAACTACAAACCCCCCTGTATTTGTATACGTATAATGAACTCCATCTTTAGTAAGGCTACCCGCTGGATCCATATCTATTAATTCCATTACTACTTCTTTTGCAGTATCAATTTGTAAATTTTCTACTAATAGCCCCGCTATTGCAATCATTGGATATACTATATTAGAATTTGAGAGATATCCTTGAAGTCTGATTTTATTAAAATATCCATTTTCGTTATCTATGCCAACTAGTAAAATAGTTGCACATTCTGAATATCCACTATAACAAGTAAATTGACATAAATCTTCAGAAGTTTTCATATCATCCACATAGACATCTAAATCTAATTCTTCAAATACATTATTTATTACTATGCGATATTCTTCAGGGAACCAATAAAATCTATTATTAAAAAGCCGTCCATCTGAAAAATGGGAATACATTTCCACTAGTTCTTCACTATCTTTGTAATCAATTTTTTTTAAATATTCAACAGCTTTATCATAATTATATGATTTTTTCACAACTTCTTTCGCGTAATTATAAATACATTCATTATATTGTTCTAATGAATCCTTATAATCCGAACATTTTTCAAAATAGTTAGACGCTTCAATCAAATTACCATTTTCTCTAGTATCTACCCCCCAAAGATAATAACTTTCCGTAATCTTATCTTTTGAATCTTTATAAGTAATCGATTTTTCAAATGAGGAAATTGCCTGTTCATAATATTTTTTTGTTAAATCTTCTACCCCCTTTTCATAATAGCATTCATCTACTCGTTTAGATGAATCTCTAAAATCGCCAAGCTTCTCAAATTGTTTTGCTGCATCTTCATATTTTCCATTATTTAACATTTGTTCTGCTGTTTTATACTGCTTATTTGGTATCACAATCTTTTCAGTTATGATTCCTTTTCCTATTACTCCTATAATGATGATTGCTGCAATTAAACCAAATAATACACTTTTTTTAGATATATATTTTTTTATATCATTATTTTCTGCAAAAATAGATTTTACTCTATGTTTTTTTAAGTTTTCAGATTTTTTTGTTCCTTTTTCACTTTCAGGAAAATTTCTATTTTCATTTACTTGAGTTTTAGTAACTTTTTCTTTTTCATCTGACACTTCATGCACTATACTTTCGCTATTGGAATCTTCTTCAAATGGATATCCACACTGATTACATTCCAATGCATTATCTGGTAATTCATTTCCACATTCCGGACACTTTTTCATACTTCTTTTTCCTTTCTCTTTAGTATATTCGAAAATAAATTATGCTGGGAAGATTGCCCCACACCTTAATATCAAATATTGTCCTTCTTTCAATGCTATATAAGTCTGATCTCCATTCAAATACTGCATCCCATCTTCTCCAGTAACAAAAACATCATTACGAATCTCATAAGCCCCTGAGCCAATACCCCAGGTTTCTCCATCCGCCGTCTTACAATCTCCAGCTATATCTTTTATTTTGTACTCACCTGGCTCAATATCTTCTCCCACTGTGAAAATACCATATTTCTGCAAATTTTTCTGATCTAATTCCTGCTCTGGAATAATCACTGCACCCGAACCTATATCAATATAATTTCCTTCCTGCAAGTCAATAATTTTGAAACTTGTACTCTCTTCTTCTATAATATCTTCCTTCATGGCATCATTGGATATAGTGTAAGAACTGGAATTTATCATTGATAAAAAAGCATACTTTCCAGGTTCTATATCCGTTCCACATTTATAAACACCTGCAAAAACACAATTGTCGGTAAGTCCATCTGCAATACACTTATAACTCAAAATAGAGTCTTCCGGAGGCGTTGTGGTATCCACTGTATTCGTCTCGTCTCTAGCCTCTTCTGCCGTCTCTTCTTCAGATGACTCATTACTTTTCTGGCTATTTTCCTCCGATTGTACCTGAGTGTCAGATTCCTGTTCATCTGTTACCGTCGCAACCTGAGTAATCTCATTACTGTCCCGCACTTCTTTATTGGCGATTCCGCGCATCACAAATTGTACAACATTTACTATTAGAAGCACTGCGCACAAAACCGTCAGAACTGGAACGATCTTTTTTCCTTTGCTGCCAGCCTCATTTTCTTTTTGGGTCTGATTTGAATCATTTCCCTTCGTCAATTCATCGACAAGTTTCAAAAGCTCCGCTTTTTCACTTTCATGTTTTTCCATCTCTTCTTCGTACTTTTGGTTATATTTTGTTTCTATCTCCTCTGATGTTTGCTTTTTATAGTCATCTAAAGCAATTTTTTGCCTGGCTTCATATTTTACACGGTTAGCTTCCGATTCTTTATTTAGTTCGATCTTCTGCTTTTCCAATTCTTTTGAAACATTTGCAATCTTTGAATCAAAATTATCTTTTATGCGCTTTTCATATTCTCTTTTTTCTTCTAGGTATTCTTTTTCTATTTGCTGCTTATAAGAAGACAACCTATCATTTAATTCCGCCTCCATCTTCCTTTGAGCATCTGTTAATTTTTTCTGATAGTCAAGATCTGTTTGCATTTTATAAGCACTTAATCGATCCTGATATTCTTTTTCCAGATTCCGCTTATAAGCAGCCATTTCCTTCTCTAACCCATTTTCTTCTGACACTTTAACATCAGTTTTTTCTCCACCGCGAATCGGCTTCTTGATTTCCGGCTTTTCCTCTTTTTTCCCCATCATATAGCCGCAATGGACACATTTTTTAGCTTTGTCACTTATTTCTTTTCCACATCCAGGACATTTAATCAATGCCATAGAATCCCCCTCCTTACATTTTGGTTTTATGCCACCATATAGTAGCATTTACACTTTCATTATGCCACCAAATGATAGCATAAGCAAGAGGTGAACTTATGTATTTCAGGCGAATTGAGGACATGCGAATTGATCACGACTTGACTCAGCAAAACGTTGCTGATTTTTTAGAATGCAACCGGGAAGTATACCGGCGTTATGAAAAAGGTACCAGAGAGATTCCCGTCTGGGCATTGATCCGGCTTGCCCAGTTTTACGACTGTTCTGTCGATTACCTGCTTGGAGTTACAGATTCTAAAAGACATTTCGGAAAATAAGACTGCCATCTTCTTTTCTTAACAAGTATCAAAAATATTACGCATGTTCGAATTTTTTGGAAACTCCACCGCATTGCGAATGGAACACATCACCACCGTCTCTTTCAAATCGTATTTCCAGATCATGTAAACTCTCCCGCCCCTCCATCACTCAATAAATCCTTTATCCATGCGGTTCTGGGGCAGCAGTCCAGGAATCTCTTTACTTACCTAAAAATGATCCCACTCCTGTTGTACACCCCAACAGACTCCCCAAACGGAGAGAAAAAAGGGTGTTCGGCACTGGAGATTTTTTTCGTCTATTCCCGCCGGAAGTCATTTTTACACAGAAAAGACGCGGCTTTTTTAACTGCCACGCCTTTCCTTCGTTTCTAGATCAGAAGCAGTTCGACAGCTCTTCGTTTGCCAAATATCCTCTTCAGATCTTCTTCTCCTCTGCCAGTTTCAGCGCATACAGGAATCCCTTCTTGAACTGGTCATTACTGACTGTTGCCAGATAATTGTCAAAGGCAGCGTCCATAGCTGACCACGCTTCCTGTACTTCCTGCGGTGCTTCCCGTTCCTCCTTCTCGCAGAACTGGTCTATAATCTTCTCCATCTCTTCTTCTGTAAACTTTCTCATCCTCTACACTCTCCGTTCAATTGATCTGCTTTTTCGCACGAATCAGCGTGCTTTTTGAAATTCCTGTCATCTGTTCCACCTGCCGATAGGAATAAGATTCCAGGAGACTCAACGCATGGTCAAGCTGGACTTTCTTATATTTTTGCGGACGTCCTTCCCGAAATCCGGGATTTTCCTTTGCAATTGCTTTCCCCTCTTGTGTCCGCTCTACAATCATGTCACGTTCAAACTCAGCAAAGGCAAAAAAGATGTTCCGTATTAGCTTTGACGTAGGCGTATTATCCATGACTCCAATATTGAGAATACATACCTTAATTCCATGTCCAATCAGTTCCGACACCAGCTCGCTGCCTTGGGACATGCTCCGGGCAAATCGATCCAACTTAGTCACTACCAGAGTATCCCCTTCTTTCAATACATGCAGCAGTTTTTCAAATTCCGGTCTGTGTGTCTTCGTTCCAGTAAACGCATCTGTGTAAATCTTACTGGCTCCTGCTGCCCGTAATGCCTTCTCCTGTGCCTCCAGGCTGTTCCCATCCTTCGCCTGATTCTTTGTGCTGACTCTCGCATAACCGTAAATCACAGTAATTCCTCCTCTCGATTATGACACCAGGTTTTGACACCGTGCCAACCCTTGATTTTTCGTTTTCTTTTGTTTGGTTCCATAACTTAAAAGTTTTGATTCTACCAAACTAGCCCCATAATTTTAAGTTTTGTATACCAAAGAGTTAGAGTTTTTTATAGACTGATACAGACATTCATCTAAGAGTTTAAGCACGATCAATTTCCTAACTTTTCTATAAAATAGGAATGGACATAAAAATAATATGTTTTGCCTTGCCGCTTTTCTAACATTTTTCTAACAATTCCCCGTTAAAATGCTCTACTTGAGTGTTAGATTCCACGCAAAACAACTACACAACAGCTTGTGGCACTGCTCAATCTTAACAATGTCCCAGCAATAATTCTTCGGGACGCAGAGGTCGCAAGTTCGAATCTTGTCGCTTCGATGTGTATAGTTAGGAGAAACACTGGATTGTGAGACAGTCCGGTGTTTTCTTTTTTCAATCAAGTGATCTAAACAAAAGGAAGGAGCCTCATTTCATGATTAATCCTGCAAAACTTATGAAATTAAAAAGCCTGAAAGAACAATTCGATGAAAACCACCCGAAATTTCAGCGCTACCTCCAATTTGCTTCAAAAAGCGCCCTGCAGGAAGGTGCTGTCATTGAGATTACCGTGACGCCGCCCCAGGGTAAACCCGTCAGCGCCAACATAAAAGTTCTGAAATCCGATCTGGAGCTTTTTGATTCCGCCCGGGAACTGATGAACCATTAAAAAACACCTCGCTGCATATCATGCCATGATTCCAATGACATGCCTGCGCCTGCGAGGTGTTTTCTTTTTTCTAGATACTCTCTCTTGGAAGTCCTGTTAGCAGATAAGAGGCTGTCTGCGCCAATCCCGGAACACTCTCCGGGTGAATCCACTGAGTGATATTCCGGTCAAACAACATATTGGCAGACGGCGGAAACTCCTCATCGCCATCCCAGAAAATCACAGTCAGCTCAATAGTGGGAAAAGCCTGAAATGTCACACTGGCATCACCGAATTTTTCAATTCTTCCTCCCAGCTCCCGTGCTCTCTCAAGGAATTTCTCCGGATGTCCTGCAAAAGTTCTGGCGATGGGGTTTAAAGCCATTCTCTGATAAGCCCCCTCGAAACACGCTGCCTGACGGATCTCCCGGAAAGGAACTTTATCCGCACTTGGCATTGCTGTGTTCTGAAAATAATAGAGATGGTGCATAATCAAAAGGCTGTCACTCAAATCAGCGGGGGCATCCTCCTCACAGAATTTCATCTGTCCTGTGACACGGTTCCACGCATAGAGTTTATGAAAATACGGGATGTAAATATTTTCATCATCTATGCGAAGCTGTAGTTTTTCCGCAATCTTCTCATGATCTGCTTTCAAAAGCCGACTTTTGAAATACTCATAAACTTCCTCATAATTGGAAGTCGAGACAGTCTCCCTGGAATTTACTATTTTGTCCATAACTCCCTCCTACAACGGATTTTCATCTGTCTTTAGTCTACAACACTCCCGAAAAAACTTCCACTGTTTCTTTTTAAGAAAGAACTTTTATATTTTCCCATAATCTGTTCCCTCCTGCTGATACCAATTTGTCACTCATTGTCTGCAAAGCCGGGAATTCTGCCCGTCATACAAAAAACAGGCACATCACTTGTGTGACGCACCTGCTTCTCTCTCACATTCATTAATTCAGACGATAAACATCTGCATGCTGCAGACCGAATGCCAATGCCTCGGAATGGCTGCCAAAATAGATATCCACATGTCCATAAGGGGTTCCCAAATCCTCAACAGTATACACATTTCCATTGATCAGAAGCTGTGTCCCAAAAGGAACACCCGCCATGGCAACCGTACGTCCTGCCTGAGGCCAGGTTCCGCTGGCTGTCTGATTGCCTGCCGTTCCGCAGCACTGAGCACAGTTACAATATGCTGTCAAAGTAAAATTACCGAGATAGGTTCCCTGCCCATTGCTTGTCTCTGTGCTGGAAGAAGTATCTTCCTCCGGCACTTCCTCCACAACCACATCCGTGCTGGTGTCAGAACTGGAAGAATCTGTGGTCTCTTCCTCTGTAGGCGTCTCCTGTACCGCACTCTCCTCTTCCTCGGCAGAATCTGTTTCTGCAGTAGTATCTGCTTCTGTATCTTCTGTGCTCTCTTCCTGGGCTTCCTCGCTGGCCGCTGCCTCTTCCGCTTCCTGCTCTGCCTGGGCTTTTGCCTCCTGCTCTGCCTGAGCCTGAGCCATCAGAGAACTGATCTGACCATCCTGACTGCTCACCTGAGCAATTAACTGATCTGCCTCCTCCTGGCTGCTGCTGATCTGCAGCGCATATTCTTCTATATTGGAGTTGGTGGAAGATACCAGATCTCTCACTTCCTGCCTCTTGTCCGAGGTCTCCGTGCGAAGCTGCTGAATCTCCTTCATCTCCTTCGCAATCGTATCCTCATGTTCACTGATGGTCTGCTTCGTCTCTTCATACTCAGCCAACATATTTCTATCATACTCGGCAACTTTTGATACATTATCCGCACGATTCAGAAAATCCGCAAAACTGGTAGACTGACATAAAATATCAAACAGACTGTTCTGTCCATTTTCATACATATAGGCAATTCTGAGCTTCATACTCTCGTACTGCTCTTTTTCTTTTGCCTTTGCTTCCTTTAATTCCTTTTGAACTTTCTTCAGTTCTTCTGATTTCTCTCCCGCTTTTACGGTCAGATCTTCAATATTCTGAGTCAACGTGTTATATTGGCTGTCCAAGTCCTGCAGGTACTGTTCCAACTCTGCTTTCTGACTCTCCAGACTCTGAATTCTTTCCTGTGTTGCTGCAAGATCGGACTCGGTCTCTGCCTTCTCTGACTGTGCTGCTTCAATTTTCTCCTGAGTCGTAGCCCCCACTACCGGCACTACGCAACTTGTTGCCACAATTCCCGCCAAGAGCAGTGAAAGAATTTTTCTTCTCTTCATATAAACACCTCATAATTCCTTTCTGCCCCTTAGTATAACATACGCCGTAAAAAAATCAATACTTTCCCTTAACATTTGTAACAATTGTGTAATATTTAACCCCTATTTTTTCAACTCCTGTACATTTCTTTCCTCTTTTACTCACTGAAAAAAGAGAAGCCCGAAAGCCTCTCTCTTTCCATAATTATGTAAGGTGATTACATCCTACTCTGCCGCAGCCACTTCCACTTCCGTTTCCTCAGCTTCCGCTTCCATGACTTCTTCAAATTTATTCAAAATGATTGTCTGTATTTTCTCCCGGGTGTCCGAATTAATTGGGTGTGCAATATCTCTGTATTCACCATCTGCAGCTTTTCTGCTCGGCATTGCAATAAACAAGCCTTTCTCTCCATCGATTACTTTGATGTCATGTACTACAAATTCATCATCGATTGTAATCGACACCACTGCTTTCATTTTTCCTTCTTTCGCTACTTTTCGTACGCGCACGTCCGTAATATTCATCACACATGCCCCTTTCATTACCATATCTTTTCTTTTTTGTATTTCATACGTCCCCTTTAGAGAACATATCTTTCATTTTGTTCCACGACAATCTTGATCTCACCTTCACCGCAGTGATAAGAATTTGCTCTGATTGTGTCGCGGCTCTCTACAATACAATTCTCAATATGTGTATTGTCACCCAGATATACGTCATTTAAGATCACTGAATTCTTGATAACACAGTTATTTCCCACAAATACCTTCTTAAACAGAACAGAATTCTCCACCGTACCATTAATAATACAGCCACTGGAGACCAGACTATTCTTCACACATGCGCCCGCATTATATTTTGCCGGCGGATTGTCATCAATCTTGGTCTTAATCAGAGGATCCTGACGGAAGAAATAATCTCTGACCTCCGGTTTCAGGAAATCCATATTCGTCTTGTAGTAGGATTCCACGGTGGAGATATTACTCCAGTAAGAGTTGATCTTATATCCATAAATCCTCTTCAGATTCTTATACCGGATTAAAATGTCTTTTACAAAATCGTGACGGTCCTCCTGAGCACATTTCTCAATCAGCTCAATCAGCTGTCTTCTTCTGAGAACATAGATTCCAGCGGAAATTGTATGGTAGCTGGACGCCATTGGCTTCTCCTCAAAGTCCTCAATACGGCAGTCCTCATTCATGCGGATCATTCCAAAACGCTCCACATCCACGTCCGGTTTGGCATCTGTGCACACAACGGTGATATCCGCACGCTTTGCGATATGGAATTCCAGAATCTTGTTATAGTCCATCTTATAGATTCCGTCACCGGAGGCAATCACCACGTAAGGCTCATGACTGTTTTTCAGCCAGCCCACATTCTGATAGATCGCGTCTGCGGTTCCCTGATACCAATGGCTGTTATCCGGAGTCACCGTAGGCGGAAATACATACAGTCCCCCCTGCTTTCTTCCGAAATCCCACCACTTTGATGAATTCAGATGTTCATTCAGAGATCTGGAATTATACTGAGTCAGTACGGCTACCTTCTGAATATGGGAGTTCGTCATATTGCTCAGGGCAAAATCAATACTCCGATAGCTGCCGCCGATAGGCATGGCAGCGATTGCCCGTTTGTTTGATAATTCTCTCATGCGGTTGTTATTTCCACCCGCTAAAATAATGCCGATTGCTCTCATGCTCTGTCACCGTCCTTCTTAATTACTCCCCCGCTCGCCAGTTCTCCATTGGGGTAGTCCTCCAATGTTGTCACTCCTCTCAGAGCAGTATTCTTACCAATTCTGACACCATCCGGCACCACGCTGCCCTCGCCGATCGTGACAAGTCCAAAGGCATACACAGATGGTTTCAGTACATTCGGAGCCTCTTCTCCACATCCCAGTACCGCATTCTTACCAATGATAACATCCTCAGCTATGATGGACTTATCAATCTGGGTTCCTTCGTGAATCACCGCGTTCCGCATAATAATGGAATTGCGAACCACACATCCTTTTTCTATGATGACATTCGGTCCGATCACGGAATTATGCACTTCACCGTAGATCAAAGCGCCCTCCCCGATCAGACTTTTCTCCACAACCGCCTCTGCTGAAATATACTGAGGCGGAATAATATCACCTTTTGTATAAATCTTCCAGAACTCTTCATAGAGATTGAATTCCGGAATGATATCAATCAGTTCCATGTTTGCTTCCCAGTAGGATCCCAGAGTCCCGACATCTTTCCAGTATCCATTGTACTCATAGGCAAACAGTCTTTGTCCCTTCTCTTTACAATAAGGAAGAATATGCTTGCCGAAATCACAGCCCTGCTGATCTTTCAGCGCATACAGAGCATCTTTTAACGTCTTCCAGGAAAAAATATAAATTCCCATAGAGGCAAGATTACTGCTCGGCTTCTCTGGCTTTTCCTCAAACTCCGTGATGCGTCCGGTCTCATCTGTCACCATAATTCCAAACCGGCTTGCTTCCTCAATAGGAACAGGCATCGTCGCTATGGTGATATCCGCCTTATTCGCCTTATGATAATCCAGCATCACTTCATAATCCATCTTATAGATATGATCTCCTGACAGAATCAATACATAATCCGGATTATATTGCTCCATATAAGACATATTTTGAAAAATGGCATTGGCCGTACCGGTATACCATTCACTGTTTGTGCTTTTCTCGTATGGTGGAAGAACTGTCACCCCGCCTTCGTTCCGGTCCAGATCCCACGGGATTCCGATACCGATATGAGAGTTCAGCCTCAGAGGCTGATACTGTGTCAATACACCAACTGTATCAATGCCGGAATTGATACAGTTGCTCAAAGGAAAATCAATAATTCTATACTTTCCTCCGAAGGCAACCGCTGGTTTTGCAACTCGCTCAGTCAGGACACCCAGTCTGCTGCCCTGCCCACCTGCCAGAAGCATGGCTATCATTTCTTTCTTAATCATGCAATCACCTCTTGAACGTTATGATTGAATATTATACCATACTTTCACATATTAGTGAACAGATATTACAATTTTTCCAATAAACTTTTTTATTTTTTATCGCTATTGACTACATTATTTTACAATTCTTTTAATACCTCCACAATTTTTAGTATTAATTCTACAATTTTCGTCAGTCTTTTTATATATTTTTACTAACCTGAGGTTCCCGAATAAATGCTTTTCATTTTACATAATTCGGAGTATAATGTTTTCGAAATTAAGATTCCAAAAAGGAGCTATTATCATGTACAAAATAGACTTTAACATTCCACAGCATGTTCATTTTATTGGAATTGGTGGAATCAGCATGAGCGGACTGGCTGAGATTCTTCTCAAAGAAGGCTTCACGGTCTCCGGTTCCGATGCCAAGGAGAGTCCTCTGACCAAATCTCTGGAAGAAAAAGGCGCCACCGTATTTTACGGACAGCGCGCATCCAATATCCAGGATTCCGTGGAGATCGTGGTCTACACAGCAGCGATCCATCCAGACAATCCAGAATACGCCTGCGCCGTTCAGAAAGGTCTGCCAATGCTCACCCGCGCAGAACTTCTGGGACAGATGATGCATAACTACGAGACACCAATCGCAGTGGCCGGAACTCACGGCAAGACCACTACCACTTCCATGATTTCACATATTTTATTGGAAGGAAACTGTGATCCAACCATATCCGTAGGCGGAATTCTCCCTGCCATCGGAGGCAATATCCGGGTGGGAAATTCCGGAATGTTTGTGACGGAAGCCTGCGAATACACCAACAGCTTTCTCAGCTTTTATCCAAAGATCAGCCTGATTTTAAATATGGATGCGGACCATCTGGACTTCTTCAAAGATATCGATGATATCCGCCATTCCTTCCGGCTGTTCGCAGAGAAACTTCCCAGCGACGGTACACTGATCATTGACAGCGATACAGAAAAATATGAGGATATCATCCGGGATCTTCCCTGTGAAGTCATCACCTACGGAATCCACAACCAGGCAAACTACACTGCACACAACATCCGTTATGATGAATTCGGACACGCAACCTTTGACTGTGTAAGAGACGGTGTTGTCCTGGATACCTATTCTCTCAGCGTACCGGGTATTCACAACGTATCCAACGCCCTGGCTGCTCTCGCTCTGGGATACAAACTTGGCCTGGACCCTCAGGTAATGAAAGCCGGACTCAAACACTTCAAGGGAACTGACCGCCGATTCCAGTACAAAGGAAAAGTCGGGGAAGTGACAATCATCGACGATTACGCTCACCATCCCACAGAGATCCGGGCAACTTTGGCAGCTGCCAAAAATTATCCACACAACAAGCTTTGGTGTGTGTTCCAGCCCCATACTTATACACGGACAAAAGCTCTGCTACCGGAGTTTGCTCAGGCTCTGAGCCTGGCTGACCATGTCGTGCTGGCCGATATCTATGCCGCCAGAGAGACAGATACTCTGGGTATCTCTTCCAGAGATCTTCAGCAGAGAATCTCCGAACTGGGTACGGACTGCCACTATTTCCCGACTTTCGACGAAATTGAAACTTTCCTTTTAGAAAATTGTATCCCCGGCGATTTGTTGATAACTATGGGCGCCGGAGACGTTGTAACTATTGGAGAAGATCTGTTAGGACAATAGTTTTCCACATTATCCACAGGTTTATGCACATTTTTCCCGCATAGACCTGTGGATTTTTATGTGTATAACGAAATTTACATAATATGACAGCAGGATTTCCCTCTTTCCTTGTTTTTTCAGCTTTCTTCGACTTTTACGGGAACATAATCTTCTTTTTCCCCCACTTTGTCCACACTTTCCACATTATCCACATTTTTATCCAAAATTTCAATTCCGGATCTGCACCAAAAAACCCTATTCTCATTTAGAAAATGGTATGTTATAATGGCTGAATAGATCAAGAAGAAAGAAGGCACGAGCTGAATGAGGCCAATTACCATACATAGTCTGTCCCATGCCGGAGTCACAGTCATCCCCAATTCCTTTCTGGATGATTATATGCCTCAGGCAAATGGAGAATTCGTAAAAATATATCTGTTTTTACTCCGGGCACAGAGTTCCAGCGAATCTTTTGACCTTACCGTGGCGGCAGATCGATTAAACTGTACAGAGAGAGATATTGTGCGCGCTTTAAAATACTGGGAAAAAGCAGGGCTTCTCTCTCTGACTCTGGATTCCTCTGAAAATGTATCCGACATCTATTTTCTGAATATGCCGGACCGCACACCGTCTGCAGCGGCAAAAGAAGAAGAGGAAGCTTCAAAACCCGAAGAATCGCCAGAAGCGGTCTCACCGGTCAAAAAAGCCCCCGAGAAAGTCCGAATCACCCCGGACCGTATCAAGGAACTGAAGAAAAATGAGGATATCGTCCAGCTCCTCTACATCGCAGAGCAATATCTGGGCCGTCCCCTGACAGCCACAGACACCAACACCATCTTCTACTTCTATGATCAGTTGGAGATGTCTGCCGATCTGATTGAATATCTGATCGAATACTGTGTCTCAAAAGGCAGCCGCAGTATCCGCTACATAGAAAAGGTTGCTCTGGGATGGCACGAGGATGGAATCACTACAGTCTCCATGGCCAAACAATCCACAACCACCTATCACAAAGATTATTTCACCATTATGAGGGCACTCGGAATCAAGAACCGTAATCCTGTCAGCCTGGAAATCTCCATGATGAATACCTGGCTGAAAGAATACGGCTTCACCCTGGATATTATCGTGGAAGCCTGTACCAGGACGGTCCTCCAGACCGGACAGCCAAGTATGCAGTACACGGATAAGATACTGCTGGATTGGCAAAAACATGGCGTCAAACACAAAAAAGATATCGAGGCTCTGGATCACGCACATAAGAATAGGAAGAAAAACGTCAAAGAAGAGCCCCCCAAGTCTGCCTCCAACAATCGTTTCAACAATTTTCATCAAAGGGAATACGATTTTGACGAGTATGAGAAAAAACTTCTGAACCAATAACAGGGGGGAGTGATACTATGCTGAGAAATATTGAATATGACACCATCATGCGGGAATATCAGCGCAGACAGACCAAGAGCCGTCACGAGCAGGAAGCCCGACAGGAAGAAGTATACCGCCTGTCTCCCCGTTTTCAGGAAATCGATAATGAAATCGCTTCTCTCAGTGTGAAAAAGGCCCGTGAGCTTTTGATGCGTGAACCGGAATCCTTCAACCTAAAATCCCGGATTCAGCAGCTGGCCAGTGAACGCCAGAAACTGCTGAAACAATATGGTTTTCCGGAAGACTATCTCCTGCCCCGTTATCAGTGCAGTCTCTGCGAGGATACCGGTTATATCGGCCAGGAGAAATGTACCTGTTTCAAAAAAGCGGTCATTGATCTATTGTATGGACAATCCAATCTTCAGGAAATTTTGGAAAAAGAAAATTTTGACCACTTTTCATTGGAGTTTTATTCTGATAAAATAAAAAATAATGCCACTGGTCTCAGCGCAAGACAGACTGCCCAGATGGCATTGCAGAAATCCAGAGATTTTGTGGCACAGTTTGACACCAAATTTCAGAATCTTTTTCTCTACGGTGACACCGGGGTTGGCAAGACCTTCCTCTCCCACTGTATCGCAAAAGAACTTCTGGACAGTGCGCACAGCGTCTTTTACTTTTCCGCTTTTGATCTGTTTGACCTGTTTGCGCAGAAAACATTTACCAAAAATATTTCTTCTGAGGAAATCGACAGCTATATTTTTAACTGTGATCTCCTGATTATTGATGATCTGGGAACAGAGATGACCAATACCTTTGTCGCCTCCCAGCTTTTCTTATGCATCAATGAACGTCTGATGCACGAGAAATCCACCATCATCTCTACAAATCTGACTCTCGAAAAATTTTCCGACACTTACTCGGAGCGTACGTTTTCCAGAGTCGCGAGCAACTACGATATGATAAAACTCATTGGCAAAGATATACGAATTCAAAAATTATTTCTAGGAGGAAAGAATCATGAGTCCAAGTAGTATGAAAAACCTGGATACCATCCCGGCAGGAAGGTTGGGACTGATCGCTCTGGAAAGCTGTGCTTCCCTGGGCGCCAAAGTCAACGACTGGCTGGTTCAGTGGCGTTCCGAACGCCGTGAGGAGGAAGACAGCTCCCTGATGTTTGAAGGCTACCGCAGAGATTCCTATCTGATCGGTGTGGATGTCCCCCGCTTCGGTTCCGGTGAGGCCAAAGGCGTCATCAAGGAATCTGTCCGTGGAGACGATATTTACGTGATGGTAGATATCTGTAATTACAGTATGACCTACCGAATTGCAAAATACACCAACCTGATGTCTCCTGACGACCATTTCCAAGATCTGAAGCGTGTTATCGCTGCTATCGGCGGCAAAGCCCGCAGAATCAATGTGATCATGCCTTATCTCTATGAAAGCCGCCAGAGCATCCGTCAGAACCGGGAGTCTTTGGACTGTGCGTCAGCACTTCAGGAACTGGTCAACATGGGAGTGGAGAACATCATTACTTTTGATGCCCATGATGCCCGTGTTCAGAATTCCACACCGCTTCACGGATTCGAGACTGTTCCGCCATCCTATCAGTTCATCAAGGCTCTGCTGAAATGCGAGGATGATCTCCACATTGATAATGAGAATTTCATGATCATCAGCCCGGACGAGGGCAGCATGAACCGTGCCATCTACCTGGCCAACGTGTTAGGTGTGGACATGGGAATGTTCTATCGCCGCAAGGATTACTCCCAGAAGGTTAAAGGCATGCATCCGGTAGTATCCCATGAATTCCTCGGACCAAAGGTTGCCGGAAAAGATGTCATCATCATCGACGATATGATCTCCTCCGGCGATACCATACTGGAGACCGCTGAACTTCTGAAAAAACGTCAGGTCAGAAAAATCTTCCTCTGCTCCACTTTCGGACTGTTCACAGAGGGATTAGACAAATTTGACCGTGCTTACGGACAGGGACTGTTTGACAAACTTCTAACCACAAATCTTGTATACCAGTCTCCGGAGCTGCTGAAACGCCCCTATTATGTGAGCTGTGACATGAGCAAATATATTGCACTGATCATCGACACGCTGAACCATGATATGTCCATCAGCCGTCTTCTGAATCCTGTGGACCGTATCAACCGTTGTGTGGCCAACTACAAAAAAGAACACGGTCTTTCTTAAGACTGCAAGATAAAAAAAGAGATCCTCTCGCCAAATTCATGTTTTTAAAGACATGAGTCTGATGATAGGATCTCTTTATTTCGTCAATTCAATCTCATGAAAGAGAATTCCCAGTTTTCTCATTAGCACACTTTCACGGCCATGGCAGGTACACAAAATCACCTGATGCCCACTCTTCGAAAGCCATTCCAGTGTCTGTGCCAGCCGCCGGTCATCATACAGTACAAAAGCCTCATCCAGAATCACCGGCAGAGGTTCTTCCTGGCATAGAATCTCTCCCGCTGCCATCCGAAAAGCGAAATAGATCTGCTCCAGAGTCCCCCGGCTCAGCTTTTCCGCAGGAATACAGCGCTCCTGTGTATGCACCTTCAAATTCATATTTTCGTCCAACTCCACCTGACGGTACTTTCCCCCGGTCAGTTCACAGAAAATCCCGGAAATTCTCTCCTGCAGCTTTCTCCCGATCGTCTTCTGCATCTGTCCGCTCAGCCTTTCAATAGTCTGATCTGCCAGCTCCAATGCCTGAATCTCTACCTGAAGGGACTGATTTTTTACGCTCTGTTCCGAAAGCTGCTCATATTCTGATTTCAGGTTTTCCAGAAGGATTCCCTCTTCCTGAATTCTCTCCCGCAGAGACTCCGCCTGCCATCGCTCTTTCTCTGCCTGCACTTTCCTTTCCAAATGTTCTCTCTGGGCTTGCGCGCTGTTCAGCGACCAGGCAGAGCGGACTATCATCCATCCAGCTATCAAAAGTCCCAGAAGAAAAATCAGCAAGATTTTCCAAAGCGGAAAGGACAAAAACCATCCTGCCGCCAGAAGTACCATCCAAATCAAAAAAATAATTCCATAAATTTTCTTTCCGCTGTTCTCCCGGGTTCTCTCCTCCTCCCGCACAGGAGGGGTACTACTGGCTCTTGCCGCCCACTCTCGTTGCAGGCTCTCCTGTTTTGCCTGATGCTCAAGGATCCTTTCTTCCAGACGCCGGCAGCGTTCCTCTCTCTGCGCAGCCTCTTGGTCTGCCTTCCGCTGGAACTTCTTTCTCTGATCTTTCAGCTGATCTTTCGCCTTTTTCAGATTCAGACCAGCGTCCATACCTTCCTGACAGCCGGAGATATAATTGCGCAGTTCCAGAAGCAGCCTCTGGTCGGTCATCCCTTTCAACTGTCCGATGGAGACGGTGTTGTCATAGATGATCTCAGAAATATTTCCCAACAGCATATCCAAATCCCCATCTTCCACGGACAGCTGTTCCCCGTCTGTCTCACAGACCAATTCTGTCCGCCCGTATTCTTTGGAAAAGTTTCTGCTCAGACGGAACTGCTTTCCTCCGCATTCCAGACGGATTCTTCCTCCATAGGAAGATGGATTTTCCCAGGGTTCATACCGGCTGTAGCTGTCCGTCCTGGCAGCCCGCCCCCGCATCCGCGGCATCCCAAAAAACATTCCCCGGATAAAAGCGTGGAGCGTGCTCTTGCCGCCCTCATTGGGTGCATAGACAAGATTGATTCCCTGCCTCAGCACAATCTGTACACCGCTCAGTTTTCCGAAATTGTCAATTCTGATCTCTTTGATGTTCATTCCCTTGTCTCCAATAATGCCGCAAGTCCGTAATCCAAAGCTTTTCTCTCAATCTCTGTCAGATCCCTACCGCGGAAACTATGAATGTACTCCCCGATCAAAGTACCCGAAAACTGTTCCTCCAGCCGGTCCAGATCATAGGCATTTCTGGTTTTGTCCCAGACATCCACAATTCTCCCAAGAGCATAGAAACGTTCCCGGTCAATCTCCCAATCCGGGGATTTCTGCCCGCCAAGAAGAATATGATACATGTTCTGTGCTCCTTTTTTCTCTATCAGATCCCGTACCATCTGCTCAGCTTCATACTGTCCTGTATCCTCATCCACAACACACTCGATGGTATCGTAGATCCGCGAAGCCGCCGGTACAAGACGGATCTTCAGTTGCCCCTGTCTCCATTCTCCTTCAAAAAAGCCATGCGGACCTTCCTCATGCTTTTCCACCGGTTCCAGGCTCCCGGCATAAGCCATTGCATGCTCTGGGGTCCGGGACAGAATCTGAGGCTGATGAATGTGTCCCAGCGCCACATAAGTAAATCCTGCCTGCATCAATGCGCCATATCGGATGGGAATATGCTGGCTGTCGCCTCCATGGGCCAACAGAATGTGACATCCTCTTTCTTCTTTTGGCCTCACATCTGCATATCTTTCCTGGGAAATCTGCTGCTGATGGTAACTGAAACCATAGACGTAAGTATGAATCTCCGGAAATTCCACCCGCTCCATCCTGTCTTCCTTCAGAAAATATACATTGGAACTCCACTTAAATTTCTGATAGGGAGATCCTTTTCGCAGATAATCATGGTTTCCCGCAATCAAGACTACTCTTGTGTCTGGTATGGACGAGAACAGATAGTTCACTTCTTTTAGCTCACGCAAAAGAGGCTGTCCATGGAACAGATCTCCGGCAATCAACAGCAGATCTGTCTGCTGTCTGCCGGCCTGCTCAATCACCTGACGAAAGGTATCCCAGATCTCCTGCCCTCTCTTGGCACTCCAGGAATATTGTTGCTCTGGTTTTGCTCCCAGATGTACATCAGCCAGATGAATAAAACGCATGGCAGCCTCCTTTTCTATTCATTTCATAACTCCGATTACAGATCGCAGTTTTTCACCGTTCTCGGGAACGGGATGACGTCACGGATATTTGACATGCCAGTCAGATACATGACGCAGCGCTCAAATCCCAGACCGAACCCTGAATGACGGGTAGAACCATATTTTCTAAGATCCATATAAAAAGCATATTCTTCCGGCTTCAATCCAAGCTCGTCCATACGCTTCTGAAGTTTGTCAAAATCGTCCTCTCTCTGGCTTCCGCCGATGATCTCTCCGATGCCGGGTACCAGGCAGTCCATCGCTGCTACCGTCTTACCGTCATCGTTCAGCTTCATATAAAATGCTTTGATTTCCTTCGGATAATCTGTCACAAAGACTGGTTTCTTGAAAATCTGCTCTGTCAGGTATCTCTCGTGTTCTGTCTGAAGATCGCAGCCCCAGAACACCTTATAGTCAAACTTCTCGTTATTCTTTTCCAGAAGTTCAATCGCTTCCGTATAAGTCACATGGCCAAACTCAGATTTCACCACATGATTCAGGCGGTCCAAAAGCCCTTTATCAATGAATGAATTGAAGAAATTCATCTCTTCCGGCGCGTTTTCCAGAACGTAAGAAATCACATACTTCAGCATTGCCTCCGCCAGATCCATATTGTCCTGGAGATCCGCAAATGCACACTCCGGCTCAATCATCCAGAATTCCGCCGCATGGCGTGTGGTATTGGAATTCTCCGCACGGAAGGTAGGTCCAAATGTATAGATATTCCGGAAAGCCTGGGCGAAAGTCTCGCCATTCAGCTGTCCGCTCACAGTCAGATTCGTCTCTTTTCCAAAGAAATCCTGGGTGTAATCCACTTCTCCCTCTTTGGTCAGAGGCGGATTTGCCGGATCCAGTGTTGTCACCCGGAACATTTCTCCTGCACCCTCGCAGTCACTGCCGGTAATCAGAGGTGTATGCACATAGACAAAACCTCTCTCCTGGAAAAACTGATGAATGGCATAGGCGATCAGAGAACGCACACGAAAAACTGCCTGGAACGTATTGGTTCTGGGTCTTAAATGAGTAATCGTACGCAGATATTCCAGGCTGTGGCGTTTCTTCTGCAGCGGATAATCCGGAGCAGATGCTCCCTCTACACAGATCTCCTCTGCCTGTATCTCAAATGGCTGTTTCGCCTGTGGAGTCGCTACCAGAGTTCCTTTGACGATGATAGCTGCTCCCACATTCAGTTTGGAAATTTCTGCAAAATTTTCCATTTTGTCGTGATATACAATCTGCAGTGTCTCAAAGAAAGTTCCATCATGCAGAACAATAAACCCGAAAGTCTTTGAGTCTCTGACACTGCGCACCCATCCTCCTACGGTAATCTCCTGATCCAAATATTTTTCTCTCTCTTTGTATATCTCTTTTACCGTCGTTAATTTCATTGTCCTTCTCCTTTATCCTTCAATTCGAAGCCGCCAAAACGGCCATATCTCCCGCGGAGATATAAAAAGGCGAAACCGTATCTCTGTGATTTCACAGGCAACAGTTTCACCTTTCAGTATATCTCATTTACATATTTCTGACAAGAAATTTTTATCGCTGATCAATACTCTCAATTGCCTTGTCATAAATTTTCAGATAAGTGGAATCTCCATAGTGCAGGCCATCATACAGAATAAATCCCGTGCTGGTCAGATAGGTATATGTGTCAATGTATGTATAATAGGCAGACACATTCTGACGTACCTGGTAATTGAACAGACGCACAGAATACGGACTTCTGGGCGCATAGGCAGTTCCATAGTTGGGGCTTGCCGCCTCCTTGTCATTGGTGGGATTCACACTCATAAAATAAAAGTCGCATCCCTGTCCCCTCAGATCCCTCGCCATCTTCGTCATCATTTCGGTGTAGTCTTCAATAGACTGGGAGACATCATTGTATCCGTCAATCAGGTCATTGATTCCCAGATTCCAGATCACTGCCTTCTTTCCCTTGGCGTCTCGAATCTGCTGGTAGAATTTTTCTCCGCTTGTATAGTTGGCTGTGAACCAGGCAATTCCCCTGCCGCTCTGACACAGGAAGGTAACATTGTCCGGCACGCCGCCGTACTTCTCATTCAGTGTCTTTTTCATTCCGTAAAATCTGGAATCGCCGATGAAGAAGACTTCATCGTATTTCTGACTGACCTCCACCGCCAGTTCCGCATTCTCGCTCTCAATCTCTGACTTCTTCTTACACACCGCATAGAGTTTCATGGAGCTGCTCAGATTGCTGTATTTCTGTCCCATCTCATACTGTGGATACTCAGTCTGGTTTTTCTTCGTTGACCATCCCAGGAATGTATATTCCTTTGGGCTGAACGCCGTAGGCATCACGGCACTTGTACTCGCATTCTCCATGCGGATGCTGGTGTACTCAGAACTTCCATCGCAGGTGTAGAACCGGATAGTGGATGCCGACTTCTTATAATTCGCGTACAGCTTCATATTCGCCGTCACACGGATTCTCTGCTGCTCATCATACAGCTGAGAGGTCGTTGCCTTTTTACTCTTTCCCCATCCCAGCGCACGGTATCCCGTCACCGCCGGCAGATCCGGAAGAGTAATGTAATCTCCTTTCTTCACCGTCTCTTTCAGAGAACTGTAAGTCTTCGTTCCCGCCTGATTGTAAAATTGCACCGTACAATACGTTACCTTCTGATAGACCGCGTAGAGGCTCATATTCTTCGTAACTTTCAGGCTGCTTCCCGCCTTATATGAAGCTGTCGTTGCCTTTTTCTTTGTTGACCACCCCAGGCGCTCATAACCACTCTTAGCCGGAAGGGATGGAAGCGTGATCGACTTGCCCTCTGTCACCTTCTTCGCCAGCTTGTTCAGACTGCTGCTGGTCTTGCCCGCATTGTCATAAAACTTCACGGTATACGTCTTCGCTTTGTGATTTACCTGATACAAAGTCCGGTTTCCTATAATCGTATATGTGGAACCCTCTTTGTTCGTCACAGTCTTTTTGTTTTTCTGATTCGTCCATCCATCGGAAATATATCCGCTGTAGGAAGGAAGATCCGGAAGTGTCACTTTCTCTTTCCAGACACCTTTGATTGTAAGTGCTTTCAGACGGTCTGTGGTCTTTCCTGTGTTAGACAGAAAAGTGATCGTATACAGCTTCTGGTGTACAGAGTAAAGCTTCATGTCTTCTGTGACAGTCAGTTCCTTGCCCACACGGTAGGAGGCTGATTTCGCATTCATCGTCTCCGACCATCCCATCGCTCTGAGATTGTCTCTCTCTTCAGGGCTTGGCATCGTGATGGAAGTTCCCTCCGGAACAGTCACCTGATACTCCGTGTACTCATTTTCTCCATTCTCATCGAAAAACTGTACCGTCACATTTTTGACATCCGGCTGAACCGGGATCTCCTCGAAAGCCGCATACAGGTGAAGTTCCTCAGTGACCTCAATCTCCTCACCTGCCTCATATTCTGCCTCTGTGGACAGCATCTTGCTGCTCCATCCCAGAGAAGGAATTTCCTCCTCTTCTTCATTCTTCTCTGCCGGCACCTCCGGCAGTTTAATCTTGTCACCCTCTTTTGCCAGAACAGTAAGCTCTGTGTATCTCTGAGATCCGGAATTATTATAGAAATACAGAGATATCTCCTGGGAATCCTCAAGCGTCAACGCATCTTCGTCCTCGGAATCCTCTGCCGCTTCCGCCTCTTCATCCTCCAGAATCAAAGCCATGGTATCTTCATCCGTTTCCTGAACCGTTTCCTCGCTGACCCCCTCCGAAAGACTTGCTGCCCCAGCCGGAGCTGCCATGGTGAGGATCATTACCACAGCCAGAAACCAGCTCAGAAGACGGACATTTCTTAATTTGTTCTTTGTTTCCCTTTGTTCCATTGCTCTCTCCCCGCATTTTTTACATTTCTGTTACATACTTATTTCATTATAAACAACTTTCATATTGCATGCAAGTATCAAAATAGCCAGAACTTGAGGAAAATCCCCTGTCAGTTTTCCATATTTTCCATATAACTGTAGAACACATTTCCCTGCCCCTGGAATAATTGTGTACTGTCATTCATTCCATATGGCTTTGTCTCTTTGGTATTGGGATCATAGAGATACGTATTATAGGCATCATATCCCACAATCACCACACCGGTGTGATCCCCGCTCTTGGCAACGACAGGTCTTTGAGCACTCACTTCGTACAAGACGCTGTCCAGCGTACACCCGGTGAGATTCATCACCTCTCCCGACTCTCCTATTGCTTCCTGAAGAGCTTCCTCATCCAGAGTTCCCTTCAGAAATCCTTCCGGAATATCCTGCGTGTTCAGCTGAATCTGCGTTTTTTTATTGCCTCGCTCCCACACATACTGCTGGCTTCGGTTCAAAACCACACCTCCATACTCGTCCGCCCGCTGTATTGCCAGCGCGGGATCCAGATAACTGCCTTCCAGTCCTCCCCGTGCATAGACATAATACATCTCATCCCTTGGACGTACGGTGTCCACATCCACCAGATTCTCCTCTCCCATCTCCATCTTCGAATAGACCATCAAAGGATCCAGGTTATTGATCGTCTGTTCAAATGCCAGACGGATATAGACCCCCTTGCGGCTACTGGTGAGAATCTGAATCTCCACGGTATTGTCCGATACTTTCTTATTGTTCATCACATTGTCCGTACGCACTGTCTGGTACTCACTGCCGGATTTTTTCGCAATATCCATAGTCATCAAAGTCGAACCAATTTCCACATTTGTGAGATACATTCCCTCCTCCTGATACTCTTTTTTCACCTCTCCGTCAAATCCTTCAATCCGGATGAGGTCCATGGCGAAGGTTCTCTGCCCATTCTGATTCGGCTTGAGGTTCTCTTCGGCTGCTGTTCCGTAGATCAGATCCTCATTCATATAACCAAGAACACGGATGCGTTCGCCTTCTCCGGCCTCCACCCTGCGCTGCTTCTGGCTGTCAAAATCCATCTCCACGATGGAAGTAGAATCATATGGGTCCATCTCATCCAGCCATGCGGCATGTGCTCCTGTCTCCGAGGCGGCAAAACCGTCTTCCTGCACGTCCTCCTGGATCACCTGGTAGGTATTCTCTTCCAGATCTACCTGGCACAGGTCACTGCCCAACATGACAAAAAGCTGATCGTTCCCGCTTAAATAACACAATTCCTCCACGCCGCTTTTCAGAAATTCATAAGACTCTGTGCTGGGAATAAACGCCAGTTCCGTCACCATATTCTGATCACTGTTGTAGTGGCACACACTGACTCCTGTATAGCCTTCATGCTCTCCCCGGTTCATATAACCATATACCACAAAGTCAATATTTCCTTCCTGGGTCACATTCAAAATCTTAATATCGTGGTCGGAGCGGGAATCCCGGAAATCACTCTCCGAGAATCCGCGCCGGAAAGAAAATACCCGGTCCACTTTATTCGCCTCAATCTGGTATGCCCACAGATCTCCCTGCTGGACAAAAGCTACCACTTCCCCGGATTTATCGCTCATATAAGGAACATTTCTCTCCATCACTCCGAGAATAAGCCCGTCATTGGACAACTGGATATGTGTTCCGCTGAAAATCTGCGTGGCCGATCTCTCAAAATCCAGAAGACGAACCCGTTCTTCCGTATAGCGAAGCCGGTAAAACTCTTCCACATAATACAGCTCCTGATACCCTTCGGTGTCCTTTGCGCTGATCAGATATGCCAGTGAAAGGCTTCCTGTCGTCTCGTTGATGTCTTTGATTGTGGGAATCCCTTCCTGATAAATTTCAGGTGCCAGGTCACCCCAGGTCACCAGATCTGTGGAAGAATGGATGTCCACCTGATTGAAATTATCCGCATTGGAATTCGCCTCCACTTCCAGATATCCACCAAGTTCATCCGAAAAGCTCTTGCTTGTGCATCTCTTGGCAAAATTCTGCACGAACTCCACATAAGCGCCGGTGTTCAGGCCCGATCTCTGCACAATTCTCGTATAATAATAGACGGGCTGGTTTTCCGTCTCCAGAGTAATCTGAAGTGAATATTCCTGCGTCATGCGCAGACTGCCTTCCATCTGGATGTCTGCCTGAAGATACCCTTCCTGCTCCAACAGATTATTAATCTTTTTATTCTCGACTACCTTACTTCCGTCCGTGGTCCGGATCTCATAGGAGAGACTCTCCACCTTCGCGTCATACGGATTAATCACCACCGTCAGTTTTTTAGAGGTATCGATGGGCGTAATGCTGTCCCGCATGAAGTCTCCCTGCATCTTCTGATAATATCCGCACATCCGGTTTGCCAGGCTGCCGTCCACAGAGATCATCACCTCCGGCAAAGAGGGATTGTCCATATCCGAACGGTTATCTGTGATCTCACTGTTCATCAACACTGAGGTTCCAATAATCCCCAAGACAAAAATGATAAACAAAATCCCGATTCTCCTGGCAACACGTTTCATTTGGCTTCCACCTCCTGACTGGACAGCAGACGTGCCAGCAAGGGCTGCACATGCAGTTCCTCCATACACCTCTTCGTTGAATCCAGATTCTTTCTCTTTCCTGTATAAACCGCACGAATCAAAAGATTTTTGGGCGTATGTTCCATGTCAATAAACTCCAGAATCTGTGTCTCATATCCTGCACCCTCCAGAAGCTTTGCCCGCAGTCCATCTGTGATCAGCGCTGCCATCCTCTCCTTCAGGATGCCATAAGAGAATACCGGAGAGAGCATCTCGTTTGAGATCTGCCCGTTCAGCTCATGCTGGCAGCAGGGAACCGAGAGGATCACCTTCGCCTTCCATCTGACCGCCTTCTCCAACGCATAATCTGTGGCTGTATCACAGGCATGAAGAGTCACCACCATATCCACCTGATCCACTCCCTCAAAGGAAGCGATATCTCCCGGATAGAACCTTAGCTTCTCATAGCCATACTTTTCGGCCAGACTGTTGCAGTGCGCAATCACATCCTCCTTCAAGTCCAGGCCGATAATCCGAATATCATAGTGATTTTGTATCTTCAGATAATAATACATAGCAAAAGTCAGATACGATTTTCCACATCCGAAATCCAGAATTGTGACCTCCCGGTCCTTTGGAAGCTTTGGAAGAACATCCTCGATAAATTCCAGGAAACGGTTAATCTGCCGGAATTTATCGTATTTTGCGGTAATCACCTTGCCCTTCGGACTCATAACTCCCAGATCAATCAAAAACGGAACTGCTGTCCCCTCTGGCAGAATATATTTTTTCTTCCGGTTATGTTCCAGGGAGATCTTCTCCAGACGAACGGCATGCCTCTTATTCTTGACCGTCACCTTTCCCTTTTTGCTCACCAGGATCAGCCCATCCTGACTCCTTCCTTCCAGTTGAAGCTGCATAAATCTCTCTTCCATCAATTCCCCTCTCTCATAATTTCTATGCAGAACCTGGGCCCCAACTGTCTCGGAAGCCTGATAAGTAAGCTTGTCCCTGAGCAGAATCGGACGAATCTTCACTTTGGAAGGTCCGTCTTTGTGTCTGCTCTTACTGATCACAATCTGGATCAGCTCTTCATTTATATTTTGATCTAAAAATTCTTCTATCTCTCTTTTCATGGTTCTATTGTAATAGCTTTGCCAGAAAATCACAACCCTAAAAATACTTACGGCAGCGGTGTCTCCGACAGCGCCGGCGGGAAATCTCCTGATAAAGGAGCACCTGAATCAGCTCATCCAAAAATCCCCTGTGCTCTTCCTGGATCTCTGATATATCTCCCCGAATCCGGCCGCTAATGTGATAGAGCATATATTTATCTGGATATTCATCATAAAGCATACTCCCCTCATAGTCCAGGCGCTCACACTCCTGCTCCACCCTCTCCTGGATCCTGCGGACTGTATCGGGGTAATAAGACTTCATCAGCTGGAACTCTCTCTCCTGGATCCTCTCTCCATCGTAGAGGGAGGGATTGGCATAAGCCACATAAAATGGGAAAAAATGACCATAGTACATAAAGTCTGTACTCCTCACTCAGAATAGTCTGCTATACTATATGCTGTTTTCACGGAAAAGGTGTCCCAAAGAATAAAATTTCTTCCTATTATTCTATACTCAAAAAAATTCCCTGCAGACTTTTGACAGGTCCGCAGAGAATTCTCTCTTTGACTTTATTTTTGCAGTTCTTCCACAATCTCCTCAAAGTGCATGAAATGGGAAGCTTTCACCAGAACTGTGTCTCCCTCCTGGAGATAACTGTGCAGATGCTCCAGCAATGCTCTCCGGTCAGGTTCATAAATAACCGGAAGATGCGGATTCGCTCTTCTGGCCGCTTTTGCCATGAATTCACACAGGCTGCCGGCACAAATCAGCAGATCCAGACCGCATCCCGCCGCATATTTTCCGACTTCCTCATGCATCTGTCTTTCATCGGCTCCAAGTTCTCCCATGTCTCCTAAAACTGCCACCTTGCGCCCCAGCGCATCTCTCAGGATATCCAGAGAAGCTTTCATAGATACCGGGTTCGCATTGTAACAATCATCCACAATCAGATATTTCTGTGTCTCTACCATACGGAAGCGTCCACTGATTGGCTCCAGGCTTTCAATTCCTCTCCGGATCTGTTCCGGAGTCAGGCCATAGAGAACTCCGACGGCAGCGGCAGCCAGAGAATTATAGACCATATGGCGTCCCGGCATGGGAATCTGTACCGTAAATTCCGCTCCTGGCAGATGAATTCTGCACTTCGTGCCTTTCAGCCCGCAGCTTTCAATCTCATCCGCATAGACAGGGTATTCCGGGTTCAGACCAAAAAACACAGGAGGTCTTCCCTGAACTTCATGAATCGTTGCCAGCTTATCATCATCTCCGTTTAAGACAGCTCTTCCGCCCTCTCTCAGATAATTGAAAATCTCCGTTTTCGCCCGCAGAACTCCGTCCCGGTCACCTAAAAATTCCAGATGACACTGTCCGATATTTGTAATCACACAAGTGCTGGGGCGGGCGATATCTGCCAGACGGCTCATCTCCCCAAAATCACTGATCCCCATCTCCAGAACCGCTATCTCATGACAGTCTCTGAGTCGGAACACGGTCAGGGGCAGCCCCAGCTCATTATTAAAGTTGCCCTGCGTCTTCAAAGTATTAAATTTTTCCTTTAGAACTGACGCAATCATCTCTTTGGTACTGGTCTTTCCCACACTTCCCGTAATTCCCACCACAGGAATCTGAAGCTGTTCCAGATAAAATTTTGCGATATCTTTGACTGCCTGAAGAGAAGATTTCACCTGAATATAAGGGAAGGAGGCTCCCTCCAATTCTCTCTCCGACAGAGTTGCCAGCGCTCCCTTTTCCATCACATCACCGATGAAGCGATGACCGTCGACCCGCTCTCCCACAATGGGAACAAACAGGCATCCCGGTCTCGCCTCGCGGCTGTCAGTGGTAATGGAATCCACTTCTTTCTGCTCTGCGTCTTTCGCACCTCGGTAGATACCGCCACAGACTCTTGCCAGATTTTCCAGTGTCAGATTTTTCATAATGTTAACTTCTTTCTATTGATATTTTTTCATGGAGACTTCAATCAGATACTCACACAATGTGGGATAATCCATCCCCACCGCAGCTGCTTCCTGAGGAATCAGGCTGGTAGGTGTCATTCCCGGAAGCGTATTGGCCTCCAGACAGTACATCTTTCCTTCCTCATCCATCATAAAATCAAGGCGGCCGTATCCTTCGATCCCCAGTGCCTTATATCCCTGGCACGCATATTCCTGCATCTGACGTGTCAGTTTCTCCGACAGAGGCGCCGGACAGATTTCAATGGTAGCTCCCGGCTCATATTTATTGCGGTAATCATAGAAACCGCTGACCGGCTCAATGGAAACCACCGGCAAAGCCTCACCGTCCACCACTGCCACGGTGTATTCTTTTCCCTGGATGAACTCTTCGATTACCACTTCGTTTTCATAGGAATAAGCTTCGTCCAGAGCTTTCACATATTCTTCCTGATTTCTCACAATATATACACCAATACTGGAACCTCCGCAGCAGGTCTTCACGACAACAGGAAACTCCAGGCCATGAACTGACAAGTCATCCGTCCTCTTTTTCACACTCATGGTCACCCCTTTGGGTGTGGGCACCTGGTGCATCTGAAAAATTGCCTTGGTGATTCCCTTATCCATAGCCATGGCACTGCTTGTGTGCCCTGCGCCTGTATATTTGATCCCGTTCAGATCCAAAGCTGCCTGCACCTTGCCGTCCTCGCCGTTCGCTCCGTGAAGCGCCAGAAAAACCACATCCGCCGCCTTGCACAGTTCAAGGACGTTCGGGCCGAAAAATTCCCTGCGTTCCCTCTGCATTTTTGGAATTTTATCATTGAAACTGCAGATGTACTCCACAGCAGCGTCCACATCGTATTCTCCGTCAAAGATTTCCTCAATCTTTACTTCTTCCATTCCCGCGAAGACATCCACCAAAACCGCCTGATGTCCCTTCTGTCTCAATGCTCTGCACACTCCGGTTCCGGAGATAATTGAGATCTCTCTCTCGGTACTTGTTCCGCCTGCCAAAACTACAATTTTCATAACAAGATGAGTCCTTTCCTGATTTTTCCCGTCAATACACAACTACCGGCGCTCCTATGCCGATATTCTGATAAATAATCTCCACCTGATCATAAGGAGTGTTGACACAGCCATGAGACCCCTCAGTCAAATAGAGATCTCCCCCGAATTCCGTTCTCCAGGATGCATCGTGAATGCCGATATTCCCGTTGAACGGTATCCAGTAAGTCACATCACTCTCATAGTCTTCCCCGGTCAGCACATAAGGGGACATCATAGCATCTACTGCATAGACGCCCGACGGGGTATCCCAGCCCCGGCTGACATTTCCTGTCACCACCGGCGTGTCAACCAGAAGTTCCCCGTCTTTGTACATCCACATCCGCTGATCTTCCACACTGATCTCCACATAGGTGTCTCCGATATCATTCTCGGAACGGTCCCAGCCCTCATAGGCATAGACCGGTTCCCGAACCTGAGACTCCCCGGACTCTATGGCCGCGATCAAGGCTTCTGTCTCTTCATCCTGGTCGATCGCCCAGCCATAGTCTCCTCCTTTAATCGTCACAGTCTCCCCCAGTGAAGTGACGAACTGGCGGGTACAGCCGAAAGTATCATAATCATACCCCAGCTGGTACACATAGGCCGCCACCTTCTCTTTGTCCAGCGTATAGTTTTCCTCTTCATCCAGAACCAGCCACTCCTTGATGATGTCCCGGTCCACCGTCTCCGTACGGTCATCAAAGTCATAAGTGATCACCACGTCTGTCAGCTTATTGATCTGTTCCAACTGTTTGTTCAGTGTCTCATCATCCTGGCTCACTGCCGGACTAATGTAACAGCCTGCCGCCTCCAGATCCACAGAAGTCTCTTTGCCGGCCACCGCCTGTCGGATGGTATTGAGAGTCTTTTCCTCATCCAGTTTCGATCCTTCCACTTCCGGAACAATCTCATAACCTGAGTCCGTCTCCTCGATAAAAGCATCCTGCGGTTCTGTCATGTTCTCTTTTTGAAGACAGTCAAGGGAGAGTACCGCCTCCTTTAACATCTCTTCCTGATAACGGATGCTCGTCTCAAGCTGATACTCCTTCTTTCCTGACACTGAGAAGAGCCATCCCGCCGCATTCTGTTTTCCCAGAAGATTTTCCAGACCGTCATCCGGAGCATATTCCAGGCCGATGTCTGCGGCCTTCAGTACTTCCCGGCCATGATTTCTCTCTTCGATTGCCAGAGTGTATGCAGTCACGGTTTCTTCTATGTATTTCTGTGCTTCTTCCAGCGTCCGGAAGGAACAGTCAATGCCATTTACCCTGGTTCCCGGCAAAAAATGACTCTGGAAATAGATCATTCCTCCCCCATAGATTCCCGCAGCCAAAACCACAAAAGCGACAATAAGACCAATTAAAACTTTTCTCCCCTTGCTCATTCCCACTTTTTCTTCTGTCATCCATACCTCCTGGCTTAAAAGGTTCTCTTAAATCTCACCAAGCAGTTTCTCCACACTTACCAATTTCACACTCAGCACAAAAACTTCTGCCGCCATAGCCAGATCTTCCGCTGACGGAAGTGTCGGCGCAATACGGATGTTGGAATCTTTTGGATCCTTTCCATATGGGAAAGTAGCGCCAGCACCGGTCATCACCACGCCAGCCTCTTTTGTCTTGGCCACGATGGCCTTTGCGCATCCTTCCATAGAATCAAAAGAAATAAAATATCCACCCTTCGGTGTTGTCCACTGACCGATTTCCAGTCCTCCCAGTTCTCTCTCCAGTGTACTGAGCACTGCCTCAAACTTTGGACGGATTAATGCCGCATGCTTTCTCATATGTTCCTTGATCCCCTGTGCGTCTTTCAGAAAGCGTACATGACGAAGCTGATTAATCTTGTCATGTCCGATGGTCTGCACAGTGATATATTTGCGAATATCATCCAGGTTTGCCTTGGAAGAAGCCAGTACAGATACTCCGGAACCCGGGAAGGTTACCTTGGAAGTTGAGGCAAACTCAAATACCATGTCAGGGTTTCCTGCCTTCTCACATTCGCTGAGAATATCCAGAAGATGATCCTGGTTATCGTCATAGAGATGATGTACACAGTATGCGTTATCCCAGAAAATGCGGAAATCAGAAGCTGCCGGTTTCAGATTCGCGAAACGGCGCACTGTCTCATCGGAGTAGGTATAGCCCTGCGGGTTAGAGTACTGCGGAACACACCAGATACCCTTGATGGATTCATCTTTGCTGACCAGTTCCTCTACCATATCCATGTCCGGACCTGTAGGCAGCATGGGGACAACGATCATCTCAATGCCAAAAGATTCTGTCACTTTAAAATGACGGTCATATCCCGGTGACGGACACAGAAACTTCACATGATCCAGTTTGCTCCAGGGTGTGCTTCCTAAAACTCCCCTCAGCATACAGCGGGCGATTGTGTCAAACATAATGTTCAAGCTGGAATTTCCAAAGACAATCACATGCTCCGGGTCTGTACCGATCATCTCGCTCATCAGGCGTTTTGCCTCCGGAATTCCCTCCAGCACACCGTAATTTCGGCAGTCCACTCCGCTTTCACATTTCATATCACTGTTCTCATTTACCAAATTCAGCATCGGCATGGACAGCTCCAGCTGATCTACACCTGGTTTTCCTCTGGACATATCCAAAGAGAGTCCCTTCGCCTTCACATCCTCATACTTCTTTGTCAGCTCCTCCTTCAGAGCGAGCAATTCTTCTTTGCTTAATTCACGATATGCTTTCATTGTGCTTTCCTCCTAATTTTTTTCATACCTTCGCCAATTACCATCATGATATCAGTAAAGCGGACTTTCTCCATCCGTTCTTGGTTCATTGTACTAATTATTTCCGGCATCGTCAACCTCGTGGGTGACATGAACGCAGATTTCTCACATATAGTATTGATTTTTATTTCCGAACATCATACAATGGATGAATAGTGCAAAAAAGCGAAAAATGTATCAGATAAAGGAGTTTCACCATGAGGGAATATGAGAACAACCATTCCTCCCGGAGAAGCCAGCAGGCAAGACTCCGGGCCAGGAGACGCCGGCGCAGACAGAAAAGAATGCTTCGGCTTCTGTGTGTGCTCTTCTTTCTCGTTCTGATTTTTCTTGTAATTTTATTCTGGCAGATTTTTCAGGACAGGAGCACAAAAGACAACCTATCAGACAACCCGGCAACCATGCAGGAAGACACGGGAGATTCGGCCGCTTCAAGCAGCCCCACACCTTCTCCCACACCAACCCCGGTCCCTGTCTACTCATCCATCACAGGGGATGACCTGTCCAGCCATTACGCGATTATCGTGCGCAGGAGCACAGGAGAGAAAATTTTTGATCTGCGCAGCCAGGAACGGATGTATCCAGCTTCTATGACAAAACTGATGACTGCCCTGGTGGCCTATGAGCAGATTCCTGATCTGCAGACCAAAGTCACTCTGGACAGCGCCATGTTCGATCCTCTCTATGAAGAGGGAGCCTCCATGGCCGGCTTCTCGGCCGACGAAGAGGTAACTGCTGAGGATCTTCTCTACGGAGTCCTGCTCCCGTCCGGTGCCGAGTGCTGCATCGGTCTTGCAGAATATATCTCCGGAAGCGAGGAGGCTTTTGTGGAGCTGATGAATCAGAAGGCAGCAGAACTGGGAATGAATCAGACACATTTTTGCAATCCCACGGGACTGCATGACGAAAATCACTATACAACCGTATCGGATCTGGCGATCTTACTGGAAACCGTACTGGAGGAAGAGCCTCTGCGCCAGATCATAACCACGCAGAACCATACTTGCGCTCCCACAAATCTTCATCCGGAGGGTGTTTCGTTTATGAGTTCTCTCTTCGAGTATATGCCCCAGGATATCGCCGCCAGCGGCTTGATTCTCGGCGGCAAAACCGGTTACACTTCCGAGGCCGGACAATGTCTGGCAAGTCTGGGCAAAGTAGACGGAGAAGAATTTCTCTGCGTGACAGGACTGGCTCCTGGAAGTCATGAGACAGATCCTTATCACATCATCGACGCTTACCGCTGCTATTCCAGTATCTCTGTCGGTGCCTCGGCCGGCAGCTCTGACACATCGGAAGATGTGACCGATACAACCGATACATATGACAGCAGCTTGGAAACTACAGATACAGAGAGGTAATGACAATGTGGATTGCAGATAATTGGAAAGATTATGAAATTCTGGACACTTCCCAGGGAGAAAAGCTGGAACGATGGGGCGACTTTATCCTGGTCCGCCCGGATCCCCAGGTCATCTGGAACACTCCAAAGACTCATCCCGGCTGGCGAAAGAAAAACGGACACTACCACCGCAGCAAAAAAGGCGGCGGCGAGTGGGAATTTTTTCATCTGCCGAAACAGTGGTCCATTCACTACAAAATGCTGACTTTTCATCTGAAGCCTTTCAGCTTCAAGCACACCGGACTTTTCCCTGAACAAGCTGTGAACTGGGACTGGTTCAGCGAGAAAATCCGTCAGGCTGGAAGACCGATTAAAGTCCTGAATCTGTTTGCCTACACCGGTGGCGCCACACTGGCAGCTGCCGCGGCTGGAGCCAGCGTCACCCATGTGGATGCCTCCAAAGGTATGGTCACCTGGGCAAAAGAAAACGCTGCTGCCTCTGGTCTTGCAGATGCTCCTATCCGCTGGCTGGTAGACGACTGTGTGAAATTCGTGGAACGTGAAATCCGGCGTGGAAATCATTACGATGCCATCATCATGGATCCACCTTCCTACGGGAGAGGCCCCAAAGGGGAGATTTGGAAAATTGAGACTTCTATCCACCCCTTTATTCAATTATGCGTCAAGCTGCTGAGTGACCAGCCTCTGTTCTTCCTGGTCAACTCTTATACCACCGGGCTGGCGCCGGCCGTTCTGACCTATATGCTCTCCACAGAGCTTCGCCATCTCTCAGGTTCTGTGGATTCCCAGGAAATCGGGCTTCCCGTGACCAGCACGGGGCTGGTTCTCCCCTGCGGCGCTTCCGGGCGCTGGGAGGCAAAATAAAAAGGGGCTGCTCCTGGATCTTCCCCTTACAAAGGCAAAAGCCACTCACCCAATTACGGTGAATGGCTTTTGTCTTCTTTTTTTGTTCCAATTTCTGCCAGCTTCTCTGCGGTGCTGTGATAGACTGCCGTCTGCCTAAACAGCGACATCAAAGCAGCGGCACATAAAATTCCCCCCGCAATGCCCAGCGCGTACAAAAGGGCAGAGACTCCCTGATCCACAAATTCTTTCCACTCCTGCTCCATAGCCGCTGACATCATGCGGTAGAGCGGCCCTCCCGGGATCAAAGGAATCGCAGCCGCCACAAAGAACACCGTGGCTGGTGTCTTCTGCCTCCTGGCCATCCATTCCGCGTAAATGTGCAGCAGCATCGCAACTCCAAAACAACTTAAATAATTACTGTCTGTGAAAAGGTGAAGAAAATCATAAAAAGCCCAGCCCAGAAATCCTCCGAAGGTGGCCCAGAAAAGCTTCTTCCCCCGCACATTATACAGCATGGCAAATCCCAGTGTACCCACACCTGCCGCAATTAACTGTATGATCAGACTTTCCATCTCTCTCCTCCATCAAAAGAACACACCTGAAAACGCAAAGCCCATCGCCATCACAATCGCCGTGAGCAAGGACTCCACCAATCGGGTCAGACCAGTAATGATATCTCTGGAAAACATATCCCTCATGGCGTTTGTGAAAGCCACTCCCTGAATAAATAACATGACATTTCCCAGATTAATCATCTCCACATGATCTCCAATTCCCATCTGAACCGCCAAATTCGCCAGAAATCCTCCGACCACAGAACACAGCAGAATCGACATAAAAGGATTCAGCTTCTCTTTTCTCAGAAAATCCTCCGCACACTTCAAGGCAATCCCAATCACCGCTGAAACCAACATGTCCTTCAACGTCCCCCCGAAGAACACTGCGAAGGAACCAGAAATCAAAGCGTAGATAAAAAGCTGGGTTTGAAAGGAGTAACCCGGTTTGCCGCAAATTATTTCCAATTCCCTTTGAATCTCTTCCGGCGAGGTTTTCTCCTGACAAATTCGTCTGGACAGACAGTTCAGCTGGTCCAACAGAGTAAAATCAGTCGACGCCGTGAGAACTCTCCGGGTCTGGGTGATGGTTTCCTCTCCCTCCATCTCCACAGACGTGATAATCAGGCTGGTCAGCGAAAACACATCCACTCTTCTGGCGCCATAGGCATGACAGATTCTCGTGATCGTGTCCTCCACCCTTCCCACTTCCGCTCCGCTCTTTAACATCTTTTCTCCGATAGACATGGCGCAGTACAGATATCTCTCCATCTCTTCCTTCTTCATTTCATCTTCTCCTAACCGCACTCCAAAAAAGAAGGCCCTCAAAAGTATCTTCGTACTCTCTTGGGCCTTTATTTTTCTGTTAAATCAGCAAATTTCAGAGCCTGCCGGCATATCCTTTTCAGGAACTACCAAAGACATCTTGCCCTGTTCATCCTCCGCACAGAGAATCATGCCCTCAGACAGAATTCCCGCCAGCTTCGCCGGTTTCAGATTCACCAGAACCATCACTTTTTTGCCTACCATCTCCTGGGCACTGTAGCTGGATTTGATTCCGGACACAATCTGCTTCACCTGACTTCCAATCTTAACCTGAGAGCACAGCAGCTTCTTAGATTTTTTCACTTCCTCGCAGGCAATGATCTCACCCACCTGGAACTGCATCTTGGAAAAATCTTCGAATGTGATTTCCGGTTTCGCCTCAATGTCAATCACCGGTCCGTCCTCTTTCGGTTCCTCTTCTTTTACCGGAGGATGAAGTTCTTCTACTTTTTTCATAACCTCTTTCACATCCAGTCTTGCGAAGAGAATCTCCGGTTTCTCCGTCACCTTGCTGCCGGATGGATACACACCGAAGGTTTTCAGATCATCCATGGAACGCTCTGAGGCATGGAGCTGCTCCAGAATTCTCTTTGTGGTATCCGGCATGAATGACTGAAGTAAAGTTGCGCCCATGCAGATTCCTTCCACCAGATTGTAAAGCACCTCTGACAGACGGTCTTTCTTGCTCTCATCCTTCGCCAATACCCACGGCATCGTCTCGTCTATATATTTGTTGCAGCGTTTAAACAGACTGAACACTTCTGTGATCGCATCTGCCACACGCAGTTCATCCATCTTGGCAATAACTTTTCCTGGAGTCTCCAGAGCAAATTTCTTCAGATCCTCATCCACAGGCTCTGTCACACCAGTTCTGGTCACCACACCTCCAAAATACTTATTCGACATGGAGATTGTCCGGTTCACCAGATTGCCCAATGTATTGGCCAGTTCTGAATTCAACCTCTCTACCATCAGTTCCCATGTGATGACACCGTCATTTTCAAAAGGCATCTCATGAAGTACGAAATATCTCACGGCGTCAACGCCGAAGAAATCCACCAGCTCATCCGCGTAGAGCACATTTCCCTTGGATTTGCTCATCTTGCCGTTCCCCTGCAGAAGCCAAGGATGTCCAAACACCTGCTTGGGCAGCGGCAGCCCCAGTGCCATCAGGAAAATCGGCCAGTAAATCGTGTGGAAACGAATGATGTCCTTTCCGATCAGATGAAGATCCGCAGGCCAGAATTTCTGGAACTGCTCTGTGCTCTCTCCGTCACAGTCATATCCAATCCCTGTGATATAGTTTGTCAGAGCATCCAGCCATACATAAACCACATGATCCGGATCAAAGTCCACCGGAATTCCCCACTTGAATGAAGTACGGGATACACACAGATCCTGCAGACCCGGCAGCAGGAAATTGTTCATCATCTCATTTTTTCTGGATACCGGCTGAATAAACTCCGGATGCGTATTGATATGTTCAATGAGGCGATCCGCGTATTTACTCATACGGAAGAAATAGGCCTCTTCTTTTGCAGGTGTCACAGGACGTCCGCAATCCGGACATTTTCCGTCCACCAGCTGAGACTCTGTGAAGAATGACTCACAGGGAGTACAATACATTCCCTCATAATATCCTTTGTAAATATCGCCCTGTTCATACAGCTTCTTGAAAATCTTCTGTACCTGTTTCTCATGGTAATCATCTGTTGTGCGGATGAATTTATCATAGGAAGTATTCATCAGATCCCAGATTTCCTTGATCTCACCGGCCACATGATCCACAAATTCCTTGGGTGTAATACCGGCCTCCTGCGCTTTCAGCTCAATCTTCTGTCCATGCTCGTCCGTTCCTGTCTGGAAGAATACATCATAACCTTCCTGCCGTTTGAAACGTGCGATCGCATCTGCCAGAACTGCCTCGTAAGTATTTCCGATATGTGGTTTTCCGGACGTATAGGCAATCGCTGTGGTAATATAATACTTTTCCTTCGCCATCTTCTCTCTCCTTCTTTCCTAGACTCCCCGTCAGAGAAAGAAAGCAGCCTTCCAGGCCGCTGCGCTTTTCTGTTTATCAGGGAGTTCCCTCTCTATTTTCTGTTTCTTTGAAGACATCAAATCGCAATATTTAAGAAAAGATTAGCATAGTTTCCTACTTTTGTAAAGGAGAGAACTTTTTCTTTCTAAAAGAAAATAAATTTTTTTAATTTTAATATTGACTTTTTTGGTTAAGTATTGTATGATAACAACAAGCAAACGATAATTGTTACTATTATTGATAAGGAGGGAATGTATGAGAACATTGAAGTACAGCCGTCAGCGCGAATCTATCAAAGAATTTCTCAATTCCCGTACAGACCATCCGACTGCGGTGACAATCTATCATAATCTTCAAAAGGTATATCCGAACATCAGTCTGGGAACCGTATATCGTAACCTCTCTCTGTTGACAGAGCTGGGCGAGATCAACCGGATTTCCACTGAAGAAGGTGGTGACCGTTTCGACGCAGTGACCACACCCCATAATCATTTTTACTGTCGAAAATGTCAGAGACTTCTGGATTTGAAGATGAATGACACAGCCCGAATCCTGGAAGATGCCTCCGAAAATTTTCATGGCAGAATTGAGAGCTACACCACTTTGTTCCGGGGTATCTGCGAAGACTGTCTGCGAGAGGATTCTGAAAATGTAAATTCAAAATAAAAATTCCTTTTACAATTTACAAAAGAATCCCTTGACAAACTGTACAAATTATGTTAAGTTAATAACAGTAATTATTATTGTTATTGCAACTAATAAAGTTTCATTATAAGAAAAGGAGATTAGAACTATGGCTAAATGGGTATGTAGCGTATGTGGTTATGTTTATGAAGGAGAAAATCCACCAGAAGTATGTCCGGTATGTAAAGCACCAGCTTCTAAATTCACAAAACAGGAAGGCGAGATGACATGGGCTGCTGAGCATGTAGTAGGTGTTGCTCAGGGCGTAAGCGAGGACATCCTGGCTGACTTAAGAGCAAACTTCGAAGGAGAGTGCTCTGAGGTAGGTATGTATCTGGCAATGGCTCGTGTAGCTCACAGAGAGGGATATCCTGAGATCGGTCTGTACTGGGAGAAAGCAGCTTACGAAGAGGCTGAGCATGCAGCAAAATTTGCTGAACTGCTTGGTGAAGTTGTAACTGACAGCACCAAGAAGAACCTTGAGATGAGAGTTGAGGCTGAGAACGGAGCTACCGCTGGTAAATTCGATCTTGCAAAACGTGCAAAAGCTGCCAACCTGGATGCAATTCATGACACTGTTCATGAGATGGCAAGAGACGAGGCTCGTCACGGAAAAGCTTTCGCTGGTCTGCTGAAGAGATACTTCGGAGAATAATCATAGAATTCAGAGCTTTTCAGAGGATAGGATTTGATCCTGTCCTCTGTTTTTTTGCTGAAAACCACTCTCTTTATCCCGGCCAGCCTCTACTTTCTCCTTGTACATCCCAGGAAAACCATGCTAAAATAAACTGACACAATTTTGACTGACTCATATGACAAAGGAGATTTTATATGCACAACCAAAAAAGATCCTCTAAGCAAGAAATGCAGGCAATGTACGTATCTATAACCGGGAATCTTTTTTTCGTCTTTGCAGAACTGTTCATGTACATCTATACCCGCTCCCAGGCGGTCCTGATGGACGCGGTTTATGACGGTGTGGAGTTTTTCATGCTGCTCCCTTCTGTTTTTCTGATTCCTTATCTCTATCGACCGCTAAATGAAAAACATCCTTTCGGTTATACACAGATCGAATCTCTTTTTGTAGCCATCAAAGGTTCCACAATGATCGCTGTCACCGCCGGCCTGGTCATCAACAATGTGGAAATTCTGCTCCACGGAGGGCGGAATATCAATTTCAGCGCAGTTGCCTGGTTTGAATTTTCCGTGTTCGTCATCGCTGCCATCGTGTCCCGTTATCTTGCATATCGGAACAAAACTCTGAATTCCAAATTAATCGAGATGGAAATCGAAGGCTGGAAAATCGATGGAATCGTCTCTTTTGGACTTACCATCGCCTATCTCACCCCGCTTTTCGTCCGCTATCATATTTTCCCCGGTCTTAGCCCTCTTCTGCCCTATCTGGACCAGATTTTTACCATCCTGCTCTCTGTCTATATGATTCGTGAACCTGCCTCCAACGTCATGAATTCCATCCGTGATCTCTGTCTGATTCCCCCGGAGGAGAAAACTGTGGAAGAAATCAAAGAGACTCTGGAACCTTATCTTGCTGATCTGGACTACGACCATCTCTACTACGAGATTGTCAGAACCGGAAGAAAACTCTGGATCAGCGCCTACATAAAACCCAATAAAAAAGTTCTGTATCTTCCGCGATTAAGAGAGATTCAGGAAAAATGTGTGGAAGCACTGGGGCAGAAATGGGACGATTACTACTTTGAGCTCCTTCCGGATGTAGAATACAAGGAAGAAGAAATTTCCACCCGAATTTGAAAGTACTTTCATTTTCTCTGTATATTTTCTCAAAAACTTCTCTTCTATCTTATTAGATTTGTATATATTTCCATAAGTTACTGAAGTACTTTCTTTCATTTGATAACGTATTGAAATTATTTTCAACAGCGAGTATACTTTTTCTATCTTAAAACGTATGTTGATCAGTATAAGAGTAGAAAGGGAATGCTTTATGAAACGGTATCTATGCATTGACATCGGAGGAACTTCTATTAAATACGGCGTAATTCAGGAAGATCTCACATTTCTCAACTCAGATGAGCTTCCCACCGAGGCTCAGACTTATGGCGGACCGGGAATCATTCAGAAAATCTGTGACATTGGACAAAAGCTTCTGAAAGACGATTCCATTGCGGGGATCTGCATCTCAACTGCAGGGATGGTGGATTGTTCCACCGGCTCCATCACCTATGCCGCCCCGCTGATTCCCAATTACACAGGCACTCCCATTAAACAGATTATGGAAGAACGGTTCCATCTTCCCTGTGAAGTGGAAAATGATGTGAACTGTGCCGGTCTCGCTGAACATTTCGCAGGCGCGTCCAAAGGATGCCGGATCAGCCTGTGCCTGACCATCGGAACCGGAATTGGCGGCTCCATCGTCATCGATGATAAAATTTTCCACGGTTTCTCCGGAAGCGGAGCTGAAGTGGGATATATGCATCTTCCCGGCGGACAATTCCAGGATCTCGGTGCAAGCAGCATCCTGGTTAAAAAAGTAGCCGCTGCCAAACAGGTATCCCCCGACTCTATCAATGGAAAATATGTCTTCGAACAGGCCAAAGCCGGTGACGCTGACTGCCTGAAGGCTATCGATGAAATGACCAATATTCTTGGAATGGGAATTGCGAACATCTGCTATGTTCTGAATCCGGAGATTGTGGTTCTCGGAGGCGGCATTATGGCGCAAAAAGAATTTCTCTATGACCGTATCCGTTCCTCCATAGACCGCTACCTGATTCCTTCGGTTGCTTCTAAGACAAAACTTGCCTTTGCACAGAATCAGAATCAGGCAGGAATGCTGGGAGCTTATTTCCATTTTCGTTCTCTGCACTCCTGATATCCTGTCACTGCCGCATACTGTTCGGCATTCAGGAATACCTGGAAAGGTAATTTTGGAAATATGAGGTGTTGTAGGATATGGAAAACTATGAAAAATCAGTCATCCCTTTGATCGAATCAATCTATGCCAACCTGACTCCTCTTGAAAAGACGATCGCAGATTTTTTCATAAAGAACAGGGAAGAAATGGATTTTTCTTCTAAGTGTGTTTCCAGACGTCTTTATGTGTCAGAGGCATCCCTCTCCCGCTTTTCAAAAAAATGCGGTTTCAAAGGGTACCGGGAATTTCTCTTTTATTACAGGCAGGGATTCTCCTCTGAGACTCACATGAACACGGACGACCAGACAAAACTGGTCCTGAACACTTACCAGGAACTGCTGAATAAATCCTACTCTCTGGTGGACTTAGCCCAGATGGAGCGGATTATCCAGATTCTCACCACCAAAAAGAGGATTTATGTCTATGGCCGCGGCAGTTCCGGTCTGGCTGCCGAGGAAATGCGTTTCCGGTTCATGCGGATCGGACTGAATATTGTGGCCGTCACAGACAATGAGATCATGCAGATGAATACCGTCGTCATCTCAGAGGACTGTGCCGTAATCGGGATATCCGTCAGCGGAAAAACCATGGAAGTCATCAACTCCCTGAGAGACTCCAAAAAGCAGGGTGCCGCCACCATTCTGATGACTTCCTGCCAGGATCGCTCTTTTCAGGATTTCTGTGATGAGATCCTTTTGTTCGCCGTAAAGGAACACCTGGAAAACGGAAAAGCAATCTCTCCGCAGTTTCCCATTCTGGTCATGCTGGACCTGCTCTATTCCCGCCTCCTTCAGGCGGATAAATACCGCCGGGAGGCACTTCATGAATACACATTAAATGTGATCAGTCCCGATCGCAAGTAAGCAGACAGGCTGATGCCGGAATATGTAAAAACATTCCATGCATCAGCCTGTTTTTTTATTTATTCTTCACTGTCCGTATCACTGGCAGTTGCCTCTTCTTTGAAAGTATAACTGTCATTGCTGGTCACTTTCAGCTTACGGATATTCCGGTTGTTCTCCTGAATATCAGCTTCCTCTCTCCAGCCTTCAATTGTCTCATCATAGAGATCCTGCTTTCTCTCAGAGATGATGGTATCTTTCTGATTCTCTGTCTCCTCTTCGTTGAAGGCCTGATCCAGACGTACGATATAATAACTTCCGTCATCTTCCACCAGAGAAGAATTCACTTCCCCATCCTGAAGTCCGCTGACAGCTTCTTTCAGCGCATCCGGCACTGTGGTGTCCTCTTCATCATTTGTAGAATAACTTCTGGTGGATGCACTCAAATCTTCATCCACAGACTTGGCTATGGCGTCCATGTCAGCATCTGCGGAAGCCAGTACCTGATCCAGGATCTGCTGTGCCTTCGTCTTCGCGTCCACAGTTTCCTCTGTGTCAGAATTCTCTGCTTCCTCTCCCTCGCTGTCCTGTGCATCTTGCGTCTCAGCAGAATCCTCACTGTTCTCCTGAACCTGAATATAGGTGATCGTTGTCTGGGCTGCCTCTTCATCTGATACTTCTGTATCCACATCATCTTTGATCGGATCCTGCATCTTCTGGTAGTACGTTGTCAACTCCAGAAAATGCTCAATATCCTCCTGAGTCACTGCCAGCCTCTCCTGTGTCTGCGCGTCATTGTCCTCCATAAACTGCGCCGCGGCTTCCTGGATCTTCTTGGTATCCTCATCCGTGACTGTCACATCGTACTCCTTGGCATGCTGCTTTAGCAAACACATATCCTCCAGCTGCGTCAGCGCGTCCTCACGCAGAGAATCGCCGTAAGTAGTTTTCTTATCCTCATCTTCCACTTCGTCCCACATGGAGCTGGCATCCATTCCCATCATGCTCATATACAGCTGACTTGTCTGTGCCTGCTGAAAACGTGTGTAAAAGCTCAGCATTCCCATGGAAATACTCTCATCATCCACAGTGGCTGCTGTCTGGCTTCCATCTATCTTACCGCATCCAGTCACAGTCATCGCCATGGCTCCCACCAAAACTGCGGCAATTATTCTGTTTTTATTCTTGTCCATTTTGTCCTCCCATAACTTCTTACTACCTTATGAGTATATACGTTTTTTCGAGTCCGTGCAAGCCAGAAAATTCAAACCTGCTTCGCAGTTTCGGCATAATCCTGTGCCAGCTGATCCAGACGTTCCACCAGTTTCTGGATTTCCGAAATTCCCTCACCCTGGAGCTGAAACAGAAAATAAGGCCTCTCCTCGGCTTTAAACTGAAGCCTCCTTCCATACTCCTGCAAAAGAACCGGAATCCCTGCCACATCAATTTTTGCCTTCTCATACAGGGTCAGACGTATCTGCGCGCCCCGCTGTTTCACTTCTCTCAAATAAGCTCTGTGTGCCATCGCTTTCAGAACCGCAATCGCCAGAAGGTTCATCACCGCCTTCGGCGGTTCTCCAAAACGATCCAGCAGCTCTTCCAGCATATCTTCGTACTCTTCCTGGTTCTCAATCCCGGCAATCCGTTTATAGATATCCAGCTTCTGAAATTCATTTGCAATGTATGAATTCGGAATATAGGCATCCATATTCAGGTCGATCGTTGTCTCGAAGTCCTCCATCACAGCGATTCCCTTCGCTTCCTTCACTGCCTCATTGAGCATCTTACAGTACAAATCATAGCCCACTGCCTGCATATGACCATGCTGCTGCGCTCCCAGCAGATTTCCGGCGCCGCGCAGTTCCAGATCTCTCATAGCAATCTTAAACCCGCTTCCCAGATCCGTAAACTCACGGATCGCTGACAGACGCTTCTCAGCAGTCTCTTTCAGCACAGAATTTTTCCGGTACATCAAAAACGCATAGGCAGTCCGGTTGGATCTTCCGATCCGTCCCCGCAGCTGGTAAAGCTGTGAGAGGCCGTAACGGTCTGAGTCATGAATAATCATGGTATTCACATTGGAGATGTCCAGCCCCGTCTCAATGATGGTGGTGGACACCAGCACATCCAACTCTCCATTTATGAACTCGTACATGACTTTCTCCAGCTCCCGCTCACTCATCTGCCCGTGGGCATACCCTACCTGCACTTCCGGCATCAGTCTGGACAGCCTGCCTGCCACCTCCGCAATGTCATTGACACGATTATAGACATAATAGACCTGCCCGCCTCTTTTCAGCTCCCGGCTGATAGCCTCACGCACCGTCTCCTCATCATACTCCATCACATAAGTCTGAATCGGCACCCGATCCATAGGCGGTTCTTCCAGCACACTCATATCCCGGATTCCGATCAGGCTCATGTGCAGCGTTCTCGGAATCGGCGTTGCGGTCAAAGTCAGAACATCCACATTATTCTTCAGTTTCTTGATTTTTTCTTTGTGTGTCACACCAAATCTCTGTTCCTCATCAATGATCAACAGCCCGAGATCTTTGTATTCCACATCCTTGGAGAGCACCCTGTGGGTGCCAATCACCACATCCACCCATCCCTTTTTCAGCCCCTCCAAAGTTTTCTTCTGTTCCGCGGCAGTCCGGAAACGGCACATCAGGTCTACACGAACCGGAAAATCCTTCATGCGCTGTGTAAATGTATTGTAATGCTGCTGGGCTAGGATCGTCGTGGGAACCAGATAGACCACCTGCTTTCCCTCCTGTATCGCCTTAAAGGCCGCCCGCAGCGCTATCTCAGTCTTTCCGTATCCCACATCCCCGCAGATCAGACGGTCCATAATCTTTGGACTCTCCATATCCCGCTTGGTATCCTCGATAGCCTGAAGCTGATCCTCTGTCTCTTCATAAGGAAACATTTCTTCGAATTCCTTCTGCCAGACAGTATCTTTCCCGTACACGTACCCTTCTTTTTCCTGCCGGGCAGCATACAGTTTGACCAGATCCTGGGCAATGTCCCTGACCGCGCCCCGGACTTTCGTCTTCGTGCGGTTCCACTCCTGCGTTCCCAGCTTGTTCAGCTTGGGAGGCTTTGCGTCCTGACCTGCGTATTTCTGCAGAAGATCCAGCTGAGTGGCAAGAATGTAGAGGTTGCTTCCATCCCGGTATTCAATCTTAATGTAATCCTTGACAACCTTATCCACTTCCACTTTCTCAATGCCCCGGTAGATACCCAGACCATGATTCTCATGAACCACATAGTCCCCCACCGTCAGTTCTGAGAAATCCTGAATTCTCTGTCCGGAATACTGCTTCTTCTTCCGCCGCTTCTTCTGCTCTTTTCCGAAAATATCAGATTCCGTGATGAGGACAAACTTCACCAGAGGATATTCAAACCCCCGGTGAGCATGGCCATAGACCACCATAATCTCACCCGGCTGAATTCTCCGGCTGTAATCCTCACTGTAGAAGCTGCCCAGCCCTTCATCCATCAGATCCTGGGCAAGGCGTTTTGCCCTGGTTCTGGACCCGGACAGAAGTGTCACCCGATATCCTTCTTTTTTCCATTTTTTCAGATCCTTGACCAGTAGTTCAAAGCTATTATTATAGGAACTGACCGTCTTAACCGTCAGCTCAAACCGTTCCCGAATCTTCCAGAAATCTTTACCAGGCTCCAGCATGCACAGAGCTGCCCCGTGGTATTGATTCAGCTTCCGGCACAGGCGTCCAACCTCAAACAGAAGACTGTCTGCCAGAGGACGATCTCCTTTCTCCAGCCGGTTTTTCTGACTCTGGCGGAATTCTTCTTCCACTTCCTGCCCCTTCTCCACTATACGGTTAGGTTCATCCAGAATCAAAAGAGTCTTCTCCTGCGGAAAATAATCAGCAAAAGATACCATTCCCTCTTCCCCGAGACGTTCCGCCGCCGGATAAATGGTAATCTTTTCCAGATTTTCAATGGATCTTTGACTGTATGCGTCAAAACTTCGAATCGAATCCACTTCGTCTCCCCACATCTCAATCCGCCAGGGATTCTCCTCTGTGAGAGAATAGACATCCAGGATTCCTCCCCTCACCGCAAACTGACCGGAACTTTCCACCTGAGAGACTCTCTCATAGCCCAGCCAGGAAAGCCTTCTCTCCAGCTCTTCCAGATCTATGGTGCTTCCCGCTTCCAGATGAATCAGATTCTCATAGATCGATTTCAAAGGAATCAGGCAATCCATACATCCATCCACACTGGTCACAACGGTGACTTCTTCCTGTTCCAACATGGAACGTATCACCTGCATTCTCTGCTTGATCAGAAGATTCCCGTGAATATCCGCCTGGAAAAACAGAAGGTCTTTGGCTGGATAATAGCAGACATTTCTGTCGTAAAAACGATAATCCTCATAAAGTTGTTTTGCCCTCTGTTCATCTGGTGCCAGGATCAGCCGATATGGAAAAAGCCCAGAAAGCCCATAAATAAAATGAGCTTTCTGGGATTCCACACATCCTGCCACCTGAACAAGGCCCTCATTGCGGCAGATTCTGCTGCTGATCTCATCAAATTCCGCCAACTCCCGCAATGGTTCGATAAATGCTTCCATCGAAATTACCCCTCTTCCATTGTCCGCTTACGATTATATTCATTCATAGCTGCGTCCACACCATCTGTCAGAATCTTTTCCACCGCCGAGGCCGCAAGAGAAATCGCCTCGTCCACAGCCTTTCGCTCCTTGTCTGTGAAACGACTCAGAACATGATCTGCCAGGTCCCAATCCTTTGGCTTTGCTCCCACACCGATACGAACCCGTATGAAATTCTGTGTCCCGAGTCTGGCAATAATATCCTTGATCCCATTGTGCCCGCCTGCACTGCCTTTTTTCCGGATTCGAATCTGTCCCGGCTCCAGATCAATATCATCGTAGATGACAATCAGTTCCTTCTCCGGATCAATCTTGAAATAGTCCGCAAGGCCGCGCACCGCCTCTCCACTCAAATTCATATATGTGAGAGGTTTCAGCAATATGACTTTCTCCCCCGCAATCATCCCTTTACCATACATTCCCTTGCAGCGAACTCCGGACTGGGGAACCTGATGTCTCTCCACCAGCAGGTCTATGGTATCAAATCCTATGTTATGGCGGGTATGTTCAAACTGTCTTCCTGGATTTCCCAGGCCTGCAATCAAATACATTTATCTCTTCTCCTGTCCGCTAATTAAAGTAAACCATCTCGTCCGCGAGAGGTTCCCCGGGAGTCACTTGCTGCGCGTAGAGTACCGGCCCGTAGCCATCGTAGGCTTTCACATTCTCCACCGCAATCTTCGCTGTCACATCCACCCACTCACCCACGGCCAGTTTGGGCGCATAGGAACTCTTGCACACAAATCCGATAAAAGTCGTGTCATCCGCACAGCAGGTCATAGCCATTCTGCCGGGTACGAAATATTTACTTCCCATTCCCTCCGGTTTCATCACTCTTCCTTTGAAGTGAACCACTTTTCCTTCATAGTTTTCCGGATGGTCCATGGCATCTACAAACCAGATTCCATAATCTTCCGGCAAAATTTCCACGATCGGCGCTTCCAGATCAAAAGGAAGTTCATCCTCAAAGATATCCAGCTCTCCTTCATCATCCTCAAAAATTACTTCTGCTCTCTGATTTGCCACCTTGATTCCGCGGCGGTAAGTTGCCAGGGGATCGCTTTCCTTGCACCGGTTAAACACTACCATCTCAGAGGTTCTCACCATATCCATAAAAATTGACTTCATATTGTTCATATAAAGCTGGAAAGTACTTGCGTCCACTGTGGTGATTTGCTGCGCCACACCCCAGCCTTTCGGAAGTTCCATCTGGAGAAATTTACTCACAAGCCACATTCCATTATATTCAATAATCACTCGCTCCGGCTGATACAAGACATCCATGGCAACCAGCCTCTCTGTGGTCAGCTCCTCTTCACTCTCCAGAATTTCAACCATGGTATTGCTCATTTTCAGAAGCTCAGGATCATACTCTTCCTCGCCTTCCTCACAGAGGATCAGAAGTGTTCTCCCCTCAATATAGAAGTAATCCTGACCAATTGTGAAATTCAAAAAAGAAGTCTTTCCGCTCTCCAGAAATCCTGTCATCAGATATATCGGTACTCTGATCTCGTCCATTCTATTCCTCCTATAATTCAAACAGCGCTTCCAGCCTGTCCTCTTTTAAATCTGAGCCAATGACACACAGGCGTCCCGTGTAATCTGCGGCTCCCTCCCGAATCTGTGTCTCCTCCGGAACCATATCAAAATAAATCCAGGTTCCATCTTCTGCCGGGAGCATTCCCTTTGCGCGGAGAACCACGCCAAATTCTTCACTGTGAGACAGCTGATCCAGCATATGTTCCAGCTTCTCCCGTGTATATTTCTTCACGGTCTCCCGTCCCCAGCTGGTAAACACCTCATCCGCATGATGATGGTGATGATCATGGCCGCAATGATCATGATGATGGTCATGTTCATGTGCGTGGTGATGCTCATGTTCATGATCGTGGTCGTGTTCATGTGCGTGATGATGCTCATGCTCGTGATCGTGGTCGTGTTCATGTGCGTGATGATGCTCATGTTCGTGATCGTGGTCATGATGATGCTCATGTTCGTGATCATGGCTGTGTACATGACCGCATTCCGGGCATACTTCCTCTGCCATCATCTCTTCCTGGAGAGACACCGGATGTTCCATCACTTCCAGAATTTTCTTTCCGTCCAGTTTTTCGATCGGAGTCGTGATGATCGCTGCACGCTCATTGACTTTTCGGAGCATCTCCATGCACTGTTCCGCTTTCTTCTCATCAATCAAGTCTGTCCTGCTTAAGATAATTGCCCCGGCATACTCCACCTGATTATTGAAAAATTCTCCGAAGTTTCTCATATACATTTTACATTTCTTGGCATCCACTACGGTAGTGTAAGAATTCAGAATCAGATCTGTCTCTTTTTGTACGCCCTGCACTGCCTTGATCACATCAGACAGTTTTCCCACTCCGGATGGCTCAATCAGAATCCGGTCCGGATGATACTGGCTGATCACTTCCTTCAGAGAAGCGCCGAAATCTCCCACAAGAGAACAGCAGATACAGCCAGAGTTCATCTCACGGATCTGAATACCCGCCTCTTTGAGAAAGCCTCCGTCAATGCCGATCTCACCAAACTCATTTTCAATCAGTACAACCTGCTCTTCTTTGAACGCTTCTTTCAAAAGTTTTTGGATTAAGGTTGTCTTTCCTGCTCCGAGAAAACCTGAAATAATATCTATCTTTGTCATTTTCTTACTCCCTTTCTTCCATTAGAAAATAACCAGCGATTTTAATAATCCCTGGCTCAAAAAACTAATTGGTATTATAGCACATCCCTTCTTAGAAGGAAAGCCCTCTTCCAGAGAAAAAACTGCTGTGCCCAAGGCACAGCAGTTTTTTCTTTTCTATTATCCGTTAATCATAAACTCCATCAGTTTCTGAATATCTTCCGGCTCGTAAGCCACCAATTCCAGCTCCGGAATCGTTCCGACCGTGAAAATATTCGCCAGGGAAACGTACTGACTCAGTTTGGATTTCAGATTCAGGCGGTCGCCTTCTCCTGTCACCAGCTCTACCTTGCCTTTGCAGCTGTCAATCACTTCAAACAGCTTATTCACATCAGTCACATTGGATACTTTCATTTTTGCTTTCTCCTTTCTGCCATCACAAATTTATATGATTCTAGTACAGGAAAACTCCAATTCCATAGGGTGCCAGCGGATAGCTGAAGGAATATTTCCGATTATCACAATCCTTCCTCTCCGCTTTATAGATGACCGGTTTCTCTAAAAGACCATTCTCATCCATAATCAGTTTGTAATTTTTCTTTTTCGGCACTCCCACCCGATAGTCATCTCTCTCCACAGGAGTGAAGCTGAGCACAAACAGCAGATTATTTCTCTTGGTGGGTGATTTTCTCACAAAACTGAAAATACTGCGATCCCCGTCATCGGCGTTGATCCACTCAAAACCTTCCCAGTCACCGTCACCTGCATACAAAGCCGGATAATGTTTGTAAATGGAGAGCAGATTCTTCACAAATTCCAGAAGCTTCTCATGGTTCTCCTCTCCCAACAGGTACCAATCCAGCTCCCTCGCCTCACTCCACTCACGAAGCTGTCCGAAATCCTGTCCCATAAATAATAATTTCTTGCCCGGGTGTCCGAACATATAGGTATATCCGACCTTCAAGTTCTTAAACTTATCGTCCGGATATCCCGGCATCTTGTTGAGCATAGAACACTTCAGGTGTACCACTTCGTCATGAGACAGCACCAAAATATATTTCTCACTGTACGCATAAGTCAGCGAGAAGGTCATCTTATTATGGTTATATTTCCGGAAATATGGATCCAATTTCATGTATTCCAGGAAATCGTTCATCCATCCCATATTCCACTTCAGAGCAAATCCCAGTCCGCCGTCTTCCACATCCCCGGTCACCTTCGGCCACGCTGTGGACTCCTCCGCAATCATCAGAGCGCCTGGATTTCTTCCCTGTACAACTGTATTCAAATGTTTGAAAAACTCGATTGCCTCAAGGTTCTCATTTCCGCCGTATTTATTGGCCACCCATTGACCGTCCTGCTTTCCATAATCCAGATACAGCATGGATGCCACGGCATCCACCCGCAGGCCGTCCACATGGAACTCCTCCACCCAGTAGAGAGCATTGGCAATCAAGAAGTTTGACACTTCGTTGCGTCCGTAATTAAAAATCTTTGTTCCCCAATCCGGATGTTCTCCCTGTCTCGGATCTGCGTGCTCGTACACTGCTGTCCCGTCAAATTCAGCCAGCCCGTGAGCGTCTTTCGGGAAATGTGCCGGAACCCAGTCCAGAATGACTCCAATCTTATTTCTGTGCAGGTAATCCACCAGATATTTGAAGTCCATCGGGCTTCCGTAGCGTGAAGTCGGAGCGTAATATCCGGTAACCTGATATCCCCAGGAACCGTCGAACGGGTGCTCTGCGATTCCCATCAGCTCCACATGGGTATAGCCCATCTCTTTTACATAGTCTGCCAATTCATGGGCAAGTTCTCTGTAATTATAAAATCCATCCGGATCTTCCTTCGTCTGCGCGTGTTTTTTCCAGGAACCCGGATGCACCTCATAAATTGCCATTGCATCCTTTTTCACATCAAAAGCCGCACGCTTTTTCAGCCAATTCTGATCCTTCCATGTAAAACCGCTGATATCAAAAACCTTTGACGCATTTCCCGGGCGGAGTTCTGACGCTGTGGCAAAAGGATCTGCCTTGTACAGCATCTCTCCATGCATACCAATAATAAAATATTTGTACAGCTGTCCCTCTGTGACATCCGGAATAAAGGCGGTATAAATTCCAATCGGCCCTATTTTTTTCATAGGATTCGCTTCCACATTCCAGTTGTTAAACTCTCCAACCACTGATACAGATTGGGCGTTTGGAGCCCAGACAGCAAAAAAGACCCCGTTTTTCCGTCCTACTTTTGTCGGGTGCGCACCCATTTTCTTATAAATATCATAGTGCGTCCCCTCACCGAACAGATACTGATCCAATTCCGTAATTGCTAATTTTTCTCCCATAATACACCCTCCTATGTCAGTGATAAAATGCAGCTTCCGCCCGGCTTCAGTCTCAACTTCAGAACACCGTTTTGTGCTGTCACTGTCTCATCATTGATCAGATCCCGGTAAGTCTTCCCCGCAAGCGGTTCTCTGACCTCTATCTGTACTTCCTGATCATCGTTGTTGACCGCCACCAGAATTCCATGATCCTCCTGCAGTCTCGAAAAGGCATACTGGCGATTCGTCAGGAGCAGCTCCTGATATCGTCCGTATATACATGCCGGGTATTCTCTGTGAATTTCTCCCAGTTTCTGAATCCAGGCAACCAGCTGCTCACCTGGCTTCTCCCTCATCACTTCCTGCAGATCCACTGCCGGTCTGAGAGGATCATCGTTGCCGCCTTCCTTTCTTCCCTGAATTCCCCACTCCGATCCATAATAGATGGATGGAATTCCCGGAAGTGTGTACAGCAATGTATAAACCGGGAAAATGTGCTCCGGCACATTCAACTTACTGGCAATACGGTCCACATCGTGGTTATCCACAAAAGAATAGAGTCTCATTCCCCTGTAAATTCCCCCGTTGGAATCAAACTCTCTCCGAATCGTATGGGCAATTTCAAAATAGTTATGATCATTATGTCCGGAGTACAGTCCCTTGTGCAGTTCATAATTCGTCACACTGTTGAGCATATGCTCTCCGATATAGCGGCTGTAATCTCCATGGATTACTTCTCCCATCAGCCAAAAATCTTCTTTCTTACTGTCAGTGAATGACCGCATCTCCTCCATGAAAGAAAAATCCAGGCAGTCCGCACAATCCAGACGTATTCCATCAATATCAAATTCATCAATCCAAAATCCTATCACATCCAGCAGATAACTGCGCACCTGCGGATTCTGCAAGTTCAGATTCACCAGTTCAAAGCAGTTTCTCCATGCCTCGTAGGAAAATCCGTCATTGTATGGATTATTCCATCCGAAATTCAATCCTTTATACCAGCCGCAGTACGGCGACTGTTCTCTGTTCTGCTGGATGTCACGGAATGCAAAAAATTCTCTTCCTGTGTGGTTAAACACTCCGTCAACTACAATCTTCAGATTCTGCTCATGCGCTTTTTTCACAAAACGCGCAAAATCTTCATTGTCTCCCAGACGCCGGTCCACCAGCTTATAATCTTTCGTATCATATCCATGGGACGATGACTCAAATAACGGGCCAATATAAATCGCTGTGCATCCCAGATCTGCGATATACGGCAGCCATTCCTCCAGCTTTAGAAATCTGTGTACAATCTCTTCTTCGTCATTATGTCTGGGCGCCCCGCTCATTCCGATCGGATACATGTGATAAAAAACCGCCTCTTCATACCATTTACCCAAGTTTCCGTCCTCCTTACATTCCCTCTTCTTCTCTTGCAAATCCGAGAGATTTTATCTTTTCTCATTATATCAACACAGGTCCTGACAGTCAATCTCAGCTCGAAAAAAAGGTACCTGCCCGGGCTGTCTGCCCGGACAAATACCTTCCTCATTTTCCGCTTATTCTGTGCTGTCAGTGTCCTCATCACTCAGGGAAGAGCTGTCATAATCGTCACTTTCTGAGCTGTCCGCAGTGTCACTGCTCTCATCATCTCCGTCTGAACTGTCACCTTCGTCTGAAAGACCGGAATCACTGTCCAGGTTATCTGAGTCTGTATCTGTATCCTCTTCCGCCTTCAGCTGCTCCACTGTGGAATCCCAGAAATCAGAATAGGATTTTCCAACTTCCAGTGTAATTCCTTTTGCCTCAGCCAGTTCACTCACTGTTACCAGTTTGTACCCCTGATCAATCAAATCAGGAATGATTCGAAGCGCTGCCTCCACGGAAGGCTGATGAATATCATGCATCAGAACAATCTCACCGTCGGAGACATGGCCGATTACTGCATCGTAATCAGCGTCCGCATCCATCTTTGCCCAGTCCTGGGTGTCCAATGACCACATGAAACAGGGCAGTCCCGTCGCTTCACAGACCGTCTCATCCTGGGCTCCGTAAGGCGTTCTTCCCACGGTTGCCGGAGAACCGGCATATTTTTCCAGCAAATCATTGGTCTTCTCATACTGCTCACTGATCTCATCGTAGGACAAGCTTGTCAGTTCCGGGTGGCTGTAGGAATGGTTTCCAAGTTCACATCCCAACTCCTTCATACGTTTGGGGATCTCCGGGTATTCTTCAATACACTGTCCCAGCATGAAGAAGGTTGCCTTCGCGTCATACTTCTCCAGACAGTCCAGAAGCTCATCCGTATACTCCCCTGGCCCATCGTCAAAGGTCAGAGCAACCATAGGCCTTCTGGCATCCGGCTCCCATACCCCATTGTCATCAAACTTATAATCCTGTCCGTCGATCGTCACCCAGCCAGTCTGCATATACCCATTCTCATCAAAATAATAGGTAGAACCATCGATCTCTTTCATGCCGTTGGCATAATAAGTTCCGTCTGCATTCTGATACCATTTTCCATTCTCATCTTCCTGCCATCCGACAGTATGTACACCTGCCTTACCGCTGTCATTCTGACTACGGATCGGCTGTCTGAGTGCCTCCTGGGGCCCGCTCTCCTGAGCCTGAGCCTGCACCTCCACCGTCTTACTGCTGCTGCCTTTGCCGATTTTTCCAGCTATCGGCATAAACACGCCTCTGACCAGAAAAACAAGGACCAGAACAACCGCAACCACACAAAAGCCCAAGCGCATCATCTTCCGGATGAACAGCTGCCTTTTCTTCTGTCTCATCCTCTCGCGCAAAATTCTTTTATCCATGTCGTCTTATCATCCCTCTTAAATCTTTCGTACATTGCACCTGAATCAAAACATTTTGTCTACTCTGAAATGACTTTCTTCAGATTCAAATCCTTATCCACCAGCAGAATATCCGCATCTTTTCCCGGAGTCAGAGATCCGACCCGATCATATACTCCGATACTTCTGGCAGGATTCCTGGTAGCTGCAAAGATCGCCTGTTCTCTCGGAACGCCAAAGGACACCGCACATCTCATACAGTCAAACAGGTTCGTTGCAGAGCCTGCCAGTGTTCCGTCCTGCAGCGTTGCCTTACGGTCTTTCATGGTGACATCCAGATCTCCCAGCTTGTACCGTCCGTTTGCCATGCCTGTAGCCATCATGGAATCACTGATCAGAACCACTCTGTCTGATCCAAAAAGCGTGAACACTGACCGGATTACGCTTGGATGGATATGGAAACCATCGCTGATCAGTTCCACCGCGCATTCCGGATCATCAAAAGCTGCTCCCACAAGGCCTGGATCTCTGTGAGCAAAAGGCTGCATCGCGTTAAACAGATGAGTCACATGATGCGCTCCCTTTTGGATCGCTTCCACCGCTGTATCATAACCCATAGAAGTATGTCCCATGGAAATGCAGACTTCCTCATGAAGCTTCTCTATAAACTCCATGCCGTTCTTCTGATTCGGCGCCATTGTCACCAGCTTAATCCGGTGATCACAAGCCTCATTGCACTCCCGGAAGAAATCAATGCTCGGATCGTGAATGTAGCTCTCCTCATGTGCCCCTTTCTTTTTCGGATCGATAAAAGGGCCTTCCATATTAATGCCCAGAATTTTTGCTCCTTCTTTGTAATCCTGAACCTCCAAAATAGTGGCAAAAATTTTCTTCAGCCGCTCCTTTGGCAAAGTCACAGAGGTCGGACAATAAGAGGTAATCCCGTGTTCTTTCTCATATTTTAAGATTGCTCTCAGTCCATCCACATCACCGTCAGAAAAATCATGTCCATCCGCCCCGTGACTGTGAATATCAATCAGTCCTGGAATCACATAGAGGCCCTGCGCATCCAACTGGGTATCGTCAGAAACCTCTTCTCTCGACGCTACAATTTTATGATTTTCTATGTACAGATCTCTCACCTGAAAGAGACCATCTTCTCCAAATACAGCACCATTTTTGATAATCATTTGCAATCCTCCGTCTATCTTTTCAGTCTTATTGATACCAGCTTTTTTCCCCTGTCCCATTCCGCTGATATCATTTTCATTATATAAACTTTTACCAGCAAATGCAACGCATTCCAGAAAATTCCGGATAAATTTAGTTTATTTTAACTTTTGCTTAATATTTTCTTCAAGACTCCTGAAATCTCACATTGGTTTACAGACATCCACCCAGGCCTGAGCATTAGAATATTTCTCCAGCTCATCACAGGTCAGACCGATCGCACTGTTTCCGCTTCCACAGGCCGGATACACTGTCTCAAAGCGCTTCATGGATTCGTCCAGATACACCTGAACCTCCTTCGGAATCGCAAACGGACAGACACCTCCCACAGGATGCCCTACTTTTTCCAAAACTTCATCCGGTGTGAGCATTTTTGCCTTGGTTCCAAAGAAATGTTTATACTTTGAGTTATCAATCTTCATATCTCCGGCAGTCACCACCAAGATTGTATCGTCTCCTTTCTTAAAGGAAAGGGTCTTGGCAATTCTCGCAGGTTCCACTCCCACAGCCTGAGCCGCCAACTCCACCGTGGCACTGGACTGCTCCATCTCCAATATACGCTCCTCCATACCATACTGACGAAAATATTCTCTTACTTTGCTGATTGACATCTCTCTTCCTCCTTATTCATAGGAAAGGAAGTCCCCTCTTTGCCGAACGGGAACTTCCATCTATCTTCCTCATCTTCTGTTTATTTTGTACCAAAAATTCTGTCTCCGGCATCTCCCAATCCTGGACAAATATATGCACTTTCATTCAGACAGCGATCCAGATGTCCGCAGTAAATCTGTACATCCGGATGGGCATTGTGCAGCCTCTCCACACCTTCCGGAGCTGCGATAATGCACATAAATTTAATATTGGTTCCGCCTTTCTGCTTGATAAAATCCACCGCTGCCTCGGCCGAACCTCCCGTTGCCAACATGGGGTCTGTCACCAGAATCAATCTCTCACCGATGGCTTCCGGAAGTTTACAGTAATATTCATGGGGTTCATGAGTAACCGGGTCCCGGTAAAGACCTACATGTCCTACTTTCGCGGACGGCACCAGGGTCAAAAGACCGTTTACCATTCCCAGCCCTGCTCTCAGAATCGGAACAATGGCCAGCTTCTTTCCTGTCAGCATAGGTGTCATACAAGTCTCCAGAGGGGTGGTAACCTCCACATCCTCCAAGGGAAGATCCCGCAAAGCCTCGTACCCCATCAACACCGCAATCTCTTCTACCAGTTTTCGAAATTCATTTGTCCCCGTCTGCACTGCACGCAGAATGGAAATTTTATGCTGAATCAGTGGATGATCCATGTAAAATACGTTCTCCATTTTTAACCCCTTTCTTTTTCTCTGCCGTCATGCTTTTAACACTCCATGATTCTTTCCCAATTATAATCGGAATCACCCTATTTGTAAAGAAAAGTAATATGCCTGCAGCCAAAAAGCTGCAGGCACATTCACCATTATTTTTCATTCTCCACAGTTTTGCAGTAACATATGTTCACTTATAGCTTGAAAGCCTTTTGTATG
>ERZ1643247.352-NODE-352-length-56943-cov-113.945648_pt1 | contig 56943 bp, 56 predicted proteins | sample MGYA00579264_ERZ1643247 | MGnify/ENA primary metagenome ERZ1643247 (study PRJEB29033, sample SAMEA4952262) | chicken gut metagenome | biome: Broiler Chicken; feature: Gastrointestinal Tract; material: Caecum | place: Ireland | collected 2018 | study: Broiler... | reverse complement strand
AGTATGTTAATCAGTATGTGCAGAGCCACAGCGGATTGAGCAGTCAGCATATCTATCTTTTGAAACAGTGCGTCGTATGGCAGAGATTGAGCGTTCATCTTGGCTGGCAATGCGATAACGTCAGAGCTTCCTATGATGAAATCTCAAAAGCCGTACCCGTACAATGCCGAGGTGGAGCTTATCAATCCTGTTGCCGATACCGTGGCAAACGCCAACTACCGAGGGGCAGACGTGGAATGGTACATCAAGGCAGACGACATTGTGCTGAAAAATAAAGGCGGTCAGCCCGCAGGCAATCCGCAGAACCACGCTCCACAGGGACAGCAGAAAAAATAGCATTTTCTATTGACAAACCTCATATGAAAGTGTAATATTAAATCATAAGTAGTAAGTAATAACCGATAAGAAATAAGGAGGAATTAAAATGAAAGATTTATCAATTACACAAGAATATATGGTTTGTACGGTAAATGGGAAAGGTATTTTACCAAGCTCTAATCAAAAAGCAGTTGCATGTTTGATTGCAAGTGGGTTACTGGATATGCAATTAGCAAAATGTATTTCTTTAAATGATAAGAAAGTCAGTGTCTGTGATGAATTACCAGAACATTTGGCGTATTTAAAATCGCTATATGATGTGGTAAATCAAGATAAACCTGTGAAAGTTGAAAAAGTCGTAGAAAATTATACGATTGCTTTTACAAACAAAAAATTGTATGACTTTGAAAATGCTATAATAGATAGTTTAAAGGAAGCAGATGTTTTAGAACCTGCTAAAAGTGGTTTTCTAGGGAATAAAGATACCTACGTTCCTAGAAAAGAAATTATTACAGGGATTATTGAAAAAATTCGTGCAGAATTATTGGAAAACGGAGAAATATCAGAAGATGTTATTGCATTAACTGCACTCATGGATAAAGCAGGGAACTTGAAAGATTACTTTTCAAAATTTGAACAGAAAGAATTAAGAAATAAAATAGAAACAATCAAAAAGAGCGACGCAGGAACTCTTGCGAAAGAAATGGTTCAACATATTGAGGCTTTATATATAGCTGTTATCATACCTGTAATGTTCTCTGTCTAAAGGGAGTTGGTTGATATGTCAAGGCAAAGAAGTATGGAGGTAATAAAAAATTCAGAGTATGTAACTATCGGTGAATTAGTAAGGCTCACAGATGTAAGATACAGTACATTAAAGTTCTATACGGAAGAAGGTATGCTCCCTTTTGAGCAAGCGGAAGAAAATCTGACAAGACGTTATAAACGTGTGGAAAGTATGGAACGAATTTCCTACATCAAAGAATTGCGTGAGCAAAAGAAAACTATTCCAGAAATTAAAGCCATATTAAAAATTGATTAAAGTAGTTACAAAAGCGGTTGGTCTTTATGATTGACCGCTTTTTCCATATCCAGAAAGGGGTGTTTATGAACATTTTGAAATATAAGGGAAAGCGTATCAGAGCCAGCGACAAGAACCTTGTGTACCGCTTCTGTGCGGGTACGCTCCTGTTCCTGTTCATAGCGGTTCTCCTGCTACTGAACATGGGACAGCTCATGCGTACCGATTGGGAGCATTTCAGCCTGCTTGATAATGGCGTGACGCTTTCCACATACAACTTCATAACCATAGGGATAGCGACTGGTGTTTGTGCATTGGTCGCTTTTCTTTATTACCGCTTCTTCCATGACAGCTTCAAGAAGCTATTACACCGTCAAAAGCTCTCCCGCATGATACTGGACAATAAGTGGTATGAAGCCCAGACCGTACAGGACAGCGGTTTTTTCACTGACCTGCAGAGCAGATCAAGGGAAAAAATCGTCTGGTTTCCTAAAATCTATTATCAAATGGACACGGGCTTGCTCCATATCCGCTGTGAAATCTCTTTGGGAAAGTATCAAGACCAGCTCCTTAGACTGGAAGATAAGCTGGAAAGCGGGCTCTACTGTGAGCTGACCGACAAGACGCTCCATGACGGCTATATCGAGTACACTCTGCTCTATGACATGATAGCGAACCGTATCACGATTGACGAGGTAAGGATTTTGTATCCTATGCTGCTGCTTTCAGTAAATCATAGTATTGCTGTCGTTTGAGCATCGGAGGTAAACCTCCATTGGCGGAACAAATCCTCCGGTTATTCCAGTAGCTGATAAAATATCTCCAGATGATCGTCCTGAGTTCATCCGTAGTCATTTTGTCCGTATCATAACGCCCATACAGCAGTTCGGATTTCATTCTCGCCCACATGCTTTCGCAGCGGGCATTATCATGGCATCGGCCTCCTGCACTATTCATGCTTTGCTGTATGCCATACTGACGGATCGCATCCCGGTAAGCCTGGCTGGTGTATTGGCTCCCCCTGTCACTGTGGATAATGGCTCCACGGATACCAGGGTACGCCTTAACGGTATTTTTTAGTGTCTGTATACATAACGGCGCTTTCATATTGGTATCCATCGCCAAGCCGATCACGCTGGAATCATAACAGTCAAAAATTGCAGAAACATACAGTTTTCCATCACTGCCTTTAATCTCTGTTATATCCGTGACACATTTGGTCAACGGCTTCTCCGTGTGGAAATCACGTTTTAAGAGATCATCTGATTTTCTGGCTTCCCTGTCCGCTTTTGTGATTCCGTTCGGTTTGCGTTTGGGAGGATGGCTGATCCCGATTTCTTTCATGATGCGGTATACGGTGCGCTCACTGGGGATCTCCACGTTTTCCGGCTGCCTCAATGTCAATGCCTGATACATACGGATCCGGCCATAAGTATCGTTGCATTCATCTTCGGAAAGTATCTCCAGCATGGCATCCGCCAGCGGCTGATATTTCCATGGGCGATTTTTGTTCGCAAGATACTGGTAAAATCCCTGCCTGCTGACATGAAGGGTTCTGCAGCAAAAAGCAATTTCTCCTTTTGATTCGCCGTCTTTCGTTTTTAAGGCAATAAACTTCATTCTTTCGTTTTTGCTGACTTCAGACGGCTCGCAGCGAAAAAAGCGCTGGCTTCTTCCAGAAAGTCATTTTCTTTCTTTAAACGACGGTTTTCCTTCTCCAGTTGTTTTACCTGTTGGCGGAGCCGGATGAGCTCTTGGTTAAGGGTCATAGCGCTTTGCGGGGACTGTGAGCCAGCACCAAGATCAAGATTTCCAAGACGGTTCGCTCGCACCCAGCCATACAGGGTATTCTTGGGGATGCCCAGTTCTTTGGCAGCCTTAGCTTGCCCAATTTCTTTGGCAAGCTTCACTGCCTGTACTTTGTATTCATGGTCATATTGTCTGTTTTCTGCCATTTTGTTCACTCCTTATTCTCTTGATTATATCTCAAATCCTTGAGAATGGGGTGTCAACTTTTTTTATACCACATCATTTCCAAATCTGACATTGCTTGTTTCATATCTTCAACATTAGGCGGTATATACCTGGCTTCCGATAAAGAACAGTTGGCTGGTCCGATCCAATTTTGTGACTTTCTAAATTCTCCCGGATTTTTTTCTTGTCCACGGACACCAGACAGCAATCTCTCATGTATTTCTCTGAATAGTCGTCCGCACAAAGGTAATTGTTTTATTCTTTCCAATGCATAGAAACAAGCTTCTACGTAATTGACCACATCAATAACATCCAAATTAGCAGTATTATCCAGTTCTGGATCAAGTACATCGTCCAGTGTGCATTGTGTTCCTTCAATCTGAGAGGAAATAAGAGCTTCTTTTCTGACATACATGGAAATAAAAAGTTCAACATTTGGTATTAATTTTGAAGCGGTATCCAGCTTTACAAGTTCTCGGTTTGCTTCCACCAGTTTTTTCACCATATCACTGTTTATTTCCAATACCGGATTTGGTGGCAAAGCTGCCGGCTTAAAAGATTTATACCGGGCATTTCCAGCTAAATTATTTATCCACTCTCCTGAACGATTCATCAAAATCCCCCTTTTTGAAATATAATTCTGTTATATAACCCGTTATTTCAAAAAATCAAGTATTCTTTGAAATAACAAACTTCTTCTGTGCTTTTTATTTCAATTTCTTCCCTGCGAATTCGTTTTTCTGCCAAAGAGCAGACAGCTCTCTCACCGCCTCCTGATACTCCGGCATATGCTGAGCTTTTTTGATCTTTTTCATAGCCTTTTTATTTTCCTCAAAAAGGCTTCCCATATAAAACCACAGTTCCTTCATTTTAAACAGCACATTTTTATCTCCGGACATAACTTTTTCATATTCCTGGCATAACGCGTCATGAAAAGCCATGAATTTTTCTTTATCCAGCCTTCCTTCCCCTTTAATCTCCTGTACCAGGGCCGGGTTTCTCAGAAGTCCTCTTCCCATCATGACCCGTTCCACCTGAGGGAACTTCTTACAAAAGTCCCGGTAAAGCTCCTCCGTAAACAGATCTCCATTATAGCAGACAGGAGCTTTTGCCTTTTCCAGAGCCATAGCAAAAACCTCCAGATCAGGGGAATTTTTGTAGTAATCTGTCTGGACTCTGGGATGGATGATCAGCTCTTTTAAAGGATATTTATTGTAAATTTCCAGAAGCTTCTCAAACTCCTCCGGGTCCTCCTTTCCGATCCTGGTCTTAATAGAAATTTCCAGATCTGTCCCGGCAAAAATCTCCTCTAAAAAGCGATTCAGTTCATTGGGATATTCCAGGAATCCTGCGCCTTTTTTCTTGGAAACTACTGTTCCCGAAGGACAGCCCAGGTTCAGATTCACCTCGCTGTAACCATACTCTTTCAGATCCCGGCACAATCTCAGAAAATCCTCCGGCTTATTGGTGAGGATCTGAGGGATCAGAGTATACCCCCGGTTATTCTCCGGCAGAATATCCCGAAGCTCCTTTTGGGTCATGGTCTTCTTTGTTCCCGGGGAAATAAAAGGTGAAAAATATTTGTCCATCCCGGGGAAAAACCTGTGATGGACATTTCTGTAGATATATCCTGTAATACCCTCCATTGGGGCGAAATAATACTGCATTTTAAGAGGCTCCTTCTTCTTTTTCTATCAAAACCTGTTTTCCCCGAAAAGCAAATCCATATTTTCGGATCTGCTCCGGAAGAAACCCTTTCAATCTTAAATCTGCATCATAACCCTTTTCATCAATCTGCCTCAGGGCTTCTCTGGCTGTATCTGAAAGGCTTTTTTCTCTTGGACTCTGTACTTTAAATTCTATGAGAACAGCCGGATCTTTTCGATTCCTGGGTTCCAGCATCACATCATATCTTCCGAATCCGCTTTCTCTGTTGGAAGTGATCACATAACGGTCTTCCAGATCGACCATCAGCCCCAGTACAAATTCGTGATAAAACCTTTCCGGTTCCTTTTCTTCAGAAGCGCTGCTGTCAAAATAACTAAACGTAGCCAACGCTACCCTGTTCATATATACATTCATCGCCTCTATATCATCCTGAAGCAAAGCCCTGATAAAGCTGTTATAATTTGATGCAGCAGAAGCAAACCAGCTTTTTACCAGGCCACGGAGCATAACCGCCACTTCAAAATTTGTAACGGACAACAGATAGCTTTTCTTCCACTGAGTATATGTTTCTGTTCCGGTTTCCACACCGGCAACTTTCAGATAACCGCTGGCAAGCATCAGACTCCAGACAGCATTTTCGTCCAGATCCAGCTGTTCATATACGATCTGCTCATCGATTTCTGCCTTGATCGTCTCGCCTTCCAGAAGTTTCTCAAAAGTTTCTTTTATCTGCCTGGTTCCTTTCTGGAGAATCTTTCCGATCAGTGTATTGCTGCTCGTGTTTGTCCAATAAGGTCCCACTTCTCTTTTATCCAGGAAATTAATAATGGACCATGGGTTATAAATTCCCTGCCATCCGCCAAAACAAAATCCGTCATACCATCGCTTTACTTCTTCTTTTCTATTCTCCAGATCATACTCCACAAGGGCCTTTTCAACTTCCTTTTCTGTAAAGCCGAATTTGTCTCTGTATTTTAAAGAAGTAGAGGTTACTACTTCCAGATTATTCAGGTCTGAAAAAATAGATTCTTTACTGACCCTGGTGATCCCTGTCATGATCCCCCGCTCAAGGTAAGGATTGTCCTTAAAGCTGGCGTTAAACAAGCTTCTCACAAACCCTGTCAGCTCTTTCCAGTAACCGCCTGCATAAGCTTCCTGCATAGGCGTATCATATTCATCCAGGAGGAGGATCACCTTTTTTCCATAGTATCTGTATAAATAGCCGGATAATTGCTGAAGGGATAAAGAAGCTTCATATTCTTCCATATCTGCTGAAATATGAAGAAAATCTTCCTTCTCTCCCGGCTCTAAAAAATCTTCTTTCAGCAGAAAACCATATCTTCGGTAAAGCAGCTGGATCAGTTTACAGATCTTTCTTTTTACCTCTTCATAAGAAGTTTCTTTGATGCTTGAAAAGCTGAGAGAAATTACAGGATAAGTTCCCTGGAGTTTTCGGTATTCCTCATATTTCCAGATATCCATGCCTTCAAAGATATCCGTTCCCTTATATTCCGGTGAAAAAAATTTTTCCACCATACTGATGGTCAGAGTTTTTCCAAAACGTCTGGGACGGGTGATCAGTGTTACATCATCCCGGTTCTCCCACCATTCTTTTATAAACTCTGTCTTATCTACCAGAAAGATATTCTGCCGCCTTATCTTTTCAAAATCCTGTAAACCGATACCTGTGATCCTTGCCATATGCTCACCTGTTTTTCCTTTCTTTTCCCCATCTTATCACGGCAGTTTACGATTGACAAGGTTTCTTTCCAGGCATCCTGCCAGCAGTCTCCGGCATAGTCTTCCCATCGCCAGAACCGCCAGATAGGCCAGTCCCCCTCCGGTGAGAAGAAGACCTGCGTTTTTCCCCGGGGCCTGATAGGAGATGGAAATGCTATGTACCCCTTTCGGGATCTTTGCCCCCAGAAAAGCTGTATTTACCTTTTCCGTTTCCACCTTCTCCCCATCCACGGTAATCTTAAAATTCCTGTCATAGGGGATACTTGTGATCAGATACCCCTGATTCTCTGTCCTGACTGCTCCTGTCAGTCGGTCTCCCCCTTCTGAAAACCAGATACCTTCCAGAGGATTTTCGCAGAGTTTTTCTCCCCGTAATTCTTCCAGATTCCCGGTAAAAACCTGAATGTCTTCTATAATATAGCTGCCTTTTCCGAAAGTAACGACTGCCTTATCTTTCTGTTTTCCCGTGGTCACTGTGTAGGAGAAATCCTGATTCTTATTTGTATATTCATAGCCCTTTTCTGCGGAAAGCCGGTTGGTCTGTCCTTCCAGACGGATATACATGTCTTTTTGGAGGTCTTGATTTTTTACATGAAATTTTACTGCCAGGAGATCATCCGTCTCACTCCTTCCGGAAAGCTGTGCGGTTATCTCTGTCTCCTTTAAAGCATGTATTTCATATCCTTTCTTAGTTTTTCTGATCTGAATACTCCGGTCCTCTGTAACCGGCAGTTCCAAGCCGCAGGCTTTCATGGAAGAAATAGGTTTCTTTTTCCTTGTTTTTTCCTGTTCTGCATTTTCTGTCACCCCGTATTGCAGCAGTACGCTCTGGTTATCCGGAAAAGAAAGTTTCCGGTATTCTTTTTCGCTGATGACCCTGTCCGTGACAAAGGCCAGATAAGCTGAGACTTCACCCTGGCCATCAGCTCCTGGGTATTGTACGGCTTTGTCACATAGTCGTCTGCCCCCATAGATAATCCCAGGACCTTATCGCTTTCCTCTGTTTTCGCCGACAATATGATGATGGGTATATTGTTTTTCTCCCGGATCTTCATCAGGGCGGAAAGGCCGTTAAGCCTGGGCATCATCACGTCCAGCAGAATAAGATGGATCTGTTCCGTCATAAGACAGTCCAGAGCCTCCATGCCGTCATAAGCCTTATACACTTTATACCCTTCCAGTTCCAGCAGTTTTCCCAGGGACTTTACAATCTCCCGGTCATCATCAACAAGCAGTATATGGTAGCTGTCCATTCTTTTAGTCCTCCCTTTGTTTTGTACAGGCTCATTGTAGCAAAAGAAACTAAGATTTTTTTAAATGAATTCTGACATTTTTCTTAAGATTTCTGAAATACTATAACCTTTCTCAACAGGTATGTCTAATCTTTTAACAGAAGTTATCCTCCGTGTACAAAGGACCAAACAGTCCCTTGTACACGGAGGGTACTATAATTATAGAAAAATGGCGCCGCCGCATTAATCATAGTTTACTAACGCGGCGGCGCCATTTTTCTTTCTATTCACTTTCTCTCAGCCGCTCTATCACGCTTTTCTTCTGGGTCTGCTGATAAGCTGCCAAAGAAATCCCGGCGGCTATGACCGCGCACAGAGGGATCATAAGGATAAAGGGCCAGGGGTTGTACCGGTACTGGAAGCATAACACCACGTTGTTCAGGGCGCTGACCAGATAATAGGCGCCTACACTGCCCAGGACTATGCTGACCACTCCGGAGACCAGGATATAGTATCCGCTTTCCCAGAGGGGCATTTTCCTGATCTGGCCTTTGGTCATACCGATGCTCTGCATAGCGGCCAGCTCCTGGTTTCTGGAAAGGATCCCGGTAAGCATAGAATTGGCAAAGTTTAAAAGCCCGATGATCGCGATCACAGCACAGAGGGAATAGCCTACAGCTGCCACAGCATTCACCATACCGGAAAATTCTGTCTCCAGACTGTCCTTAGAAAGATACCCCATAGAAGAGTTCACCTGCTGGGTATAATTCTCCAGATAAGACTCAAAAGCCGGCTGATCTTCCTCCTGTACCCTATAGCTTTTTGCAAACAGGATCCCATTGGAGGACGCCTTCACATCTTCCAGAGGAACCACTATTGTGAGAGCATTTGCAGAAAACCTGTGCATGTTCATACTGTTTGGAAGAGGTTCTATCACCGCCATTACCTGGTATTCTTTCTCTTTTGTATTGGTGTAATACCAGTCTGTCACTTCCCCCTTGTCGTTGGTTTCCATGATCTGTTCAGAGTTTTCTGTAGGATAAGAAAGAGTGATCCTATCCCCTGGTTCATAAATGCTCGCCCTGTCATTTCCTTCACTGTCAAACTGCTGCACCAGCACATAATCTCCGGTGGCAAATTTTTCTAAATCTATGGTTCCTGCCACAGCTTTCAGCTTAGACAGAAGGGAATCGGAATAGGCGTACCGCTGCTCTGGGATCCGCCCCTTTCCTTCAATGGCTCTCAGGGCTTCTTCCCTTATACTTTTATATTCCGTATACATTTTGCCTTCCTGATAAAGTTTCTCATACCGCTGCCGGCCGGTTTCAGAAAGGGTATGTCTTATCCCCAGGTCGGTCCATAACTCCCCGGTTTCAAGGATCCCCGGCTGGCTGTCTGCCCCGGCAAGATAGGTTTCATCTATGGAAAAATCAGAGGTTATAGGAGAAGCTCTGGTAAAGTTGGCGTTTCCGATCATATAATCTCCCACCAGTCTCGCCTCCAGATACTGGTCCATCCGGAAGCTTCCCACTCCAGTCATCACCACTTCCAGAAGTATGATACTGAAAGAAAGGGACAATACCACGATCAGGGTTTTCTTCTTATTCCTTCCCAGATTTGCCAGGGCCATTCTGGAGATCCTGCCTCCCTTTTGGCCTTTCTTTTTTCTCCGGCGCTTGATTCCTCCCTCTGTATAGCGGACAGCCTCTATGGGAGAAACTTTCCCTGCGATCCTGGCCGGTTTTCTGCAGCTGATAAACACTGTTGCCAAAGAAAACAAGGCGCCAAACACAAAGATCCAGGGACTGAAATAAATCTTCCCGGTTCCCTCATATCCTGAAAATCGGGTGAGAAAGGGGATCAGGAGCTGCCCTGCGAGAAATCCCAGGACCAGTCCCAGAGGGATCCCTACTGCCGAAAGCTTCCATACCTGACGGTAGACCAGATTTTTCAGTTGTTTTTTCGTGGTTCCTACAGTTTTCAAAAGGCCGTAGAAACGGATTTCCTTTAAAATAGATAGCTGGAAAATATTGTAGATGATCAGGTATCCGGTGATCAGGATCACCAGAAAAGCCCCTGCCAGAAGGATCAGGGTTTCCGGGTCCAGATTTTCCGTCCGGGAAGTCAGATAGGCCCAGTTTGTGCCGTATTCGATCACCTGATCCGGATCTGTATTCTCCCCGGCCTCCCCCTGGGGCACATAGCCTGCGTCCCGGATGATCTCTTTTATATTTTCCTCAATATTCCTGGCATTGGCAAAGAAAATATTGCCGCTGATCAGTCCGCATATATTTCCTGTCTGCCGGTAATTTTCCACAAAATCCTGCTCTGTATAGCCTTGGCTCAGCTTCTCATAATAAGCCTGGGATACATAAAGCTCGCTGGCATAGCTGATCTCATTTCCTTCATACCAGCCGCAGAGAGTAAACTCCTGTTTTACTTTCTGCCCCATAAATTCAAACTCCAGAGGGACTTTCTCTCCCAGTTCCGGAGAAATCCCCAGGGCTTCCAGCACAATCGTATCTGCCACCAGTTCCTCTTCTTTTTCAGGAAGTCTTCCTTCTTTCAGCCTGGCAAAGCTCTGGTCCAGCTCTCCTTCTCCGCTGGCCACCCGGATCTCTGCCTGGCGCTGCCGGACATTATCTGCCATGCTGATATAAATATTATAAGTAGAGGATTTTACCAGGGGATTATCTGTGATCTTCTCATACTGTTCCCTGGTCACATGCTTTAATCCGGCGTGGAATTTTCCTCCCACTTCCATCATAGTCTGCTCCTGGAACACCTGTCCCATGCCGATCCCCATAGAAAATACTGCAGTAAACAAAAGGCTGGTCAGGCAGATGGCGCCTATGGCAAACAGGTTCCGCATACGGTTCTTTTTCATGCTCCGGGCGGAAAGCTTCCGGATCACTTTCTGGTTATTATTCCGCATACGCTCACCCCCTGTCCTCAAGGATCCTGCCGTCCTCGATCCGTATGATCCGGTCACACAGCTGGGCCAGTTCCTCGGAATGGGTGATCATCACAATGGTCTGGGAAAAACGGGAGTTGGTCAGCTTCAGCAGCCCCAGCACCTCCTGGGAAGTCCTGGAATCCAGGTTCCCCGTTGGCTCATCCGCCAGCAGGATCGCCGGCTTTGAGGCCAGGGCTCTGGCAATGGCCACCCGCTGCTGCTGTCCCCCGGAAAGCTGGTTGGGAAGGTTGTAGATCTTGTCTTTGATCCCCAGAGTTTCTATGATCTCTTCCACATATTTTTTGTCCGGTTCCTCCCCGTCCAGTTCAATGGGAAGGACTACATTTTCATAAACATTCAGCACAGGGACCAGATTATAATTCTGGAATACAAAGCCGATATTCCGCCTCCGGAAAATAGTCAGCTCTGTCTCATTCAGACTGAAAATATCCCTTCCTCTTACAAAAACTTTGCCTTCTGTAGGATAATCCAGCCCTCCCAGCATATGGAGCAAAGTGGATTTTCCCGAACCGCTGGTCCCTGCCACGGCTACAAATTCTCCCTCCTCCACTGACAGATCCACCCCGTCCAGAGCCTTCACCAGACTGGCGTCTTTACCATAATATTTTTTCAGACCCACTGTCTTTAAAATTTCCATATAACCCCTGCCTTTCCATAAAGGTGTTATGGCATCAGACAAAATTGAGAATATTTGTCGAATACCATAATTTCTTTATTTTTTTCTGTTTATATTATACGGAAAATTTCTGACAGTCTCCTGACATGGCCCGGTATTTTTTCTGACAGTTTTGTAAGGATTCCCGGCTTTTTAAAAGGTAAAGGGAAAAGCAGCTTCCTTCTCCTGCTCTGGAGGATACTGTAACATAGCCTTTCTCTTTCTGGAGGATCAGTTGGGCCAGATAGAGTCCCAGACCGGTACCTTCCTCCTGCTCTACCTGTTCTCCCCGGTAAAACCGCTGGAAGATCCTATTATACTCTTTCTCCGGTATCCCGGGGCCCTGGTCCCGGATGTTCACCTGGATATACATCTCCAAGGGCCTTACCTGTATCTTTATCCGGCTGCCCGCCGGGGAATATTTCACTGCGTTTTCCAGGATATTTCCCATAGCTTCTGCAGTCCATTTGGGGTTATGCACAGGAGAACAGGGAGCAAAGGATTCTGCCTCCAGGCTGATCTTTTTTTCTCTGGCCTGAGCATATACTCCGCTGATACTTTTGGCAATAGTCTCTTCCAGGGGCGCCGGTCTGCTTTCAAAGGTCAGGATCCCCTGTTCCAGCCGGGAAGCTTTTACCAGATTTTTCATCAGCCACTGGATCTTTTCCGCCTGCTCCTGGTTCCGTTCCAGGAACATTTCCTGTTCTTTTTTCGTAAGTTTTTCCTCTTTAAGGATTTCTGTATTCAAAAGGATATTAGCCAGAGGCGTCTTCAGCTGATGAGAAAGATCAGAAAGAAGAGCAGCGATCTCTCCCTTCTCTTTTCCCGCTTTTTCCCGTTCCAGAGAAGACCTGCGCAGCACCCGGCAAAGCTGTCCCAGAAGCTTGGATTCCATCTCTTCTTTGCAGTCCTCTTCTCCCAGGGTTCCCGTCTGTTCATAGGTCTGAAGGGCTTTTGAAAATCTTTTCAGTTCCCTTCGATAATAGAGTCCCGCCGCCAGACAGACAGCTATACATAAAAGGATACAGCCTGCGCAGATCCCATACATGAGCTCTTCTGTCATCCTCATTCCTCCCATATATAACCAATCCCCCGGATCGTCTTGATGTATCTGGGACTGGAAGGATCTTTCTCGATCTTTTTCCGAAGCCTTCCGATATTTACCTGAAGGGTGTTGGGATTTACAAATTTTCCATCCAGATCCCAGACGGCTTCCAGGATCTGGTTCTGGGTCAGCACCTGATTCTTGTTTTCCAGAAAATATTTCAGGATCCTGTACTCTGTCACACTGCACTCCATCTCCTGGTTTTCCTTCCATACTTTGATCAGATCCTGATCCAGAACAATGTCTCCGGATCGTAAAATATGAGCTTCTTCTTTGTCCATGTTCCTGTCCAGCAGCTTTGCCAGACGGAGTTTCAGCACTGCTATGGAAAAAGGTTTTGTCATATAATCATCCGCTCCCTGGGATAGGCCCATGATCTCATCCGTCTCCATATCCCTGGCTGTAAGCATGAGAATAGGCACCTGAGAAGTTTCCCGGATCTTCCGGCACAGGTCGTTTCCGTCCATATCAGGAAGGTTCAGGTCCAGCAGGATCCCCTGAGGGCTTTCCTGCAAAAAAAGCCGGTATCCCTCCTTCCCGCTTGAAGCCTGAAGCGCCTGGTAGCCTTCCTGAGTCAGAGAAAAAGCAATGCCCTGGCGCAGTCCCTGGTCATCTTCGATCACTAATATTTTCATTTTCCCCTCCTTTACACGCCAAGTTGTTTATGGTATCCTGCCACAGTTTCGTAGTCTCCGTAAATAAAATAATAATCTGCCTGGGCTTCTCCTTCTGTGTACACATAGGTTCCGTACATGGGAATATCACAGCACAGGACCGTATGTCCAGATCCGATCCCAAGGCCGTATCCCCGGTAAGACCAGATCAGAGGCATACGCATCTTTTTCCCGCCGAAACTGATATATCTGGCCTTGTGGCTTAAAGGTTCCTGATTGGCTGCCAGGATCCCTTTTGCAAGGATCTTTTCTTCTCTCGCCCATGCAAAACAGGTCCTGGTCCTGGATCTTCCGTCTGCTGTTCTGGGAATTTCCTGATCTTCTTCCAGCAGCTTCTTTCCCCTGATATCGAAAAATGTGAGCGCTCCCGTCTTTTTCCTGATCCGTACAACCAGCTGATCTGTGGCAAGCTCCACCGTATTCTTCCCTGCCCTGGCCCTCCAGGCCACTGCAGTTTCCGGCTCGCTGTCCCAGCAGCCCTGAGGGAACTTTCCGTCTTTTCCCCGGATAAACTGTACACGGATCACAGAGGCGCCCAGAGGGGTCAGCCGCAGAGTACCGTACCTGCTCCTGAGGGTCAGACAGGCTCTGCTTTTCTTTACCTCCAGGATCTCCCCTTCCCCGGGACCGGGCTTCTCTCCCTCCATGAAAGCTCTTAAAACCTGGGTATCCGGGATATCCCCAAACCCCCGGGGCGAAGGATTTACCGGAAGAGGTCTGGGTGCCTTCTGGATCAGCCGGATCTCTTCTGTTGATAAGGAGGCCTCTTTCCTACGCTCTTCTGTTTTCTCCTCTGCTCTTACTGGGTAATGATCTCTTCTCCGGGGCTGTTTTTCTTTCTTTTTGCCATCCGCAGCCTTTCCCGGATCTTGTTTTTTCCCTTCCAGGATCTCCAACTGCTTCTTTGCCGGCACCGGTTTTCCGATCAGATCTGTAAGGTCCTCTCCATGGACCACTGCCAGTTCATGAAGGGCCCTGGTCGCCGCCACATACAGCAATTTTACATAGCCGTCTTCCCAGGGATATTTCTCTTTGGAAGGGTCATAAAGGAGCACTGCGTCAAACTCCAGTCCCTTTGTATATTCCACCGGCAGCACCAGGATCCCCCTGTCGAACCTGGCCGTCTCCGGATCATTGTCAGCCAGAGAGATCTGTTTTTCCAATTCCCGGCTGACTCTTCTGGTTTCTTCCTGATTCCGGCAGATCACCCCTATGGTTTCACGGCCTTCTTCCTGCCATTTTTTCAGGATCTTAACCGTCTTTTCTATCTGTTCTTTTTCCCCTTTGCAGGCGGCCATGGATACTTCTTTTCCATGGCGGCGGACAGGTTCCACAGGATAAACCGGGAAGTTTCCATGGCGGAGGATCTCTGTAGCAAATCTGGAAATCTCCACCGTATTCCGGTAGCTCTTTTTCAACACCTGAAAGCTGTCGTAGGGGCCTGTAAGCAGCAGTTTCTGAAGTTCCTCCCAGTCATTGAGTCCATACCCGAAATGGATATTCTGGGAGATATCTCCCATGATTGTATAGGTACATCCCCGAAGGCAGTACGCCAGCGCTCCATAGGCCATCATGCCGAAATCCTGGGCCTCGTCCACGATCACATGACTGGCCTCCCGGATACCGTCTGTCTCCTTGATCCTTTTGTAAAGATAGGCCAGGGCGGCCAGGTCATACAGGTCAAACTCCTTTTCTATATAGGAAACCTCCATACCCTTTTCCTTCTGCTTTTTGAGAAACTCCTCATATAATTCCAGTATAGAATCTTTCCATTCTTTCTTTCCGAAATGCCATCTGCAGGAACGGAAGAATTCTTTTTTCTCTTCCGGAGTATAGGAAATCTCCTTTCCTGTCAGCTCATTTTCCAGTTTTGCTGTAAGGATCTGATTCAGCATCAGGATCTTTTCTTCCATAGACATCTGGGGATTGCTCTCCAGATACCGGAGGATGGATTCTCTGCCAAGAAGAAGAACTCCGGTTTTTTCCAGGCGTATATCTTCCTGGGGGACCACGGCCTTTTCATATTCCCTGCAGAAATCTTCCAGATCATGAAACCAAGCCAGGCTTCCTTTTAACGTTATATTTTTATCCTCTTTATCCACCTGGCGGATCTGATATTTTTCCTCATCCCAGTCCTCATAGAGCAGCCTTACAAACAGCTGTTCCATGGTCATCTGAGATACCCCGTATACGTCCAGATCCGGCAGAACACTGGTGATATAGTTCAGCAGGAGCCCGTTGCTTCCGATAATGTAAAAGTCCTCCGGACGGAAGGTTTCTTTATAGTTGTACAGTATATAGGAGATCCGGTGCATAGCCACCGTTGTCTTTCCGGAGCCGGCCACTCCCTGAACGATCATGTTTGTCTTAGGGGATTTTCGGATGATCTCATTTTGTTCCTTCTGTATGGTGGCGATGATCTCTCCCAGGACTGCTTTCTTATTCTTTGCCAGATATTTGTTCAAAAGCTCGTCTGTGGCTACGATATCTGAATCATAAAAATCTTTCAGCCGGTCGTTTTCAATCTCATAAGTCCGTTTCCGCCGCAGATCAATATGATAAGTCCCCTGGTCTTTTACCGTATAGCTGCAGGGCCCCAGGGCGTTTTCATAATAAACAGACGCCACCGGAGCTCTCCAGTCAATGACCAGAGGCTCTGTATTTCCCTTGGTGATCCCCACTCTCCCCACATAGTAAGATTCCTCCCAGGGGGTCTTGGAATCTTTAAAATCGATCCGGCCGAAATAAGGTTTCTTTCTTGCCCGTTCACACCGGAGAAGTTCTCTCTGATTTTCTTTTAACTGAGACTGGGTGTTATGGAGAAGAGAAAGAGCTTCCTTATCTTTCGGCCCATAGGTTTCTATTAAATCATGAAGTTCTTCTGACAACCCCCGGATATTCTCCCTGGTTTTTTCAAGGTTTTCCCGGGCCGTATCCAGGATCAGGGCCAGCTGTTTTTCTTCCGCTTCTCTGGACAGCCCCCAAACAGGGCGGAAGGCTTTCTTCTCATTCATATCCATTATTTCTCCCATCGTTAATCTTGTACACTGAGGGTATCACCTTCCTATATAAAATTCAACCGCTTTCTGTCAGACTTTTCTATTCCCCTTATCAGTCTTTGAAATTGAACTTTTTTCTATTTTTTATATTTATTTTGAACTTTTGTATTTTCTATTGAACTTTTTATAAATATGTACTATAATGCAGTCAATCTGTTGAACTTTCGGAGGAAAAATATGTTAAAAGAAACTTTTGCTGAACGCTTAAAGACGGCAATGGACCTCCAGGGCAAAAAGCAGGTGGATCTTATCCGCATCGCTTCCCAGCAGGGGGTTAAACTTGGAAAAAGCCATATCAGTCAATATGTAAATGGAAAGACCCTTCCCAGAGGGGACATTCTTCATTTCCTGGCGGAAACCCTCCAGGTGGAGGAAGAATGGTTAATGGGAAAAGAAAATCAGACAAATCAGACCAGGGGAGAAAGAAAAATGAGAGAATTTAAGAAATCATCTAAATTAGACAATGTATTATACGACGTAAGGGGACCGGTGGTAGACGAAGCCGAAAGAATGGAAGACGCAGGGATGCAGATCCTGAAGCTGAACATCGGCAATCCGGCGCCCTTTGGCTTTAAAACCCCGGACGAAGTGATCTACGACATGCGCCGGCAGCTTACCGACTGCGAAGGTTATTCTTCCGCAAAGGGACTGTTCTCTGCCAGAAAAGCCATCATGCAGTACGCCCAGCTAAAGAAGATCCCCAATTTATCGATAGAAGATATCTATACAGGAAACGGGGTCAGCGAACTGATCAACCTGAGTATGTCCGCACTGCTGGACAATGGAGACGAGATCCTGATCCCTTCTCCGGACTATCCTCTGTGGACTGCCTGCGCCACTTTGGCAGGAGGAAAAGCCGTTCACTATATCTGTGACGAGCAGTCCGAATGGTATCCGGACATGGAAGATATCAAAAAGAAGATCACAGACCGGACAAAAGCCATTGTCATCATCAACCCCAACAATCCTACAGGAGCTCTTTATCCCAGAGAGGTTTTACAGCAGATCGTGGATATCGCCAGAGAACATCAGCTGATCATTTTCTCTGATGAGATTTACGACCGTCTGGTCATGGACGGAGAAGAACATGTGTCCATCGCCTCCCTGGCTCCCGACCTGTTCTGCGTTACCTTCAGCGGTCTGTCAAAATCCCATATGATCGCCGGTTTCCGGATCGGCTGGATGATCCTCAGCGGAAACAAAAGAATCGCAAAGGACTATATCGAAGGGCTCAAAATGCTCTCCAATATGCGTCTGTGCTCCAATGTTCCCGCCCAGTCCATTGTCCAGACAGCCCTGGGCGGCCATCAGAGTGTAAACGACTATATCCTGCCCGGGGGAAGGATCTACGAACAGCGGGAATTTATTTACAAACAGCTTCTGGATATCCCTGGGATCAGCTGCGTAAAGCCTAAGGCCGCATTCTACATCTTCCCGAAAATGGACATAAAACGGTTTCATATCCTGGATGATGAGAAATTCGCCCTGGATCTTCTCCAGGAAAAGAAGATCCTGATCGTCCATGGAGGGGGATTTAACTGGCACCAGCCGGATCATTTCCGGATCGTTTATCTGCCCCGAATCGAAGTCTTAAAAGAGGCCTCTGAAAAAATGAAAGATTTCTTCAGTTATTATCATCAGTAGGTTTCCCGGGAGACCGTATTCCTGTCAGGATTCCTGTTCATAAATCCTGACAAAAAGTGAACCTACTCCTCCTGCCTCCTTGCCCTGCCAATAGCCAGAGCCACCGCCACACAGGCCAGGGCAAAGAGGATCTGGATCCCCATCCCCTGAAAAAGGGCGGTCTTTAAAGATTCGGTCAGGGTCTCATTAAAGCTGAGGATGGAAATATTCTGGGCATACCAGTAGGTAGGGAAAAACTGCCCGATCCTTCTGACCACTCCGGTGAGCATTTCCAGGGGAACAAAGATCCCTCCCAGAAAGCAGAATCCCAGACTCAGCACATTTGCCATTCCATTTACCGCCGCATCCGTCCTGGCCATAGAGCCAACAAAAAAGGCTGCCGCCAGTGCTCCCAGCATAATGGTAAATCCATTGAGAAGGATCAGCCACCAGTTGGGATTACTCCGGAATTCTGAAAAACAGGTAAGGACTCCGATCCCTTCACAAAGCACCCAGGAAAAGATCCCTACAGTAAAGAAAGCCAGAAGACTTTGGATATTTTTATTCCTCAGGGTCAGGCTGGAAGCCTGGAGCCTCCGGCGGATATCGATATTCTGATATTCTTTCTGGATCAGCCCCAGGACAAAACAAAGGATACTGAAATACAGATAAGGCATAAAACGGAACACATTGTAAATCCCCAGATCCTCTCTGGAACTTTCCAGCTCCACCTCTGCCCGGATATCTCCGGTATCCAGTACGTTTTTCATCGCTTCTTCCTGAGAATAGCCCCCTGCCAGATACACCCTGGCACTGTTGATAAAATCATCAATACGGCCATTTACATAATATTCCCACTGGCTTCCGGATTCCGTAACGGACTCTACTTTTTTCTTTCCCTGTATACAATCTTCATAAAATCCTTCCGGTATGATCACTGCATACCGGATCTGGCTGCTGTAAACAGCCTCTGCCAATTCGTCCATATCATCTTTCATTACCGTCACATCATGATATTTCTCCAGATACTCTTCTAAAGCCTTGGACCACAGACTGTTATCCCGGTCCACCACTCCTATGGAAAGTCTCATCTGTGCATAGGAACCTTCGTTTTGTTCTCTGCCGGAAAGATAAACCATGGAAACTGCCACACCCAGGAAAATCGTACAGTATAGGATAATGGTGGAAATGTTTCTCTTTATGGCGATGAGATAACCTTTATATATTTTCATATCGCATTCTCCTCATTGATAAAACTGCCGTCCCAAAAAGCAGGACGCCAAAAAGCGCCAGCAAGAACAGGCTTCTCTGATATTTTTCCATGTCCTGATAGACCAGCACACTGTAAAAAGCGTCAGTGATCAAAGCCCCCGGATTGAGCCGGTTTATCACCGGAACATATTTCTCGATGGCTTCCTTCACGCCGCTGATCATCAGATCCGCCGCAAAGGAACAGGCCATAGTCAGAGCTACGATAATACCGTTTTTCAGATTTGTGCTCCAGGTTCCTACCGTGCCTACCACCATTCCCATACTGGAGGAGTACATAGTAGCAATCAGGCAGATCACCAGGATCTCCCCCGCCTGTTCTCCCAGATGGATATCTCCCAGGATCCGGCCCATATAGAAAAGCAGCGCCAGGATTTCCCCGAAGCTGATCAGCCAGGAAGAAAGGAGACTGGCAGTAATAGTCTTATACCTTTTTACACAGCCAGCCGCCAGTCTGGCTCCAAGATCGGAAGTATTGGCCTGGACCCCCACGGTATTATACATACCCATAAAGCTTCCATAGAGACAGGTCATGGCAATAAGGGCGAAAAAGTAATTCTGTACATTGTCCAGGGAATCCCCCTGAAAAGTCACCGTTTCTGTATAGCTTCCCCAATCGTTTACAGCCTCTATGGCGGCCGGAAAATTTTCCGGATGTTCTCCTGCGATCTGGGCCAGCATATGTTCATTCTTCTCATAGATATCCAGGGTCTGGGAAAGGATACTGGTATAAGTAGAATCCTCTCCGATCACCAGTTTCTTCTCCTTGCCGCCGTAGAAGATTCCCAGGATCTCATCATTTTTCAGAGCCTCTGCGGCCTCTTCCTCACTCATAGGGAGGATCTGAAACCAGTCCCCCTCAAAGCTTTTCAGATATTCCAGAAAGGCATCCTCTTCCTTGGGATCTGCACTCTGATCCGTGACAAAAGCTGCCTGGACGTCTTCCATTGCATGTCTTCCCATAGTCCCTCCCAGGGTAAAATGAAAGAGGGTAGCCAGGATCAGAGGGAAGAACAGGGTCCAGAAAATATTGGATTTTTCCCGGATATTGACCAGGATCTGTCTTTTCATGATCTGAAACATATCTTTCCCTCCTAATCTCTCAGCTCTTTCCCGGTGATCTCCAGGAATACATCATTTAAAGTGGGCAGCTCGGAAAAACACCTGCCGCAGGTAAGGTGCTCTTCCTCCATGTAGCGGAGAAGACTCAGCAGATGGCTTCCGGTCTCCTCAAAACGCAGGGTCAGATTTTCCTCCTCATAAACAGTGGAAAATACCTGGGGCATATGGCGGATCCTTTCCAGCTGCCCCTCAGTGAGATGTATCCCTTCTATATGGACTTTCTCTCCGGTCTTGATCATATTTTTCAATTCTTCTTTCGTTCCCAGAGCCAGACACCGGCCCTTATCCAGTATGGCGATCCGGCTGCAGATCTGTTCTACCTCTTCCATATAGTGAGAAGTGTAGATAATGGTGGAGCCCTGACGGTTCATCTGACAGATTCCTTCCAGGATCTTATTCCGGCTCTGGGGATCTACCGCCACCGTAGGCTCATCCAGGATCACCAGTCTGGGCTTATGGGCAATGCCGCAGGCAATATTCAGCCTCCTGAGAAGTCCTCCGGACAGCTTTTTCGGTCTTTTCTTCTCATAGCCTTCCAGTCCGGTAAAAGCTATAGCTTCCTCCACCAGCTTTTTCCGCTCCCTTTTATCCGGCACGTAAAGGCCGCAGAAATAATCAATATTTTCATAAACAGTCAGCTCATTAAAAACCGCTACATTCTGCATCACGATACCGATCTGCCGTTTGATCTCATAGCTGTCCGGCCCCATCTCTTTTCCAAAGATCTTAATGCTTCCTTTATCAAACTTTAAAAGAGCCAGCAGACAGTTGATCGCTGTGGTTTTTCCCGATCCGTTTGGTCCCAGAAGGCCGAAGATTTCCCCCTCCTCGATATCCAGGTTCAGGTGATCCAGGGCTACGGTATCTTTATATCTTTTTACCAGATTTCTGATTTCAATCATGGACATGTTCCAGTCTCCTTTCCCGAAAAGCCGGCATAAAATACCTGGCCGGTTTTCCTTTCTTGATTCTGACATCATCATACCAGACTTTCTTTTCTCTTCACAGTGTCTCCTGTCAGGATCTGCCATGACAAATGTCACATAGGCATTCCGGGGAAATTATGATATACTAGCCGCAGAGCGGCTAGTATCACTGGCGGTCGCCAAATGAACATAACTGCCCGCTTGGCTCCCCGCTTTGTGGTATACGGAAAATCAGCGAATGTAGCCCTGCCGGCAGCCGGAAAGGAGGAATCTATTTTGAACCGTCTTACAGATAAAGCCCTGCTGCTTCTCTATTCTCTGGGGTCCTGTCTGCTGATCCAGCCAGATCCTGTCTATGTGGGATTCTTTTTTCTGGCAGTGACTTTTTCTGCCTTTTCGGAAATCTGGCGGAAAGATATCTTTCTCCTTCCCGGACTGGCAGTCTACGGGCTGATAACTCTGGCCTTTCCCCAGGGAGTTTTTTTCTATCCCCTGCTGGCCTATGATTACTTTTCTGCGAAACTGTTTTCTTCCCGGAAGCTCTGGTCCCTGGTTCCTTTGGGGATCCTGTTTTATTTTCCGGCCTCCGGATATTCTTCTTTTGTGATCTATTATCTTCTGATGGGAATGTTTCTGGGGGGACTTTTATGGTACCACACCGCCTCCTATGAAAAGCTTTCTCTGGATTATAAAAAGGTACGGGATGATGGGATCGAGAGGAATCTGCTGTTAAAAGAAAAGAATAAAACATTGATCGAGAAACAGAATTATGAGATCTACGCCGCCACTTTAAAGGAACGGAACCGGATCGCCAGAGAGATCCACGACCATGTAGGACACATGCTTTCCCGAGCCATTCTTATGACAGGAGCTATGAAGACCATGTTCCGTGAGCCTGCTGCCGCCCAGCCCCTGTCTCAGCTGGAGGACACTTTAAATGCCGCTATGGATAATATACGGGAAAGTGTCCATGATCTTCATAATGAGGCGGTAAATTTAAGGGAAACTGTGGAAAATCTCATAGCCTCCTTCCATTACTGCCCGGTATCTCTGGAATACGATATAAGCAGCCCTCCTCCGCCCAAAGTGCGGTACTGCTTTATCGCCATCCTGAAGGAGGGACTTTCCAATATTTCCATTCACAGCCAGGGGGATAAAGCCTGGGTAACCCTTCGGGAACATCCGGCCATGTATCAGCTGATCATCCGGGACAACGGCATTGGGAAAGACAGTTCTCCCGGCGGAGGCATCGGTCTTTCCAATATGCAGGAAAGAGTGGAGGCTTTAAAAGGCTCCATTCATTTTGAAAACACAAAGGGATTTCAGATTTTTGCCACCATCCCAAAAGAAAAACAGGAGTTTACATATGAAAGTTTTGATCGTAGATGATGATTTTTTTATTACCACAGCTTTAAAGACCATTCTGGAGGCAGATCCGGAGATCCAGGTCTGCGGTTTGGGAGAAAACGGGAAAGAGGCCATATCTCTCTATGCCTCCCTGGATCCGGACATCCTGCTCATGGACATACGCATGGAAGAAATGGACGGCCTGGCCGCTTCAAAGGAAATCCTCTTCCAGTATCCCCAGGCCAGGATCCTGCTCCTTACCACCTTCCTGGATGACGAATACATTATCCAGGCTTTAAAGCTGGGGGCCAAAGGCTATCTTCTAAAGCAGGATTACAACAGTATCATTCCTGCCCTGAAAGCCGTATACTCCGGTCAGAGTGTTTACGGCAGCGAGATCACCGCAAAGCTCCCGGGCCTTTTAGCCAGTCAGAAAAGTTTTCCCTGGGAGGAGCATCACATCGGTCCCAGGGAATTAGAAGTGATCGATCTTGTGGCTCAGGGTCTGAGCAACAAAGAGATCGCAGGGAAATTATATTTAAGTGAAGGCACAGTCCGGAATTATCTCAGCACGATCCTGGAGAAACTGGAGCTTCGGGACAGGACCCAGCTGGCGGTTTTTTATCTGCGGAACGCACATGGGCCTTCCCTTTAGAGATTCTCAAAGATCTCTTTCTTTATGAAACACAAATAATCCGTCTACTGTTATCTGCAGCTCTCTGGCCAGGCGAAAGGCCAGAGCCAAAGTAGGATCATATTTGTTATTTTCTATGGCGTTTACTGTCTGCCTGGACACCCCGCATTTTTTCGCCAGTTCCTCCTGAGAGATCCCCAGGGCTTTCCGCAGTTCTCTGATCTTATTCAACATATCAGCCACCATGCCTTTTCTTAAAAAATAACAGCGCCCCAAAATAAACCATGGCCGTAGCTGTCAGATGAACGAAAGGATTCATGGTCATCTCCTGTCCTGTTGCCAGGTTTTCGATGATCTCAATGATTAAAGCACCCGTCACTCCCATAAGGGTAAAAGCACTGGCCTTCCAGACAATGATCTGTCTGCGTTCATCTCCGGAACGTACTATAGATATGAGCATGCCAATGTCCAATGCTATAAAAAACAGTAATATAACAGCACAAATAATTAAAATCCCTACATACTTCGCCATAAGAATCCCTCTTTCAAAATGTCAAATACTTTTTACACTTTCAGTATAATCTTTGCCGTCTCTGATGTCAAATATTTTTTACATTTTTACTTATACCATTTTTCTCTTTCCTATGCTATGATGAAAATAACCATAAAATTCAAAGTCCGGATATCAGAGGTCCTTAGTTTTCATACACTTAGAGTAACAGATTCACCAAAAAGGAGGCAGCCCATGGAAATTTCTTTTCTCCAGATACAAAATTTTAAGTCTATCGAAAATATGATCCTCCGGGATATCGGATCCGCCCTGATCCTGGTAGGTCAGAACAGTGTAGGGAAATCTTCCATTCTCCAGGCCATTGCCGCTGCTATGGGAGAATATCAGCCTTCCTCTTCAGACTTTAACACCAGGAAGCAGAATATTGAAATCTCGGTTTCTCTCTCCCTGACTCCCGGAGATCTGGAATTGTTGTTCCAGGCAAAAAAGGTCAGCTCCTACAAAAGATGGGATTCCTGGTACCGGGATTTCTGCCAGAAGCTCCCTTCTTTCCAGAATGATCAGCTGACTTTTACCTATATTGCCAACCAGAACGGCAGTATCCGGTATCACGACGGATTTCATAAAAATAACCGGTACATTCCCCAGCTCCTTCCTTCTGTCTATTTTCTGGACAGCGAAAGGAATCTGGAAAAAGTCCAAGGCAATCTTTTGTCTTTTACCGAGGACGACTTGCTGAATCAGATGCGGATGGACTGCTGTTTATTTGATCCAATGAAGAAATGCACCCACTGTTTTTCCTGTATCGGTCTTCTGAACCGAAAGACGCCGGAAGCGCTGAACGCTTTTGAGACAGAAAAGCTTCTGGAATACAAGCTGTATCATATGAATCTGAAAGACTTCTCTGACAAAGTAAATCAGTATTTCGGGAAAAACAGCGGTTATCACGGAGAGATCACCTATGATCTTACCACCCATACCGGAGAGCTTTTCCAGGTCCAGGGCTATATCCGGCAGAAAAATCAGGAAAACCCTTCCCCGGTAGCCCAACTGGGAGAGGGAATGCGGAGCATTTACCTTTTATCCCTTCTGGAAGCTTATATGGAAGAGGAAGACCGGCTTCCCTCCCTGCTTCTTATGGAAGATCCGGAAATTTTTCTCCATCCACAGCTTCAGAAAACCTCCAGTGAGATCCTGTACCGGCTTTCTAAAAAGTGCCAGGTGATCTTTTCCACCCACTCACCCAATCTGCTGTCTCCCTTTAACAGCCGGCAGATCCGCCAGATCGTCCTGGATGAAAAGGGTCTGCCCAGCGTCCGGGAAAAGACAAACCTCTCCCGTGTATTGGAAGACCTGGGCTACTCAGCGGGAGATCTCCTGGGAGTGGATTTCGTATTTATCGTAGAAGGAAAGCAGGACAAAAGCCGCCTTCCCCTTCTCCTGGAAAAATATTATTCTGAGATCTACAACGAAGACGGCAGTCTGTCCCGGGTGTCCATTATCACCACCAACAGCTGCACCAATATCAAGACCTATGCAAATCTGAAATACATGAACCAGGTGTACTTAAAAGATCAGTTTCTCATGATCCGGGACGGAGACGGGAAAGACCATGAAGAGCTGGTCCGTTCCCTGTGTAAATACTACGAAGAACGGAACCTGGAAGATGTGGACCGTCTCCCAAGAGTGACAGCCAAAAATGTACTGGTACTGAAATACTACTCTTTTGAAAATTACTTCCTGAATCCGGAGGTCATGGCAAAACTGGGAATCCTCAAAAAACCGGAAGATTTTTATAAGATCCTTCTGGAAAAATGGAAAGAATATCTCCACCGGACCCGGGGAGGCCGCCACCTTCTTCAGGTGTTGGGAAAGGATCTTACCAGGGAAGAAGAAATACAGGACCATATGGAAGAGATCAAAACCTATGTCCGAGGGCATGACCTCTATAACATCTTCTACGGTCCTTATAAGAAACAGGAAACCAGCCTGTTAAGAAAGTATATAGATCTGGCTCCCAAGGAAGATTTTCAGGATATACTGGGAGCTATTGAGAAAATACCGTTTTTTGAAAACAGAAAACGGACGTGTTGAATCTATACAACACGTCCGTATCCTGTTTCTTATTTTATAAATATCTGTCTGTATCCCTCGCTCCATAGAGGAATCTGCGAACTTCCATCACATCTCCAATTACAATATAATAAACCACATAATTTCTCACATAAATCCGATAGTAGGGATATTTCCTCTTTTTTACAGAAGGGTAGGCTTCAAATGCTAATGAATCACACTCCTTACGTTTTTGAATACGTCATCATGGCTTAATCTTTCTTCATTTGACCATTTGGGACTTGATATGTCCAGTGCTGTAAACATTTTCCTTCATCAATGTATTCTCCGGGGCGGCCTTCCTTTTAATGTCGGGATACCAAATTACAGTCAGCAGACATTAGAAGCAATGGAGGAAGCTAAGAGGATCTCTCGAGATCCAAGCGTAAAAGGCTATCAAAGCATGGAAGAATTAGAAAAAGCACAGCCGACCTTTTAAGGGCCCTGTGCTTTTTCCTTATATGATTCTTTATAATTCTTATTTGAAATATTCCACTCCGGACTCAAAGATCTTCATATCCTGTTCGCCGTAGATATTAATGGCTACGCCGTCTCCCCGTCTCTCAGAGTGAGCCATCTTGCCCAGAACACGTCCGTCAGGGCTTGTAATACCTTCGATGGCGCAGTAAGAGCCGTTTACATTCCACTCTTCGTCCATAGTGATATTGCCGTCCAGGTCGCAGTACTGGGTAGCTACCTGGCCGTTCTCGAAGAGTTTCTTCAGCCACTCTTCGCTGGCTACGAAACGTCCCTCTCCGTGGGAAGCAGGATTGGTGTAAACCTTTCCAAGTTCTGCCTTTAACAGCCATGGGGATTTGTTTGTAACAACCTTTGTGTAGACCATCTTGGAAATATGGCGGCCAATGGTATTAAAGGTCAGTGTAGGAGAGTCTTCGGTCTGTCCTGTGATCTCGCCGTAGGGAACCAGTCCCAGTTTAATGAGCGCCTGGAAGCCGTTGCAGATGCCAAGAGCCAATCCGTCTCTCTCATTTAACAGCCGCATAACCGCATCTTTGATCTTTGCATTCTGGAAAGCTGTGGCAAAGAACTTGGCGGATCCGTCAGGCTCGTCACCGGCGGAGAAACCGCCTGGGAACATGATCATCTGCGCCTGGTCAATGGCTTTTTCAAAGACTTCCACGGAATCACGGATGTGCTCCGCATCCAGATTCTTGAATACCTTGGTAATAACCTTCGCTCCCGCTCTTTCAAATGCCTTTGTGCTGTCGTACTCGCAGTTGGTTCCCGGAAATACAGGGATAAATACTGTAGGCTGGGCGATCTTGTGAGAACAGATGTGTACGTCTTTGGTGTCATACAGACCTTTATCCATACTTTTGGTAGCGTCGTCTGTCTCAGAACCGGAACGTGTCTTGAAGACTTTCTCCAGAGGCGCTTTCCAGGTCTCCAGGGCCTCTGCCATGGTGATCTTCATATCCTTGTATTCCAGGCAGGCGCTGTCTGTCACTTCACCGATCACTGTATAAGTGATCGCCAGTTCTCCCACTTTTCCATCTGCCACTTCACAGATGATATCTCCGAATCCCGGTAAGAACAGATCTCTCTCGTCTACGTTATGCTCGATCTTCACGCCCTTCTGATTTCCGAAAGCCATCTTGGATACAGCGGCGGCAATACCGTGACGATCCAGAGCGTATGCGGAAAGGATCCTTCCGGCCTGGATGTCTTCTCTGAATTTTCCATACTGTACTTTTAAGGCTTCAAAATCCGGAAGATCATAGGCAGCCTTCGGCATTCTCAGCCATACCAGCTTGCTTCCGGCCTTTTTCAGTTCCGGTGTGATAATGTCTTTTTCTTTTGCCACATCTACTGCGAAAGATACTAAAGTAGGAGGCACGTCGATATCATTAAAAGTTCCTGACATAGAGTCCTTGCCGCCGATGGAAGGCAGTCCGAAGCCAAGCTGTGCTGCATATGCTCCCAGAAGAGCTGCAAATGGCTGGCTCCAGCGGTGAGGATCTTCTGTCATTCTCCGGAAATATTCCTGGAAGGTAAAGCGGATCTTGCTGTAATCTCCGCCGGAAGCCACGATCCTTGCCACAGATTCTGTTACTGCGTAAACAGCTCCGTGGTATGGGCTCCAGCTGGACAGATAGGGATCAAATCCATAGCTCATCATGGTAACTGTCTGGGTATTGCCCTTCTGTACAGGAACCTTTGCTACCATGGTCTGGGTTTCTGTAAGCTGGTATTTTCCCCCGTAAGGCATGAACACACTTCCTGCTCCGATGGAACCGTCAAACATTTCCACCAGACCTTTCTGGGAACAGGTATTCAGATCGGACAGAGTATCCAGCCATTTTTTCTTTACATCTCCCACATCGGAAGCTCTGTCTAAAACATTTCCTTCTTTATTTGGGATTTCCACATATACGTCTGTTTCCTGATGAGCGCCGTTGGTATCCAGGAAAGCTCTGGACAGATCCACGATAGTCTTTCCTCTCCAGTTCATCACCAGTCTGGGGCTCTCCGTAACAACAGCTACAGGCACAGCTTCCAGGTTTTCCTCCTGGGCATAGCCAAGGAAAGTATCTACATCTTTGGGATCTACTACAACTGCCATACGCTCCTGAGACTCGGAAATGGCGATCTCAGTTCCGTCCAGACCTGCGTACTTCTTCGGCACCTTGTCCAGGTCGATCTTCAGCCCTGCTGCCAGCTCGCCGATAGCCACGGATACACCGCCGGCGCCAAAGTCGTTACATTTCTTAATGATCTTGCTGACTTCTTCTCTCCGGAACAGTCTCTGGATCTTTCTTTCGGTAGGCGCATTTCCCTTCTGTACCTCTGCGCCGCAGGTCTCAATAGATTCCTCTGTGTGTACCTTAGATGAACCTGTTGCTCCGCCGCAGCCGTCACGTCCGGTACGTCCGCCTAAAAGGATGATCATATCTCCGGGATCAGAGGTTTCCCTGATAACCGCTCTTCTTGGAGCAGCTCCCATAACAGCTCCGATCTCCATACGTTTTGCCACATAATTTGGATGATAGATTTCTTTTACATAACCGGTAGCCAGACCGATCTGGTTTCCGTAAGAAGAATAACCCTGGGCAGCTCCTCTGACCAGTTTCTTTTGAGGAAGTTTTCCTTTCATGGTATCTTTTACAGATACGGTAGGATCTGCTGCTCCGGTGACACGCATAGCCTGGTATACATAGGTACGTCCTGACAGTGGATCACGGATAGCGCCTCCAAGACAGGTAGCCGCGCCGCCGAAAGGCTCGATCTCTGTAGGATGGTTGTGGGTCTCGTTTTTGAAATTGATCAGCCACTCTTCTTCTTTGCCGTCTACATCTACGGGAACTACGATCGAGCAGGCGTTGATCTCTTCCGATTCTTCCTGATCCTGAAGTTTGCCTTCTGCCTTTAATTTCTTCATAGCCAGCAGAGCAAGATCCATCAGGCAGATAAATTTGTCATTCCGGTCTTTATAAAGCACCTGGCGGTCTGACAGATACTGCTCGTAAGTTTTCACAATAGGTTCTTTATAGTCTCCATCACCAAACTCTACATTCTTCAGTTCTGTGGAGAAGGTGGTGTGGCGGCAGTGATCAGACCAGTAAGTATCCAGCACCCGGATCTCTGTCATGGAAGGATTTCTCTTCTCTTCATTCTTAAAGTAATTCTGAATATGGAGGAAATCCTTGAAGGTCATAGCCAGGTTCAAAGAAGCATAAAGCTCTTTCAGCTCCTCCTCTTCCATGTCTTTAAAGCCGTCAAATATCTTTACATCTTCCGGCTCCTCAAATTTTGTCACCAGAGTTTCCGGTTTTGCCGGGTCTGCCTCTCTGGAATCCACCGGGTTAATGCAGTGGTTCTTGATAGCTGCCAGCTCTTCATCGGAAATATTTCCCTCGATCACGTAGGTAGTTGCGGAACGGATGATCGGCTTCTCGTCCTCTTTCAGAAACTGGATACACTGAACCGCAGAATCTGCTCTCTGGTCAAACTGTCCCGGCAGATATTCCACGGAAAAGATCCTGGATCCCTTGGCCGCTTCAAAGGTTTCCTTATATAAATCATCTACAGGAGGTTCAGAAAACACACAGGTGCAGGCTTTCTCAAATACCTCGTCAGAAATATTTTCCACATCATACCGGATCAGTTCCCGTACTCCGGTAACGTCTCCGATTCCCAGATAACTTTTGATCTCATGTCTCAGTTCTTTGGCTTTGACTGCAAAATCCGGTTTCTTCTCAACATAGACACGCCTTACTTCGCTCATGTAAGCTCCTTTCTGCCCCAGGGGCAATGACATTTGTATAGCACTTTATAAACTCAGTTTAACATAGTTCTCATTATAAGTAAAATGAATATACCTAATATTTTTTATTAGCTATATTAATTAGCGTTGCAATCAAAATGTTTCTCTCTCAAACTTTCAAAAACAAGTTGACAGTGAAAATCTTTCCTTTTATAGTATCTCTTAGCATTTAGCTCCTTCCTGTCCTGGAACCGGTCAGGAAGAAGATCCGAGCGCCGTACAAAATTCATATTTATCCTAAATCCGTAACAAAAGAAAGGACTGCCTATGGATATCAGTTTTGAATTATATAAAGTGTTTTATTACGTTGCCACTACTCTCAGCTTTTCCCAGGCTTCCCGGCAGCTGTATATTTCCCAGTCAGCGGTAAGCCAGTCTATCAAGTCTCTGGAGCAGAAACTGGGGCACCCTCTTTTTCTGCGGAATACCAAGAAGGTAACGCTGACCCCTGAAGGAGAAGCTCTCCTCCGCCATGTAGAACCGGCGGTAAATCTTCTTTACGAAGGGGAAAATCAGCTTCTCAACTCTCCTTCTGTAGAAGCTCCCCTGCGGATCGGCGCCAGCGACACCATCTGCCGGTATTTTTTAGTGCCTTATTTCCAGCGGTTCCACCGGGAATATCCCAATATCCGCATAAAAGTCACCAACGCCACCTCTGCAGGCTGTGTATCTCTCCTTCAGAATAATAAGGTAGACTTTATTGTGGTCAACGCCCCTAACGCCCACCTTACCAGCCGGGAGACCTGGTATGAGATCCTGGATTTCCAGGATATTTTCGTGGCGGGGAAAAACTATTTCGGCCTGGAGGGAAAAAAGATCACCTTATCCCAGCTTACAGAGTATCCCATTCTCATGCTGGAAAAGTCCAGCACCACCAGCGAATTTTTCCAGCAGCTTTTTGTCCGCCACGGCCTTTCTCTGACTCCCGAGGCAGAGCTGTCCAGCAACGATCTTCTTCTGGATCTGGCCAGGATCGGTCTGGGGATCACTGTAGTCCCGGACTTTGTACTGGATCATCAAAAAGAAGACTTCTACAAACTGGAGATCCAGGAAGCCATTCCCCAAAGACAGTTGGTGCTGGCCCATAATTCCCAGATTTCTTCCTCCCCGGGAGCGGAAAAGTTCCTCCACTACCTCTTCCCTCAGACAGCCAAAAAAGAATTCTCATAAAAGCCAAAGACTGTCCCATGAAACATATGTCAGGAATATTTATGTGACAGCCCGTGACAAATACAAACTATAAAATATTTTTACACAGGAGATTACATCATATGAAACTACAGGCAAAACATACCGTCTACAGCTGTTACCTGGGCTATGTGACCCAGGCCATTGTAAATAATCTGCCTCCTCTGTTGTTTCTGACCTTTCACAGAGAGTTTGGCGTTTCCCTGGATAAGATCAGCCTGCTGATCACTGTAAATTTCTGTATCCAGATCCTGGTGGACTTTCTCTCCCCGGGAGTGATCAAACGCACCGGCTACCGAAAGGCCGCTCTGTGTTCCTTTCTTGTAACGATCATCGGACTTACCGGCTTTTACTACCTTCCCTTCCTTCTGGATCCTTATATGGGAATCCTGATCTCCATGGTATTTAACGCCATCGGCGGAGGGATCCTGGAAGTGATCGTCAGCCCGATCGTAGAGGCCTGCCCGGGAACTAATAAGGCCGCCCGTATGAGCATGCTCCATTCTTTTTACTGCTGGGGTCATATGGCAGTGGTGCTTCTTTCTACTTTATACTTTACTCTGGCAGGGATTGAAAACTGGCGCCTCCTTCCTCCTCTGTGGGCTCTGGTGCCTTTGTTTACTCTTTTTGCTTTTACAAAGGTCCCCATTTACGCCCTCCCCGGGGATGACGAAGAGACCAGACTTCCAAAAAGTATTTTCCGGATAAAGGTATTCTGGATCCTGTTTTTTGTGATGATCTGCGCAGGAGCTTCCGAACAGGGCGTCAGCCAGTGGTCCTCCATGTTTGCGGAGGACGGCCTGAAAGTTTCCAAAACTGTAGGTGATCTTCTGGGTCCCTGCTCCTTTGCTTTCTTTATGGGCCTCAGCCGTTTCCTCTACGGCATGAAAGGAGAAAATCTGAAGCTGATCCCTTCCCTGAAGGCTACCAGCCTTCTGTGTATCCTGGGCTACCTGGTCACTTCCCTTTCGCCCATCCCCCTTCTGTCCCTGGCGGGCTGCGCTATCTGCGGCTTCTCCGTGGGACTGATGTGGCCCGGTACCTTCTCCCTGGGAGCCGCTTATCTAAGAGGAGGCGGCACCTTTATGTACGCCATGTTCGCCCTGGCCGGAGACATAGGCTGTTCTGCCGGTCCAGGCGTGGTAGGGATCATCTCCCAGTTTACCGGAAAAATGAATCTTGGGATCCTTACTGCCATTCTCTTCCCGTTAGGAATGCTGATACTGGTATCCCTTTTAAAGCATCAGAAGACAGCATAAAGGCTGGTTATCTCCTAAGGAACAATTAAAGTTGAAAAGAACCGCTGTGCAAAGGCCCAGGCAGGCCGGTGTACGGCGGTTCTTCATCTATAAAAAATATTTTTCATTAACGTGTGCATAATGAATCATTTGGGGGTTATAGCTCATGATCATCTTCCAATCTTTTTCCAAATCCTGATTTTTCTCATAAGCCCTGAGATATTCTATTGGTTCCAAATCTCCTACAAAGCACTCCCCATTATCCAGAATATCAGCTATGGTCATATTATTTTTCTTTAATTCTTTATAAAAAGCTGGCATCGTCCCTGCATAATCCGTATCAATCAATATACTGCCGCAGGTTCCCTGCAGGAAATATGTGTTTGTGTTTCCATATTTTAGTCTTAACATCTCAATATCTCATTTCCAATCACATCGGAGTTCTCACTTCGATCAGATTTCCGTCCGGATCATAAAATTGTACCATTTTCTGTCCCCAGTCAAGTGTCATAAGTCTATTGACATATTGAATGGAGGGATAGAGTCTTTCCAGCTTTTCCACAAATCCTTCAATGTCTTTTTCTTCAAAATACAGCTCGCAGGAATTACTCTCCGGGACAGTATTTTTTCCAAGAAACTCTTCCCAGATTTTTTTCTCCTGGAGCACCAGTCTCTCAGTCAGGATCATATTTCCCTCATTGTCCAGCACTGTTTCAAGTCCAAACAGATCATGATAAAACTTTTTCGCTTCTTCTATATTTTCCACAACGATCAATACATTTTTTAATTTCATCACTCTCTCCCCAATACACAAAAACACCTTCAGCCATGATTTCTTCATAACAAAAGGTGTTTTTATTGATTTTATTCTACTGACGCAATAGCTTCTACTTCACAGAGCACATTTTTCGGCAGAGTTTTTACAGCTACACAGGATCTTGCCGGCTTTCCGGTGAAATACTTTCCGTATATTTCATTAAAAGCTGCGAAATCATTCATATCTGCCAGAAAGCAGGTAGTCTTAACTGTTTTCTCATAACTGCTTCCTGCTGCTTCCAGAACTGCTCCCAGATTTTTCATTACCTGTTCTGCCTGTTCCTCAATAGTAGTTCCCACAACTTCTCCTGTTTTGGGACTTAAAGCCACCTGTCCGGAAGTATATACCACTCCGTTTAAAATCATAGCCTGTGAATAAGGGCCGATAGCGCCCGGCGCGTTCTTTGTACTTACGATCTCCATGTTCGGATCCTCCCTTTCTTCTGAAACTTTTCCTTATCATTATAAGCCTTGGACCTGGCAGGGGCAAGTCTTTTATCTAAAGCCCATGTCTTCCTCCGGCTCTGCAGCTTTCATCCTTTATATTCGGTCATATTGGAACTTATTTTTCTCTTAGATTCCAATATCCAGATTTTTTTGATCCCACTCTTTCAATAATCCCTTTGTCCACCAATTTTTTCATAGTTCTCTGCACATGACTTCGCGCTATTTTTAATTGATTTTTAATTTCAACCTGGGTTATTTTTGGGTTTTTATGAATCAATTCCAGAATATTCCGTTCCTCTTCATTCAGGTCTTCATTTAAAGCCCCGTTTAAAGCCCCGTTTAAAGCCCCGTTTAAAGCCCCGTTATGAAAAAATTGATAATTCAAATTTTTTAACGTAACCGTAAACTCTACACGATCCGAATAGAAAAGCGGTTCTTTCTCTGGTGTGTAGTTTACTGCATTTCTATAAGCATTTCTGATTTTGTTCAGGCCGCTGCCTTGACGTTCCATATAGCCAAGCCGTCCAAAAATATCTGCCAATACAGGATTTCTTCTTGTAGAAGGAATGGTATCTATATTTCTTTCCTGTATTTTGGTGCCATCAGGCATTCCTCCCGGGGAATAGATCACAAGGCGATCATCAAATATATCAATATGAACTTCACTGCCATTAATTAAATAATCCCGGTGTATTAAAGCATTTACCAGTGCCTCAAAAACGCTTCGTTCACAGTAATCCGGCATTTCTATTCTGGAGTTCTCCGTTTTCTTCCATAGAATCCGCATATTTCTTTTTACAAAACTTATTCCTTCATTTAAAAGAATAATAATGCTTCCCGAATATTCTGCACTGTCAAGGGCTTCCATCTGACCACCACTTTTATCCAGGCCATTCCATCTGGTACAGAACAATCTGGAATGCCGAAATGGACAGTTGTCCGCCAACAAAGCTCCGGCATTTGTCAATTTTCCTTTTGAGTCTTTTATCCCAAAAGATTCAAAGCTTTTCTCTGTCATACTATTTCCATTCCACTCTTTAAATCTTTCCCTCAATTTAGAAAAAGAAAAGTCATCGTACTCGTAAGATGAAGTTAAAGAATCATAGGAAGAATTTCTGCCTCTAAGCACCAGTCTCTTTAGTTCAGAAGCACTGGCTGTAACTGTTTCATTACCTATTCTTATGAAGGCTTCCGTTGTCCCATCTCCATTATAATAATATGGAGTTTCTTCTCCCGCCAAGATTTTAACACTCAAAATTTCTTTGTCATTCTCTAATTTATGCAGTTCCATAAAGACTTCTGGCAAAGGATCGATCCTTTCTTTAATCTTTTGGCTCACAAATTCAGAAGCTTCTTTTATATTCTCAATCCCCACGATTTCATCATTATCTGCAACTCCAAAAATCAGTACTCCTCCTCCAGTATTCGCAAATGCGCTTACTGTTTTCAGCCAGCTCTTGGGCTTTTTACGCTCCACTGACTGCTTTTTATCATATTCCGTTGCCTCTCCTAAAAGCTCTGTTATTTTCATACAAATTACTCCCTCAATCACTATACATCATTTTATCTGAACATGACGCTTTCATCTTTCCGCCCAAAACCTCCGTATCTTTTCCCCTGCCTGGGCAGCCGTGCACACTTCGTATCCTCTCCATTCCCATGGAAACAGTTCCTGATAGGCTCTCTGGAGAAATCTTTCGTCCAGAAGCAGCACTACTCCCCGGTCTTCTTTTGTACGGATCACTCTGCCAGCCGCCTGGAGTACTTTATTCATTCCCGGATACCGGTAGGCATAGTCAAAACCCATCTGTTCTTTTTTATCATAATATTCTTTCAGGATTTCCCGCTCACTGCCCACCTGGGGAAGTCCGGTGCCTACCACCGCCGCCCCGATGAGCCGCTTGCCTGTCAGATCAATCCCCTCTGAGAAAATGCCTCCCATAACACAGAATCCGGCAAGGGAATGTTCTCCTTCTTCTTCAAAGGCCTCCAGGAACTCCTCCCGGTCAGCCTCAGACATGCCGCTGCTCTGAAGAAGACAGTCTACAGGAAAATTTTCCTCCCGGATCCGCTCCTGGAAAGCCTGGTAAATATCCTCCAGCATCCGGTAAGAAGGAAGAAACACCAGATAGTTCCCCTTCTTTCCCCGTATCATCTGATAAATATATTCTGCGATCTTTTTATATTCCTCCTGATCCCTTCTGGTATACTTGCTGCTCACGTCTCTGGCCACCAGCAGTTTCAGGTTCTCCCTAGGAAAAGGAGAGGCGGCGCAGATGGCATAATCATCCTCCCTGGTGCTGAAAAGAGAGCGGTAATATGGCAGAGGGAGAAAGGTACCGGAGAAAAAGATGGTGCTCCGTCCCTTATTTAAACATTCCTGAAGATTTTTCCTGGGGTTGACACAGAAAAGAGTGAGGAGAAATTCTCCTCCTTCCCCATAGTGGGTATAGATCACATAATTTTCATCTGCCAGATCGTACATATTCAGGAAATGCCGGATCACAAAAGAAAAATCCAGCACTGCTTTTTGTACCTTTTCCTCATGTTCCTGTTCCAGAAAATTTTCCATCTCTCCCAGGAGATTGAGAAGCTGGAGGGAAAGCCCCCCGATATTCTCCAGCACCTGCCAGGTATCGCACTCTCTTTTATATTCCAGCATCAGCTTATTACACCGGTTCAGGATCCGGTACAATTTCACGCTGTGGCCTTTCACTGCTCTGGCGATTTCCAGGATTGCTTCCTTACTCAAAGTGGCGCTGTACATCTTTCTTCCCCGGTCCACCAGATTATGGGCCTCGTCAATAAGAAAGATATAGTCTCCTTTCACACCATCCCCGAAAAATCTTTTTAAATGCACCTTAGGATCAAACACATAGTTATAATCACAGATCACAGCGTCCACCCAGTCGGCAGTATCCAGACACATTTCATAAGGACATACCTGGTATTTCTCCGCCTGAGCCAGAAGATCTTCCCGAAAATAAGTGTCTCTGCCGTTCAGAAGTTCAAACACCGCATCATTCACCCGGTCAAAATGGCCTCTGGCATAGGGACATTTTTCCGGATTACAGTCCGGCTCCTCCAGACAGCAGAGCTTTTCCTTGGCGGTAATGGTCAGGGTTTTATAGGATAGACCCATCTCCTTTAGCAGTGCAAAAGCTTCCTGGGCCACTGTCCTGGTAATGGTTTTGGCCGTCAGATAGAAGATCTTATCTCCGTATCCCTGCCCCACTGCCCGGACAGCAGGAAACACAGCGGCCATAGTCTTTCCGATACCGGTAGGGGCCTGGATGAAAAGCTGTCTGCCTGTGGTGATGGTGTGATATACCCCGGTGACCAGTTCCCGCTGTCCCTGCCGGTAAGGATAGGGAAACTCCAATCCTTCCATGGAATTTCTTCTCAGGATCCTCCGGTCATATTGGAATTTCGCCCATTTATAATATGCCCCCAGCAGATCTTCAAACCATTTTTTCAGTTTCTCTATAGTAAAATCTTCCGTAAAGCGCTTGATCTCCTCGCTCTCCATCTGACAGTAAGTCATCTGGACCTGGATCTTATCTTTCCCTGACTGGGAACCATAGATATAGGCATAGCACATGGCCTGGGCTTTGTGGACCTCTATAGGTTCCTCCAGGTAACTCAGATCCATATAGACTCCCTTGATCTCGTCAATAGCCGTTCTGTCTGCCTCTTCAATGATCCCGTCGGCTCTTCCCTCTACGGAAATGATAAATTCCTCATACTCCTGTTCCCATTTCAAAGGGACTTCCGCCCGGTAGGAAGCATTCATCTGCTTTTGTATTTTTCTGTGGATCCTGCCTCCCTTTAACATGGCCTCCCGGTCAAAGGCAGCGCTCCGTCTATTGTCCAGATCACCTTTCCGGAGTATAAACTCCACCAGATTCCGGACTGATATTTTCATGATCTCTTTTTCTTGCTTATCCATATCCCTATTCTATCACAAAGGAACAGGCGCTGTGAACACTTCTTATCACCGCCGTCTTCCCCTAAACGGAAAAACTCCGGAAGTCCCATTTCCCCGAAGCCTGTATTCCGGCTTCTGAGAAAGTCCTTCCGGAGTCTCTCCATATCATAGTTCAAAAGCTCCCGGCCGATTGCCGGATCATCTTCTTTTACGCAACTGCATATTTGTTCAAAAAGTTATTAAATCTCTCGTCCTGTCCGTTGCATCTTACAGTCAGAACCCGAGTCAGATCCATGCTTAATACACCCAATATTGATTTTGCGTCAATAACCACTCTGTTGTAAAAAATGTCAATATCGAAGTCGCATTTGCTGGCCTCATTAACAAACTCTTTTACATCTTCCTTTGCAGTCAGTTTAATCTGGCGCTCTACCATTTCTACCATTCCTTTCTTAAAGCAGTCAGAAATTATATTTACTTGCAGGTGTTTTCTGCATTACAAGTATTATGGCAGTGGTCCGACCATTTGTCAACAAATTCCAACATTCTTCCACAGAGGGATTTTCCTCCGGAATTTCGGTAATTCCAAACAGAGACTTGTGAATTTTATAACAATTTTTCAGAAATATTTCCAAATCTTTTTTGGCATAAAAAATCCCGGACTGCATTCCCTTCCAAATGCAGCCCGGTCTATATTTGAAAATTTGGGCAACTATCCCTAATTTTATGATGATACCAGGGTCAAATAGACAAAACTCCGACGCAAGCTTGCTTGTGAGAGTGCGTAAGCGCGAAGCAAGCCGGTATCATAGAGGTCAAATTCTATTTGACCTCAACAACTTTATGATACCAGGGTCAAAAGGTCTACACACACATGAGCTTGCTCATAAGTGGGTGTAAGACCGAAGCGGCAGCGAAAACTGCGCAGCACGTAGCAATCCGTAGGTATCATAGTCGGGGCTTTTGCCCCCAGCATCATTTTATACCTGAGGCAGATACTTTTCAGCTCCGCCCAGATAGGTGTTTAAGACTCCTGCAAATGCTCCGGCATCTACAGCTTTGGCCATTTCCGGATCCAGCGGCATCTTGCCGATCACCGGCACTTCCACCTCTTTTGCAGCCGCCTCTACCTTGCTCTCACCGAATACATAGATCTCTTTGCCGCAGTCTGGACATTTTACATAGCTGTAATTTTCCACCAGGCCCAGCACAGGAACATTCATCATCTTTGCCATATTGTAAGCTTTTTTAACAATCATCTGCACCAGATCCTGTGGTGAAGATACGATCACGATACCGTCAATAGGCAAAGACTGGAATACAGTAAGAGGCACATCTCCTGTTCCCGGCGGCATATCCACGAAAAGATAATCCAGATCTCCCCAGACTACCTCTGTCCAGAACTGTTTTACCATATTTGCCAGGATCGGCCCTCTCCAGATCACAGGAGCATCCTCCTGAGGCAGGAGAAGGTTCACAGACATAACCTCGATATCATTCCCGGTAAGCATAGGATAGATCCCCTTTTCATCTGCCACTGCAGAGCCTTTTAAACCATACATCCTGGGAATGGAAGGTCCGGTGATATCCGCATCCATGATCCCTACTTTATAACCCTGAAAAGCCATCTCGTTGGCCAGAGAAGCTGTCACAAAAGATTTTCCGACCCCTCCCTTTCCGCTGATGACTCCGATCACTTTTTTAATATGAGAGTGGGCATTTAATTTTTCCTTTGGAATGCCGCCTCCCTTTGCATGGCTGCAGCCTGCGCAGCTTTCTTTGTCGCAGCTTGTGCTGTCACATTGTTTCTTTTCTTCGCTCATGTTTCTTCCTTTCCGCCATGACCGGCAGTTTTTTATCATTAATACATGGATCACTTTGCATTGCATGTTCCTGCGATCCCAAGTCTTACTTCATGAAACGGTCAATGGCTTTATTCAGTTCCTCCAGTGCTTCATGATCTCCGCTTTCTACTGCATCTACGATACAATGCTCGATATGATCCTGAAGGATTACTTTCCCCGTATTATTGATGGCAGCTTTCACCGCAGAAAGCTGGATCAGGACCTCGCTGCAGTCTCTGCCTTCCTCCACCATACGTCGGATAGATTCCAAATGGCCGATGGCCCGGGAAAGGCGGTTCAGCACAGCCTTCGTGTGAGTATGGGTATGGGAATGACCATGTCCCGGCTCATGACTGTGTATGATCCTGGTTCCATCTTCCAGTACATGGCTATGTGTTTTATCCTGTTTTTCCAATCGTCTTTCCTCCAATCCGGCACTCTACTTATTATAACAAACCCATTGCAAAAAGCAACGGGTAAACTTTTATCAGAATCTGGAAATCGTATATCTCTGATGGATAGAAGCGGTCATCACATCAAATACCACGCTTCCGTCTTCCTTGTCTGTCCGTTCGATCTTCAGTTCTTCTTCTGCCTTAAATTTGTTCCTTACAAAAGCCTCCAGATCCGCATCTTCCGGAAGCTCCACTTCCTCTATAAAAATATCCCGCATCTGATTTCCCGGACAAAGATTAAACATCTCCCGGATCACTTCATAGTCTGCCATGTTCTTCCTCCTGTATCTCTTTGTTTTTTTCATTAGCAGGGCTCAAGGTCCTGCGCCCGCGTATGAGCAAGCTCATGTCGTCTTAGACCTTTCGCCCCTGGTATCATTATATTGACTTAATAAGTCCAATTTCTACTATTGTAACACAAAATCTCCATATTTCCAGATTTCCCGCTATTTTTTTACAAAAATCGAAAAAATAAATTGCCAAGGCTCTCATTATGCCGTATGATAATAGAAACCATAACAGAAACAGGGAGGAATCAAAAGATGGAGCTTTTGAAAGAACGTATTTTAAAGGACGGGATTGTAAAACCCGGAAACGTTTTAAAAGTAGACAGTTTTTTAAATCACCAGATGGATATTCCGTTTATCAACGAACTGGGAAAGGAGTTTAAACGGATCTTTGCAGACGCTCCGATCAATAAGATTCTGACTATAGAGGCCTCCGGCATCGGTATCGCCTGTATCGTGGCCCAGTATTTCAATGTTCCGGTAGTCTTCGCAAAAAAAGCCCAGAGCCTGAATCTGGACGGAGAAATGTACACCACCAAGGTGGAATCTTTCACCCACAAAAAAGTATATGACGTGATCCTGTCCAAGAAATACCTGGGACCGGAAGATCACGTACTGATCATTGATGATTTTCTGGCCAACGGCTGCGCCCTTATGGGACTTATCGATATCGTAAAGACTTCCGGCGCTGTTCTGGAAGGCGCCGGGATCGTTATCGAGAAAGGCTTCTAGCATGGAGGAGACAGGCTTCGCGAGCAGGGGATCCGGGTGGAATCACTGGCTATCATTGATTCCATGACCAATGATTCTCTGACTTTCCGGGAGTGAGCATCTGTTCCAATTCACGACCCGGTATTATTTTTTCAACTGGACTGGTTATTCTTTTCAAAACTGGCTATTTTAATATAGCCAGTTTTCTTTTATAGTATAGGAAACCAAAAGAAAAGGAGTGACTGTCTATGAAAAATCAGACAAAAAAGATTATTCTGGCCGCTCTGTTCGCGGCCTTAACATGTGCGGTAACCATGTCCATCCGGATCCCCACGCCGGGAACCGGCGGATATATCCATCCCGGCGATGCCATCGTGATCCTGTCCGGCGTCATTCTCGGCCCGGCATATGGATTCCTGGCCGCAGGCATTGGATCCTGCATGTCCGACCTTCTGGGAGGCTATCTCAACTATGTTCCTGTGACTTTCCTTATAAAAGGGCTTGTGGCTCTCTTCGCCGCCCTGGTCTATCGGAAGGCAGCCGTATCCTCCAAAGGCCGCGTTGCCGGCGTTGTCCTGGGAGGAATCATCGACATTGTGCTCGTTGCGGGAGGGTATTTCCTCTTTGAATATGTGATCTACGGAATAGGCGCAGCGGCCAGCGTTCCTGCAAACATCATTCAGGGCGTCAGCGGCCTGGTCATTTCACTGATCCTCTATCCAATCCTCTCAGCAGTACCTGACGTGCGGCGTCTGCTCCACGCTCAGCAGTAAAGGCCAGCAGCGCCTATAGCAGGTATAAAAAGAACTGCTGCACGAAACATATAGCAGGAATGTTTATACATTTTATGCGGATTTGTCGAGCATAGCTTTGAGACCATAGGCTCAAAGCAGCGCAGACTGCGCAGCCAAATACTCCGACGCAAACATCGGGGTATTTGACCCTCGCAGCAGTTTTTCATTTTTTATGATCTTTCAAAGTCTTTAAGTCTACCTGTCCCCCGTCAGGATGGCCTCCTGTCATGTGTCCTACTTTAGGATTATCCAGAAAAGAAGCCCGCATAATGGCGTTTTTCCCAAATTTTTTCCGGATCTTGTCTACCGCCTGATCCATCCGCTCCATCTTTTCATAATCCGTATTATCAAAAAGACTCATCTGCCGCCCTCCCCCTTCGGAGGACAGCTTTCCTGTCTGAACCCCCAAAAGCCGTATAGGTTCCTGATCCCACAGCTCTTCAAAAAGCTGACAGGCAGCCTCATAGATTTCTTCCGTGATATCTGTAGCCGCAGGCATGATCTTCTGATGGGATACGGTTTTCATATCTGTATTCCGGATCGACACAGAAACCATCTGGGCTTTCTGTCCATCCTCCCGAAGTCTGGAAGCCACGGTCTCGCTAAGAGACAGGAGCACCATTCTGGCTGTATCTTCATCAGTAATGTCAGCAGCTACCGTCGTGCTGTTGCCGTACATTTTATTTCCTTCCGGCTCAGATTCCACCAAAGAAGAGTCCCTTCCATTGGCAAATTCCCAGATCGTCTCCCCCTGTTTTTTCAGGTGATGACGAAGGATCTCCACATCTGTGGCGGCCAGCTGACCGATGGTATAGATCCCCAGCTTGTGCAGGGCTTCCTGGGTGGATCTTCCTACAAAGATCAGATCCGATACCGGCAGAGGCCACATTTTTGTCTGGATCTCCCAGGGAAACAAAGTATGTACCTTGTCCGGCTTTTCAAAATCCGAAGCCATTTTAGCCAGATACTTATTAGAAGAAATCCCTATATTTACTGTAAATCCCAGTTCCCGGCTGATCCGGTTCTTCAGCTTATGGGCAAAAGCCACCGGCTCTCCGATGATCTTCTCCATCCCCGTCATATCCATAAAAGCTTCATCAATGCTGTACTGCTGCACATCAGGGGTATATTCCCGGAGAATGTCCATAAACTTTCTGGAATACTGTTTATAAAGACTGTGATGCGCAGGAACTACCGTCAGACTTGGACATTTCTTTAAAGCTTCTGTAAGAGGCTCTCCTGTCCGTACCCCGAAAGCCTTTGCCGCCAGGGATTTTGCCAGGATAATTCCGTGACGTTTGGATTTATCCCCTCCCACAGCGCAGGGAATCTCTCTTAAGTCTACCGTCCCGCCCTGTTTGAGACGATAGACAGCTTCCCAGGATAAATAAGCACTGTTCACATCAATATGAAAGATCACTTTTTCCAAAGCTTCTCACTCCTTACTCCCACTCTTTGGCAATCTCCTTTACTGCCAAAGCCGCTCTTTGGATCTCCTCTTCGGTATTAAACCAGGAAAAGGAAAAACGCAGCGTTCCCCTCTTCTCCGTTCCCAGAGCCTGATGGATCAAAGGGGCGCAGTGGACTCCCGCTCTTGTAGCGATCTCATATTCCTGCGCCAGCAGATCCCCTGCCTCTTTGGAAGAATATCCTGCCACATTCAAAGACACTACCCCTGTTCTGGCGGTAAGAGAAAAATCTCCGTAAACCTCCACACCCGGGATCTTCCGGACTTCCTCATAGAAAATCTCCCCCAGCCTGTTCTCATGTTTTATGATCCTTTCCAGACCGGTCTCTTTCAGATAATCGAAAGCAGCTCCCAGCCCGGCAATGCCATGGATATTTAATGTCCCCGCCTCTAAGGCTTCCGGCATACATTTAGGATGTTCCCGGTCAAAGGACAGGATCCCGCTTCCTCCAACTTTAAAAGGAGGGATCTTCACCTGGGGATCCACGCAGATCCCCCCGGTGCCCTGGGGTCCCATCAGTCCCTTATGCCCTGTAAAGCAGAGAACATCTATATGCATTTTCTTCATATCGATCATCGCCTCCCCTGCGCTCTGGGACGCGTCCAGCACAAACAAAAGCCCGTGTCTTCTGCACAGCTTTCCGATTTCCTCCGCCGGGAAAAGATTTCCCGTAACATTCGAAGCGTGAGTACAGATCACTGCCACAGTATTCTCCCGTACTGCCTTCTCCATTTCCTCCAGGGAAAAATTCCCCTTTTTATCCACCGGAAGTATAGTCAGCTCTGCCCCTTCCTTTTCCTTTCTGTATAAAGGCCGCAGTACAGAATTATGCTCTGCCTGAGTGGTGATCACATGGTTCCCCTTCTTCACCAGTCCGCTGATAGCAATATTCAGCGCCTCTGTGGCATTGCCGGTAAAAGCTACCGACGCTCCTCCCCAGGCCCCGAAAAACTCCGCCGCCTTCTCCCTAACGGAATAGACCAGCCTGGAAGCCGAAAGGGCAGGACCCCAGGCTCCCCGGCCGCTGTTTCCCATAGTTCCCATCGCTTCGTATACCGCTTTACGCACCGGTTCCGGTTTATATAAAGTTGTAGCCGCATTATCCAGATAAATCATTTCTATCTCCTGATGTCAATGCCCGCCTGGCTCATTGCCTGCGGAAATAAATGAAATGTTCTTTTTTCTCTTCTACTCTGCCGATAATGGCTGCCGGAGTCTTAAGTCCGGCTTCTTTTAAAGCAGCCAGGACCTTCTCTCCTTCTTCAAAGGGCACGGCAGCCAGAAGGCCTCCTGAGGTCTGCGGATCAAAAAGCAGATCCTCCATCGCTTCTGAAATCCCTTTTTCAAGGAAAACTTCTTCCTGCTGATAAGCCTTATTCCGGTAAGTACCCTCCGGCACAAGCCCCATAGAGGCATAGTCCAGGACGCCGGTCAGAAGAGGAAGTTTCTCTGTAAAGATTTCCAGGCTTACCTGGCTGGCTTTTCCGATCTCCAGCGCATGTCCCGCCAGAGAAAAGCCTGTGACGTCTGTACAGCAGTGGATAGGAAAACGGCGGAATACTTCCATGGCAGTTTTATTCAGATAGGTCATACTTTCCTGGGCCGCTTTCTTCTCCTTTGGGGAGGCCATCTCTGCTTTCACCGCCGTATTCAGGATCCCTACTCCCAACGCCTTGGTCAGGATCAGCAGATCTCCCGGCTGTGCGCCTGTATTTTTCCAGATCTTATCCGGATGGACAAATCCGGTAACACTCATACCATATTTCGGTTCCTCATCATTAATGGAATGACCTCCTGCCAGGACAGCGCCTGCTTCTTTCACTTTAGCAGCCCCTCCTGCCAGGATCTCTCCCAGCGCCTCGCTGCCCAGGCAGTTGGGATAAGCCACGATATTCAGGGCCAGACAGGGCTCCCCGCCCATGGCGTAGATATCACTGAGCGCATTGGCCGCCGCGACCTGACCGAAAACATAAGGTTCGTCTACCATAGGAGGAAAGAAATCCAATGTCTGGATTAGAGCCAGATCTTCGGAAATCCTGTATACAGCTCCGTCGTCAGAAGTCTCCACCCCTACCAGCAGATTTTCGTCCTGAAATTTCGGCAGTTTCCCAACTACCTCTGACAGGATCTTAGGTCCCAGTTTTGCAGCGCACCCGGCGCTTTTTGAATACTGGGTCAGTTTTATCTTCTCTTCCAATTGTTTACTCCCCCTTTAAGTCGATCTGTACTTCCACCGGACAGTGATCCGATCCAAAAATCTCTGTATGGATCGCCGCTGAGATCAGTTTCTCCTCCAGCCTCTTTGAAACACAGAAGTAGTCGATACGCCACCCTGCGTTCTTCTCTCTTGCCCGGAACCGGTAGGACCACCAGGAATAGATCCCTGTTTCCTCAGGATAAAAATACCGGAAAGTATCGGTAAATCCTGCTTCCAGCAGTTCTGTAAACTTTCCTCTCTCCTCATCGGTAAATCCCGCATTGTGCCGGTTAGTCTTGGGATTTTTCAGATCGATCTCCTTATGCGCCACATTCAGATCCCCGCATACGACCACCGGTTTTTTCTCGTCCAGGCCTTTCAGATACGCCCGGAAATCATCCTCCCATTTCATCCGGTAGTCCAGCCTTGCCAGTTCATTCTGGGAATTAGGGGTATAAACCGTAACCATATAGAAATCCGGATATTCCAGGGTGATCACCCTGCCTTCCTGATCATGCTCTTCGATCCCTATGCCATAGGACACTGCCAGAGGCTCCCACTTGGTAAAAATTGCCGTGCCGGAATATCCTTTCCGCACGGCATAATTCCAGTAGCAATGATACCCCTCAGGAGCAAAATCGATCTGCCCTTCCTGAAGCTTGGTCTCCTGAAGGCAGAAGAAATCCGCATCCGCCTTCTGGAAATATTCCAGAAACCCTTTCTGTACACAGGCCCTCAGCCCGTTCACATTCCAAGAAATAAATTTCATGCCATTCTCCTTTTTCATTGTCTGTTTGCACAGCTTTTTCCCCATTATACACTATTTTTTCTCTGTTGCGAAGGAAAAAACTTTTCACAAACATCTTTACGAATCCGGAAATTCCTGTATATAATAAGGGGTAGACTTTCATCGCAGCAGTTTTCCCAGTGCAACCGGAGAAACCTTATCTCCGGTTCCAGGCACAGTTATACTGCTGCTTTAAATCTGTAGTAGAAAAGGAGAACAACCATGGGTGGAATTTTTGGAGTAACATCAAAGTCCAGTTGTACCTTGGACTTATTTTTCGGAACTGACTATCATTCTCATTTAGGCACCAGAAGAGGCGGTATGGCCGTATATGGAAAAGACGGTTTTAATCGTTCTATCCACAACATCGAGAATACACCGTTCCGTACAAAATTTGACGGAGACCTGGATGAACTGGAAGGCACCTCAGGCATCGGCTGCATCTCAGATACAGAACCACAGCCCCTCCTGGTACAGTCTCACTTAGGCAGTTTTGCCATTACCACGGTAGGAAAGATCAACAACATGGACGAGCTGGTAGACCTGTCTTATAAAAACGGCTGCACACATTTCCTGGAAATGAGCGGCGGAAGCATCAATCCTACAGAAATGGTCGCCTCTCTCATCAACCAGCAGGCCAGTATCACAGAAGGTATCCGCTATGCACAGGAAAAAATAGACGGTTCCCTGACCCTTCTGGTCCTGACACCGGAAGGCATCTACGCGGCCAGAGACCGTATGGGACGCACTCCTCTGGTAATCGGCCAGAAAGACGGGGCTCACTGCGCTTCCTTTGAAAGCTTTGCTTATCTGAACCTGGGATATGAGACTTTAAGAGAATTAGGTCCCGGCGAGATCGCCTTTCTGACTCCGGAATCTGTACAGACAGTTTCTGAACCATTAAATGAAATGAAGATCTGTTCTTTCTTATGGGTATATTACGGTTATCCGACCTCTACCTATGAAGGAGTCAACGTAGAGAACATGCGTTATGAATGCGGAAAGAGACTGGCCCAGAGAGACGCCCAGAGAGAACATGTAAAACCGGACCTGGTAGCCGGCGTGCCGGACTCCGGAACTGCCCATGCCATTGGATATGCCAATGAATCCGGAATTCCTTTTTCCCGCCCATTTATTAAATACACTCCAACCTGGCCCCGTTCTTTCATGCCTACCAGACAGGAGCAGAGAAACCTGATCGCCAGGATGAAGCTGATCCCGGTAGAAGCTCTGATCAAAAACAAGAGCCTGCTGCTCATTGATGACTCTATCGTCCGTGGAACACAGCTCCGGGAAACTACAGAATTTTTATATAACAGCGGAGCCAAGGAGGTACATATCCGTCCTGCCTGCCCGCCCCTGCTTTTTGGCTGTCCATTCCTGAACTTCTCCCGTTCTAAATCAGAGATGGATCTGATCACCAGACGGGTCATCGCCAAGCGTGAAGGAGAAAATGTCAGCCGCGAAGTTCTGGATACCTATGCAGATCCGGATTCCCAGAACTACAAAGAGATGCTGGAAGAAATTGAAAAAGAACTGAACTTCACAACTCTCCACTTCCACCGTCTGGACGACCTGCTGGCCTCCATCGGCATAGAACCATGTAAAGTATGTACTTACTGCTTTAACGGGAAATAAATAGGAAAACCACCGGTGAAAATGGTGCCCTTTTAAGGGTATCCATCAACACCGGTGGTTTTTCTATAGCTTTGATTCCTGTAAGGATGTTTTTTATTTGATTTAATCTGATTTGCTGTTCTTCAGCCATTCTTCATCAGGGGCAAACAAAAAATGCTCTCCCGTCTCCTGATCCATGGAGGCCACATAAAGTCTGCAGCCATCTTTACCTGCGACTACAAAAGGGAATTCATCCAGCGTAGTAGCCGCCCCTACATTTCCCTGGTTATCCATGGCGATCACAGACATTCCTCTGTTCGTATATCCACGTCTTTCCAGACGTCTCCAGTGTTCTTCCAGAGCCTTCTCGCAGGCCTCCTGAACAGACAGTCCATTTCTCATCTTTTCCACAATCGCAAAAGACAAGCAGCCTTTCATGATATCTTCGCCCATTCCTGTGGCAGCCGCGGCGCCAGCCTCAGAATCCGCGTAAAATCCAGAACCGATAAAAGGGCTGTCCCCTACTCTTCCAGGCTCTTTCATATACAGCCCTGAGGTGGAAACTCCGCAGGCCATGCTGCCTTTTCTGCTGCGTCCAATGATACATACTGTATCATGACCCTCATAGGCGCGCCGCTCTTCTTCCTTCATCTGCTCCTTTTTCTCTTCTTCATATCTTTTCCTGGAAGATTCCGTAAGCATATTCCGGCAGGACAGGCCCTCATAAGAAGCGTATTTCATAGCTCCATCTCCTGCCAGAATGGAATTTGTCTTTTTCTTGCTCAGGCGATAAGCTGCCTCGATAGGATTTTTCAGATTTTTCACGGAGATCACTGCCCCTGTACCCAGGGTATCCCCATCCATATAAGCTGCGTCCAGCTCTACCTGGCCTTCACGGTTTGGCAGACCGCCGTATCCTACAGAAACATAGGCCGGATTATCCTCTACACATTTCACAGCCCGGATGACAGCCTCTCCCAGTTCATCTTTCTCCTGTAATATCTGATTTCCAAGTCTCAGTCCTTCTTCAGACATCCGCCATGTAGAAATCATCTGCCCCCCAAGGGGCTCTGTAATTTTCGTGATCATATTTTCTCTCCTGTCCCGGTTTCGCTTAATAGTTTTCTTTCTGATAAAACCGTCCCATGAGGATATCTGTTTTTACCACATTTACAAAGGCGTGGGGATCTGCATTCATAACTCTCCGTATCAGCACCTTTGCCTCTGTGCTGGATACCACAGAATAGATCATCTTTCTGCCTTCATTGGAGTACATTCCAGTTGCGGGAAATTCCGTGGCGCTGTGATTTGTCACCTGGCAGATAGCCTGGTAAACTGCCTCAGGATTGTCTGTGACGATAAACAAAGTAACTTTATTATAAGCCTGATACAGCAGATGTATGGTCTGCGTGGAAGTAAACTGGAAAATGATAGAATACAGAGCCTTATCCCATCCAAAAAGGATCCCGGCCATTACCAGTACCACACCATTTCCCATAAGGATATAATTCCAGACGTCTTTATTCTTTTTCTCTGCGAAATAAACAGCTATAAAATCCGTACCTCCTGTGGAGGATCCTCCGATCAAGGCCAGACTGATCGCCGCCCCATTGATGAGACCGCCAAAGATACTGATCAGCAGGATATCCTGAGTGATGGGTACAGACGGCACAAAGTCCGTCAGTACACTGGATACCACGATGATCATACCGGTATTCAGCGTAAACTTCTTTCCAATAGCCTTAAAACTGACAATGGCCGGTATAGCGTTCAGGATCAGACTGACCGGCGCAAAGGGAAGGGGAATACCCAGAAACTCCTCAAAAATCGTCTGGATCAGACGCGTAACTCCATTAAAGCCTCCCGGGTACAGGCCTCCCGCCCGGACAAAAATCTTAATATTCACCGCCATGATCACAGCACTGATCAGGCCGAAAGCAACTCTCTTTAATTCCCTCTTGGGATCTATATTCAGATTCACATTTTTTTTCATAACTTTTTCTTACAGCATGTGGGCGCGAAGCTCCTCGGGTGACTGAGCGCTTAAATATACAGGCGCAATGTCAAACACTGTCTTACAGCCTGCCTGTCCTTCTTTATTCAGACGGTATACTGCTCTTGCATAAGCTGCGATCACAGAAGAAGTAAATTCCGGATTGGAATCCAGCTTCAGGCTGTACTCGATCACATGATTATGCTCGTTATTCCAGCCGGTCTTGCCTGTACGGATCACAAATCCTCCGTGAGGGAGGCCTGCATGGTCTCTCTTCATTTCCTCTTCTGTAATGAAATGTACAGTGGTATCGTACTCGTCAAAATAGTTGGGCATAGTCTTGATCTCATTTTCGATCTTCGCCTTGTCAGCGCCTTCCTGGGCTACCACAAATACCTCTCTGGTGTGTTTTTCTCTTGTGGTCAGTTCCGGATTCTCCCCGTTTCTCACAGCTTCCAGTGCTTTTTCCACAGGAATGGTATACTGTCTGGCATCGATAACCCCTTCGATCCTTCTGACCGCATCAGAATGTCCCTGGCTCACGCCTTTTCCCCAGAAAGTGTAATCTTTTCCTTCAGGCATAATGGCATTTGCATATAAACGGTTCAAAGAGAACATTCCCGGATCCCAGCCGGCAGAGATCAGGGCTGTTTTTCCGCTTTCTTTTGCAGCCTTATCTACTGCTGCGAAATGCTCCGGAATCTTTGCGTGAGTGTCAAAACTGTCTACAACATTAAAATATTTTGCATATTCCGGAGTCTGTACAGGAAGGTCTGTAGCACTTCCTCCACAGAGGATCATTACGTCAATATCATCTTTCATTTTTACAGCTTCATCTACGTGATAAACTTTTGCCGTCTCTGTAAGGATCTTTACAGAGGCCGGATCTCTTCTGGTAAAAACCGCCGCCAGTTCCAGATCTGGGTTGTGCTTAATAGCGCACTCGACACCCCGTCCCAGATTTCCGTATCCTAAAATTCCGATTCTGATGCTCATATCTCATTCTCCTATCTTTTCGTAAAATCTCTGGCGGAAAATATTCCGCCACTTTCAAAGTATATCAAATTGATGGGCTTTGTCAATGAAGAATTACAGTCACTCCTCCTATTCTACAGGCTGGATGTTCAACAATTCCACAAAAGTATAGGACATCAATATAAACAGCTTCTTCGCAGCCTCTGCCGCATTGCCGCCGCTTTCCAGATAAACGCGCAGGGTATCCAATAATTCTGTCTTATTCTTCCTGTCGCATATGTATAGCTGCACAACGCCGGATTTTGTCAGTATAAACTTCAGCCTATCCTGGCAGCCCTGGTCACCATCGCCGGTTTCCTGCTTAGAACATTTTTCACAACAAATTATAAGATCCGAAAGTCCTTCAGCTGTGTATCGGAGGATTTGCCTTTATGATGAGTACCATGTCAGTATTAAGTTTCACCCCTACTTATCTTACTCTGGGAAGAAATTACGATCCCGTTACTGCTTCTTGTCTGGTAAGCGTTGCGGCCATCGCAGGCGCTTTTTCCACTGCCATAGGCGGAACTTTATCCGACTTGCTGAAGACTAGAAAATAGATCTATTTCGGCGCCCTGATGTGGATGTGCAGATGCCCTGGGATATACACACTTCCCTTCGTCATCTTCCCGGTGATCACTTTATTTGGGTTAATTGGTGTTAATACCATTAAAGATGTAAAATAATGTCATATGGAAAGGAGTACGATTATGACTTTAAGAGAGAACGCAATGGCAATTTATAACAGAGAACAGCCTGATTTTTACGGGGACCTGATGGACGCTATTGAACTGATCCCGGATCCCGTCCTTGTAGGCGATATGTGTCCTCAGGACGATGGGGGCCCGCAAAAGAAGCGGCAGAAAATGTAAACAGGAAAGAAAAATTTGTGGGATTTCTCTTCGGAGGCGGTCTCTTCGAAAGATCCATCCGGATATCATCTTCTATCATAACGACTGGGACTCCAAACAAAATGTATTCCTTCCTCCCCGTGTCTGGAGACAGATCATTAAGCCCCTGCAGCAAGAAATTTCAGACATCATACATGAATGCGGCATGATCTATATGCATCACGCAGACTGTATCTGCCAGCCTATTGTAACAGATATGGTAGAAATCGGAGTAGACATCTGGCAGGGTGTCATTCCTCAAAATGACATAGTAGAAATCCAGCGGATCACAGAAGGAAAACTGGCAATGGCAGGCGGTATCGATGGTCCCAAGATCGATATCGAAAATATCACAGAAGAACAGATACGCCAGGAAGTCCGCCGGGCCATTGATACATACTACCCTGCCGGGAGGTTTTATCCTTCTATACCTAACGGTGTATGTTTCCGCCCGTGGAATAACAGCATTGTTATGGACGAACTGGCCTCCTACGGACGAAAATTCGCCCAGGAACATCCTGTTGCAAAATAACAGGCAGCAGTCTCTGCAATCTGAGCCCGGCATAAACAACAGATTTGCCCCGTGATTGTAAATAAAAAAACTGTCCCATAAATCAGTCCGCAGAAACAGCTTTCTGCTTAAGATCTATGGGACAGCTTTTCTTATGTAATTTCTTCTTCAGTTTCGATCTCAGTCATGGATACGGATAACCGCTTTTACAATATCCGCTTTGTTCTTAATGGATTCGTCCATGGCAATATCTGCCTGATCCAAAGGATATTCTCTGGTAACAATACCTTTCAGATTTATCTTGCCGTCAGCTACTGCCTGAATGGCCATAGGATAAATATTTCTGTAGCGGAATACGGTCTTAAAAGTCAGCTCTTTATTCAGGGCAACACTCATCGGCAGGGTCACCTCGCCGCTCTTACTGTATCCCACGAATACAATGGTAGAACCGTTTTTGGCGATCTCAATAGCCTGTCTGGAAGTGATCTCAGAACCTGCAGTCTCAATGATCAGATCTGTTCCTTTACCATCTGTCAGTTCCCGTACTTTCGCAACCACATCTTCTTTCATACCATTGATAACGCCGGTAGCTCCCAGTTCCATGGCCTTGTCCAGACGCTTATCCATAACATCTACCACATAGACCTCACTGACGCCTCTGGCCTTCAAAGCCATCATGGATACCAGACCGATACAGCCTGCTCCCATAACCACTGCTTTCTGTCCCAGATGAGCGTCTCCCTGAATTGCCGCATGGAACCCTACTGCCAGAGGCTCGATCAGAGCGCCTTCCAGGGTACTGACATTATCCGGCAGCTTAAAGCACAGATCTGCCTCATGGGCAACATATTCCTGGAATACTCCGTCTACCGGAGGAGTTGCGAAAAAGATCACATCCGGGCACAGATTATACTTGCCTTCCTTGCAGAATTCACAGTGTCCGCAGGTCTTTCCAGGCTCCAAAGCCACTCTGTCCCCTATCTGGAGATGTTTTACATTTTTCCCCACTTCCACCACTACGCCGCCTGGCTCATGGCCTAAAACAAACGGCGGTTTTACAACAAAGTCACCGATCGCTCCTGTTTCATAGTAGTGAAGATCGGAACCGCAGATCCCCACATAATCCAGCTTTACCAGCACTTCATCATCCTTAGGTGTGGGAATCGGTCTTTCCTCAAATTCGATCTTCTGGATGTCTGTCATGACCGCCACTTTCATTTTGCCTTCCATAATTGCATACCTCCTGTTTTGTGAGACTGCCCCTGTTTTCCCTGGCAGTCTCACTGCTTCTCTAGTCTCTAAAATGATAGCCTAATTATAATCCCCATTTTCCAATACTACAAGTAAAATTCATGACATTTTCCATGAAAAAATCAACAATTTATCTGGCTATTTTATGGTGGAAATGCCCTTGTGTCCCATAAATATCCAGTGCTGTTTTTTAGTGGTGGAAGAGGCGGATGCCTGTAAACGCCATTACCATATTGTATTTATTACAGGTCTCGATCACAGCGTCGTCACGTACAGATCCCCCTGGTTCTGCCACGTATTTCACACCGCTCTTGTGCGCCCTCTCAATGTTATCTGAGAAGGGGAAGAAAGCGTCTGATCCCAGAGTTACCTCAGTCATCTTATCCAGCCACGCTCTCTTTTCTTCTCTGGTAAATACTTCCGGTTTCTTAGTAAAAGTCTTTTCCCATTCTCCGTCAGCCAGAACGTCCATATATTCTTCACCGATATATACGTCAATAGCGTTATCTCTCTCTGCGCGGCTGATAGAATCTTTAAATGGAAGCTCCAGTACCTTCGGGCACTGTCTCAGCCACCAGTTGTCTGCCTTCTGGCCTGCCAGCCGGGTGCAGTGTACACGGGACTGCTGGCCGGCGCCTACGCCGATGGCCTGTCCGTCTTTTACGTAGCATACAGAGTTAGACTGGGTATATTTCAGGATGATCAGGGAGATCTTCATATCTCTCTTTGCTTCTTCTGTCAGTTCTTTATTCTCTGTTACAATGTTGGAGATCAGCGCATCATCAATAGCCAGTTCCTGACGGCCCTGCTCAAAAGTCACTCCATAAACTTCCTTATGTTCCAGAGGCGCCGGTACATAATCCGGATCGATCTGGATCACATTGTAGTTGCCTTTTTTCTTTAAAGCAAGGATATCCAGCGCTTCCTGAGTAAATCCAGGAGCGATAACGCCGTCAGATACTTCCCTCTTGATCAGCATAGCTGTATCTTTATCGCACACGTCAGACAGAGCGATAAAATCTCCGAAAGAGGACATACGGTCGGCGCCTCTGGCTCTTGCGTAAGCGCAGGCAAGAGGTGAGAAGTTCTGCCAGTCCATATCGTTTACCCAGTAGATCTTTGCCAGAGTTTCTGTAAGAGGAAGTCCCACAGAAGCGCCGGCAGGAGACACATGTTTAAATGAAGTTGCAGCCGGAAGTCCGGTAGCCTTCTTTAAATCCCTGACAAGCTGCCAGCCGTTAAAAGCGTCCAGGAAATTAATATATCCCGGCTTTCCGCTGAGAACTTTGATAGGCAGATCAGAGCCGTCTGCCATATAAATTTTAGATGGTTTTTGATTTGGATTACAACCATATTTCAGAGCTAATTCTTTCATATTCTAACTTCCTTTCTGTGATCCCGGATCATTCCGGATTTCTATATTTTCCTCTTCTGAAATTCTGTTACTGATTTTTATTAACAATCCTTGTCTCGTATTTTCCTGTCTCAATGTCGATAAACCTTACAAAGAGAGATACCTTATTCTCTTCGTTCAGGCTTTCCCATACTTCCTTAGTGAAGGCGTCGATATCACCGGAAATCTCTACCGGTTTTGGCTCTCCCTCAAAACTTGGCAGAGGATTGCCGTCATGCATGTAAGTATGGATAAAGCGCCCTTCTCCGGCAACAGGATTCTCATAAGCAAAGGTAAACCTGCAGCAGGATTCTGGATCCCCGTTGTTACTCTTTAAGATAGACATGGCATAATTATAATGTCCGTTTTCAATATGCATAATTCCTGAAATTCTAGGTGTGTAGTTTGGTCCGTCAGGCTCAAACTCACGGCTTCTTAAAGACTGCTCAAATGTCATCTGTTTGTCCATACCCTCGTAAATGGTATCTGTCTGATCACCATTAGTCACAATGGTCTTATTCCCCAGTACCCGTACCGGCGCATAGATGATCAGGCTGGAATCTTCCATTTTAGAAGGATCAAATGCCTGAGTACGGATTCCTTCACCGTCTTCAACGAATACACGGTTTCTGCTGTTGCTGCTCCTTCCCATGATAAAATAAGCGGCTACAGCTTTCTTTCCATCCGGAGTTTTGCCAAGGACGATCCCTCTCCCCGGATATGCATTATTTTTCAGTTCTTCTGACAATGACAGCGTCTTCATGAATCTCTCTCCTTTTCAGATAATTTATAACCTACAATAAATCAGATCCTACAGAAAAGTCTCTGTAACTTTCCCATAGAAAAAAGCCCACTATCCGAGCATTGTGCCCAGACGGTCGGCTTCCCTCGCTTATACTCCCCGTGGTCATTTCCACTTCCGTCAGTCATATAAGCAATTACAACATAACATCTATGGTAAAAAAAGTCAATGATTTTTGCGGAGGAAAATAAAATCCTAAAATGAAATTTTAACTTCCACCTCTCCCATGGCATGGATATCTCTTCTTCTGACAGCAGTAGAAGGAGGCACATGATGAGTAAATATATTCCCGGTAACCAAAAACTTCTTACTTTCGAAAACCGTATCTATGGCGAAAACGAACTGAATAAGGGCACTTCCTTTAAAGATATCGCCAGGTTCCTGTGCAGGGCTCCTTCCATAATTTCTAAAGCAGTCAAAGCTCACCGTCTCTCGGATTAGTATCACAAAGGAACTTTCTATCATGCTAAGACCTTCTGCCTCCATCACTATCACTGTAAGAAGACTAACGCCGGTGGAAAAATTGTCCTGTGCGGAAACAAATACGCATCCTGTCCTACCTGCAGCCAAACCTACAGAGACTTTGAAAAAGAACGCTGTATAAGGCCTGACCGGGCTCCTTATGTCTGCAACAGCTGTACGAAAAAAACAATCACTGCACAATTACACACAAATACTCTTATAACACCAGGTTCACTGACAGGAAATATCGGGAAAAGCTCCGGGATTCCAAAGCAGGAATCAACATGAACAAACGGGAAGCTCCGCAAAAAGACCAGATCATTTCCCCGCTGATCGAACAGGGCCAGTCTCCCTATCATATCCTGGCAATTCACTCGGAGCTGGATATGTACAAATGGCTACTGTCTATTCTTCCAGGGAATCAAAAAAACCTTGCTGATCATGTTTTCGCCAAAGAAAAACTCTTTCTTGCTTTTCTGATGAACCGCTACACGAAAGACGCTGTCCTTCTTGTTTTTGACCGTCTGGTAAAGCGTATGGGAACTGGTGTGGTATAAAAAAAGTTGACAGCTTATTCTCAAGGATTTCATAATAAAA
>ERZ1643247.351-NODE-351-length-56952-cov-117.801923_pt1 | contig 56952 bp, 67 predicted proteins | sample MGYA00579264_ERZ1643247 | MGnify/ENA primary metagenome ERZ1643247 (study PRJEB29033, sample SAMEA4952262) | chicken gut metagenome | biome: Broiler Chicken; feature: Gastrointestinal Tract; material: Caecum | place: Ireland | collected 2018 | study: Broiler... | reverse complement strand
GTATGGCACAGAATGGAGGAACATCATGGGAAATAAAGAAAGTGTGCAAATATCCAGTGGAAAGAGGACAATGATATTTATCTGTCTGGTAGTGTCCGGAATCGCCTCTTCCACCTTATCAACAGCTATGACGACAGCACTGCCGAATCTGGTAGAATATTTCGGAGTCAGTACCTCTCTGGGACAGTGGGTCACCAGCGGATATTCTCTGGCTATGGGAATGATCATGCCGCTTACGGCTTTTCTCATTACCAGGTTCCCTACGAAAAGGCTGTATTTATCCGGCATCGGGATTTTTATCCTGGGACTGCTCTCAGTATCTTCTCCGGCAATTTCGGGATCATGATGGTGGGAAGGGTCCTTCAGGCCTGCGGAAACGGTATCCTTATGGCGGCAGCTCAGGTTGTGATCCTTACGGTTTATCCCATTGAGAAAAAAGGTACCATGATGGGAACCTATGGACTGGCTACAACAGCGGCGCCTATCATTGCCCCGACTGTTGCAGGCCTGCTCATCGATGCTTTTGGATGGAAATCGATCTTTTATGTGGTCCTGGCGATCATGGTAATTTCTTTTGTATTGTCCAGCATGGTATTTGAGAATGTATTGGAGCTTCAGGACAAGAAGTTCGACGTCATTTCCTTTGTGGAGAGTATCTTTGCATTCGGCGGCATAACCCTGGGTCTTGGAAATATTACCACTTACGGCCTGCTCAGTGTTCAGGCAGGGCTGCCTCTGTTGATCGGCGCCCTGGTCTGCATCTTCTTTGTTACCCGCCAGTGCAGTCTGGAGACTCCATTCCTGGATGTAAAGATCCTCGGCAATAAAAACTATGCGGTAAGCGTTATCGCCAGTATGGTCCTCTATCTGGTCATGATGGGATCTTCGGTTATGATGCCCCTGTATGTTCAGAGTGTTATGGGATATTCTGCCGTGGTGTCTGGTCTGGTCACATTGCCCGGATCTGCCGCTACCGCTATTATCAGCCCCTTTGCAGGCAGGATCTACGACAAGATGGGAATCAAAAAGATTTTTGTCCTGGGTTCTGCAGTGTTGCTGATCAGTAATCTGGGCATGTTCTTCCTGAGCCTGGAGACCCCTCTCTGGGTTGCGGCAGTTTTGAATGTTATAAGGAATATTTCCATAGGATGTCTGATGATGCCTCTGCTGACATGGGAAACCAGCAACGTGGACTTCCGCAAGGTGGCGGACGCTTCCTCACTGCTGACCTCTTTTCGGACCATTGCAGGTTCTGTTGGCTCCGCCCTGTTTGTAGGGATCATGACAGCGGTAAGCGCCGCCGCTCAGGCTTCATATGGCAACAGGGCTTTAGTCCATGGTATGAACATCTCTTTCCTGTGCATGGCAGCCGGAGCTTTCGTTCTTTTACTGATCGCTGTATTTGCGGTGAGAAAAACTAAAGAGTGATTCAGAAAGGACCTGTCGGGAATTTCGGGAAAGCTGTCTCTGCGGGTAAGGTTTATGATTATAGTCTGCATTTATTCTTTTCCCCGGGAACCGGCTGTAGTATAATGTTACCCGGAACAAATGTGACAGGGAGGATTTGAATATGGAACTGGTTGTTTCAAGTATTACTACAGCTATAGTAAATCTTATTGTATTTTCATTGCTCCCCTTTCTCTGGTGGCTGCTCAGGCATAGAAAAGAGACGGGATTTTTCCAGTGGCTGGGATTTTACCGGCCCAGGCTGAAAAGCAAATGGTGGGTATTGGTGATTTTTGCGGTCTTATATTATTTTTTTTATAACTTTGACTTTACGCAGCTGATAGATCCGGCAACCTTAGAATATGTGGAAAACAGCGATGCAGTATCTGCCAACGCCTTTGCCGGGATTGGCGCCGCCGCTATCCTGCCGGCTCTTATCCAGAACTTTATAGCAAACGGTGTGGCAGAGGAAATCTTATACAGAGGTTTCTTATGTAAAAGACTGTGCGGAAAACTGGGAACTGCGGCCGGAATTGTTTTGCAGGCTGTTCTGTTCGGCCTTATGCACAATGTTCTGTATATGCTGGTGGGACTGGATGTAGGTCTGTGGTATCATATACTGACCTTTGTCTTTACCGGAATGGGAGCCTTACTTTTGGGCTGGCTCAATGAAAAAATATATAACGGCTCCATTATCCCCAGCATTGTGCTTCACGGAGCGGGAAACTTTATCGCTACCATGCTGGTGGCATTTTCCTGAGGCCTGTCTTGTGCCTTCTTTCCAGAGGTAGTAAAACGAAACCACCTCTGGGAAGAAGGCGTTTTTTATGGAATGGAAACATTGCCTCCTTTTACGACTATCAGGAAAGCTATTACCATGGATTCCTGGCAATCTTTCATTCCGGATAGTTTTTTCTTAAAAAATGTAAAATCGGATAGATAGAGAAAAGACGCTGCGAAGTATTAGATAGAAGGAAGCTTCCGAAAGAGGGGTGAGGCGGCATGAGAAAAGTAGATCAGGATAATTTCCTCCAGGAATTGTCCAGAAAAAATGAGAAAGCTCTGGAGTACGTGGTAGATGTGTACGGCGGATTGATAAAGACCATTGTGAAACGGCATTTGCGGGGGCTGACAGATTATCAGGAAGAATGTATCAACGATGTGTTTTTGGCAGTCTGGCAGCACAGCGGGGCCTATGATCCGGAAAGAGGAAGTTTTGAGAAGTGGCTGGGAGGAGTGACCAGGTATAAGGCTCTCACCTACAAGCGGAAATATCTGAACCGGCAGCAGGCGGCAGGACTGGAGGAGATCCAGGAGCCGGGAGAGGAGAGCCGGGAGCTTTCACAACTTGTGGAAGAACTTTCCGATGAAACAGAGGCTTTCCTGTCCTGTCTGAAAGAAGAGGACCGTTTTCTCTTCCGCCAGCTTTTCATAGAGGAAATGGAGCCGGATGAAGTAGCCCGGAAAAACGGGATCAAAAGGGAAAACCTTTACAACCGGGTCTCCAGAGGAAAGAAGAAGATCCGCAGACATTTTCCAAAAACAGGTCAGGAGAAAGGAGGCGCTGATTATGAGAGATTTATATGAAGTATTCAACGATTTAAATCTGGAAGAAGAAAAAGATCTGGAAGTTATGAATGATCTGGAAAAGCAGAAGTGGAAGAAAAAGCTAAGAAAAGAGATCAAAAAGCCGGTGAAAACGGGAAGAAAGATGGCAGTCAGCGCAGGCTGTCTGGGAATCGCCGCAGGGCTGTTTTTATTGCTGGCGGACTCGGAAGTACTGGCAATAGCAAAACAGGCGGTAGAGGAAACCTATAGAAGTATTGCCGTGTGGGTTGGAGGAACACCGGAGGAAAACGATTATGTTCAGGAAGTATACGGAAAGACTGAGGCAAACGGAAGAGAGATCACCATTGTGGATATGATTGTTGATGAAGATCTGCTGCAGATCTCTTACCGGGACCAGGATCTGGACATTGAAAATTTTCTTCAGGGAGGATATGTGAGCAGGAATCCGGCAGAGAAAACAAAGGATAACAGCAAATATTTTCTCGATGCCGAACTTCTGGTTGATGGGAAGCCTGCAGGAAGCGGAGGAGTCAGTATGATCAGTCTGAGCAGTGAGACAAATGCGATTGACGGGAACTTCTGCATTTATACCGGTGATTTTGGTGTGGATATGTCCAAGGTAAAAGAGGCTGAACTGATACTTCGGCAAAGTTATGTAGAGGCAGAAGAAGAGTGGAAATTTTCCCTGGATCTGGAGAAAAGAAATCTGAAAGACACCACAAAGATCCAGGAACTGTCTCAGGTTTTTTCTATTGAAGATGGAAGAACTGTGGAAGTTTACCGATATGCGGAAAATGAAGGGGCAAGAAAACTGTATGTGAAGATCACCAGACCGGAAAACTGGGATCCGGATAAATTTTACAGCGGATATTTACAGTTTAGAGGGGTTACAGATCAGAAACAGAAAGTGATATTTGAACAGGCGGCAGGAGATATTTACCTGCTTAATCGAAATATCAACAGCAATACAAAAAGCATTACTATAACCCCGGAAGTAATCCCAAGAGGAGAAGTGGGAGAGGCTGTCCCGGAAGAAGGTATACCTATAGGCGAAAGCTTTACTATACAGGTAAATAATTGACATCTCCGGGAATCCGGAGAAAGAATGGAGATCGTATAACAGTCATATAAATTGACCAGATCCGTAACAGTAAAAATGAAGAAGAAAAATTCAACAAATTAACAACTTATAATAACAAATCAGAAAGACAGCTCCCGTAAAGAAAGATATAATAATAGAAATCAAACAACAGAGAGTGCAGACGGCTGGCGCGGCATTCTCGGAACAGGAGGAAAAAGTGGCAAAAATAACATTTATGGGAGCAGGCAGTACAGTCTTTGCCAGAAATGTGCTGGGAGACTGCATGTGTTCTGAAGCATTGAGAGACAGTGAGATCGCCTTGTACGACATTGACGGGAAGCGGCTGGAGGATTCTCAGGTAATCCTGAATGCTATCAACAAAAATACAAATCAGAACAGGGCCAGGATCAAAACCTATCTGGGAGAGGAAAACAGGAAAGAAGCATTAAAAGGAGCAGATTTTGTAGTGAACGCCATCCAGGTGGGCGGCTATGACCCCTGTACTATTACAGATTTTGAGATCCCTAAGAAATATGGCCTCCGTCAGACTATTGCGGACAGTCTGGGCATCGGCGGGATCATGCGGGGGCTTCGGACGATCCCTGTACTGGAAGGATTTGCCAAAGATATGGAAGAAGTGTGTCCTGATGCCTGGTTTTTGAATTACACCAATCCTATGGGAATCCTTTCCGGATATATGGAGAGATACACAGGGGTGAAGACTGTAGGGCTGTGTCACAGCGTTCAGGTCTGCTCCAAGACTCTTCTGGAAGAATTGGGAATGGAGGACAAACTGGAAGGACGCACGGAGACCATCGCAGGAATCAACCATATGGCCTGGCTGCTGGAGATCCGGGATAAAGAGGGAAATGACCTGTATCCGGAAATCAGGAGAAAAGCCGCTGAAAAAAATGAAAAAGAAAAACATAACGATATGGTCCGCTTTGAATATATACGGCGGCTGGGCTACTACTGCACAGAATCCAGCGAACATAATGCAGAGTACAATCCTTTCTTTATAAAGGACAGATATCCGGAGCTGATCAGTCAGTACAATATTCCTCTGGATGAGTATCCAAGAAGATGCATTAAGCAGATCGCAGAATGGGAAGAAGAGAAAAAGAATATTCTGAATGACGGAGAGATCACCCATGAGAGGAGCCGGGAATATGCTTCTTATATTATGGAAGCAATGGTTACAAATAAGCCTTACAAGATAGGAGGCAATGTGATCAATAGGGGACTTATTGAGAATCTTCCCTCTGATGCCTGTGTGGAGGTTCCCTGCCTGGTTGACGGCAGCGGCATTACCCCCTGCCGTGTGGGAAGGCTTCCTGTACAGCTTGCGGCTATGAATATGACGAATATCAATACACAGCTTCTTACCATTGAAGCGGCACGTACAAAGGATCGTGAGGCGATCTATCAGGCGGCTATGCTGGATCCCCATACAGCCGGGGAACTGAGCATTGACGATATTGTGAAAATGTGTGATGAGCTTATAGAGGCTCATGGAGACTATATGAAAATGTACCGCTGAGAAATGAGGCAGACTGGGAAGTGTAAATCATCGGACATAGAAATAGGGGAAATCTGAGGGCCATGGAGCAAAAGACCTTGCGATCCATGGCCCTTTTTAACTTGAAGCATATTATGCCACGCCTGTTCGGTTGTTTTTGAGTTAAGGCTGTTTTTTCGGCATATGATGTTTCATACGTTTTTGCCTGAACGCCTTCTTTATTATGAGGAACAGCTTTCGTATGCTGTAAGCAACAGGATTACGTCCACGGATAAGAGGAATGGCTAATACCTGCTGGAAGATATGGATCAGGGGACCGGTAAAGAACATGGTGATCACTGTTCCAAGACCTACCTGGGCGCCGAAGATAAATCCTATGATTACGCATATGATATCGCTGCCCATGCGGCAGTACTGAAATTTGATGGGGGTACGCTCAGACAGACATAAAGCTATGGCGTCATAGACCGATACACCCATGTTGGCAGTAAAATACAAAGCTGCGCCCAGACACATAATGGTTATGCCTATGAGCAGCATAAGGAGCCGGAAGAAAAAGCCGCCGCCTGGAAACAGCGTGGCAAAGAGCCAGGAGAAAAACTCCGTAATATATCCCAGAAGGAACATATTAATAACGGTTCCCAGACCAATTTTTTTCCGGTCCATGATCAGTGTAAAGATAAGAAGAAAAAGGCTGAATATGGTATAGAAAGTTCCGTAGCCTATAGGTGTCAGATTCCAAAGCCCATGAGCCAGAACCTGAAAAGGATCCATACCAAAGGCAGAATAATTGAAAAATCCTACGGCCACGCCGCTGGCGGTAACTCCCGCTATGGTCATTACCACACGTCTTAATTTTTCTGATGTAAATTTCATTGACATAAAAATTTCCCTCAAAATACAAAAATATTTATAATCCGTTTATTTCTGCGAGCAACGAGCCAAGCGGACATGTCCGCAGGAACATTTGGCGGCTGCCGCAAGGGTCAAATAACCGATGCCTGTATCTGGGTATTTGACATCCATGCTAGAATAGATTAAAGAAAAAAGAAAAAGAAAACTATTACAATACTTTCTAAAAATATTAAGATCGTACCAAAAGGAGGAGACAGATATGCTTCTGATAAAGCCGGAGGAACTTTCTGTAAATGATTCGATGTGTGAAATACAGGTACATGGAAGCAGAGATTTTCCCTTTCAAGGCTATATAAATGAGAACAGGTCCCTTCAGGGAGAAGGATGGCACTGGCATAAGGAGGCGGAGTTTCTCCTGATTCTGGAAGGAAATATACGCTGCGGGAGCAACGGAGAGCAGTATGTGCTGAGAAAAGGAGAAGGGATCTTTATTAACTGCGGCGCCCTTCACATGGCAGGGAACCACAGTGATGACGGCAGAGGAAAGTCCGTATCTTTTGTATTTTCACCTAAATTTATTTCTGGGGAAGACTGTGGACTGCTCTATCAGAAATATGTACAGCCAATAGCTGATGATACGGATTTCAAAGGCTGTGTTTTAAGGCAGGAATCCGGCTGGCAGACAGAGACCCTGGAGTGTTTGAGAAGCGCTTATGCTTTGTGTAAAGAAGAAAAATGGTCCAGTGAACTTCTGGTGCGCAACGCTCTTAGCAGGGCCTGGGCAATCCTGGCAGAACAGGAAAAACCGGACAGCGGAATCTATGCGGAGAAATCCACAGGAAGCAAATACGAACAGAGGGCCAAGAAAATACTGAAATATATAGAAGGACATTACGGGGACTATATTACTATAGAAGATATGGCCCGGCAGGCAAACATCAGCAGGACCGAGTGTTTCCGCAGCTTTCACAAGATCACCGGACAATCTCCCATGGAATATCTGACTTTCTACAGACTTTCACAGGCAGCCTATAAGCTGCGCAATACAGACAGCAGCATTACAGAAATCTGCATCAGCAGCGGTTTCAGCCAGCCCAGCTATTTCGGTAAGAAATTCCGGGAATATTATGGGGTTTCCCCATTAAAATACAGAAAACAGTGCATAAATCATGGAAAATAAGGAAATGTTAAATCTGGAATGTTAAATGTAAAATGTTTGGAATGAAATGTCAAACAGGCATTTTACATACATTTAACAGAAAGAAGATTGGTGATTTTACAAAACTTCTTTATATTTAATCCTGTCAAAAATAAATCAAGAAAGCAAACACAAGGAGCGAGTATAATAATGAAGAAGAAAGTATTAGCAGCAGTATTAATGGGAGCAATGGTATTCAGCATGGCAGCCTGCGGTTCAAACGATTCAGGCAGCAGTTCAGACAGTACAACAACAGAAGACAGCGCATCTTCTGACAGCGGTTCTGATGCTTCCGCACCAAGCGGAACAATTTCCGTACTTTCCCGTGAGGAAGGTTCCGGTACAAGAGGAGCTTTTGTAGAGCTGTTCGGTGTAGAGGAAGAGAATGCTGATGGGGAAAAAGTAGATAACACTACCGCAGACGCCCAGGTAACAAACAGCACCGCCGTTATGATGACAGGTGTTGCTCAGGATCCTCAGGCTATCGGTTATATTTCCCTTGGTTCCTTAGATGACAGCGTAAAAGCTCTGAAAGTAGATGGAGCTGAAGCATCTGCTGAGAATGTAAAGAACGGTACATACAAAGTATCCCGTCCTTTCAATATTGTAACAGGTGACAGTCTCAGCGATGTGGCTCAGGATTTTGTTGATTATATCCTCAGCTCTGACGGACAGGCTATTGTAGGAGAAGATTATATTCCTGTAGATGATGCGGCAGAAGCTTATGCAGGAACATCACCGGAAGGCAGCGTAGTAGTTGCAGGATCCTCTTCTGTATCTCCTGTAATGGAAAAACTGAAAGAAGGATATGAAGCTGTAAATCCAAACGCTTCTATCGAAATCCAGACAAGCGATTCTACAACTGGTGTAGAATCTACTATCAGCGGTATCTGTGATATCGGTATGGCTTCCAGAGAACTGAAAGATACAGAGACATCTGAAGGCGTTACAGGAACTCAGATCGCTATTGACGGTATCGCAATTATCGTAAACAATGAAAACAGCATGACAGATATTACATCTGACCAGGTAAAACAGATTTATACGGGAGAGGTTACAAACTGGGAAGATCTTCAGTAATCGTAATCTGAAAAAAGAGGAGTAGGAGCAAAGTACAATGAAAGACGTTAAAGAAACAGTTATGAAATATGTGTTTCTGGTATGTGCATGCGCTTCCATCCTGGCAGTAATTTTGATTTGTGCATTCCTATTTGCCAATGGCGTACCTGCCATTGGCAAAATAGGAGTTTTTAATTTTCTGCTGGGGGAGACATGGAAACCGGGAAATGATCTGTATGGAATCCTTCCCTTTATTCTGGGAAGTATTTACGTAACAGCAGGAGCCATCATCATCGGCGTTCCTATCGGACTTCTGACTGCTATTTTTATGGCAAGGTTCTGCCCGAAATCTATTTACAGATTTATGAAACCGGCAGTAGATCTGCTGGCAGGTATTCCTTCTGTTGTGTATGGTTTCTTCGGTATGGTAGTGCTGGTGCCTTTTGTCCGGAACTTCTTCGGACGGACTTTAGGATTCGGAGGAAACGGATCCAGTATGTTTACAGCGTCCGTAATGCTGGGGATCATGATCCTTCCTACGATCATCAGTGTGGGAGAATCTTCTATCCGCGCCGTGCCGAACAGCTACTATGAAGGTTCTCTGGCTCTGGGGGCTACCCATGAGAGAAGCGTGTTCTGCACCATCGTACCTGCGGCAAAATCAGGTATCATGGCCGGGATCATCCTGGGAATCGGAAGAGCTATCGGCGAGACCATGGCGGTTATCATGATCGCCGGAAACCAGCCCCGTATGCCAAAAGGAATCTTTGAAGGCGTCCGTACCCTCACTTCCAATATCGTTATGGAGATGGGATACGCTACAGACCTTCACAGAGAGGCACTGATCGCTACAGCGGTGGTACTCTTTGTATTTATTCTGATCATTAACCTGTTATTCTCACTGGTGAAGAGGAGGAGCGCAAATGGATGAGGCAATAAGACCAATTAATGTGCAGACGACAAAGCAGCGTATCAAATCTTATTCCAGCAATCCCGGCTCTCTGATCCTTGCCGTGCTGGTAGGACTTGCTGCACTGATCACTTTCTTGACTTTAGTATTTATTATCGGATATATCCTGGTTATGGGAATCCCGAACCTGAAACCCAGCCTGTTCCAGCTGGAGTATAATTCAGACAATGTTTCTATGCTGCCTTCGATTATCAATACCGTTGGTATGACCCTGCTGTCTCTGCTCATTGCAGGACCGCTGGGAATCCTGGCGGCTGTATACCTGGTAGAGTATGCGAAAAAAGGCAACAAACTGGTAAGCGTTGTCCGTGTAACTGCGGAAACTCTCACTGGTATCCCTTCTATCGTATATGGACTTTTCGGTATGCTGTTTTTTGTAACTGCACTGAAATGGGGATATTCCATGCTGGCAGGGGCATTTACCCTGGCGATCATGGTCCTTCCTGTTATCATGAGGACCACAGAGGAAGCTCTTATGGCAGTGCCGGATATGTACCGTGAGGCCAGCTTTGGTCTGGGCGCGGGAAGGCTGAGAACGATTTTCGTAGTGATCCTTCCTTCAGCTGTACCGGGAATCCTTTCCGGTGTTATCCTGGCTATTGGGCGTATCGTAGGCGAGACCGCCGCCCTTATGTACACCGCAGGTACCGTTGCAGAAATGCCTAAGAGTGTTATGTCTTCTACAAGGACACTTTCCGTACACATGTATACCCTGGCCAGCGAAGGTCTTCATATCGACGCGGCCTATGCCACAGCAGTAGTCCTTCTGGTGGTGGTACTTCTGATCAACTGGGTATCCGGAAGAGTGGCCAAAATGATAAAGAAAGGATAATTAAGAAACATGAGCAAGAGTAAATTTTCGATTTCCAACTTGGATCTTTATTATGATAACGGAGCCTTTAAGGCCTTAAAAAATATTAACCTGGAGATTCAGCCTAACGAGATTACTGCATTTATCGGTCCTTCCGGATGTGGTAAATCCACACTGCTGAAATCCCTGAACCGTATGAACGACCTGGTAGAGGGATGCAAGATCACCGGACAGATTCTTCTGGACGGAGAGGATATTTATGGTAATATGAATGTAAACCTTCTGAGAAAAAGAGTAGGTATGGTATTTCAGAAACCCAATCCCTTCCCTATGAGCATTTATGACAACATTGCTTACGGACCCAGGACTCACGGGATCCGTTCTAAAGTAAAACTGGATGATATTGTAGAGCGTTCTTTAAGAGGCGCAGCCATCTGGGATGAGGTAAAGGACAGGCTGAAATTAAGCGCCCTGGGAATGTCCGGCGGACAGCAGCAGCGTCTCTGCATCGCCAGAGCTCTGGCTGTAGAACCGGAAGTCCTTCTTATGGACGAGCCTACTTCCGCTCTTGACCCGATTTCTACTTCTAAGATCGAGGAACTTGCAGTAGAGTTAAAGAAGAATTATACTATTGTCATGGTTACTCATAATATGCAGCAGGCAGCCAGAATTTCTGACAAGACCGCATTCTTCCTTCTTGGAGAAGTTATTGAATACGGTGAGACTGAGCAGATCTTCTCTATGCCGAAGAATAAGAAAACTGAGGAATATATTACAGGGAGGTTTGGCTGATGAGACCAAGATTCGACCAGCAGCTTGAAGAATTAAATCTGGAACTGATTAAGATGGGTTCTCTCTGTGAGAGAGGGATCCGCAAAGCGGTAGATCTTCTTATGGAAGAGAATACAAATGCCAGCATTAAAGATGTGGATATTATAGAAGAGGAGATCAATCAGAAGGAGAGAGACATTGAGACTCTCTGTATGCGGCTCCTTCTTCAGCAGCAGCCGGTGGCTACAGACCTGCGGAATATTTCTTCTGCCCTGAAGATGATCTCTGATATGGAAAGGATCGGAGACCAGGCCCAGGATATCGCGAATATGGCAGAGTTTGTGAAAGTACAGGAGATTGCTCACAAGATCCATATCGGCGAGATGGCAGAAGCTGCTATCAAGATGGTAACCGGAAGTATAGATTCTTTTGTAAAGAGAGATTTAGAGGCTGCCAAAGAAGTAGTGAAATCTGACGATATTGTAGATAATCTGTTCCTTAAAGTAAAAGGAGAACTTCCTGAACTTATGCAGAAGGATGCTAAGAACGCTGAATACTATATTGACCTGATTATGATTGCAAAATATTTAGAGCGTATCGGTGACCATGCAGAGAATATTGCCCAGTGGGTGGAATATTCCATAACAGGGGTACATGAGGCTCTTGGACAGGAGTAGAGGATACATGATTTACTTAGTAGAAGACGATGAGAGCATCCGGGAGCTGGTAGTCTATACCCTGAACAGCCAGGGCATGGAAGCAGAAGGCTTCGGGACGCCCTCTGACTTCTGGAAAGCTTTAGAGAACAAGGTTCCGGACCTGATTCTTCTGGATATTATGCTTCCGGAGGAAGACGGACTGGATATCCTTGCAAAATTAAGAAAAAAAAGCGATACAAAAAATCTTCCCATTGCCATGCTTACAGCAAAGGGCAGCGAGTATGATACGGTAAAAGGACTGGACAGCGGTGCGGATGATTACATCCCAAAGCCGTTCCGGATGATGGAGCTTGTGTCCAGGATCAAAGCCCTTCTTCGCAGAAGCGGAAAAACAGGACAGGCAGACAAAGAATACAGTATTGACGGTCTGTATGTTTCCCAGAAAAAACACCAGGTAAAGGTGGGAGACCGGGAAGTTGTCCTGACTCTGAAGGAGTTTGAGCTTCTGCTTCTTCTGCTTTCCAACCCGGGGATCGTATTTACCAGAGCACAGCTCCTGGACAAGATCTGGGGATATCAGTTTGACGGAGAGAGCAGGACAGTAGATGTTCATATCCGTACACTCCGGCAGAAGCTGGGAGAGGCCGGTCATTATATTGAAACCGTGCGGGGCATGGGATATAAAATAGGAGGACCTTCATGACAAAAAGGATTTTTAAATCAATTATCCTGGCGTCTGTGATCGTGCTCCTGGTCAGCGGCGGTCTGACCATGGGAGTGCTGTATAACCATTTCGGAAATCAGCTGGAGGAGGAACTCCGTACAGAAGCGGAGTTCCTTTCTATTGCTGTAGAGGACGAAGGAATGTCTGCCTTTGATTCTCTTCCGGCGGATTCAGAGAGGATCACTTATATTGACACAGACGGCACAGTGCTTTATGACAATCGTTCCAAGACAGACGATATGGAAAATCATCTGGACAGAGAAGAGATCCAGGAGGCTATGGAAAAGGGCAGCGGTATGGCTGTGCGAGAATCCGACACCCTTTCTCAGCGTACACTGTATTACGCTATCCGGCTCAATGACGGTACGGTACTGCGAGTTTCCAGTACACAGTACAGCCTTACGGGACTTTTAGGTGGTATGATCCAGCCTCTGCTGATCATCCTGATCATTATGCTGATCCTGGCAGGATTCCTTGCCTCAAGACTGGCGAAAAATATAGTGAATCCTCTGAATCATCTGGATCTGGATCATCCGGAGGAGAATCAGACTTATGAGGAGGTGGCTCCTCTTCTTACCAAGATCAACCGGCAGCAGAAGTCTCTCCAGGCAGAGATCACCCAGGCAAAACGGCAGCAGGAAGAATTTTCTATTATCACAGACAATATGGAGGAAGGCTTCCTGGTGATCGATTCTCATACAGAAGTATTGTCTTATAATTCCAGTGCCCTGAAACTTCTGGGGGCAAGGGAACAGGACGCCAGACAGAGCGTGCTGGCCCTGAACAGAAGCGAGAGCTTCCAGAAAACTGTGGAAAGAGTGCTGGGTGGCCAGCATGTGATCTCCAATCAGGAATTCCAGGGGATCACCTGCCAGGTTGCGGCCAATCCTGTTTTCAAGGACGGCAAAGTCACCGGTGCGGTGATCCTGATCCTGGATGTGACAGAAAAGATGAAAGGGGAGCAGATGCGCAGAGAGTTTACTGCTAATGTTTCCCATGAGTTAAAGACGCCTCTTACCTCTATTTCCGGATTTGCAGAGATCATCAGCGATGGTTTTGTAAAACCGGAGGACACCAAGAAATTTGCCGGACGTATCTTTAAAGAGGCCCAGAGGCTGATCACTCTGGTCAATGATGTGATCAAGATCTCCCAGCTGGACGAGGGAAAACTTCCTTATGAGAAAGAGGAAGTGGATCTGTACCAGGCAGTCCGGGAAACCTTTCTGCGGATAGAGGATCATGCGAAGGCCGAAGGCGTCCATCTGTATCTTTATGGACCTCATATTAAGACCAATACGGTAAAGACTATCCTGGATGAGATCATCTATAACCTTTGTGACAATGGAGTGAAATACAACAAGAAAGGCGGTAGCCTTACTGTAACCATATCCCAGGAAGGCGAACAGCCGGTGATCACTGTGGAAGATACAGGAATCGGAATTTCCGAAGAAGATCAGAAACGTATCTTTGAGAGATTCTACCGGGTAGACAAGAGCCACTCCAAAGCCATCGGGGGCACAGGCCTGGGACTTTCTATTGTAAAACACGGTTCCATGTTCCTGGGGGCTGATATGAAAGTGGAAAGTACTCTGGGAGAGGGCAGCAAATTTATCCTGACCCTGCCGGAAGATAAATAAAGAAAAACGATCAAATCACAGCATGACCTGCAAAGTGCTTCAGAACATTTTGTGGGTTATGCTGTTTTTATCTGTAAAAATAATAGTTTCGGATGCAGATATGAACTGGCACTAAGATAATTGTTCTAAATGCAAAAATATTTTCATAAATTTACATAATGAAAATTAAATTGCATTTTACATAAATATGCTATCAGATTTAAACTGACGTTGCTATTATATTCCTGTAAAAAGAAAACAATCATTTTTCAGGAGGAGTAACGAAAATGAAAACACAAAGGATGACGCAGTCTCAGAAATTGATGGTATTTGTACTTACCATGTCTCTTTATGGATTAGCAACTCTGTTTACAGAACTGATTCCATCTTTCCAGGTTGGAATTGTAGAATTTTCTGTAGAATATTTCCTGTTTATCCCTTTAGTGCTGGCAATGCTTTTTGATCCTATGTCAGCGGCTCTGGGAGCAGCTACAGGAGAACTGGTCTTCAGCGAGATCATGCTGGGTCAGTTTGGCGGACTTGGAGAACTGGAAAAATTCATTACAGTTACTATCGGCGTATATATTGCAGGACGTCTGGTGAGAAACCCGAAAAACCGGAAGATGGTAGGGACCGCTGCCATGGGCGGCGTCGCTATCCAGCAGATCCTGGGTATGATCGTGGATATCCTGAAAGTTCAGTTTGCAGTACAGGATTTTGAAGCAGTTCCGGGACTTCCCCAGAGCGTATTTGCCACAGAAGGATTTGCCTGTCTTAATGATATTGTATTTTCCGGAATCCTGTTCTGTATGCTTCCAACGCTTTTCCTGGTACCTAAGCTTTACGGAAAGATCGAGCCTCTTCTGGGCATGGAGCCAAGAACAGAGAAAACAGCCCTGGATCCTATCGGCCTGAAGGTGATCGTCTGTTCACTGGCTGCCTTTGCTGTAGCTATTGTGTCTGAAATGCTGGCGGAAAGCGGTATGTCTCTTATCGACTGGGAAGCAGGATGGGCAGAAAGCGGTACAGCCCTGGCAGTGGGAATGGTAGCGGCAGCGGCTGTCGCCGTTATCGCGATCTTGGTTATCAAGAAAAAAGCAGACAGTGCTGCTGAGCGTGTATAGAGAGTGTGATTATGAACAGTATAGAAATTAAAAATCTTACCTATTCTTATCCGGGGGCTTCGGCCCCCACTTTAAAAGATGTAAATTTAGAAATCGAAAAAGGTGACTTTCTGGCTATCGTGGGAAACAACGGCTGCGGAAAGTCCACACTTTGTAAAGTCATGAACGGACTGATCCCTCATTTTATTACCGGAGATTTTCAGGGGGAAGTAATGGCCGGCGGCATTTCCACCTTGGAGGCCGATATCGGAACTCTGGCCCAGAAAGTAGGTTATGTATATCAGGACTTTGAAAATCAGATCGTCCGTCCCACAGTTCTGGATGACGCTTCCTATGCATGTATGAATTACGGTATGAAGGACTATAAGGAGAGAGGCCTGGAGGCCCTGGATCTCTGCGGCCTTACGGGAAGAGAAGATGACTATGTGTTCCAGCTGTCCGGAGGACAGACTCACCTGCTGGCTCTGGCGGGGGCGGTTTCGCTCCGCCCGGAGGTGTTGATCCTGGACGAACCCATCGCCCAGCTGGATCCCCACCATGCAGACAGGATCTATGAGATCCTGCGGGAATTAAATGAAAAACAGGGAAAGACCATTATCGTCATTGAACACCACACAGAATATATTGCAGACTACTGCAAACATGTGCTGCTCCTGAAAGACGGCCATGTAGAGTGGAAGCTTCCGGCAAAGGAGGCCTTAAGCCGAGTGGAAGAGCTTCAGGCCTGCAATATTTTTCCGCCCCAGGTGACGCTGGCGGCCTATGGACTGGAGAAGATAGGGGTTATACGTCATGAGAAGGAATATCCTTCTACTGTGGAAGATGGGAAAAAAGCTTTTCGGGATCTGAAATTTGATAACCGGTATATGGAATATCGGATCAAACAGAGATGGACGAAAACTTCTGTAGAATACCGGCACGCCTCAGTTTCCTATCGCTCCGTGAAAGGAGAGCCTAAAAAGATATTTGAGGATCTGGACCTGGAGATACACCGGGGAGAGAAGATCGCCCTGATCGGTTCCAACGGAGCCGGAAAGTCCACTTTAATGAAAATGATGACTGGACTTCTGAAACCTTCTTTCGGAGATGTGTTTATCAAGGATATCAATACCAGGAAGGCAAAGCCGGAGACCCTTTCCAAATATGTGTCTCTGGTCTATCAGAACCCGGAGGATATGTTCATTAAAGACTCTATAGAAAATGATATTTCCTTTGCCATGAAAGTTCGGGATGTACAGGACTGGGAAGAGAGGACAGAAAAACTTCTGGAGCGGTTCCGCCTTACTTCTCTGAAAGACCGGGACGGCCGACTCCTTTCCGGAGGGCAGATGCGCAGAGCCAGCCTTGCCATCGGCATTGCCCTGGATCCGGAGATACTTCTCCTGGATGAGCCTACGGCAAATCTGGATATTGCCACCAGGAAGGAGATCATGAGGACCCTGAATGATATGAAGGATATTACCGAAACGGTTATGATCGCCACCCATGACATGCAGCTGGTATGCGAATGGGCTCAGAGGATCATTGTCCTTTCCCAGGGAAGGATCATCGCAGACGGTACCAGAGACGAGATCTTCGGCAATGAGGAAGCAGTCCGCACAGCAGGTATCCGTCCGCCGGAAATTTTTACTATGGGCCAGGCTCTTGATAAGGCGGCTTATTGTTACACGGTAGATGAGTTTGTAAAGGGATTTGGAGGTTGAGAAAATGGAAAAAGTAATGAAAAAGCTGACAGACAGTGTGGTAGATAAAATTTCCATGGATTTCCTGCGGAACCAGGTGCTGAAAAACGCCTACGGAAATGACGATACGGTGATCGCCATGCTGGATCCCAGGATACTTCTGATATGGTACGTGTTTTTTGCCCTGGCTCCCTGGTTTGTCAATGATCTGACATTCCTGCTGGGTTGCTTTCTCCTGGTAGCAGCGACCACCATCATGGCAAAAGTGGCGGGACTGGTCCTTTTCCTTTTTATCCTAGGTGTGTTTTCTCAGACCGGCTATCTCTTTGTGGTATCTCTCCTTTTCGGGGGAAATGCAGAGACCATCGTTCCCCTTCTGATTCTTACCCTGAAGGTGGCGACGGTGTCATTGGCCTCCATTACCGTGTTTTCCGGTCTGGATCCGGACCGGCTTTCTAACGGCCTGATGTGGTACGGCTGTCCGGAAAAGCTTTCCTTTTCCATTTCTTATGCATATCGTATGCTTCCCATGCTTATGGAGGAGTTCCAGAATGTGCTTCTGTCCTACAGGCTGAGAGGAAATGCGCCAGACACAGATACCCTTATGGGGAAGATCCGGTATCTGATCTACCAGATTAAGATGATCGTCCACTCTTTCTATCCTCTTATGCTGAATACTGCTAAGCGGTCACGGACAACAGTGGAAGCCCTGGAGATCAAGGGATACCGTTACGGAGCTGCCAATAAGGAAGTTAAGAAAATGAAACTTTCCGGACTGAAGGTGACCTACAATGACCTGCTGTTTCTGGCAGTGTCCTTTCTGTGGGTATCCCTGACTGTCATGATAATGACCATACTTTAGGAGGTAAAGAATATGTATATAGATTTTCATACCCATGGGAAGCTGGCAAAGCGGCTTCCTTTCTCTACCGTGTATACAGACTGGCTCTTTGGAGAGGCAAAGGGAGCCGGGCTGGATGCTTTGTGTCTGACTGAACACTTTAATACCCTGGGATTTGACCAGGTCTATGAATACCTTCTGGATAAATATGACAGAGACGGGGATACTCTCCTCACAGACCAGGGACTGCGGATCTTTTCAGGAATGGAGACTGACATTGCAGAAGGAGGCCATATTCTTTGCGTGGGAGTGCCGGAAGAAATCCTGGAGATAAACGAACGGCTGGAGCCCCACAAGGAGAAAGATACCTTCCTTCCATTTGAAAAACTTCGGGACCTGTTTGACGAGTACCATGTGATTGTAGGAGCTGGCCATCCCTTCCGGGAAGGAGGGCATATTCCCCAGCTGCCTCTGGAACAGCTGAGGCGTCTGGACTTCCTGGATCTCAACGGTAAAGATATTGCTGCAGATCGGGCGGCCACAGAAAAGAAAACCGGAGAGCTGGGGAAACTGCTGAACATTCCCGTAGTAGCAGGCAGCGACACCCATCAGGCCGTCCAGTATGGATGTATCCGAACCAATTTCACAAAAGAAACCAGCCATGTGGAAGACATGTACGAAGAAATGAAAGCTGGAAGATACAGTATTAAAATTTCCGACTACGCCAGCTTCCAGGTGAAAACCGCCGGGCTTCTGAAAAAAGCCCTGAAAGAAATCCACGCCATTGGGGGAGATTACGTCTCTGTACTGGTCAGCCAATAAGAGACAGCAGGCCAGTGCAAGGTGAGGATATCATTAATCTGAAAATGATCGTGCCAGTACACTAGTACATCATATCATAATTAACTACACCAAATAACTTGTCTGTTCTCCCGATTACACAGGTTAAAAAGCCTCAGCGTAGCCCACTACGCCTGCGTTTTTTGGCCTGCACACTCAAGAAAACATCCTGCGCTATTGGTGCAGTTAATTAGTGAATGATGTACTAGGGAGAAAATCTGTGGTATCATGTAAGAAAAGAGAAAGAATAAGAACTCTGGAAAATATGAGGCGGATAGCCCCACAGGGCGAAGGCAGAATATCTTCAAGGAATTTATGAGTCCACAGAGCGGAGGGATGAAGATGGATTTATTCAGTGAAGCAATCAAAGTTGTTCTGGAAGCTGGGAGACAGCTGACAGAGCGGAAGGGGATCGATGATATTTCAGAAAAGGGTCCTACAGATTATGTGACGGCAGTGGATATCCGGGTACAGAAAATGATTTTTGAAAAACTGTCTCGGATAGATCCGGATGTCCAGTTTTTAGGCGAAGAAAAAGATAATCGGGAAATTGATCCTCAGGGGAAGATCTGGATCCTGGATCCGGTGGACGGGACCACAAATCTTATCCATGATTTTCAGCATAGTGTGATCTCGCTTGCCTATAAAGAGGCAGGGGAGGTTCAGTTTGGGTTTGTTTACAATCCTTTTGCCCGTGAACTTTTCAGCGGGAATAAGGGCTCCGGGGCATATTTAAATGACAGGAAGATTTCTGTCAGCAGCGTCCGCTCTCTTTCCCAGAGCCTGATCAGTATAGGTACGGCTCCTGGCTGCAGAGAAGACGCAGACCGGGCCTTTGCCCGTATGAGGCGGATCTTCGACCGCTGCCAGGATATCCGGAGAGTAGGCACAGCGGCATTGGAGCTGGCCTATGTAGCCTGCGGCAGATTAGACGGATTTTATGAAGGTCATTTGCATATCTGGGACTATGCAGCAGGAAAGCTTCTTGTGGAAGAGGCAGGAGGGATTGTACTCGCAGATCAGGAAAGAGTCTTTGCATCAGCGCCGGGGATTGCAGAAGAGTTCCGCTGTATTGCGGAAGAGGAGAAAGTTCTATGACCATCACGATACCAGGGAGAGAAGGAAAATATACTAAGTCAGATGAGAAAATCCTGGAATTTATGGAGTCTCATACAGATGAGTTCTTGTTTATGAGTATCGGAGAAGTGGCGAAACGGCTGGAGGTATCTGAAGCTACGATTTCCAGAGCTGTCAGACATCTGGGCTACCGGGACTTTAAGGAAATGAAAAATGAGATCATCGGACAGAAGACCGGAAAAGGGGCCGCAGGGAAAATTGCAGGAACTCTTTTGAAAACCCAGGGATTTGATATAGGTAAGTGGTTTGCCATGCAGCAAGAATGTCTGAGAAATACGCTGGAGAATTTTGACCAGCAGGAATTTTCCAGGGCAGTTTCCCAGATCCAGAGCGCCAGGAATATTTATATCCATGGAAAAAACGCTTCGGCTTCTTCCGCTCAGCTTCTTTTCTTCCGTCTGCGGAGACTGGGGTACAAAGTCTTTATGGTGCCTTCCGGAGGTTCGGAAGTTATCGAAGGGATCGTCCATGCAGGGGAAGGAGACCTGGTGATCATTTTCAGTTATTCAAAGGTTTCAGCAGAAGGAAAAATGATACTGGAGTATGCCAAAACAGCGGGATACATCACCATGGCCTTCACCAGCCGCCTGTACGCACCCCAGGAACAGCGGGCAGATATAAATCTGTATGTATACAGAGGAGAAAAAGAAGAATTTCATTCCATGACTGCTCCGGCAGCCATGATTGATGCCCTGATTCTGGCCCTCTCCGAAAAAGACCAGGGAGATACCGCCCGTAATCTTCTGAAGATACAGAAACTGAAAGAGAAGTTTAAGCAGAAGTAAAGGTATTTCTTTGACAGAAAATTCTTTTGCGTTTCTCTTCATTGACTTGATGGATTATTGTGGTTATACCGAGATTAAAATGAAAAGAATTATGTGGAGGCAAAATGATTTTATATCATGGAAGTAATATGATTGTTAAACAGCCGAAACATATAAAGCAAAATCGTTTTTTAGACTTTGGATTTGGATTTTGTGTCAGCCAACCGTCAGGGAAATTATCAAGGAAAGCATTATGATTTGATTTATGGAGCTGTGGCCAATGATGATGTATACCGTACGATTACCCTATATATGACAGGAATCCTATCAAAAGAGCAGGCGCTAACTGCTTTGAAGATCCGCAAACTGTTTGATCAAATGGTTTTTGCAACGGAAAAATCTTTGAAATATCTGCATTTTGAAGAGAGAGAAATTGTATGACAAAAGATCAGTTTAGCGCATTGCTGGCAATTATTGTTCCGCCTGTTATTGAACAGATTACAAGGAACTGTAACATTGAAGAGAGCGAGGCAATTTCCAGATTTTATCAGTCCAGACTTTATGAAGAACTTTCCAATGAAAAATCTGAATTATGGCATTATGGCCCTATGACATTGTATACTATGTATCAGGATGAACTTATGACAGGGACTTATGACTATCCGGAGGAGACATGAGAGATGAGAAAAGAGGATGATTTTTTAATCTACTGTATGGAACGATATCGCTATTACAAAAATCTTTCTGGAAAAGATGTGGCGAAGCTTTTTGAAAAGCACGGTGTTTATAGCTACATTAAACAATATTTTGAGTCTCTGCATACTATGGGGGACTATTATATCGTTCAGGACATTGATGATTATATCAGGGATACGGACGGGATATACTGCGGAAAAACAGACTCGTAACGAAACGGGAATGAACCAATGCTCCGTCATAACTTTAAAATTGCAACTATTTCTTCGCCATCCATTTCACCATTTTCTATAAAGCCAAACTTTGAATAAAGTTTTTTCGCAGCTACATTTTCAGGCTCATAAGATAAATAACAATATTCTGCTTTACCGCATGGAAATGTTCTGATAAAATCTAAGGCCAAACGAAGTGCTTCTTTTCCATATCCTTTACTCTGATATTTTTCGTCAATCATCAATCGCCAGATACTATAGTTGCTATAAGCAATCTGCGGCGGATTATCAAAGGATTCATCTACGTCATAGCCTATCATTAAGAAGCCAACAGGAATTTCGTCCACAAAAATACCAAATGGAAAAGCATGTCCATTTCCTGTTATTGCAATATATGCTTCTATGATACTCAGCTCATTCGGTGCAACAAACGATTCCTGTTCCTTACTCACATGCAGTTTTAGTATATCCCATATATTTTTTGCATTGATTTTTTCAATTCTAATCACTATATCATTTCTCCTCAATTTCCAATTATTCCACTTTAGCATATTATAACACCTTAATATCCTCCCTGTCATTTTCTTTCTTACTTCTTTATGGAAAGAAGTATGCGATTGTTTTCTAATATTTGCCAATACAGTAATCGCATAAGGCTGCTATAAACAGACTTTCCCCAATATAGCTATTCTGCCAAAGCGATAGGTACGGTTACAAAGTAAGATTCTACAAATGTAACCGTTCTACCAAGATGAACGGAACGGTTATAAAAGAAGATTTCGTGAATATAACCGTTCTGCTGAGACAAATAGAACGGTTACAGGACAAGATTCCGCAAATATAACCGTCCAGTCAAGGCAAATAGAACGGTTACAAAGGAAGACTCTGCCAAAATAACCGTTCTGCCAAGACGAGCGGAACGGTTACAAAAGAAGATTCCGCAAATATAACCGTTCTGCCAAGACAGATGGAACGGTTACAAAGAAAGATTTCGCCAAAGTAACCGTTCTGCCAGGACAAATGGAACGGTTACAAAAGAAGATTCCATAAAAATAACCGTCCCTCCGGCATATCTACTGCCCGGAAAGGACGGTTATCAGGTCACAAACTATGAAATTTTTCCATTACCCGCTCTGCATCCTCTTGATGACTTTCAGACGGGTAAATTCTTCTCTTTCTTTCTCCTCCAGAGCATTGGAAATGCTCTTGGTGAGGGCTTCAAATTTAGGAATGGTAATATTCTTCAGAGCATTGGCCCGTTTCTGGGTCTTTTTTATGTTCACGGCCAGCCGGTAGGCGGAATTCTCTACCATGGACAGGCGGATAGTCAGCTCTTTTACCTTTTCAAAGGCTGCCTTGGCTTCATCCAGAGAAGCCTTGGTGCCGTAGTAGGCGTAGGTGGGGACCCCGGAATCCGGATCGTACCGGACCAGGGGTATCTCCGTTCCCATAACACTTCTTGTTTTGATCTCAATAGAATTTTCTACAGGGACTGTCCTGGAAATTTCCTGTACATTGCTGATGCCGATCTCCATGTTGGCTTTCTGAAGAGCGGCGTAGGCAGTACGGAAAGTAATGTCGATCTGGGACTGGATGTCCTTGGCCTGATCGATAAGTTCCATCAGTTCCCGGATCAGGATATTCCTCTTTTTATCCATCAGATCAAATCCCTGCCTGGAAAGAGCCAGGGAATTTTTTGCCAATATAAGATTTCCCTTGGTGGGGAAAGTATTGGGATCCATATCATCACCTCTCTTTGGAACCCCATATCAGGAAACAGAACCTGCCGCGGTGAGCGAAAACCTTACTGGTCCTCATCAGCAGGTTTATAGTATTTATCCAGGATCTTGGTATCAATTCGATCCAGTTCCTCTCTGGGGATCATACCCAAAAGCTTCCAGCCCAGATCCAGAGTCTCTGTAATGCTCCGGTTTTCATCAGGACGCTGGCTGACGAACTGGTGCTCAAAGGCCTCTCCGAATTTCAGATAGATCTTGTCAATGGGAGACAATTCATCTTCACCGATTACAGAAGCCAGGGCTCTGGCGTCTCCTACCTTTGCATAGCAGGAGAAAAGCTGATTGGCTACATCCTGGTGATCCTCTCTGGTAAAACCTTCTCCGATACCATCTTTCATCAGACGGGAAAGAGAGGGCAGTACATTGATAGGCGGATAGATTGCCTGTCCGTGAAGCTGACGCTCCAGAACGATCTGGCCTTCGGTAATGTATCCTGTCAGGTCCGGAATGGGGTGGGTGATATCATCATTAGGCATGGTCAGGATCGGGATCTGAGTAACAGATCCTGTTCCCCCTCTTACAATACCGGCTCTTTCGTACAGGGTGGCAAGCTCGCTGTAAAGATATCCCGGATAGCCCTTCCTGGAAGGGATCTCTCCTTTGGAGGAGGAAACCTCACGCATAGCCTCGCAGAAAGAGGTGATATCTGTAAGGATGACCAGGATATGCATACCTTTTTCAAAGGCCAGATACTCTGCGGCAGTAAGAGCTACCTTAGGAGTGATCAGCCTTTCCACCACCGGGTCGTTGGCAAGGTTCAGATACATCACTACGTGGTCCGATACTCCGCTTTCCTCGAAAGTCCGGCGGAAGAATTCTGCTACGTCATACTTTACACCCATTGCCGCAAAGACAATGGCAAAGTTCTCATCATTGTCACCTCCCAGAGAAGCCTGCTGTACGATCTGGGCGGCAAGCTGGTCATGGGGAAGTCCGTTGCCGGAGAAGATCGGCAGCTTCTGTCCACGGATCAGGGTGGTCAGTCCGTCAATGGCGGAGATACCTGTCTGGATAAAGTTTCTGGGATATTCTCTGGTCACCGGGTTTAGCGGCAGGCCGTTAATGTTCAGCCGCATTTCGGAAGCCACAGGCCCCAGACCGTCGATGGGCCTTCCAATACCGTCAAAGGTTCGGCCCAGTATTTCCGGAGACAGATCGATCTCCATGGGGTGGCCGCTGAGTCTTGTGTGAGTATTCAAAAGGGACATGTTATCGGTTCCTTCAAATACCTGGATCACCGCTTTATCTTCGTAGATCTCAATAATACGTCCCAGCTTTCTGGTACCGTCGTCCACCCGGAATTCCACGATCTCGTCATAAGAGGCGTTTTTTACCCCTTCCAGAACAACAAGAGGGCCGTTGATCTCGCTTAATCCTAAATATTCTATAGCCATTTCCAGTCCCTCCTTATCCGTTCTTTTCCATGACTGTATTATAGAAATCATCAATGGCTTTCATATAGTCGTCCATCATTTCCAGATGATCGTTTGGCACATCATACTTAATGGAAATGATCTTTTCAAAAATATTTTCCCGTTTCAGCACCGATACAGGCATGCCCATACCCACCAGGATCTTGCATTTCTGGTTCAGATAGAGGATCACTTCCATCATTTTAAACTGCTTTTCCAGAGAAACACAGGTATCGTCAGGATGGAAGGCGTTCTGCTGGAGAAAGCCCAGACGGATCACTCTGGCGATTTCCAGGGTCAGCTTCTGGTCATCAGGAAGCACATCGCTTCCGATCAGCTTTACGATCTCCATCAGGCTGCTCTCTGAGTTCAGGATGGCCATAAGCTGATTCCGGTCATCTACGAATTTTGGAGAGACATTTTCACTGTACCAGTGGGCCAGATCCCCCAGATATTCACTGTAGCTGGTAAGCCAGTGGATGGCGGGGAAGTGGCGGGCGTAAGCCAGGGATTTATCCAGTCCCCAGAAGCAGCGGACAAAACGCTTGGTATTCTGGGTAACCGGCTCGGAAAAATCTCCTCCCTGAGGAGATACGGCTCCAATGATGGAAACAGATCCTTCTGTGCCGTTTAAATTCTGCATCATGCCGGCTCTCTCGTAAAATGCGGAAAGTCTGGAAGCCAGATAGGCCGGGAAACCTTCCTCCGCAGGCATTTCCTCCAGACGGCCGGAAAGCTCCCTGAGGGCCTCTGCCCACCGGGAAGTGGAATCTGCCATGACAGCCACGTCATAGCCCATATCCCGGTAGTATTCCGCCAGGGTAATACCTGTATAGATGGAAGCTTCACGGGCGGCCACAGGCATATTAGAAGTATTGGCGATGAGCGTTGTACGGGCCATAAGAGGATTTCCTGTTTTAGGATCATGAAGCTTGGAGAAATCCTCCAGTACCTGGGTCATTTCGTTTCCACGCTCTCCGCAGCCGATATAGACGATAATATCGGCATCAGACCATTTGGCGATCTGGTGCTGGGTCATGGTCTTTCCTGTTCCGAAACCGCCGGGTACGGCGGCTGTGCCTCCTTTGGCGATGGGAAACAGGGTATCCAGGATTCGCTGTCCGGTAACCAGGGGTTTCGAGGCCGGATAACGGCGGCTGGTAGGCCGGGGGATCCGGATCGGCCATTTCTGGGCCAGTTTCAGTTCATATTCTGTTCCGTCAGACAGGGTCAATACCGCCAGTGTCTGAGTAATGTTATATTTTCCGTCAGGAACTACCGATTTTACAGTTCCATGGACATTGGGAGGAACCATGGACTTGTGTACGATAGAGGGAGTCTCAGGAACCTCTGCGATAATGGTGCCTCCATAGACTTCCATGCCGGGAGTGATGGTCATATGCACATCCCAGAGCTTTTTTGTGTCCAGAGAATCTACCTGCATACCCCGGGAGATATATTTTCCTGAATTCTGGGCGATTACAGAAAGAGGTCTCTGGATGCCATCGAAAATATTGTCCAGGATCCCGGGCCCCAGGGTTACGGAAATGGCGTCGCCGGTAGCTGTAACAGTTTCTCCCGGCTTCAGCCCGCTGGTCTCCTCAAAGACCTGTACTGTGGTGGTGTCCTTTTTCAGAGAAATAACTTCCCCTACCAGGTGCTCCTCTCCCACATGGACCATCTCGGACATTTTAAACCCTGTATTTCCCTTCAGATAGATGACAGGGCCGTTAATGCCGTAAATAATACCAGTTCTACTCATGTTTCAGCCCTCCGTCAAAATTAAAGTTTTCCTTCTCTGATTCCAGTAAGGTGAGAAGGGTGTAGTCGATCAATATATTTTTTTCCGGGATCACTGCCCGGATCCCGCCCAGGAAAGAATCCTGGGAGATCTGAGGCCGGATCCCCGTACGTTTTTCCAGTTCTTCTGCCAGAGCCTCATCTCCGGAAGAAAGATAGATTTCTACCTGATCGCCCTGCGCAGCCTTTAAGGCTTTTTTTACCTTGTCTTCCAGCCAGTCCGTATATTCCGGACTGGACAGAAAGGTCTTTAGCATTTCCTCTACCTCCTGAAAGAGCTTTTCTTCAAGCTCCTGATGTTTTTTGGAGAGACGTCTCTTAATGTGGAGATGTTCCGAGGAAAGGGCTTTGTTGATCTCTCTGGCGGCATTTTCAGATTCTATTTTAAACTGATTTTCCGAAGCTGCCTTTTTTTCTTTTTTATGTTTTTCCAATTCCGCTTCCAGAGAATCCCTGTACTGGGAAATGGCTTTGGCCGCCTCTTCTTTGGCGCTTTCTATGGAAACTTCATAGAAGTGCCGGAGTTTTTCTTCCGTTGTCATACCTATCACCTTCCTGTCATAATTTTAGTCCGATAGCTTCATTTACATAGGAAGTAATGAAGTCGGGGGCCCGTCCGGTTCCGTGGCGGTCAGGGATTTCTATGAGAAGAGGCAGGCGGTGGTTCAGACGGACATCATCTATGATATCCGGAAACTCTTTCCCGAATTTCTCCGTAAGAAGGATCACCCCGTTTTCCTTGTTGGCGATGGCTTCCTCCAAGGCTTTCTTCAGCTCCTCTCTTTCATGAACGACCACGCCTTCCACTCCAGCCAGACGCATGCCGGTGTAAGTATCAATATTATCACTGATCAAAAACATTTTCATAGGAAATCTTCCTTCCTTATCTGTCAGCCTAATCTTCCCAGGATCATAAAAGAAATGATCAGACCGTAAAGAGCAATACCTTCTGCCATGGCAACGAAGATCATGGATTTACCAAAGAGGGATCCATCTTCGCTGATAGCCCCGAGAGCTGCGCTTGCAGAGCTGGCAACAGCGATACCGGAGCCGATGCCGGAAAGACCGGTAACCAGCGCGGCGCCCAGATAACCGAGACCTTCAGCCAGACCGGAACCTGCAGCGTCTGTAGCTGCCTGTGCGCTTACTGTGCCGCCGAACATAACGATAGTAGCCACCAGAAGGGTTCCGAAAAAGAAGAAGCAGTTGACCGCCAGGGATTTTTTGTAGCGTTTTTTGTTTTTCTCACCAAGAAGAAATGCTCCGAAAGGAACGATGATGCTTAAGATCAATGCTGCTGCGATAGTGATTTGGATAATTGTTGTCATAGTATAAATCCTCCTAATATTTTCTGTTTTATAATGAGACCTATGCCCGGTCTGACGTACCTTTGCGGTTTACCCGCTTCAGGAAAGGACGGAATTCTTTTCCGCTTCCCTTATAAAAACGGCTGAACATTTCATAATACTCCAGACGGAGTACCTGGATCCCTACGATCAGTCCTTCCATGGCGCATACAAAGAGATTTCCAAGGACAATGATGAGCCAGTTTATGCTGCCGCCGCTTTCCGCTCCGGCCAGCATAAGGACAACTCCCATCATGGCTGCATGGCTTACGGCAAAAGCGCCGATACGCACAAAGGAAAGGGTGTTAGAGAGGAAGCTCAGCATGATTTCGAATAGCTCAAAGAAGCTCTGAACGAAAAACATAGGCTTGCTGCCCTCAATAGCAGGGCTTTTTCTCTCTGCCAGCCGGGTGATGGGTTCCTTGAGCATGATAAGTATCAGGGGAACCACAAACAGGATGATCAGCAGGCCGGCTGCAGGAAGGGGATTTCCCGTAAGCAGCAGTACGGCGGAGACAGTCAGCGTTCCGTAGAATACCAGTCCGCATACAGCATTCTGATCAAACCAGGTGCCTTCGATATCTTTGGTCTTTACAGCATTTATAATATGGAAGACCATAGTCAGCAGGATCAGGAACATACCAAAAACAATGGCAACCACAAAAACAGTGTTCATATTTCCCAGACCAGGCACCAGAGTCATAGCTTCTGCCGGCCGCAGCCATACGGCGTCTATGATATCTTCAAAGCCGAAGACACTGCCGAACATAAAGCCGAAGAAAGTAGAAAAGATACCTGCGGTGCCGATAATGGCCGCCAGATCCATATGTTTTTTCTTATAAAGGAGCAACCCTCCTACAGCCAGGAGAAGTCCCTGTCCCACATCTCCGAACATAACCCCGAAGATAAAGGAATAGGTGATCGCTACGAAGATGGTAGGATCCATTTCGTGATAGTCCGGAAGCCCGTACATCTTTACATACATCTCAAAAGGCTTGAAGATCTTTGGATTCTTCAGCTTTGTGGGAGGTTTGCAGTTGATCTTATTTTTATCATCCTCCACTACACAGAAGAGATTTGCGTCATCTTCAATGTCTTTCATAAAAGCGGAAGCGTCTTTTTGGGTCATCCACCCGCAGAGGATATAAAAAGTTTCCTGATGTTCTTTTACACAGGCGGCCACTTTCCGCACATCAAAATTGGTGGACAGAGCATTTAAAGCAGCCTGGGCAGAGAGGATCCTGGACGCATCTTTCTGGAGCAGATCCTGGATTTCCTCCTGACGGCTGTCATATTCTTTCCCCAGGGTATCCAGCTTCTTCTGATATTGCTCACAAAGGGCCTGGGGCGTGCCGTGGTAAATATCTTTCTTCAGATAGATCCGTTCAAAATGCATGGAAGAAAAAACTGCGTCCACCTGTTCCATCTTTGTCCACAGGACAAAATAAAGTCCCCAGACATAGTCGGCGTCTTCCCGACAAGGATAGAACATAGTATCCAGGTTATCGTAGACATAGGTTTTGAACTTTTCATAATATTCCCGCTGTATCCGTCCGAACCGGACCTGAACGAACCGGTAGTGGACCAGCTTATCTACGTCCTCCGGCAGGGAGGAAAACGGAGACAGCCGGCGGATATCCTCGGCAACAGCGTTACGCTGGGCAGTAAGGTCTTCACATTCCCGGCGCAGTTTGGCGATCCTTTCCCCCAGGGTATCCAGCAGAGGCTGTATTTCCTCCAAGGAGATATCCTGAATGGGAATATTCTGTGTGTCCCCCAGAAGACCTGCAAATTCATTTACTTTTGTCAGCAGATCCCTGTAGGGGTTGATCTGGATGTAGGGAGATAAATGCTGTACCTGGGTAAGCTGTGCCATGGCGTTTTCCAGGTGGATCTCATACTTGGAAAGATAATCATTGACCACCCGGTCAATATCCGCCTTAGGCCCTGTAATACTCAGGAACTTCATTTTCTCAATCATGTAATCACCTCCGAGTGCTTAAGTTTTATGAATATAATCCAGTGTCTCAGCAGGCGAAAGTCCATAGCGGACACATTCTACGGCTGTAGTCAGCCGGTCTACTTCATGTTCTTTGTGATAAAGATAGGAATAGATCACAATTACTGAGTTTGGATAGTTTCTTGCCTCTTTTTCTATAATTGTCTTCAGATTCAGATTATAGAATTCTTCCAGCTTTTCCGGGGCAAGTTCGGGAAAGCGTCTTTTATAATAGGTGGCGTCTAAAGCCTTTCGGAATTCTTCCAGGTCCGGGGACTCCACCAGAGCTGTGATATCGTTTTTAGACAGACGATAATGCACAGGGATCAGCAGCGCGTAAATATCTGCAGAGGACATATGATAATATTTCTTTGAGCGGTAGATCCACTGAAGATTCAGCATATCAAATTTGTTCCCATAGGCAGTGGTGATCTCTTCCAGATCCCGTTTCTTAAACAGTTTCTCCTTTACCGACCAGATATTGGCGAAATAATACTGGTCCAGGGCCATCCCGTAATCAAAAAGAGTGGGCTGATAGTCCCGCCCAAGTTTGCTTAAAGGACCATAGTATTCAGAACCCTGGAGATTGTTTACAAATTCCTCAATGGTGGAAGAGCTTGTAAGCTTCTCGATGTCCAGTTTGGAATGCCGGTCAAAAAAAGTCTGGAAAAGGGAAAGATCTAATTCTGCTTTTCCTTTATCAAAAACTTTTCGCAGGCAGTCCTTCATGACGGATATCTCATACCGCTTAAAATACAGGGACATAAAGGTCCTCTGTTCAGGATTTGCAAAACGGTAGAGCTTGGCAAAATTCTGGTGGATCGTGTGGGTAAGGAGCTTTTCAATATCTCCTCTGTGGAGACTGTTTTCGTCCAGATCTGCCCACAGATCCGCAAACCCAGGCTGCTTTTTCAGATATCCTACAATCTGGGGAACGGAATCCATCTGAGCGATTTCCTGATACTGCTTTTCATTCATCAATTTGCTCTGCATGGCCCGTATTTTGGTAGACAGGCCGCTGTAAGAAAGCAGACTTCCCATAAATCTCACATCCTTAATATTCGGTTATATATTTCTGCCGCCAGGGCTGTATGGCATTCTTCATAATGCTTTTCCATTTCTTCCAGAGTGCGGGCGGTCTCAGATTCCTGTCTGGCCAGTTTTTCCTTCATCTGAGTCTCCAGTCCTTCCCGGATCCCGGCTGTCTTTTTCTGGGTTTCCTCGTCTATGGCCCGGTCAAAATCCTGAACCGCCTGGTCATATTCCAAGGCGAGCTGCTTTTTCTGCTCAGACACATCATCCATGATCCGAGAGGCGGCAGCTTCTATTTCAGTCAGTTTGTTAATAATGTCTTCCATAGAATTTCCTCCTTGAATTTCTACCACTTATCATACACCATTTTTGGGAAAAAGTCACATAAAATCCATGGAAAAAACTGGAAAAATGATGAAATATAACTACGATTTCCAAAAGCCGCGTCTGACTGCTTATATTATATAGAAGGAATTGGAGAAAGATACTTGAAATCCGGATAGTAAATCAGGTATACTCTTATGGAAAATCAGGAAAGGCAGGCATACCATGAGATTAAGAAATATACCGGGCGCAAAGGAAGCTATTGAAAACAGCAGATTTGTAGTTCATCAGGTCCAGGAAAAGAAGGGGAACTGGAACCGGGTCTTTGAAAATAATAATCCCATATATATAGAAGTGGGAATGGGCAAAGGGCGTTTCCTTATGGAAATGGCGGCTCTGAATCCGGAGATCAATTATATCGGGATCGAAATGTACGACAGTGTTCTTCTCAGGGCTGTTCAGAAAATGGAAGAGAAGCAGGCCAAAGGAACGGCGCCGGAAAATCTCCGGTTTATCCGTATGGACGCCAGGGAACTTCCTCTGGTCTTTGGAAAAAACGAAGTGGACAGGATCTATCTGAACTTTTCCGATCCATGGCCCAAGGAGCGCCATGCCAAGCGGCGGCTGACTTCCCGGCAGTTTTTTGAACGGTATGACCAGATCCTGGCGCCTAGAGGTGTGGTGGAGTTTAAGACGGACAACAAGCCGCTTTTCGAATTTTCTCTGGAGGAAACAGAAGAGGCGGGATGGAAGCTTATGGCACATACCTTTGATCTTCATCATGATCCTTCCATGAACGAGGGAAATGTGATGACGGAATATGAAGAAAAATTTTCCTCTATGGGAAATCCTATTTATAAGCTGATCGCCGGACGGTAGGCAGGCAAAAGCAGAAACTTCCGGTCTGGCACGAGCGGCCGGGCTTCTCAGAAACAAATATCCGGCCTTTTTGGGGACCCGGGAACTTCTTTTTGCATATGCTGTATTAGAAAGAGACGGGGAGGAAGACGCTGTGGGAAAGAAGAAAAGCGGCCTTGAGAGCTGCCTGTTTCAGTGGGCCTACCAGAACCGGAAAGCCGGGACCCGGGCGGCGGAAATCTTAAAATCCATTGAAGAGACAGAAAAGATTTTAAAGACTGTAAAATTTAAAAAAAAGGGATAAAAACAAAATGTAAAAAAATATAAAAAAAAGCTTGCATTTTGTAAAAGGCTGAGTTATAATATCTCTTGCGTTGAGGGAAACGCAAAAAACATAAGAAACGCGCCTTTAGCTCAGTTGGTAGAGCAGTAGACTCTTAATCTATTTGTCCAGGGTTCGAGTCCCTGAAGGCGCACTTAAAAGCACTGTTTTTGAAGACGTAGAGCTTCGGGGACGGTGTTTTTTTGTGAGTTTACATAGATTTGAAAGTTCCATAATATATTTCAAACATTCCTGTGCTACTATAAATATGCAGCCACAGAATCAATGTTTGCAGGCCATAGGAAATGAAATTTCCGGCAGGCCTGCATACAGAAAAAACGGACGGAAAGAACGGACCGTATTCATAAAACAGCGAGGTGTTTGAAATGAGAAAAGAAAGAAGAACCAGAAAACAGATGAAATATGATCTTATGCGCAGCTATTCAGGCATGGAGGCGAAGGTCAGCCAGAAAGCCAAAGACATTTTCAAAAGAAAACCCTACGCTGTCGCACAGTGAGAAAAGCGAATGACCGTATAATTTACATGATATGATCCTGGTATCATTATATAAATAGGAAGCGAAATTTTCAGAGCAAAGATTTCTGGAAGTTTGGCTTCTTTTTTCTTGCCAATTTTTCGGCCAGAGGGTATACTAAGGTACTACCTTATGCTGTTTCACATAATGACCTGTCAGGAGCTTTGCCATTATAAAGTGGAAGGCAGACAGGACAGAAGGCCGGCGGCAGAAGGGCCGGAAGCAGGATACTGCGGAAAGGAGGATTTTTATTATGAATGAAACTACAAAATACCAGCTTATGAAAAATCGTGAGCTTTTAAAAGGATACCATGCCGGGGACGCAGGAGCAGAAGAGACAGACCAGCAGCAGAAGCTGCCAGGCCCTTACCCGTTGAAGGAAAAACGAGGCAAAGGAACGATTTCCCTGCCCCGTGATTTTCAGGAACTTTCTGTCCAGGGAAATCTCCTGGAACTGATCGCCGGAAGAAAAAGCCGGAGGCAGTATCAGGAGAAATCTCTGACCCTGCTGGAACTTTCCTATCTTCTCTGGGCCACACAGGGAGTGAGGAACATGGCGGGACACAAAAATCCGGTAACTTTCCGGAATGTGCCTTCTGCAGGTTCCAGGCACCCATTTGAAACGTATCTGTTTATCAGCCGGGTAGAAGGTCTGGAAAAAGGAATCTATCATTATCTTCCGGAAAAACATGAACTGGAGTTATGGGAAGATAAAAAGGATTACGAAACGGAACTGACACAGGCTCTCTGCGGCCAGTATTTTGCGGCTTCTGCGCCGGTGGTCTTTGTGTGGAGCGCCCTGCCCTACCGGACAGAGTGGCGCTACGGACAGAAGGCAGCCAAATATATCCTTCTGGACGCCGGACATGTATGCGAGAATCTGTATCTTGCCTGCCAGTCTATCGGCTGCGGAACCTGTGCCATAGGGGCCTACGACCAGGACTGCCTGGATGAGCTGCTGGGATTTGAGCCCGGCCCTTCAGGAGAAAAGGACTACGAGTGTGCAGTTTATGCGGCGCCGGTTGGGAAAAGAAAGGAAGAGCTATGACATATCTGATAACTTTTTTAGAGGGGCTGATCACATTTATCTCGCCCTGTCTCCTGCCTATGCTTCCCGTATATGCGGCCTATTTTGCCGGAGGGCGAGGGGTGCAGAAACGTTCTCCCTTCTGGAAGGCGCTGGCTTTTGTGCTGGGCTTTACAGTTACCTTTGGAGTGCTTGGCGCTTTTGCCGGAACAGTAGGAGGCCTTCTCAGAAGATATCAGATGGAAGTAAACCTGATCTGCGGATTGCTGGTGATCCTTTTCGGCCTGAATTTTCTGGGCGTGATCAGATTGAATATTTTCAGAGGAACCGGCGGTATGGGACAGAACATGGAAATGGGTATCTTTTCTACTGTGCTTTTTGGTATTGTATTTGGACTGGGCTGGACCCCATGTATCGGAGCTTTTCTGGGTTCTGCCCTTATGCTGGCCTCTTCCCAGGCTTCCTGGACACAGGGGATCCTGCTGCTGTTATGCTATTCCGCAGGTTTGGGAATCCCTTTTCTTATCAGCGCAGTGCTGATACAGAAGCTGAAAACTACTTTTGACTGGATCAAAAGTCATTATGGGATCATAAACAGAATTTCCGGAGGACTTCTGATCCTGGTGGGGATCCTGATGATGACAGGACTGATGGAGCAATATCTGGCTTTGGTAAGCTGAGAAAGGAGAGCCTATGAACGCAAAACAGAAATGGATCCTGGGGGCTGCAGCCTTTGTACTCCTGCTGGTGATCGCCGGATTCGGCTATCAGGAGCTGCAAAAAGAAGCAAAAAGACAGGAGAGAAGCCAGACCGGGAAACAGATACAGACAGAAGAACAGACGCAGACAGAAGAAAAAAAGGGTACAGAATATGCCAAGGCGCCGGATTTTATCATGTGGGATCAGCAAGGAGACCAGACCAGCCTGCAAGAGATCCTGGAGGGAAAACCTGCGGTGATCAATTTCTGGACCAGTAAATGCCCGCCCTGCAAAGAAGAAATGCCGGATTTTGAAGAACTGTATCAGGAGATAAAAGACCAGGTACAGTTTATCATGGTAGACGGGGTAGGCTGTATGGGGGAGACAGAGGAATCCGGACGGGCCTATGTGGAAGAACAGGGATTTACCTTCCCGGTGTATTATGATCTGGAAATGGACGGGGTGCTCAACTATGGGATCCGGGCATTCCCAACCACTTATATCCTGAATGGGGAAGGACGTCTGGTAACCGGAGGCAGCGGCATGATCACAAAGGAGACTTTGCAGGAACTTCTGGAACAGGTTATGGAGCCGTAATGTGATTCTTTGATTGTCCGGAAAACCAAAGGGATATGCAGGAAATCTTTCGGTATGAAGGAGGATTTTAGGCGATTTTATATAGAAAAAGGGGACTGTAGCTCACCGGGATCCGGCGTCTACAGTCCTCTTTTTTTGATCTTAGAAACCTGCTGCCGTATGGAAAAACGATACGGCAGCATTTCTTTTGAAATTTTTACTGAAGCATGGAAGCCAGTACCTGATTGACAGTCTTTCCTTCTGCGATGCCTTTTACTTTTGGCATGAGAACCTTCATGATCCGGCCTTTGTCTTTGGCGGTGGGAGCGTCAATGGAAAGTTCTGCCAGAACGCCCTGGATCACTTCTTTGATCTCTTCTTCGCTGAGCATTTTCGGTGCAAATTCTTCGTATACGGCAATACGTTTTGAACACTCCTCGATAATGTCGGTTCTGTCTGCAGGTGTCATTTCCAAAGTTTCTTTTGTCTGTTTGATCTCTTTTAGTACCACTTCGTTTTCTTCTGCCTCGGTGAGATCTTCCCGTTTGTCAATGGCCTTGTTTTTCAGTGCGGCCAGCAGCATGGAAAGGGAATCTTTCCGGTCTTTATCCTTGGCTTTCATGGCCTCTACCATGGCTTTTCTTACATCATCGATCTTACTCATATCTGAACATCTCCTTTTTTCTAACTGCTTATAAGTATACCATTTCTCCGGGGAGAGTCAATGGATGAAAAAATCTATCGGATCCGGAGAAGGTTCCAGTGAAAATAAGCTGCCAGGGAACGGATCACTACGGTAACGGTGAGTCCAAGGACAGTCGCGGTGGCCTCGCCCATGGAACTGCCGCATACCACACAGGTAATGCCGCCTGCGATGGCGGCGCTGGCATAAATCTCCCGGACCAGGATATAAGGGGTCTCTCCCGCCATAATATCCCTGAGCACGCCTCCTCCCACACCGGTAAGGACGCCTATAAAGACGAAGAAAAAGGGGTTATCCTGAGGCAGGATCCTGGAGGCGGTCTGGATACCGACTACTGTAAAAATCCCAAGCCCCGCGGTATCGCACCAGAGCATGATCTTGTCATAATATTTGTTTTTTATCCTGGAATGAAGGATTTCCGGGTTGGTATATACGATCGCAAAAAGCAGGGTGGAGGTTAAAATTGAAAAGAGAATATATACCGGCTGGGAAAATGCGGCGGGAGGCGTTACGCCAAGGATAATATCCCGCATCATGCCGCCGCCTACGGCTGTGGTGGCTCCCAGGATATTGACTCCGAAAATATCCATTTTTTTCTCAATGGCGGTCATAGCTCCGGAGGAGGCAAAGGCAACCGTGCCGATGATTTCCAGAACAAAAATAAATGTATCCATAATAAACTCCTTATGTTTTCCAAAGCAGTATTTTGCCGTGGCTCATTATATCATATCAGTAGGGTGAAATTCAATTTCCTGCCGGGCTTTTTCTGCTGTTTTACAGGAATTTCTTTGCGAAAGAGAGCGTTTGGTGCTATGATAGTATGCAGAGTCAGAAATATGGGATAAACGAGGTGAAAAGCAATGGGAGAGCGATATGTAAAGGAGTATCCGGTCTGCTGTCCGAGAACCCTGCAGAAAGGAAAACATCAGGTGGAATATGCCAAGGCAACCTGCACCCGGGTGCCGGATACGCTGCTGCATTTCCACTGTACCATCAATGGGAGATGCAAGGACTGCGAGAGAGATTACCAGGAGTAAAAGTAAAACTGCAGTATGAATATGGAAAGATCAAGCCGGCCGGTCATTAATACCGGAAAGCTTTAAGATTCCCTATTCATAGCGCAGTTTTTTTGGACCGTTGGGCCGCGGGGCTTTTTGGGAAGCCGTACCCTCAGTGTACAAGGGACTTGAATAAGGCGTACTGGACTTACACCGATTGAAAGTAACGCAGCAGAACTGCAAATTCAGTCATTCTGACCGTTTGGCCTCTTGTGTACTGAGGGTATGGTAATAGAAGATATCCAGGTTACAAAGCGGTAAGGGAGCTTTGCTGCCAGTGCGAAAGTCAGAAGGGTACAGAACCCCAGAAGAAGGCAGGTTTCAAGGGGAGTATCTACCTGTTCCAGGATATGGCCGTCCTTCAGGAGACTGTATACAAGTCCATGGAAAAGATAGATGGACATAGTACGGACTCCAAGGATAGAGTAAAAGTGCTGTCCTCTGGGGATGATGGAACAAACAGCAAAGATAGCCAGGAAAGAGATGCCATAGCACAGCAGCCGGATGAAAAGTCCCTGGCTGTTGCTCAGACCTGTATCTTCATAGGAATATCTTCCATAGAAAATGAGAGGACTCAGTTTCTGGCCGGTAACAAGGACCCAGCTTCCCAGAAGTCCTGCCAGTACCCCAAGCCCGGCAGTGAATCCTTTCCAGTGGGCCCAGACGGATCTGAACCAGTCTTCCTGAAAAAAGTAACCCGCCAGAAAAAAAGGATAGAAAAACAAAGTCCTGGGGATGCTGAAAAAATTCCCAAGCTGAGTAAAACCAACAAGAAGTCCCAATAAAATGGCAATGGCCAGATTTCCAGGTATTTTTTTGAAATACGGGGTAATGATCCGCCAGAAGAATAAGGACATCAGGTACCACAGAGAAAATTTAGGGCGGTTAAAATACAGGCCGGTGTCTTTGTGGATCACAAAGACATATAAGAAATAATAAAGCAGTTCAAATACAAAATAAGGAATCACCAGTTTCTGGATCAGTTTTTCCAGTCTCATATCCTTTTTGGAAAAATAACCGGATATAAAAATGAAGGCAGGCATATGGAAAGAGAAAATTACCCATTTTAAAATAGTCAGAAATAAATTATTGGTATAACAGGGTTCTATAAAATGGCCGATGACCACCAGCAGGATCAATAAGGCTTTATAATTATCCAAAAAGTAATTACGGGATTTTGTTGACATAAGATTCACTTTCATATTATTATATTCAATATTATATTTAACAAATATGAAATCAATTAGTAATTTTTTCTTCTGATATCGGGAGTATCATACACCGTTTTATAAGAGAACGCAAATAGAAAAAAACCTGAAATTTCAGAGGATTTTGGGCAAAATATCATATTGCCGGAAAGGAATGAAATTATGAGTGAGCGCCGTAGGAGCAGTGAAAGAAGAAGGAGGCAGATGGAGGAAGAAAGACTTCGTGAAGAGGAGAGACGAAGGCGGATCGCCAGAGCCAGACGCCGCCGCCAGGTGATCAGGCGGCGAAGAATGATGATGCTGGGAACTCTGGTGATCGTAGTGATTCTTATCGCGGCCGCAGCTATTGCCATATATAGAAAAGGACAGGAGCGGAAACAACAAGAAGCAATCGAAAAACAGCAGCAGGAGGAGGCGGCGGCTCAAAAGGAGGAGGAAGATAATACCCTCCATATTAGGGCGGTAGGAGATAATTTGATCCACGAAGCTTTTATCGATGCGGGCAAAGACAATGACTGGGATTTTGATTTCCTTTATGAGAATATCAAAGATGATATTTCCGATGCAGATCTGGCTTCTGTTAATCAGGAGACACCTTTGACAACGGAACACGAGAATGCGGCAGGATATCCGGATTTTAATACTCCTTCGGAGGTGGGTGATGCCTTAGCCGATGCGGGATTTGATATCGTCACCCAGGCGACAGAACATGCCTTTGATCAGGAGGAAACAGGAATCAGAGACACGATTTCTTTTTGGGAAGATGAGCATGAGAAAGTAACTTTACTGGGAATCCATAATAGTGAAAATGATCCCAGATATCAGATCATCAAAAAGAAAAATTTTAAGATTGCTGTTATGAACTACAGTACCATGCTGAGCGAGAATCATTCGATCCCTGAGGAGTCTTCCTATATGGTTAACCTTTATTCAGAAGAAAATGCCCGGGAGGATCTCGAAGAGGCCAAGCAGGAAGCAGATGTAGCTATCGTATATCTTCATGGAGGGCAGGATGAATCTGTGGAACCAGAGAAAAGGCTGAAAGAGAGAGTGCAGTTTTTAGCAGAGCAGGGAGCGGATGTGATCATCTGTTCTCATCCGCATATTTTAAAGGGCTATGAACTGATAGAAAAGCCCGACGGTAAAGAAACACTGGTGTATTATTCGCTGGGAAATTTTGTAAGCGCTCAATCCAGTCTGGAAAATCTTCTGGGAGGAATGGCTGACTTTACACTGAAAAAAGACGGAGATGAAATCACAATAGACAGCTATACCATGGTCCCTCTTGTTATGCACTATAATGAGGATTATACAGAGTGTTCTGTTTATAAACTGGAAGACTATACAGATGAACTGGCCCAGGAACATGGTATCCATGAGGAAAATCCGGAAGAAGACTTTTCATTGACCGCCCTGGAAGATGCAGCGGATCAGGCAGGAGAGCTTCATACAGAATGGGAATTCCAGACAGATGATACAGATGAAGAAAATACAGACGCAGATAATCCAGATACAGAGGACAGCACCGGAAACAACACAACGGACTCTCAAGGAAGGACGGAGAACAGCGGCAGTTTGGAGCAGGATGCCGGAGAAGACGAGAATAGTACTGGAACTGGAAACAACAGTACCGGAAGGAATTTTACAGATACTCAAAATACAGAGGAAAATTGACAACTCTATCATTCCGGGTAAAGGTTAAATGTCCTGGAAACTTGCCAGGCTGTTCTGTAAATGAAAATAAGACAATATATGTAAAGTGTGAAAGCAGAGGCTTTTCCGGAGAAGCAAAGGAGCATTTTCCGGGAGAGCCTCTGTTTCAGAAAGGATCTTTAAACAAAGGACAGAGTCAGGATTTGCGAGAGATATCCGCTGTGATACAGTCCGGGGAAAAAGGCAGGATAGATTTATAGGAATCCAGTTGTTCCCGGGACTGGGGAAGAGAAGGGATCAATCCGGTTGCTTCGGTTGTCCCGCAGCCATCCAGATCATCAGCGGAAGTAGCCTCTACATTGTATTTATCATCCTTGGAGTATGGTTTTTCTTTCATAAGACGGCCTCCTTCTGTCTTTAGGATTTCCTTAAATAAAAAATTTATACTAAGCTATCAGATAAGTTATAGGAGAAAGAAAAATGGGAAAACATAAAGAAAAAGAAATCAAAACAAATGCCATGAGAATTTTGGAAAAAAATAAGGTTCCTTATGAAACTATTCAATATGAATGCGAAGAATTTATAGATGGCCTCCATACGGCCCAGAAGACAGGCGCGCCTGTAGAACAGTCCCTTAAAACTCTGGTGGTCCAGGGAAAAAGTAAAGAATACTATGTTTTGGTGGTACCCATAGCAGAAGAAATCGACCTGAAAAAGGCAGCCAGAGTCCTGAATGAAAAATCCATCGAGATGATCCATGTAAAAGACATCACGAAGGTAACCGGTTATGTAAGAGGAGGCTGCAGTCCTCTGGGAATGAAGAAACAATATCCTACGGTTATACACCGTTCTGCTCTGGAATATGATGAAATCTATATAAGCGGAGGACGGATAGGCACTACCTTAAAATTAAAGCCGGAAGATCTGGCAAAAACTATAAAAGCGGACTTTGCGGATATTATTGTCTGCGAAGATCAGAGCTGAAAGGATTCTTTCAGAATATCAGCCAGGAACTGATGCCCAAGCGGGGTAAGGTGGATACCGTCCGTGGTAACTGCCTCATACCCCAGTTCTTCGATCTTTCGGTTTAAAGGTTCCTGGGTAGGGATAAAATGAGCGCCATAATTTTTGGCCAGTTTATGGATATTTTTAGACATCTTTTTCTGCCAGGGAATCCAGTCCTGATATTTGTCATTTTTAGGAAATACAAAGGGTTCCAGGGTGATGACTTCTGCATTAGTCTCCCGGGAAAGATCAAAAAGCATTTCGTGATAGGAACGGATACTGTCCTCAAGGAGGTACAACTTATCCTGCCAGGAAGCCTGTGACCTGGCGATCATACCGATATCATTGATCCCGACTAAAATACTTACATAATCAGGATGGAGGGAAATACAGTCATGATGAAGAGATCTGGCAACCCGTTCGGTAATATAGCCGTCCACACCATGGTTTACTATATTCCACTTTCTTTCTGAATCCTTTATGGATTCTGCAAGTATATTTACATATCCATAGCCTAACTGATTCGGGGAGTCTTTTCTCCCGGCATCTGTAATACTGTCACCTAAAAATATAATGATTCCCATAACATACTCCTCTTTATCCTCATAGGAATAATATACTCTTATTTCCTATTTTAACTGAAAAACCATTGTATTGCAAACGCTAATTTTCAGAGTCGGTATTCAGAGGTCTGGAATCAGGAAAAGTATAGCGGAAATCTTCTTTTGCAAAGCTGATAATATCATTGTTTTTCAGAAGATATTTTTCTTCAGGATCCAATGGTACCCCGTTTATCAGAGTCCCGTTTCTGGAGTTCAGATCCACAGCATAATATTTATCTCCTTCCTGCAGGATCCGTGCATGTATCCGGCTGACAGTAGGTACGTCAAGAAAAATATCGGCAGAGGCGGCCCATTTACCGATAAGAGTCTGCTCTTTTTCTAAAGTGAAAATCTTTCCGGCATTTTTTCCCACGCCAGTAAGAAGGGGAAAGGAAAAATCCGGCTCTTGTAAGAGAACAGTAAGAGACTCGGAAATATTTTGTTCTTTTTTTTCCGGCTTGCAGGAAACGGGAATCGATGGATCGGAATTGACATAATCACTACCAGGATCGGAAAAACGGGTATTTTTTTGGGAATTCGCAGGAGAAGAGTCTTTTCTCTTTCTGATCATAAAAATATAGAATAGACTTCCAGCCACCGAAAGAAAAAGCAAGATGAGCAGGAAAAAGACAAGCTGGAAAAGGGAAAAAAGACGGAAATGCCAAAAGAGAAAGACGAGGATACATAACAGGGCAACTCCTGCAATTCCTCCCCAGACTCCGTAGGAAACAGGGTTTTCTTCCTCCTCACTGTAGAATTCGTCTAATATTCTTTGACGTTCTTTTTCTTGCATTTCTTTTTCGGGATCTTCTGCATTTGAAAATTTTGAATTTTCTTCCTGCAGACCGGCATTTTTAGAATTTTCCTGAGGATCTGCTTCCCACAGAAGTCTTTTTAGAACCGCCGGGTGTATGTTTTCTTCTGTAGCTTCTTTATAAACCCCGTAGCCCAGGGCAACAGCCTCTTTATCCTTATGATCGATCCTGGGAAGAAAATACTCTGTCAGTGTCTGGAAACTTCTTTCTGTTTCGCCTGTTCGATATGGGAACCAGACGAACAGGTAATTTCCTGACTGAGTTTCCCGATAGAGATAAGAAGGATCCAGGAGGAGAAAATCTGTATCCAACAGATATTCTTCCAGTATTTCCCAGAGATTCAACCAGCTTTGGAGGATATCTTCCAGATCTTTTCGGGTTAGTTTTTCTTTTTCAAATAGATTTTTCAGTGACTGGCATCCTGTAATATCATAGCAGAAAGATTCCTCGCCATTGAGTCTCTGGATCTTGCAGGAGAGAAGACCGGGAATAGTATTCTCCAGGAAAATAGCCTTTTGATAATGCTGACCGGCCATCCGAGGATCTTCAGTAAGGATCAGATGGCTGAGGCCCCGGTTTCTTTTGTAACGCACCTCCATAAAACATCACACTCCTTTTTAGGGATCTTTTGCCGCATGGATCAGATTCCTTGCTTTCTGAACTTTTTCAATGAAAAGTACAGGACGGATCACCTTGCTTTTTATGGTTTTGTTCTGCTGCCATCTGAGATTTCCAAAAGGGATCCGGATCGTATGGGAAAAACTGGCGGTAATTTCCCGTTTGCTCCCTGTAATCGAAAAGTAGTCTTCTTGTCCCTGAAGTCTGCTGGCGGCTTCTTGAACTCCATTTCCTGACCGGCTTACTGCGCAGGAACTGCCATATACCGCGGCTTCTATCAGAGATGCGGTATCCCGTATCCGGGTATAGGTTCCGATGAGTAAAAGGAGTGAGGCGAAGATCACCAGCAGCCAGATGCCGGAAAGCAGAGCCATTTCTACAGTGTAACTTCCCTTATATTTTTTTACGTTCATCCTTTCAACCAAAAATATCCACCTGCCAATCCTGTTAATAAAAAAGGAATAAAAGGTATTTCCAGCCCTTTTTTTCTGCCGAAGAACAAAAGGATCAGAAGGGCAGCGAGAAATACACCAAGAAGTCCTGTGAAAAAAATGCCGATGCATTCCCAGAATCCCAGGGACAGACCGATAAACAACAGGATCAGCCCATCGCCATATCCTATCGCTTCCCTGGTGATCTTAGACAGGATCAGAAGAAAGATGCCGGGCAGCAGACCGGCAAGAAACCGGCAGATTAAAATTCCAAGAGCCTCATTTAGTGAGAAGAGCTTCCAAAGACTTATGGCTGCGGCCAGGATCCCATATACTTTTATTTTCCATAGGGAAATTTTTTTCTCACGGATATCTTGAATACTGCAAAAGGCAAGCATTATCCCATTTACCACCCATTCTAAATTCATAAAATCCCTCCATTCTAATGTTGCGCGGCGCATCGGCTGCAGGCCCTCAGACCCTCTATATCAGACTTCCTTACAACAGTTATGCTTCTGGTCAGCCCCGGGCAATTTCTGGTACTGTGAAAACAGCCGCCTGTTCTTGTGATATAGACAAAAGCCTGGGCAGAGCCGTTTCCCATGCATTTTTCACAGGGATAATAATGCTCTCCGTATTGATTTGTCCGGTCATCAATACCTGATTTTGATACTTTGGTTATAGACAGAGCCAGATGGGTACAGTCCCTGGAAGTGTGATACACACTTTCCCATTCGGCAATGTAAACCATATCTTCTGAAGAGGGACTGGAAAGAGGCCTGCCGTTATCGTTATAGCCTGTCCAGGCCCGGGCCTGTCCCAAAAGCTGGATCCTGACAGGAAATATTCGGAAGAGACCGCCGGGCCCCGTATAGAGAAAAGAGGCTTTTAAAGTGACAGTGTCATCCTGAAATCCTGAACCGATAAGCGCAAATCCGTTTATCCCGCCCTGGATCCCTGTGAGATTTTCCTGTTCTAGAGCAGCCCGTACTTTTCCTGTTCCATAGGCAATACATACTCCATTGGTCACGACTCCAACCGGCGAACTGCTGTCTTCTTCCTGGCAATAAGCGTACATACCCAGTTCCTTTGCCCCTTCACACAGGGAAGTCTGTACCAGGGAACATATCCGATATAAATCCAAAATACATATAAGAGCTGTGATCAGCAGAAAAAAGAGAGGCAGAATAAAGGCACTTTCTACTGTCAGACTTCCTTTATACCGAAGAGAGCCGCCCTCCTTCCTTTGCTTTTGCTTTGCATTTAACAGAAATACCATGTTCTGCCTCCCTCCATTTACATATCATATGTGTAAAATCGTTCTCCCTGCCATTGCTGTTTTTCAGGACCAGAAATCAAGAAGCTTATAGAAAGAGCATCCAGACACGCATCAAAAGCAAAATTTTCTCTTCCCTGTATTGACCGGATATTCTGTTCGATCATATCCATACAGCGCAGAGTAAGGGTATCCGCTGATGAGAAAGACAAGAGAAGAAACAGGTATTCCCGATAATCTAATCCTGAGGAGGCCGAAGAAGAATCTTCTGTACTCAGGTGATTTAGGTGTGTCTTCCAGGAGGTACTGTCCTTGACTAAGGGAACAGTTCCTCCCGACAGCAGTGTTTTTACATCACAGATGCTTTCTATATATGCCCATCCAGCAGCCAATACCCCCTGTACCAGAGTCATGCCCTCCGGGATCAGAAGGAGTAAGGAGAGGGCAGAGGCACAGGCCTGAAGTTCGGCCCTTTTTTGTCCGTCAGTATACAGAAAGGCGATATTAGAAGCTTCTCTGAGAAGTAAAAGCCGATTTACCACATATCGGAGGTTTTCCTCATCACTGTCTTTTCCGCCCAGCACATATTCGGCCTGATAGGATAAACCGCCGCTGCGGGTTTCACAGGTATAATAACTGAGAGTATCCAGAATATATTCCTGTATCAACAGTTTATCTGCAGTGGAAGTCTTTTCAGTTGACAGGGGCAGTTCTCCCATTCCCAGGGATAGTTCTCTATTAGAAAGAAGAGACTGCCGGTCCAGGGATTTCTCTGATAAACTGCCGCTATCAGGCAATACCAGTCCAAGAAAGCCATGACTGCGGATATTTTCTATGATTTCCAGCGGATTATTGGTTTCAGATATCTCTTCCATAGGCGCTTCCTGATCAATGGGTGCTTCTTTTAGTCCGCCTTTCTGTATTTTTTCCTGTTCCGCCAGAACGGATTTGTTTTGAGCCAGCCGTTTTTTTATAAGTTCTATTCCTTTACTTCCAAGATTGTCCTTCATATAACGGATGATCTGTGTCTGCACGGCCGCGCCTTTATTGTCAGTAGATAACCGGAAGCCCTTTATACCGCAGGCGTCGAGATGGCAGGAGGAGAGTCCGGAAGAAAGGACCGGCTGGGCAAAGGATTCCGTCTGTGTAAGAATCTGGGAAAGATTAAGGGCATTTCCGCCGTAACCGCCGTCCAGAAAAAAGAGATGGTAATCTTTCAGAAGATCCTGGTCATACTGGGCAAAAAGAGAGTACATAGCGGTATCCATAGCGTTTACAGCCTGAACCCTGGCGCCGGAGACTCTGGAAGAACGGATACATGCTCCCAGAAGAGAGAGAAGCACCAGAAGCAGCAGACACATGGTGCAGGTCATACTTCCTTTGATTTTCATAGTCTTGCCCCCTCTGCAGCCTTGAAAGCTGCTGAAAACTTAAATGCTGTTGCTTTGACTGGTGATCTTTGAAAGAATATTTTCTACCAGACTGGTAAGCTGTTCTTTGAAGATAATGACCAGTCCGATGAGTACCACCAATATTAATATGATTTCCACAACACCGACAGCGTCTTCTTCTGTCCATAAATCTTTCAGGAGATTCATAATATCTCTACCTCCTCTCATTGTGAGATATTTCAGAGTTTAAAAGAAATTTATAAATGCGGGAACCATAAGTATAATGAATACGACCAAAAGCTGCAGGATCATTGGCAGCAGCAGTTTGGTCGTAGCTTCTTCGCCTTGTATCCTGGCTCTTCGGAGCCGTTCTTCTCCGGCAGCTACAGCCTCTCTTTCCAAAAGTTCTAAAATACTCTGGTTCCCTTTTTTTAAATTCTGCACCAACAGAACAGATAAAATCTTATATTCCGCAAGACCGCAGCGTCTGCCAAGTCTTTCATAAGCATCTTTTTCATAAATGCCTCTTTCCATTTCAAGACAGGTTTTGACCAATTCTTCATAGGCATATCGGGTTCCGATAAGAGCAGCTTCCTTTCTTTTCAGGTAATCAGCAGCCAGTTTTTCCATAGATTTTCGGATGCTTAGGCCAGCTTTGAGAAACAGGATCAGCTTCTGTATGATATCAGGATAATCCCTCTGCATTTGCCGGAAGCGCTGATCGCGGGCCTGTTTTTCTTTTTCCTTTGTCAGAGGAAAGATACCAAGGCCAAGGAGCAGGGATAAAATACAGATGACCCAGCCGTCACGCTTTCGGCTTAATTGATAGGTGATTTCGGTTCCATCTACCACAGACGGGAGAAGAAGTTCTTTATCTGTTTCATCACTGATGTTTTCTGCCTCCTGCTGGATATTTTTCTCTAATAATTGTATTTCTGAGAGCAAAGGGGGAAAAACTGTGGGCTGCTTTTCCCATATCAGTTCGTTTTCCCCTATGGAAAGAGTACACCGGAGATTTACCTGGCAGCCTTCCTTGGGAATATCTTCTCCAAGCTTTCCATCCCAACTGAGAAGATCCGGAGCATCTGTACTCCAGAAAAATTCTGTAGGATTTCCCGGGAGAGAAGAAGGAAGATCCAGATCTTTTTTCAGATAGTTCTTATCCGAAATATTTTTCCGGTACCATCTGGAAAGATAAGAATCGGCTTCGTTAAGATATGCTTCAATCTGCGAGGGGGAATACTGCTGTTCCTCTACGGTGATCTGTATTTCATCGGTTCCTTTTTCTGTAGATATTTGCAGGGTTTCCTCATAAGCCCCCTGGCCAAATGCTTTTCTGGGCAAAGCCTGAGTGGAAGAAGAAATATTTTCCTTCAGGAACATTCCGATTCCAAGAAGATTTCCGCAGAGAATAATGAACAGAGACAGGAAAAGTTCTTTTTTTTGATTTTTCAGGAGCTTAGATTTCAATTTCCACCAACCTTTCTCCCCACTGGTAGGCAAAGAGATAGATGCCCAGACACAGGGTCATAATGCCGATACCGACAGGATTTCCATAGAGTACAGATAAGAAGGAAGGAGACGAGAGCTGCATATATAAGATGATACCTAAAGGAAGGATGCTCATGATCCGCTGTTCCAGCCGCCTGGAGGCCAGCATTGCCTGTATCTCCTTTTTGACATCCATCTGTTCTTCCATGGAAGCGATACACTCCTGAAGAATCCTGCGCATATTGCCGCCCATTTTTTTAGACTGTATAAGAATCTGGGAAAAATTCTGAATGTCTTCAATACCGCTGCGGCTGCCCAGGCTGTTCAACAGTTTATCGATAGAAACTCCGTGTTCCAGCTGGATCTCCATATAGTAAAATTCCAGGACCATTTCCCCTTTCTTACCATAGATACGTTCCAGATCTTTCCTGGTTTCCTTAATAGCGTTTTCCAGCGAATATCCGGCGGAAATACTTACCTGAAGAGCAGACAGAGCATCTCGAAACTGAAGCCAGAGCCTGTTTTTGCGATGTTTTAACTCTTGTTTTTTTCTTTGAAAAATGTAGCAGGCGGCCAGAGGCAGCAGGAAAAGAAATGCCAGAGCTTTTTGATAGAAGAGGTGATTGATGACGATGCAGAGCAGACAGGCCTCTCCAGTAAAACGGATCCAATACAGCCGGGATAGTTTCTGATAGGAACAAAAAGGAGTTTTTACAGAATCTGGGGCTCTTTTTGGTTGGAACATGGGATGAAAGCTAAATTTCTTCATAGTTTATGCCCGCCTTTCGGAATTTTTCTTTGTGGATCATTTCGCCGGTTTTTTCCAGGTCGTTTTTCCGGATAAAAAGAGGATTCAGCTGAACTTCGTCACCATCAATTCCTTTGATCTCGGAAATTTCCAGAACTTTACGGCTTTTGTCCCGCAGTCTGCCCAGATGTATAAAGAGGTCAAAACCGGAGGCAATTTGTCTGCGGATCACAGGGATCGGGAGCTGTATACCCATGAGAACCATAGTTTCCAGCCTGCTGACCATATCCTGACAGGTATTGGCATGGATCGTAGACAGACTTCCGTCATTACCTACATTTACAGCCTGGAGAAGCTGGGCGGCCTCCCCGGAACGGACTTCTCCCACAATGATCCTGCTGGGGCGCATGCGAAGACAGGTTTTAAGAAGATCTCCTATGGTTATTTCCTGAGATTTCTCAATATTGGCCTGTCTGCATTCCAGCCGTACCAGATTGGGAATTCCTTGGAGCTGCAGTTCCGCATTGTCTTCAATCGTGATCACCCGCTGGTCCCGGGGAATATACTGGGATAAAGCGTTTAAGAATGTTGTTTTTCCAGAGCCTGTTCCGCCTCCGATAAGCATGGTATACCCGGCTTCTACGGCTTTTTTCAGAAAGTCAGCCGCCGCTGGAGTAAGGCTGTCCAATTCCAGAAGTTTTTCCATAGTGATAGGCTCCCGGGGAAATTTACGGATGGTGAGTACTGGGCCGTCAAGAGCAACAGGAGGGATCACCGCATTGACCCGTTCTCCTCCTGGCAGACGGGCATCTACAACAGGCTGCAGGGTATTGATCACCCGGTTGCATCGGGATGCAATCTGGCCGATGACATCCTCCAGCTTTTCCGGTGAAGAAAAATTTTTTTCCCATGGAAAAAGCTTTCCATCCTGTTCGATAAATATCTGATCCCAACGGTTTACCATGATTTCAGTAATGCTGTCATTTTCCAGGAGTTCTTCCAGAACGTCCATTTTACGCAGGGAACGGAATAATTCCATGCGAAGCTCTTCTAGTCGGACAATAGGCAGATAAGTACATTTGCTCTCTTTTAAAAGAAGACGGTCAATAATTTCCAGAACTTCATCATCAGAGATTTCCCATGCGCTTTCCAGCTCTTGGGACAGTTCTCCCCGCAGCTTGTTCAGCAGATTCCTGGATTTATCCATGGAAAGGGGTCACCTCCAAAAGTTTTCTTATATCTGTACCCCATTTTCCCCAGAGCAGATTTTTGGGAAAATCCTGGCCTTTTTCTGTACAGGGGGCAAGAGGAAGATGAAGTTCCTGGATTTTCATCTCTAATGTATCGGAAAAGGAAAAAGCTATTTTTTTAAACTGTTCTATTTTTTGCCGGGATATCCAGTCATCCAGAACAGGCATATAAATCTGCGTACATTGATCCAGTATAGAAAACATCTGATCTATACCGTTTCCAATGTCCAGTACCAGAATATGATATGAGCTTTCTTTTTCCAGATGCACAAAAAGAGAAGTCCATTCTTTGCCGCTGATATTCCTCAGATCTTCAAAAGAAGAGACGGGAGCAATATAGTCCAGATTTCCCCAGGAATGTACCAGATCTGTCAGTGGAGGGAAGGATTTGCCTTGACGGAGGCAATAAAAGAGATCACTCAGGTTTTGCCAGGTATCTTGCTCAGAAAAAATCTGCCAACCGGAATAATCTTCCATATTCAGATAAAGAGTATTTCGGCTTTCTCCCCATATCTGGCCGGCTGTAAGGGCAAAAAGTGTCTGGCCGCATCTGCCTAAGGGGGAATAGATGCCAATTAACCGGAGTTTCTTCTCATAGCCGCAGACGGTATCTGTAAGTATAGCTTCCTGGCAGTAGGTCATGACTTCCCGGATCAGGCTTTCCGCAGACTGATACTTATAGATATAATTTTGATCCGTATGTACCGGTTCTCTGTCTGAAGACAGAACGATCATATGGGGAATCTGAAGAGCCTGTATCTGACTGTTTAAATTTTCTTCTGCGATGAGAAGAAATTCAGGATGGTTTAGTCCGGCATAATGGCAGAATTTTTCAGGATCTGTAAAAGCTTCTGCACGAAAAGGCAGCTTTTTTCGGTTGTTCAGATAATCTGCCAGAGTTCCGGCATATCCTGCTTCAGAATCGCAGACAGCGATGGTATTTTTCTTCAATAGCAGATTCCTCCTGTCAATAAAATGATTCCAGCAAAAATGGAAACTGTGAAATGGAAATTTTCTGGTTCCAGTCCTTTTCTCCGGTAAGGCTTCCAGCTTCTGTTCCTCCTGCAGCTATAAAAATAGCTGATGAAATAAGAAATGCGTTCCTTGAGATTTCCGCAGGAAATAAGAAATGCAAGAGAGAGAATTGCCCCTGTAAGGAAAGTAAGCAGAAGCAGGCTGAGAATCTTTGGGTAGCCTAGGATACCTCCCAGTACAGAGAGAAGCTTAATGTCTCCGCCGCCGATCATACGAAAATAAAACAGAGGAAGGAGACAAAGCAGGGGGAAGAAGGCTCCGGAGAAAAAATGCAGGATTCCGGTAAAACCGGAATAGAAGATATTCAGGACCAGGCCGGAACCAAAGCCCAGGCAGATCAGCCGGTTATCTACCCTTTCCTGTAGAAGATCCATAAGAAGCCCTCCGCCGGCTATGGTAAATAACAATGTTTCCCGGATGGGCACATGATCACCTCTTTTCTATATGGGAAAATAAAATGGGAACATGGACCGAAAGGTCCGCAGAATAAAAAGATACTTGAGACTTTCCCCTGTGGGAAAAAGATCTTCTGTTGATGTAAGACAGATTATACCCTTGAAGAGAGAAAGTGTAAAGGAAAATACTGCACAAAAAGAGAATTTGGAAACAGTATCCAAAAACTGCTGGCTGCACGGCGGAGAAATTCAGGCAATATATAAAAAGAGGGGAACGAGTTGTGTGCAAAAAAGAAAAAATAAAAAGTTAAGTTGCCATGGAAAAGAAATTTAAAAGGTAGTTTTTAGAAAAATCAACTAAAATTTTATGACAATATAGGCTATATCTTGCATAAGCGAGGTAAAAGTTTTATAATACACTTAAATTAGAAAAATTAGGAAGATTACAGACAAATTGAAAGATTTTAAACGTGCCATTGTCTTTTGGAAACAGGCGCCTGTGAACCATACGATCATTTTATTGAATATCTTAGTATTTATTCTGGTGGAACTTACCGGATCCTGGGAAGACACGAGTCATATGCTCAGATGGGGAGCGGCAGGAACCTGGGATATAGCTGAAAAGCATGAATATTACCGTCTGTTTACGGCTATGTTTCTTCACTTTGGTATTCAGCATCTGGGAAACAATATGCTGGTGCTTCTTTTTGTGGGAGACTGCCTGGAGAGAAATCTGGGCAGAGTAAGATATGGGCTTCTTTATCTTTTAGGTGGGGCCGGAGCAAATCTGATGTCTCTTTTTCAGGAGATTTATTCTAATGAATATGTAGTGTCCGCCGGGGCCTCCGGAGGAGTATTCGCCGTGATCGGCGGATTGCTTTATATTTTGCTCAGAAATAAAGGTCATATAGAAAACTTTACTTCTCGTCAGCTTCTTATCTTGGCATTTCTTTCGCTGTATCATGGAGTAACAAGCACCGGAGTAAATAATACGGCACATTTTGGAGGCCTGGCGTTAGGGTTCCTTTTGGCTATACTTCTCTATCATAAGAAAGAAATATAGATATGATCAGGTGATTGGAAGTATGACCGTAAAAGCGGTTTCTTCACCAGCGGCGGAGCGAAAGAAAATATGACCTTTGTGAGCGGATACGATCCTTTTGCATATTGCCAGCCCAAGTCCGGTCCCTCCTTGTTTATGGGTGACAAATGGTTCGAAGATATCCTTTTGATAACCCACTGGAATGCCAGTTCCTGTATCCTTTACACATAGATAGACGTTTTCACCGTCACAGCTTAGAGAACAGCGTATCAGTCCCTGGCTTCCGATTGCTTCCCTGGCATTGGTAAGAAGATTCAGGAGAACCTGGCGGATCTTGGTAGGATCTGCACAGATCAGGGGAACTGCAGTTTCTTTTTGGTAGAGAACAGAGATTCCCAGATCCTGACAAAGAGGAGTTATCGATTCTACTGTTTCCCGAAAAATATGATCCAGATTTATTTCCTGTAAATGCAGCTTGGCAGAATTATTGAAAGAGGAAAATTCATCCAGAAGAGCTTTGAGAAAATTCATATTTTCCATGACTTTTTCCCAGCAGTCATCCTTTATGATTTCCGGATGATGACTTTCAAAAAGCTGGAGAAAGCTGTTGATAAGAGTGACAGGGTTGCGAATTTCATGAGAAATCTGTGACAGCAGAAACTGCTGTTTGGTTTGTAATTCCTGATAAAGAGTTTTATAGTCAGAATTGTTGTCTCCCTGTATGGGAAAAACAGAAGATCCTGTTTGCGATTCCATAATATTCCTCCCAAATTTTTTTTCGTAGATAGTTTAGCACTGAAATTTTTAAATGGCAATTAAATTTGTTATACAAAAATTTGCAAATTTCGACAAAAGTGTCACATATACCGAATTAAATTCGGATATATAATATAGGAAAGGAGAAAATAAAAAATGAAAGACTGTTTATTTTGCAAAATTGCTAATGGGGAGATTCCATCAGCCACCCTTTATGAGGATGAGAAGTTCAGGGTGATCCTGGATCTTGGTCCAGCAACCAAGGGCCACGCTCTGATCCTTCCCAAAGCACATTACGAAAATCTCTATGAACTGCCAGATACATTGGTAGGAGAGGCCATGGTGCTTGCAAAAAAGGTTATTACGGAGATGAAAGATGTCTTAAAGTGTGACGGATATAATGTAGTCCAGAACAACGGCGAGGCTGCCGGGCAGACAGTCTTCCATTTCCATATGCACCTGATACCAAGGCGAGACGGTGATAAAGCCGGCATTTCCTGGACACCAGGAACACTGACACCGGAAGACCAGGAGGAGATCCTGTCAAAATTTTCTTTGAAAAAATAGTAGAAGTGGATACAAAAGATGAACGAAGAAAGATTTCGGGAAATCTATGAGCAGTACTATCGTTTGGTAAAGAGTGTTGCGTTCAGCGTATTGAACGATTATGATTTTGCAGAAGACGTATCCCAGGAAGTATTTCTTTTATTCTCATTGAAAGTCGAAACTTTAAAGGAAGAATATTATAATCAGTGGTTTCTTGTGAATACAAAGAGAAAGGCGATCGATTTTTGCAGAAAAGCCTATCAGGTGCATGAAGTTACAGCTTCTATGTGTTCTGATGAGGATGGAGGACATCTGGATAATGCGGCAGAATGGTTTAGCGATATTAAACAAAATTTCTTTGAAGATGAGATTGCACACAAGATTATGTTAAGAGAATTGACAGGAAAATTATTTGAAGATTTAGCCAACAAAAACAGTGAGTGGTATGAAATTATGATGAGGACTGTTGTAGAAGGAGAAAGTACAGAGGAAGTAGCCCGTGCTCTTGGCATCTCTATAGGAAATCTGAGAGCCAAGAAGCACAGAATGAAAAAGTGGATTAAAGAAAATTTCAAGGAAACCTATGAAGAATCAGGACTATTTCAATGAATTTTCAAAAAGCTGTACGATTAATTCGATAGAATCTTTGTGTTTGCTTAAGGACATTGCAGTGATATAAGATTCCCGGTTTTCATAGAGATCATGGACGGCATCCAGAAGAGACTCCTTTGTGATTTCCTCTTCTTCCAGAACCTTGCTGTATCCCAGGTGCTCAAAAGAGCGGGCATTCAGGATCTGGTCACCGCGGCTGGCACGGGCAGAAAGGGGAATGAGCAGGTTAGGCTTATTTAAAGCACTGAGTTCACAGATCGCATTGGCACCGGCTCTTGAAATTACAATATCTGCTAATGCAAAAAGGTCAGCCAGCTCTTTCTTAATATATTCATACTGTACATAGCCTTTAGTGTCTTTCAGATTCTCATCTAATTTACCTTTTCCACAAAGATGTACCACCTGGAAATCCTCAAGAAGTTCAGGCAGGATAGATCTTACGGCTTCGTTGACAGCCGTTGCGCCCAGACTTCCGCCAATGATCAGGATAACAGGTTTGTCCGGAGAGAGCCCAGTAAAGGCCAGACCTTTTTCTCTGCTTCCGGTGAGAAGTTCCTGACGGATAGGAGTTCCGGTAAGAACTGCCTTATCTTTAGGCAGGTTGGAAATTGTTTCCGGGAAGTTGCAACAGACCTTCGTGGCAAAGGGAATACAGATTTTGTTGGCAAGTCCGGGGGTCATATCTGATTCATGGATAAAAGTGGGGATTTTTCTCCTGCTTGCCGCGATAACTACAGGAACAGTGACAAAGCCGCCTTTGGAAAAGACAACGTTCGGTTTCAGTTCCTTCATGAGCTTTTTCGCTTCCATAAATCCTTTCAGAACCCGGAATGGATCCGTAAAGTTTTTAACATCAAAGTAGCGCCTTAATTTACCAGAAGAGATTCCGTAGTAAGGAATCCCAAGTTCTTCAATAAGTTTTTTTTCAATTCCTTCATAGGAACCAATGTAGGAAATTTTATATCCTAGTTCCTTTAATCTGGGTATCATGGCAATATTAGGGGTTACATGTCCGGCGGTACCTCCGCCGGTAAGAACGATATGTTTCATGGTGTTCCTCCTGATTTAAAAAGTAACTGCAACTATATGATAATATGATACACTTGCGGGGAAAAGTCAAGAAAAGTTAGGTGTTTCATGAGTAAAATAAGAGAAAAAAACAGCAGTGCAAAGCTTCAATCTGCTGAAGATGCAAAGGACCGGAAATTTGAACAGTGGGTACAGCAGCAATTTATGGCAGAAGCGGCGGCTATCGAAAAAGAGATTGATGAAATCCCCGATTCTGAAGAGTTTGAACCTACAGAAGAAAAATTCCAGAAGCTTTTGCAGAAAGCAAGGGAGCAGGGCTCCGTTCATTCAGAGCCTGATTCTGCACAAACGAAAGTAAGCGAAGATAGAGCCAAAGAGAAGAATGGTATTATTACCAGTGAAAAGAACATAAGTGAAAAACTGAATAACGAAAAATTGAATATGGAACCAAAAGAAATTGATCATACAAGAAGCAGACGCAGGTTTGCAGGAGAGAAGGTGATAAAGTGGACTGCTGTTGCGGCAGTAACGGTATTTGGAATCTTTGGAGTTTCCATGACCAGTGAGGCGAACAGGGCATATGTGATGGAAAAAATAGATGTTATGACAGGTCATGATGTAGGAACCAAGATTAATAATGATGATATGTTACGACGGACAACTACGGAAGATGAGGCCAGAGCAGAGATCGAAGATATTTTGAAAATAAAATTACCTCAATTTTACTATATGCCATATGGGATGGAATACGAAAGTTATACAGTTGATGAGACTGCTCAAACAGCCATTGTTCAATATTCGTATGAAGAAAATATTGTTCATTTTATGACTATTTCTAATAATAAAGATGCTTCATTTCTTATAACGAGAGATTCTGGAGAAAAGATACAAGAATTATCTAGTGAATTAATGGATGGAGTGAAATCTGTATTGTGGAGGGTATTAGAAAAAGGCGATAAGAAACCAACCTATATACTTCAGTGGGAATATAAAAATGTATATTATGAGTTGTCTGGTAAAATTTTAGAAACGGAAATGGAAGATATTGCGAAAAATATCATGTATTAGGAGGATATCAATCATGAAGAAGATTTTTAAAAGAATAGTAGGATTAGCTTTAACATTATATATGATTATGGGAGCAAGTATGGTGACATATGCATCTGAAAATGTAGCTGATATAGGAGATGTAGTTGATGGTTCACTATTAATTGATAAGGATTCTTCAGAAAGCGTTTCATATAATCCTGCAAGAGGAAATATCCTAAATAGCGGTGTGGTGAGAATTTCAAATAATGGAAATGGTAGCGTTAATGCCTATGGAGCAGTTATGCCGGCTGTAAAATGTGATAAGCTAAGATTGGAAATGACTATACAAAGATTAGTAGGTGGTAGCTGGGCGAATGTAAAGTCGTATTCAGATGTGGTTTATAATTCTTCACTTTTATCAAAAAGTTATAACTGTAGTGTGACCAAGGGATATTATTATCGTGTTAAGGCTGCCTGCATAGCTACTAAAGGCGGAACCACTGAAACTCAAATGCCTATTACAGATGGTATTTGGATAGGCTAAAATTTAAAAATTCCCCCTTTTAATAGCTTGAGATACATTTACATATTCCCAACAGAAACTCATCAGTTACTTTCCACAATCAAAATATTATTAACCTAGATAGCCTAAAAAACCGGAGATTCCAGCCCCCTGGACTCCGGTTTTTGCTGTGACTTTCCGGTATAAGCTACCCCTAATCGATTCTCTTTTTCTTCCCTATGTACCTCCGAACCAATACCACCCCTCCCACCAGCGCTCCCACCCCCAGCACAATTTTGGCTGCCTGGGTGTAGCTGCCGAAGTATTGTACGGCTTTCTGCCAGGAGGTTCCGGCGGCCGCGCCGGCACAGATCAGGATCAGATTCCAGAGAAGACTGCCTGCCACAGTCATCCAGAGGAAGCGGCCCAACGCCATATCCGCCATGCCGGCGG
>ERZ1643247.350-NODE-350-length-56990-cov-21.865197_pt1 | contig 56990 bp, 50 predicted proteins | sample MGYA00579264_ERZ1643247 | MGnify/ENA primary metagenome ERZ1643247 (study PRJEB29033, sample SAMEA4952262) | chicken gut metagenome | biome: Broiler Chicken; feature: Gastrointestinal Tract; material: Caecum | place: Ireland | collected 2018 | study: Broiler... | reverse complement strand
TTAAGTCCTGTTCCTTAGCCTCTAAAATAGCTTCTTTTTTTAATGCGCGGCATTCGTTTTCCGCCTCTTCGCGCATTATTTTGATGGCTTGCTCGGCGTCGCCGATCTTCTTTTTGAACATTTTGACATAAAGAAAACGTCCTACAAAGAAGGCGCCCGCGCCGACCACTAAAATAGCGACGACAAGCACGACCGCAAACAACCATGCGGGTACCGTACTCGCCAGAAACAGGGAGCTGCTGTTTGCACCAAACATTTTTGAGCCTCCTGTGGGTTAAAATAAACTTGTGTATAAACATTCGAAAGGACTGCCGGCAGCTCCGAACACTCACTGTACGAGCGAAAAAGCCAAACCTTCCCTTTTAAATTCATACCTTTACTATTATAACGTATCTTTATACAAAAGTCAATATTATTTCCGGATTATCCTTCCCCGCAGATAAAAAAATCCCCGCGCGGACAGCGCGGGGAAATCGCAGAATTATTCGAGCTCTTTCAGCCAGCTCTGCACGCACGCGTCGGAAGGCATGCGCCAGTCGCCGCGGGGCGAAAGGCTCACAGAGCCCACTTTTACGCCGTCCGGCAGACAGGAGCGCTTGAACTGTTGGGAGAAAAAGCGTTTATAAAAGCTCACGAGCCACTTTTTGATGACTTCTTTTTCGTATATGCCCGCAAACGCCGTTTCCGCAAGAAAGAGTACTTTTTTCGGAGAAAATCCCCAACGGATCGCATAATACAGATAAAAATCATGCAATTCGTAAGGGCCGACCAACTCCTCCGTTTTCTGAGCGATCTTCCCGTCTTCGGGAGGCAGAAGTTCGGGGCTGATCTCCGTATTCAAAATATCATTGAGCGTTTCTTTCAGCTGTCCGCCCAATCGCTCCGCCTCATACGAGATCAAATATTTTACGAGCGTTTTCGGCACGGAGGCGTTGACTCCGTACATCGACATGTGGTCGCCGTTATAGGTCGCCCAACCGAGCGCAAGCTCGCTCAGATCGCCCGTTCCGACCACGAGCCCGCCCGCGTCGTTGGCAATATTCATCAGAACCATCGTACGCATGCGCGCCTGCGCATTTTCGTAGGCGGCGTTTTTCACGCCTTCATCGTGACCGATGTCTTTGAAATGCGCGCGCACGGAATCGGCTATATTGACCGTTTTAAACGTTACGCCGAGGGCGCGCATCAGGGCAAGCGAATTGTTGTACGTTTTGTCGGTCGTGCCGAAACACGGCATCGTAACGGCAATGATATCCTTCAAATCCCTTCCCAGTTTTTTGAACGCGCGGACGGTCACCAAAAGCGCCAAAGCGCTGTCCAGCCCTCCGGAAATACCGAGAACGGCCGCCCTTGCGCCCGTATGCGCAAGGCGTTTGCCCAGACCTGCCGCCTGGATCGATAAAATCAGCTCAGCCCTCTCGCCGAGAGCGCCCCCCTGCGGCACGAAAGGCAGCCGCGCGACAGGCCGCGTAAGTTTTTCGCCGCGGCTCGACGCTTTAAATGAGATCGTGCGATAGCCGCCGAGATCTCTGCCGTCGTAAAAGGTGTTGATGCGGCGGCGTTCAAAGGAAAGCTTTTCCGCATCGATCTCGGAAACGATCATGCCGTTTTCAAAGAGAACGCTCTCTTTGAGTATCTCGCCGTTTTCCGAAATTATGTTGTGGCCGGAAAAAGTCATGTCTGTGGAAGACTCTCCCTCGCCCGCGTCTGCATAAACGTACCCGCTCACCGTTTTCGCCGACTGAGAACGCACGAGCAGACGGCGGTATTCCGCCTTTCCCGCAGTCTCGTCGGAGGCGGACAGGTTCACGATGATATTCGCGCCCGCATGCGCGTGCGCCGCCGACGGCGGCGCGGGAACCCACAGATCTTCGCAAAGCTCCGCAGAGACGGTAAAATCCGCTTCCTTTTCCTCCGCAAAAACGATCTTGTTTCCGAAAGGAACCCTGTCTCCGTAAAAATCTATTTCGGTATTCTCGCCCGCATACGGCTGAAAGTTGCGCTTTTCGTAAAACTCCGCATAGTTGGGAAGATGCGTTTTCGGAATAAAGGCGAGCACCCTGCCCCCGTTCAATGCGGCGGCGCAATTGTACAAAACGCCGCCCAGGCGCACGGGCACGCCTATAAAAACGAGCATCTTTTTGTCTTTTGTTTCCTCGGCGATGGTACGGAGGAATGCGAAACAATCGTCCAACAAGACCTTCTGCCCGAACAGATCGCCGCAGGTATATCCGCAGAGGGAAAGCTCGGGAAATACGAGCAGCTGTACGCCCGCCTTTTCCGCTTCCCCGATCGCGCGGGAAATATTTTCGGCATTAAAGCGGACGTCTGCCACGCGAAGCGCGGGCGTGACCGCCGCAACCTTGACAAAACCGTGTTTCATCGTAAAAATTATTCTCCGTCAGCTTCCTCAGCCTTCTGAGCCTGTTCCTCTTCCGTAGGCTTTCCTTTATACGCCGCGCGGATCTTTTCTTCGATCTCCTTCGATTTATCGGGATTGTTTTTCAGCCAGTCGCGCATCTTTTCGCGCCCCTGTGCGACCTTCTCCCCTTCATAAGAAAACCACGCGCCGCTCTTGCCGATGACACCGACGTTCGTGCCGAGGTCGATGATGCAGCCCTCCTGCGAGATCCCCTCTCCGTAAAGAATATCGAATTCCGCCGTTTTGAAGGGAGGCGCCAGCTTGTTTTTGACGATCTTTGCGCGCGTTTTGTTGCCCATGATGCCGTCGCTGTCTTTGAGCGCGTCCGCCTTGCGCACGTCGATGCGCACGCTCGCATAGAATTTGAGCGCCTTGCCGCCGGGAGTCGTTTCGGGGTTGCCGAACATGATGCCCACCTTTTCGCGGAGCTGGTTGATAAAAATCACGCACGTATTGGATTTATTGATGATGCCCGTCAGCTTTCTGAGCGCCTGCGACATGAGCCTCGCCTGCAAACCGACGTGCGATTCGCCCATCTCGCCTTCGATCTCCGCCTTGGGCGTGAGCGCCGCGACGGAGTCTATTACGATCAGATCGACGGCGCCGCTGCGCACGAGCGAATCGCAGATGTCCAACGCCTGTTCGCCCGTATCCGGCTGAGACACATAAAGGTTGTCGAGATCCACTCCCAGCTTGCTTGCATAAGTGGGGTCGAGCGCGTGCTCCGCGTCGACGAAAGCGGCGATGCCGCCCATCTTCTGGATCTGCGCGATCGCATGCAGAGCGACCGTGGTTTTACCCGAAGATTCCGGCCCGTATATCTCTATGATCCTGCCGCGGGGCAAACCGCCGATGCCGAGCGCAATATCGAGCGAAAGACAGCCCGTAGGTATAACTTCTATATCCACATTGCCTGCGGAAGCGCCGAGCTTCATGATCGCGCCTTTGCCGTAATGTTTTTCGATCTGGGCGAGCACCTGATCGAGCGCCTTCATCTTTTCGTTATCCATAATACCTCTCCGATAAAAAATTTCCTGATTTTTCACGCATTATGCCGCGCATATTACTTGATTTGTTTATATAAAAGAAAGAGTGCCTGATTGATCGCGCGTTGCGTGATGTCTTCGCGGCTCCCCTTAAAGATATATTTGTAAACAAAAACCGATTCTTTCAGCCCAACTGCGATATAACACAATCCCACAGGCTTGCCGGTATTGTCAGACTTCGGCCCCGCGATCCCCGTCGTGGCGAGAGAGACGGAACAATTGCCCGTAGCGATGAGCCCCGCAGCCATCTCGTACGCCGTTTCGTCGGATACCGCGCCCTGCCGCATGAGCGTATACTGAGAAACGCCCAGCCGAGCCATCTTCGAGCCGTTATCGTACGCAACGATGCTTTCAAAGAGCACGGAACTGATCCCCGGAACCTCGATGAGGCGCTTTGCGACGCCCCCGCCCGTGAACGACTCCGCGACAGAAAGCCTGAGACCTCTCAGCTTCAATATTTCATAGATCCGTTCGTTGAGGGGGGTATCTTCCACGGCGTAAATATAATCGTTCAGCCCTCCCGCAACGACGCGCATCACGCCGTCGATGAGCATTTTCGGGGAATCGCTGTCATAGAGGATCTCCAAACGCAGATCCCCCCATTTTTCCGAAAGGTTGTACGCAAGGCGGTCTCCGCTCAAAGCCTTTGCGTCGGCAAGCACGTTTTTTATCCTTTCCGCGGGAACGCCGACCGCCCGCACGACCATTCTGTCGTGTTTTACCGCGTATTTTGCGTCGAGATACGCCACCGCCTCGCCGCAGACATAAGCCGCGCCCGCCTCTCCCTTTTGGAGGAAAAAGAAAGTCTTTTTATCCGATTCGATGCGCGTCTCGTCCGTCGGAGGTCTTTTTAAAACGGAACACGCCTGCGCGCGCAGCGATGCAAGCTTATCCGCTTCCGCGATCACAAAAACATTCTCAAAAAAATTTTTGCATTCCGCAAAAGTCTGGGCAAATTCTCTCTCGTCCTCTTCCGAAACCGCAAAAATCTTGTCGATAAAATATCCGCCGTCCACTAAGGCGGACACGATTTCGGCAAAACCGCTTCCGTCAAAATAATCTTTTATATTTCTGATGACGATGCAGCCGTTTTTCATTTTTCGTCGGGGTTATCCTGTGTTTCTTCGCCCTGTTTTTTCTCTGCCGGTACGCCAAATACCCTTCTGTTCCTGACAATATATCCCATTCCCGACCAAACGGTAAGCACCGTGGCGATCGCAAGGCAAACGAGCCCGATCGCGTTCAGCACCTCGCTCGCCGCGGCGATCCCGAAAAAGTTTGCGCCGATCAGAAGCACCGCAATGGAAATATCCTGAAACGTCGTTTTGACCTTGCCTACTTTATCTGCGGCAAGAACGAGCCCGGTGCTCGCCGCTACCATGCGGAACCCGCTCACGATGAGCTCGCGCGCCAAAATGATCGCAACGCAAATGCCCGATACGATCATCACCCATTCGCCTCCCCACATCACCTGCAAAATCTCAGGCTTTACGAGCATACAAACGAGCGCGGACGATACGAGCACTTTATCCGCGATGGGATCGAGAAATTTACCGAGGTTCGTAACGAGATTGTATTTTCTCGCGATGTGCCCGTCGATAAAATCGGTGCAGGACGCAACGATAAAGATAATGCCCGCGATAAAATAATTGTACGGAATGACGGTCAGAAAGAAGACCGCCACAAAAACGGGAATCAGAAATATCCTCGTCAAAGTGATCTTGTTAGGCAAATTCATTCTCTGTAATCCTCCGTTCGGCCGAAAAGGTCGTAGCTGTCTGAATCGGTTATCAAAACGTCATAATATTCGCCCTGAGATGCCTCAGGCGCGTTGAAATACACCTTGCCGTCTATATCGGGCGCGCTGAAATAAGCCCTGCCCTCAAACCTGCCGTTCTCGTAATCGATCCCGTCGCAGAGCACGCGGACCGTTTTTCCGATGTAATTTTTAAGGCGCGCGGCGGAAATTTTCTCCTGTACGGCATACAAACCCCGCACGCGCCGTCTTTTGATCCGTTCGGGAATTTGCCCTTTCAGCTTATAGGCAGGCGTGTCCGGCTCTCGCGAATAGGCAAAAAAACCGCAGTTTGTGAGCTGCGCCTCTTCCAGAAAACGCGCCAGCCCCGTATACTCCTCCTCCGTTTCCGTGGGAAACCCCGCGATAAACGTGGAGCGTATCGCGATGCCGGGAATGCTTTTGCGCAGTTTTTCTATCAAGGCGAGATATTCCGCACGCGTGCCCTTGCGGTTCATCAGCTTCAAGACCCTGTCTTCGCTGTGCTGCAACGGAATATCTATGTATTTGATCACTTTTTCATTACCACGCATTTCCGCGATGAGCGCGTCGTCTATCACGTCGGGATAGCAATACAGGAGGCGAACGGAACCTATATTTTCGAGCGCCGAGAGCGCGCGGATCAGGCGCACAAGGCTCTTTTCTCCGTACAGGTCGATGCCGTAGCGGGTCACGTCTTGCGCGACGAGAATGAGCTCGGAAATTTCGCCCAATGTCTCCGCTTCTTTTACGAGCGCCTCTATCGGATAAGAGCGATAGCGCCCCCTGATCTTGGGGATAAGGCAATAGGTACAAAAATTATTGCAGCCGTCCGCGATCTTCAAATAGGCGTAATGCCCGGGCGTGGTGAGCACGCGCCCCTCGGCATGTTCGTTGCCGCAGCCGACAAAATTTACCCGCCCTTCCCGATAAGAGCGTTCGATCGCCTCCAACAGCGCGCTCGCGTCGTTGCAGCCGAGAAAAACGTCTCCCTCCGTAAGCGAGGGAAAGACCTCCTCGATGTACTTTTCGGGAAGGCAGCCGCTCACAACGATCTTTTCGAGTGCGCCTCCCCTGTACCCGTCGCATTCGAGCACCGTGTCGATCGCCTCTTTGCGCGATTCGTTCAAAAACGCGCAGGTATTCACGATGAGGATATTTGCCTCAGAAATATCGTCCGTGATCGTATAACCGTGCGAGCGGATAACATCAAGAAGCCTCTCGGCGTCGACCCTGTTTTTGTCGCAGCCGAGAGAGATCATTCCGAATTTTTTATTTTCCAGCATATCAGTTACCGTAATCGCCGTACTTGCTTTCAAATTCTTCCTGCGTGAGGAGCACTTTGCGCGATTTTGCGCCGTCGAAAGCCGAAATGTAGCCCATATTCTCCATCCATTCAATGATCTTTCCCGCTTTCGGGTACCCGACCGAGCACTTTCTCTGGATCATGGAAATGGACGCCTGACCGATGGACACGACATAGCGCAGCGCTTCGATATAGACGGCCTCTACGCTGTCGTCGCTGTCTCCGCCGCCTTCCATACCGCCCGAACCGCTGTTGTTGATAAAGTCGGAAACGCTCTCGTCGAAGTACGCTTCGTTGTGCTCCTTGATATACTCGACGACGTTTTGCACCTCTTCCGAGCTCAAAAACGCGCCCTGCACGCGGTAAGGGAAGGTCATCGTATCCATTTTATACAGCATATCGCCGTTGCCGAGGAGCTTTTCCGCGCCGGACGAATCGAGTATGGTGCGCGAGTCTACCTCCTGCACGACCTTGAACGCGATACGCGTAGGCAGATTGGATTTGATGATACCCGTAATGACGTCGGTCGAAGGCCTTTGCGTCGCGAGCACGAGATGGATACCCGCCGCACGGGATTTTTGCGTAAGGCGCTGGATCCTGTCTTCAATGTCCTTTTTCGCCACGGTCATAAGGTCGGCGAGCTCGTCTATGATCATAACGATCTTAGGCAGTTTTTCCTCGTCTTCGTTGAGATGCGCGTTGTATTCGTCGATCTCGCGCACGAGCGTGCCGCTCTTCGTTTTCGCCTTGAACAGACCGTAACGGCGCTCCATCTCGGTGATCGCCCAATTGAGCACCGTGATGACTTTGCCCGGCTCAAAAATGATCTCGTTGATCATGAGGTGCGGCAACTTATCGTAAATATTGAATTCGACCTGTTTGGGATCTACGAGGATCAGCCGCAGATCTTCCGGGCTGTATTTGTACAGCAAGCTTATGATGAGCGCGTTCAGACAAACGCTCTTGCCCGAACCGGTAGAGCCCGCCACGAGCAGGTGCTTCATCTTTTTGATATCTCCGCAGATCGAACGCCCTTCTATATCCTTGCCCAAGCCGAACATGATGGAGCCCGGTTTTGCATTGGCAAACGTATCCGACTGGATCATCTCTTTCAGCCCGACCGTCGCTTTCTGCTTGTTCGGCACTTCGATGCTGATCGATCCGTTTTCGTAATTCGTCTGAATGTTTACGCCGTCTTTTGCATGCAAACGCATTGCGAGCTCTTTATCGCAGCTGAGCACGCGGCTCGCGGGGATATTGCCGGGTATATCGATGTCGTAACGGGTAACGGTAGGCCCCTGCGTTACAGACAGTATCTCGGAAGGGATCTTCAACTGATACAGTGTATCGGTGATCGTCTCTTTGTTATGCTCCACTTCCGCCCCGTCTGCGGCATACATGCTCTGATAGTCGTTCAGCATTGAAATGGGCGGCGCGGCGTAGCGTGCATATATATGTTTCTTTTTCGGCTGCTCCGGCTCCGCTGCGGGAACGGCGCGCGCGCCGGAAACGTCGCCGCGGCGGGAAGGCAAAGGCTCCTCCGCCGGCTCTTCTCTGCGGAGCCGCTCGCTCGCTTCGGGCACGATCGACTCTCCCGCTTCGTCCTCCTCCGAATCGAACAGATTGACGGCGGAATCGAAGTCGTCCGTGATCGGTTGAAGGGTAGAGCGTTCCTCCTCTTCCTCCCGCTTTTTCTCCTGTTCGTAATCGCTCGGCGGCATAAAGCGCACGCTCTCGTCGATGCGGTCACGCTTCGGCGGCTCTGCGGGCGGTTGGGAAACGTTTTCTGGCTCCTCACGCCTCGGCGAAACGGAGCGATCGGTAAAGCCGGTCACGCGGCTTTCGCCGACGGAATCGGATACAGCGCCCGAAGCTTCGCTATCCTGTGAAGGAACGGGGCGCGTTCTGCCGGCAGGCGGCACTGCATTTCTCGCGGGAGGGATCGGCGCAGACGTATTCTCTCGCACCGCCCCTATATCGCTCCCCTGCCTGTCCGTAAAGGAAGAAACGGGCCGCTGCGAGGAAAACCCTTCTCCTGCGGAAAAGGACGTGTTCACGTCTTTGCGATAATAATCCCCCTCGGCGCGATAGGTCGAAACAGGCGAATCCGGCTGCGCCGTATCGGAAGGGCGCGTGGTATCCGTAACGATCTTTTTCGGCTTGTTCGTATAGGTGATATTGCTCTCCGCCGCATCGGAATAGAGCGAAGAATAGCTGGGCGAAGACGCGGAGGCCTGCGGCTTCGTTTCCGCGCGGGGCGGCTCCGTCCTGTTCGATCTTTCATGCCCCTCCGAAAACGCGGAAGGAGTGCTGCGGAAATTATCCGAATATTGCTGTTCGGAAATAATGCCGCGGTTCGGATTGTTGAAATATGAATTGGAATCGAAAATCAGATTGCTTGTATAGCCGGATACGTTTTCGGGATACAAGATGCTCCTGCTCTGCGCATACGGAGACATGGGCTGCTGCGGCTGCGCGGGCGGCTGTTCCGCCTTGCGGGCAGACTGCTCCCGGCGATCCTGCCGCATTTCCCTCTTTGTTTTGAAGGCAAATTCGTCGCCGACGGCAAAAAGTCGCTTAGACGGATCGCTCGGCTGTTGCGGCTGCGCCTGCTGCGGATACCCTTCCTGACGGATCGGCGCCTGCGGCATATACGGCTGTGTTCCCGCCTGCGGCGCAGACGGTGCATACGGAGCCGAAACGTTTGCCTGCGGCTGCACGGGCGCGGAATTTTCCGCATAGTTCAGATCGTACAGCCCGGACGTATCCGCCGAAGCCGCGCCGACCATCTTTTCCTCCTCCTGCTTTCTGCGGCGGCGTTCCCCTGCCGCGGCGTTGCGGGAAGTATAAATAAAATATGCGGTCGCCGCCAGAAGCAGAGAAAATATGATATATCCGCCGACATACGTCGTGAGCCTGACGACGGGATACACGATAAGGCCGATGATCACGCCGCCGCCCGTCGTTCTGAAAAAGCTGTTTTCCCCCGCGCGATAACATGCGGCAAGATAGCCGCCGTAGCTGGACCGGCTGTCTATACCGCCGACCTGCGAAGTGATCGTATGGATCAGGCATACGAAAAACACGAACGCGAGCAGGCACAGAGCGACCGTTTTCCTCTTCGCGGCAATTTTTTTGCCCGAGATCAGAACGATGCCGCCGTAAACGAGCGCCGCCAGGACAGCATAAGAGCAATAACCGAACGTACCGAGCAGAAAATTGCTGATGGCCGCGCCGACGCTGCCGAAAATCACACTGCGCGAAATAAGTATTACGAGCGCGATCGCGGCGAATAAAACCAACACGAAACCGACCGTTTCGCGGGTCAAAATGCGATCTTTATCCTTCTTTTTATTCTCACTGCCTCTTCCCAGATTGTTCAAAACGTTCTCTCCCTCCGCGCGGTACGCGACGGAATTTTTCTTCTTGATATAACGGTATTATTATACCATTTATCCCGCTTTTTATCAACTCTAAAAGGGCTAAAATATAAAAAAACCCCGCAGGGATTCCCTGCGGGGAAGGTTTTGCGGACGAGCCGTTTACATATCGACCTTTTCGTCGCTCCAAGAATACATTTTGCGGAGCTCTTTGCCGACTTCTTCCAACTGATGAGACGCCTCCATCGCGCGCTTTGCGTTGAAATGCGCCCTGCCGTTGTTGTTTTCGGCGATCCATTTGCTCGCAAACGTGCCGTCCTGGATCTCTTCGAGGATCTTCTTCATTTCCTTTTTGGTCTCCTCGGTCACGATGCGCTTGCCCGTTTCATAATCGCCGAACTCGGCCGTATCGGAAATGGAATAACGCATGAGGGAGAAGCCGCCCCTGTAAATGAGGTCGACGATGAGCTTCATCTCGTGAATGCACTCAAAATACGCGTTTTTCGGGTCATATCCTGCCTCGACGAGCGTTTCAAAGCCCGCCTTCATCAGCGCGGTAACGCCGCCGCAAAGAACAGCCTGCTCGCCGAAGAGGTCTGTTTCCGTTTCGCATTTGAAGGTCGTTTCGAGAACGCCCGCGCGGGAACCGCCGATGCCCGCGGCATAAGCGAGCGCAATGTCGAGCGCTTTGCCGGTCGCGTCCTGATGGATCGCGACGAGGCAGGGCGTACCCTTGCCCGCAACGTATTCGCTGCGCACCGTATGGCCGGGAGCCTTGGGCGCGATCATGAAAACGTCTACATAAGGAGGCGGGGTGATCTGCTTGAAATGGATATTGAACCCGTGCGCAAACGCGAGCGCCTTCCCTTCCGTAAGGTTGGGGAGAATGCTCTCTTTATAAATTTTCGCCTGTCTTTCGTCGGGGGTAAGGATCATAACGATGTCCGCCGCTTTGGTCGCCTCCGCAGCGGTCATCACCTTGAAGCCCGCCTTTTCCGCGACCGCCCAGGACTTGCTGCCCTCATAGAGACCGATAACGACTTTGACGCCGCTGTCTCTGAGGTTGAGCGCATGCGCATGGCCCTGACTGCCGTAACCGACGATAGCCACCGTTTTGCCTTTGAGCAAATTGAGGTTGCAATCAGACTGATAGTATATTTTTGACATTTTTTCTTCCTCCGAAAAATGTTTTTTAACGCTTTGACGCGCTTTTTAATAATTTCGTAATAAATTATAGTACGGCTCGCTTTTGTAGTCAAGCGGAAAAGGGCAATTTTATTCATTAATTTTCGCAATCGGTTTCATTCGGTTTTCGAATCGTAAAACCTTTTGCGCAATCAGCCCGAAATATTTGCCTTTGCCGGCGGAAAAGGTTATAATAATACAAAAAGACGGATTTTTTTCCGTTCTCAAACGAGGCGCAATATGCAATACGATCCGACAAACGAGCTCATTCTGCTGACAGGTGTCCGCAAAGACGGGGCGATCTCTTATTTTATCCGCGCCGTTTCGGAAGACGACGCCGCAGCGTATGCGCGCGCTTATGCCTGTCTGCTCGAAACGGACGAACAGAATGATTTTTACGGGCATGTCGCGCACGCCGTCCTCTTCGACGACAATTTATTTGCGAGCAGATGTTTTTCCCGCTCGGAAAACAGCGACTTACGCGCCGCTTACAGGCATGATCTTATGCTTCTGCAATCGCTTGCGGAAAAGGCGGAACACCCGCCGAAAAGCATAGCGCAAAAAATAGCGGACGGGCTCCCCGCGATCCGTACGGGCGAAAACAACCCCGTTTTCGGGAAGGATTGGGCAAGCGACGGCACGCTCGACAAAATTGCGGGCTTCTACCGCGAAAACGGTTACGGGATCTTTATCGGAAACAAGGCATTCACCTTCGAACAGGGAAAGCTCGTACCCGTAAAACACACCTCCGACATTGCGCTGGAAGACCTGAAAGACTACGAGGAAGAAAAACGCTCGGTGGAGGATAATATCCTCAGCTTCATCAAGGGGCTGCCCTATTCGAACATGCTGCTCTACGGAGACAAAGGCACGGGAAAATCCTCCACGATACACGCAATGCTCAACAAATACGCACCGCAAGGGCTCCGCGCGGTGGAAGTGCCCAAAGAACAGATCAAGGAGATCAACGCGCTCAAAGAAACGCTTGCCCCCCTGCCCTTCAAATTTTTGATCTTTATAGACGATCTTTCCCTCGAAGAACACGACGAAAAGGTCGCTTCCCTCAAAGCGAGCCTGGAAGGAAGCATGAACGAAAAGAGCGCGAACGTGATGATCGCCGCGACCTCCAACAGGCGGCATATCCTCAAAGAAAACTTTTCGGACAGGGAAAACAGCGTACACGCGTCCGACACGATGGAGGAACAACTGTCCCTTTCCGATCGCTTCGGGCTGACCGTTCTCTTCTCCTCCACGGGCAAAGCGGCGTATCTCTCCATCGTAAAGCAGCTCGCTCAGGACAGAAAACTCGGCATGGCGGAGGAAGAACTCTTCTCTCTCGCCGAGCGCTGGGCGCTCTATAAGGGCGGCAGATCTCCCCGCAGGGCGAAACAGTTTGTAGATTATATTTACGCCTGCACGATGAAAAATTCCGAAATACGAATATAGCGTTCACCGCGGCAAAACGGCCGCCGACGAAAACTCGTCGGCGGCCGCTCGTTTTACTTTTATTTTCAACATCTCAAACGGGCTCCTGTCCGTTCAGGCGCGAAAGCGCCTGCTTCGCCGCATAGTATATATCTCCCGCGCCGAGCACGAGCACCACGTCTCCCCCGGAAACAGTCCCCTTCCAATAAAGCGCGAGCTCCTTTACCGTTTCGATATAGAGCGCGTTTCCGAGATGTTCCGCAAGGGTGAGAGCGCACCCCTCCGCGTCGAAATACTCTCTCGCCGAATAGGTCTTGTATATCACGAGATCCTCCACGCCCGAGAGCACATTTACGAAATCGTCGAAAAACAGTTTCGTGCGCGAATAGGTATGCGGCTGAAAGACGACGAGCAGCCTGCCGCGGCAGATCTCGTGCGCCGTCTGCAAGGCGGCGGCGATCTCGCGGGGGTGATGCGCATAGTCGGCGATAAAGCGCGCGCCGCCGTACCTGCCGATATTTTCGAATCTCCTGCGGATCCCCCTGAATTTTTCCAGCCCTTCCGCGATCAGATATGGAGGAAACCGATAATATATCCCCACCGCCGCGGCAGCCAAAGCGTTATAGATATTATGCCGCCCGTAGACGTTCAGCCTGATCCTGTCGAGCATCTCGCCCCCTGTACGGAGCGTAAACGCATATTTTCCGCCCTGCCCGACAATTTCCTCCGCGCATACGTCGCTTTTTTGCGTCAATCCGAAGGTCATATTCGGGCGGATATATGCGGATATTTTATCTTCCGCGCAAACGATCGCCGCCTGCGACTTTTCGCAGAAATCGCAGTACGCGCGGAACAGATTGCTTTCTTCTCCGTAGTAATCGAGGTGGTCGGCATCCGAATTCAAAACGAGCGCAACGCCCGGGGTCAATTTCAAAAAATTCCCCATATATTCGCAGGCTTCCGTCACAAAAAAACGCCTGCCGCCGAGCTTCATATTGCCGAAGTCGGCGTCTATGCCGCCGATATGCGCGGTAACGCCGCCGGCGCAATTCTCCAATACATGCGCGCACATCGCCGTCGCAGTCGTCTTGCCGTGACAGCCCGCCACCGCGATCACATTCTGATGATCGAGCGAGATCAATTCCAAAAGATCCGCCCGCCCGACGATCTTTATCCCCCTTTCCTGCGCGGCGAGCAGTTCCGGATTGTCCGCCCTGATCGCAGAGCTTTGCACCACGATCTGCGCGTCGCCGAGATTTTCTCTTTTATGGAAGGAGCACACCTCGATCCCCGCCGCACGCAACGCCGCCACGCGGTCATTTTCGCAAATATCGCTCCCTCTGACGGAGAACCCCCGCGATTTGAGATAAAGCGCCAAGCCGCTCATGCTGATGCCGCCTATACCGATAAAAAAAATCCTGTCGCAATCGCCCCAAAACGTCTTTCCCATGGCATAATATATGCCGCATATTACAAAAAAAGCCTTTTCCGCCAAAAAAATTTCAATTTTTTACAAAAAATTTTCGTTTGCCACTTGAAAAAGCTGAAATTATATAGTAAAATGTAGACAGAAGAACTAAATCTTGCATAAGGAGGAACTGTCTTGAATATTTCCGAAGTACGAATCAGATTCGTAAAAAAGGACGACAGCAAACTGAAAGCCGTAGCTTCCATCACGATCGATGATTGTTTCGTCGTACATGACATCAAAGTCATCGACGGTACGGACGGGCTTTTCATTGCTATGCCGAGCCGCAAGACGAGTGACGGCGAATTCAAAGATATCGCACACCCCTTGAATACCGAGACCCGCGAAGCCCTGAAAAACGCGATACTTTCCGCCTACGACGAAGCGCTCGAAAAAGAGCAGTCTTAAACGTGAAGGCGTCGCCGATTTTTTTGCGCGATAACGTTGAATGCAAGCAAAAAGGAGAGACGGAGGAATTATCCCGTCTCTCCTTTTTTACACGATCGTTTCCCCTTGTTTTTATCGGCGACCGGATATGCCCGAAGCGGCACACGGCAGTTACATCAAAAAAAGCCGCTGATGAGCGGCTTTTTTACTTTTACAGATTTACTTTTTTCTGAAAAGCCTCTGCACGAACGGAGGCAAAGATTTTTCCTTCTCCTGATCAGCCTGCATCTGCGGCTCCGGCTGACGGTACTGAGGCTGCTGGTATTGCTGTTGTTGGGCAGACTGATACTGCGGCTGAGCCTGCGGCGCGGCCTGGCGATATTGTTGCTGCTGCGCATACTGCTGCGCGTTCTGCTGATACTGCCCGTTCTGCTGTGCGGCCTGCTGATACTGCTGCCCCTGTGCCTGCTGATATTGGGGCTGCTGATATTGCGGCTGAGCCTGCGGCGCGGGCTGCTGGTATTGCTGCTGTTGGGCAGACTGATACTGCGGCTGAGCCTGCGGCGCCGACTGCTGCTGAGGGCGGGCAAACTGCTGTTCCTGCCTGCGCTCAAACTGCTGTTGCTGATACGGCTGTCTGTACACGGGCGGCTGCTGCCCCGGCATCGTATTGTTTACAGGCGTACGGATATAGGAAGGAGCAACGTCCTGCGGCTGTACGCTCTGCATCTGTGCGCGTTCCTCTCCGTTTCCTTCGGGAAGTCCTCTGTTCACGAAGAAATTGCGCGAAGAAACATTGCGCTCGTCCTTCGGATTATACACGTTTTCCATGCTCGGGAAGCCCGTCGCGATAACGGTTACTTCCACCTCGTCGTTTATGTTGCTGTCGATGCAGGCGCCGAAAATGATGTTTGCGGAATAATCCACGACGCTCTGCACGAGGGTCGCGGCCGTCTGCACCTCGTCCATCGTGAGGTCGTTGCCGCCTACAATGTTCAAAATAACGCCCTTCGCTCCCTCGATGGTCGTGGTGAGGAGCGGGCAGTTTACGGCAAGGCGCACCGCCTCGACGATCCTGTTTTCGCCCTTTGCTACGCCTACGCCCATGTGCGCGAGGCCCTGATCTTTCAGAATCGTGCGCACGTCCGCGAAGTCGAGATTGATGAGCGCGGGATTGACGATAAGGTCGGCGATGCCGCGGATACCCTGTTTAAGGATCTCGTCCGCCACGCGCAGCGCCTCCACCATCGGCGTGTTTTTCGGCACGACGCAGGTGATTTTATCATTGGGTATGATGATGAGCGTATCGACGTATTTTTTGAGATTTTCCAACCCCTTCGCCGTATTGTCCATACGCTTTTTGCCCTCGAAGTTGAAAGGTTCCGTAACGACGGCGATGGTCAGTATTTTCAGATCGCGCGCGATCTTTGCGATGACCGGCGCGGCGCCCGTACCGGTACCGCCGCCCATGCCTGCCGTAATGAACAAAAGGTCGGTGTCTTTGACGGCCTCGGTGAGCACTTCCTTGCTCTCCTCTGCCGACGCCCTGCCGATCTCGGGCTCCGCACCCGCGCCGAGCCCCTTGGTGAGAGCGGAACCGATCTGGATCTTATTCTCGGCCTTGGAAAGCAAAAGCACCTGCTTGTCGGTATTGACCGCCACATAGCTCGCACTCTGAATGCCTGCCTCGATCATGCGGTTGACCGCGTTGCACCCCGCTCCGCCGACGCCGATGACCTTGATCCTTGCCACGCCGGACAAGCTGTCTAAACTGTTAAACATGTGATGTTATCCTCCGAATCCGTAAAATAATTTATATAAAAAGCTCTGCTCACTCTCTGTTTTCAGAGCCATATCCAAAAGGCTCAGAAGCGAACTTTGAGCCGCTTTGTTGTAGTAAGGCAGCTTAGGGGCCACGATTTCGACCACCTTGTTGAGCCTGCCGCTGATATGTTCGCGCGCGCCGCGGATAGACGTAACGCCGCACCCCGTAAGCAAAACGGGTTTATAATCGATGAATCTGCTGTCAAACGATTCAAGACAGTGATTGACCGCCTCGCAGATAAGGTCGAGCCCTTCTTTCACCTTTTCTTTGAGCTCGCTCACCGCAACGGAGCAACTGCCCTCTCTGTCGTTATATTCAATGACGGAGCCCTCCACGTCTATACTGGAAAGATTGACCTTCCTAAGCATCGCCTCCGCCGCTTCAAAAGGGATATCGGTATCCTCAATGATATGCGCCGCGACATGCCCGCCGCCTACGGAACAGGCATTCTGGTATACGATGCCGTTGCCGCAAACGACGCTGAACGTCATAGACATGTAGCCAATATCGAGCAAAATGGCATATTCGTCGCGAAGCTCGGAAGGGATAAGATAGAGCGCCTCCGCCAAAGAAACGGGCAAAAATTCCACCTTTTTTATACCGTATTCCGCAAGAATATTCCTGAAAAGGTCGGTAAAGCGCCTGTCCGCAAAAAAGTAACTCAAATACCCTTCCAGCGAATCGCTGATCATGCCGACGGGATCGATCACTCGGCGCTTGTCCGACGTAACGAAGTAAACAGAACCGCGCCTGATGAATTCGCCGCCGTTCTGTACGCCGGAAAACCCGTTTTCGTATAAAAGGTCTATATCGGAAGAGACCACGCGGCGTTTCCGCTGAAAGCTGACGAGATGGCGCCGCGTAACGACGCTGACAAACTCGCCGGGAACGCCGACGTAGATCTTTTTCGTTTTCGCTCCGCAGCTGAGTTCCATTCTTTCGAGAGCGGAAAACACGGCGGCTTTCAGCCCCGCGGGATCGAAGAACTGCGCGTCCGCAAATCCGTCGTACTTTTCGGTATGCATGCCCTTGAAAACAAAGGTATTGTTGACGCCGCGCTCGCCCGTCAAAGCGGTGATCTCTGATGATTCTACGCACAAAACGGCAACGCTTTTACGGCTCATTTTTCGCTCCCTTTTTCCTCTTCGGCTTTGACCGAATATACTATCACTATTATATAATAAAAATTTTTATATGTCAATAAAAAAACGTTCCCCGACGGAATATTCTGCCGGGGAATTTATGCGGTAATTTTTTCCTTTTAAGTTGACGGATTCGGATCATAATTTCCCGAAGAATGCTGTACCTGCACACTGCCTGTTCCCGGTACATACACGGGCAGAAAATATCCGTAAGTTTTCTGTGCGTCGGAGAGAGTCATGTATTCCGCGAGCGCCGCCTCGAAGCATTCGTACGCGTGCGATTCGGAAGAACTCACATCGAGCAGCCAGAGCTTTACCTCCTGCGTAAACGTAAAACACAAATATTCGGGGTTGTTCGTTCCTCCGGCGGAATATTCTATTCCTGAAAACCTGCCGAGAACGCCGCCGAGCGTTTCGTCTGCATGCGAAAGCATCTGCATCAGGAGGGAAAACGGAACGGCCTGATCCGCAACGAGCGTACCGCTCTCTTCCGAAGCGGAATATGTAAAGCCCGTGATCTTCACGTTATACGCGTCGGAGGCGATATTGTTTTCGAAGGTCTCGCGCACGGCAAGGATCTTTCCGTTCTCGTCCGTCACGTAATATTTTCCGTCCGCCGCGGAGTAGAACGCATACTGCTCGTACTCCTCTTCCACCCGTACGGAGATCTTGTTGGGAAAACTCTTTTTCACGGAAACGACGTTCAGATGCGTGTTCTCCTCCGCACATACGTTTTCCACGATGTCGTAAACGTTGCTCTCTTTGAAAAACAGATAGCTCTTGTTGAGATATTCGTTCAGCCTGCCCTGCACCGTTTCCGCACTGCGCGCCGCCGCCGCGCTGCCCGTTTCGAACCGAACGTCGAACTGTGTGATGGAACACACGGAATTGAACGTTATGATAAAAATGAGCAGAAATACGGCGATCGCGTAGCCTATGACAAGTTTTTTGCTTTTCATCAGATCTCCTCTTATGTATTAAAAAATCATACCCGAATGCGGCGGATCTTCGCGCCGAGCGAAGCGAGCTTATATTCGAAGCCGGAATACCCCCTGTCGATATGCGAAAGATCGGTTACCGAGCTCATGCCTTCGGCGGAGATCGCCGCCAGCGTGAGAGCCGCGCCGCCGCGCAGATCGCCCGCCACAACGTCCGCCCCGTGCAAACGGGGAACGCCGCGCACGAACGCCGCCCTGCCGCGGACGGTTATATCCGCCCCCATTCGGATCAGTTCGGGCACATGCTTATATCTGGTTTCAAACAAATTTTCTACGATGACCGTAGAGCCTTCCGATATGCAGGCGAGCGCCGTAACGGGCGCTTGCAGGTCGGTAGGAAAGCCGGGGTACGGCATCGTTTCGATCATGCGGAGAGATCTCCTCGTTCCCCCGTTCTTTATGTATATTTTATCATTTTTTACAGTGATTTTGCAACTGATTTCGCGCAATTTATGTATAAGAGCGGCAATATTGTCCGCCGCGGCGCGGCATATCTCCGCTTCTCCCCCGCACATTGCCACCGCAATGAGGAACGTGCCCGCTTCGATGCGGTCGGGAATGGGCGTATATTCCACGCCGTGCAGCCTGCGCACGCCTTCGATGGAAACGGTAGACGTGCCCGCGCCGGAAATTTTTGCGCCCATCTTATTGAGAAAACTTTGCAGATCGCATATCTCCGGCTCTTTGGCGGCATTGCGAATGAGCGTGCGCCCTTCTCCTTTGACGGCCGCAAGAATGATGTTTTCCGTCGCGCCGACGCTCGGGCAGTCGAGCAAGATATCCGCGCCGATCAATTTGCCGCAATTGCAATTGATATAGCCGCCCTCTTCCGCGATGTTCACGTTGAGACTTTTCAACCCCTTCAAATGCAGATCTACGGGTCTCAGCCCGATGTCGCACCCGCCCGGATAGGCGATGCGCGCCCTTCCGAAGCGCGCGATGACAGACCCGAGCATAAAAACGGACGAACGCAGTTCCTTGGCGAGCGCAGACGGGATCTCGTGGTTGGCGGCGTCGGCGCTGTCTATGATGAGCGTTTCGCCGTCAAAGTCCGTCCTGCAACCGAGCTCGTTCAGAATCTGTATCATGTTGAGTACGTCCATGATCCTCGGGCATTTATGTATTATCACTCGTTCATCGGTTAAAATAGACGCGGCGAGCAGCGGCAGCACGGCATTTTTTGCGGATTGGATCTCTACTTCCCCCGCGAGCTGCCTGCCCCCTTCTATTATAAATTTATCCATAATTCACTCCTTGCAGAAACAACGCAAATGGCAAAGGGCATACCCCGAAGGATACGCCTCCCCTATTCCATAATATGGCGAAGAATCCGCAAAAGTGAAAAAGGGCGCCCGCTCAGGAAGCGCCCCTTATAAATTTCCCCCTACCCGTTTTCACGCCGCGTTTTGCGCTCTTGGAAATATTGAACAATATCCCCATCGCCGCCATCGTGAAGATGAGCGACGTATTTCCCGCACTGATCAGCGGCAGCGGCAGTCCGGTAGGCGGGATCGACCCGCTCACCACGAGCGCGTTGACCACGACCTGTATCGCATAGACCATCGTGATGCCCGAAGCGAGCAGAAAACCGAACAGATCCCGGCTGCGGGCGGCCGTTCTTGCTCCGAAATAGATGAGCGCGCCCGAAACGGCAAACAAAAGCAAAATGCCGACGAACCCGAACTCTTCCCCGATGACGGATAAAATAAAGTCTGATTCCGCAAAGGGCAAAAATCGGTATTTCTGCCGCGAATGAAACAAGCCGACCCCCAGCCAGCCGCCGTTACCGAGCGCATAGAGAGACTGAATGAGCTGATACCCCTCTCCCTGCGGCGACTGCCACGGATCGATAAAGGCGTACAGCCTCTGCAAGCGGTACGGCTCTATGATGATGAGAACGGGCACCGCCGCAACGATCGGAATGAGAATGATGAGAAGGTATCTGATCTTCGCGCCGCTCAAAAACAGCATGGCGACCATCAACAGCCCGATGCACATCGTGATGGACATATTCGGCTCCAAAATGACGAGCAGACAGATCGCCCCGCCCGCCCCGAGAACGGGCAGCATGCCGACAAACCTTTTCATGCGGTCGGGCTTTTCCGCAACATACGCCGCCGCAAAGATGACGAAGCCGTATTTTGCGATCTCGGAAGGCTGTATCGTTACGGGGCCGAGCCTGATCCAGCGGGTCGCCCCGTAATTTGCCCAGCCGACGCCGGGAATAAATACGAGCGCGAGCAAGACAAGGGAAACAATGAGCGCCGGCCATTTAAGCTTTTTCAGTTTGGAATACGGAAAAAAGCTCGCCGCAACCATCGCGCCGACGCCGAGAATAAACCCGACGAGCTGCTTTTTCATAAAAAAGAACTGATCGCCGTACGTCGTTTCCGCGGCATAACAGCTCGCCGAGTATACCATCAAAACGCCGAAGGCGGAAAGCGCTACGACGAGGATCGGGATCGCAATGTTGCCCGAGATCAGCCGCTTTACCGAACGCGTCCCCTCACTCGACGCCGAGTTCTTCGCCGCAACGCTCATTTTTTTCGTCCTTCATCTGCGCAACGAGTTCGCAGAATTTTTCGCCGCGCTCTTCGTAGCCGGAGAACATATCGAAGCTGCTGCTCGCGGGGCTGAGCAATACGCACTGCCCGCTCTTTGCCGTCATCGCCGCGATCCTGACGGCGAGGGCAAAATCCGCGCACAGCGTTATCTGCGTATACCCCTTGCGCACGGCGCTCGCGAGCAATTTAAAACGGTTTTCTCCGTAAAGAACGGCATGCACCGCGCGGCTGACCGCCAACTTTTCAAAAAGCGGGTCGTAGTCGTACCCCTTATCCTTGCCGCCGAGAAGCAATATCGTATCCGCCTGCATGCACCCGACCGCAGTGAGCGTCGCGTCTACGTTGGTGCCTTTGGAATCGTCTATGTACGTAACGCCGTCGATCTCCGCCACCGTTTCGATGCGGTGGCGCACCCCCTTCATCTTTGAAAGCGCTTCCGCAGCCGTCTTGCTCTCAACCCCCATCAGCTTGCATGCGCAGATCGCCGCGAGCGCGTTTTTCACGTTGTGCTCTCCTTTGAGGGAAAGATCGGAAGCGTTCATGACCTTTTCGTTTTCAAAATAGAGTCCTCCCTCGTAAAGATATGCGCCCTTGACCCGCTCTTTTACGGAAAACCACCGGACGGGGCAGCGCACGGAGTCGGCAAACGCGCGCACGCGCTCGTCGTCGTAGTTGAGCACGGCAAATTCGCTCTCGCGCATATTCCGCAGAAGCTTGGATTTCAGGAATATGTAATTCTCCATGTTGTAATGGCGGTTGAGGTGATCCTCCGCGATATTCGTAATGACGGCGACGTGCGGACGGATACTCGAAAGCGTTTCCAGTTGAAAGCTGGAAATTTCCGCAACGGCGATATCTCCGTATCCGAGCTCGTCCGCCTTGGCCGTGATCGGCAGCCCTATATTGCCGCAGGCGCAGGAAGACAGCCCCGCCGCCCTGAGCACCTCGTCGATCATCGTGACGGTGGTCGTTTTTCCGTTCGTACCCGTAACCGCGACGAGTGCCGCCCGCAGATACAGACAGCCGAGCTCCGCCTCCCCGATGATGCGTTTCCCCTTTTTGCGGAAGGCGACGGGAAGTTCGTGGTCGATGGGTATACCGGGGCTGAGAACGAGCACGTCGCATTCGTTCACCGCCGCGGCGACGCCGCCCTGTGCAACGGGGATCGCGCCGCGCGCCGCGAGTTCGCCCATCGTTTTTTGCACGGCGCCGTCCGCTATATCGTCGAACATATACACGACGGCGCCCCGCTTCAATAAAAAATCCGCGCTCGCCGCGCCGCTTTTCGACATGCCCGCAACGAGAAATTTCTGATTTCCGAAATACATCAGACACCTCTTTTCAATTTATTCAGACGAAACAGGCGCACAGCAGACCCGCCGCCGCGGTAATGAGCGAATATACGTAAGCGATCTTGCCTTCGGAATATCCCTTTTTCTGAAAGTGATGGTGCAGAGGCGCCATAAGAAATATCCGCTTTTTCGTCCTTTTATAATATATTACCTGCATGATGACGGTTATGCTCGAAATTACAAACATGATCCCAACGATGACGATATAGAGCGCGTTTCCGCTGAATACACCGATCGCCGCCGCAAATCCGCCGAGGCTCAAAGACCCCGTATCCCCCATAAACACGGAAGCCTTGTTGGTATTGAAAATGAGGTAACCCGCCAACACGCCGCACAGGATCAGGGAAAGATCGGATAGGCCTGTCCTTCCGTTCGACAAAAGAAAAATGAGCAGAGAAAAGGAGGCGAAATACCAAAACGAAACGGAGGCGGCAAGCCCGTCCAACCCGTCGGTGAGGTTCACGCTGTTGACCGTTGCTATGAACGCGAGCGTACACAGCGGTATGATCCAGAAACCTATGTCGAAAGAGTAGTCGGAAAACGGGATATTTATGCGGGTCAGCCCGTTCAGATAGCAAAACACGCCCGCGATCACGGAAATCGAAAGCTGGAAGAAAATTTTTTGATACGCTTTGAGCCCCAAATTCCTGTGAAAACGGAATTTGAGAAAATCGTCTATAAACCCGACGGCGAGAAAGGCGAGCCCGAACGTAATCGCGACCAGCGAAAGCCTGTCCGAAAACAGGCCCGCGACCGCCGCGACGCAGACCGCGGCAAATACGAAAGCGAGCCCGCCCATCGTGGGCGTGCCGCTCTTCGCTTTATGTTCTTCCACATAGCCGAGGATATATTGTCCCGCACGCAATTTTTTCAGCAGCGGAATGAGCGCGGCGCAAAACACCGCCGACAACAAGCATCCCGCCGCCGCAATAAATATCGCTTCACGCATTTTTTCCGCCCTTTTCCGCCGACTTAAATTTCAGGATCCCGCGGATCGCGGAGAAATCGCTGTAAATGTGCTTTACCCCCATGATCTCCTGATAGTTCTCGCCGCCCTTGCCCGCAACCAGCAGAACATCGCCCTTTTCCAACTTATCCACCGCATATTCTATCGCGCTTTCCCTGTCTACAACGATGATGTAATCGTCCGTATACTTTTTTACCCCCTCTTCTATCTGCAAGATGATGTCGAAAGGATCTTCATAGCGCGGATTGTCGGAGGTGAGCACGGTAAAATCGGCGAACCTTGCGGAGGCCTCCCCCATGAGCGGGCGTTTGAGGGCGTCGCGGTTGCCGCCGCAGCCGAACAGACAGATCAGCCGCCCTTTGCAGTGCGGACGAAGCGCGCGCAGCGATTTTTCCAACCCGTCGGGAGTATGGGCAAAATCCACAAAAATATCCGCCCCGCGGAATGAGCCTGCACGCTCCAACCTGCCGCTCACTTTTTCGAGCGAGGCGAGCCCGTCCGCAATGACGGGAACGGGGATCCCCGCCAGCTTTGCACATTCCGCCGCCGCCATGGAGTTATATACGTTGTGCCGCCCCGTCATGTGCAGCCGGATCTCGTAGAGCTCATCGAAAAGATTGATGATGTACCGACACCCTCCGAAGCCTTCCGCGATATCCACGGCAAAAACGTCGGAGGGATTTTCGAGCGCATAGCTCACGCTTTTCGGAGCGACGGCGGCGAGCGCGCGGCCCTCTTCATCGTCAAAATTCAATATGGCGCATTTGCATCTGCCTTTTTCGAAGAGTTTTCTTTTCGCCGCGCCGTATGCCTGCATCGTCTTGAAAAAATCCAGGTGATCCTCGGTCAAGTTTGTAAAAATACAGTAATCGAACACGATCCCGTCGACCTTGCCGTAATAGAGAGCGTGTGCCGAGACCTCCATAACGACCCATTCGACGCCGCATTCCGCCATGTCGGCAAAAACTTTATACAAAAAAATGGGATCCGGCGTAGTGAGCTCGGGCGAGATCTCTTTATTTGCGTAAAAGATGCCGAGCGTTCCGATATTTCCGCACGCAACGCCCGCCTCTTTGAATATGGCGGCGAGCATATGCGCCGTAGTCGTCTTTCCGTTTGTTCCCGTGATGCCTACGATCTTCAATTTCTTTTCGGGGTGCCCGTAAAACGCCGCAGCGAGCAATCCCATTGCTTTGCGGCCGTCTTCAACGATCATCTGCGGAACGTCTATCGGCAGTTTTCTTTCCGCCGCGAGCGCGACCGCGCCCGCCGCCACCGCCTCGGCAGCAAACTCATGCCCGTCGTTCTCTTCCCCGCCGAAGCACACGAACAGATCGCCGCGCATCACATGTTTGCTGTCTGCACTGATACCGCCGATCTCCGTATTTTTTCCTCCCGTAAGCGATTTCGCCCCGATCTCTTCCGCCAATTTTCCGAGTAACACGATTGCAAGCTCCTTTATTCATACGGCTCTATGCCGCGAACTTCGATGATCCCTTCAAAAATTTCCTTTGCACACGGCGCCGCCACGACGCTGCCGTAATATGCGCCCTGCGGCTCGTCTACGATGACGAGCGCGAGATACTGCGGATCGTCCGCCGGGAAAAAACCGAGAAAGGAAGAAACATATTTCCCCGCGGCGATCGCGCCGTTCTCATACTTTTGCGCGGTGCCCGTTTTGCCGCCCACCTTATACCCCTCGATATACGCCTTGCTGCCGCTTCCGTTTGCGACCACTCCTTCCAAAAGAGAGGCGAGCAAGCGGGAAGCTTCTTCGCTGATCGTCCTGTTTTTCAGTACCGCAGAAAATTCTTCGCTTACGGCGCCGTCTTTGCTGACGATGCTTTTCACGAGATGCGGCTGATAATAATACCCGCCGTTCACGGCGGCGGCGCCCGCCGCGGCGAGCTGCAAAGCGGATACCGCCAAACTCTGCCCGAATCCTATGCGCGCCAGATCGCAGTCTCGCACCGCGCTTTCGGGGATCAGCATTCCCTGCGATTCGCCCGAAAAATCTACGCCCGTATTTTTTCCGAATCCGAACGCTTCCAGATAATCGTAAAAAGTTTCTTTTCCGAGGGAGAGCGCGATATCTACGAAACAGGGGTTGCAGCTGTTGTTGAGCGCCTCGGCAAGCGTCTGATTAGAATGTTTGCCGTTCGCATGATTGCTCCAACAGCGGATCGTCGTTCCGTCGACCGATCGGGTACGGCTGCTGTTGAATACGTAATTCATGGAAAACGCCGACGTATTCCCTTGCAGATACTCCTCGATATTCGCCGCGGCGGTCACGATCTTGAAAGTCGACCCCGGCTCGTAAATGTCCGATACGAGCCTGTTTCTCGTAAGAGCGTTGAGAAGGTCTGTGTCCTCACGCGGCACGTCGTTGAGATCGTACCCGGGATAATTGACCATTGCCAAAATCTCAAAATTGTTCGGGTCGAGCACGACGCACTGCGCCGAAAGAGGCGAATATGTACGGTACGCGTTTGCCATCGCCTCCTCAGCGATCATCTGAATGTCTTTGTCGATCGTCAACACGACGTCCATTCCGTCCGTCGCGGGCAGATAGACGGCTTCCCCCTCTTCCAATTCTATCCCCACGAGGTCGGTGTCGTATAAAATTTCCCCGTCTATCCCCGCGAGGTATTTATCGTAATATTTTTCCAGCCCCGTAAGCCCCTCGTTGTCCACCGAAGTAAACCCGAGCACCTGACAGAGAAGTTCGGAATAAGGATACGTTCTGGTGTTGTCTCTCGCATAATAGACGCCCGGGAGCTCGTATTCCGCGAGCCGCCCGATCCGCTCCGCGTCCGCGCGGCGGAAGACGGTCAGCTCGGATACTTTTGACGAAGTAAGTTTTTCCAAAAGCTCCGCTTCGTTCAGCGAAAATATCTCTGCGAGCACGCGCGCGGCCTCCTTCTTGTCTTTGACCGCGTTCGGGCGGGCAAAGACGGTATACGAGGTCACGTTTCCCGCTAGAACCGAGCCGTTTCTGTCCAATATCTGCCCGCGTTCCGCGACGACGGGGATCTCCCTCGTCCACTGGTCGAGCGCAAGATAGCGCAGTTCCTCTCCCGAAATGACCTGAATGTAAAAAAATCTCGCAAAAATCGCCAAAAAAATAAAGGCCACGGCGATGAGCACCGCCGTCAACCTCTTTCGTAAAACGCTCGCGGAATATCCGCCTTCCCTGTTTTTTATGCCGCTTCCGTTTTTTATGCCGCCGCACCCCCGTACGGAATTTTTCACAAAAAAAATCGGCCCCGTCCGCAGGCCGATGCGACAGCCCTACAAGCGAGACCGAAATTCATTCGTGATTCTTTCAGTTTTTATGTTTATATTTTCAGCCGCGGACGAAACCGTTGTCTTCCGCCCAGGAGATGATATAATCGTCGCTCGTGATCTCGTCGATGTACGACTGCACGTCTGACTGCTCCGCCATGACTTCGCTCAGCCTTGCTTCCTGCGCGGCTACGTCCTGATCCAGCGTCCGCAAAACGCTCGTATTGACGATGATGAGCGCGAGAATGACGACTACGACCAGCGCATAGACCGCCATGAGCAGTTTGCCCTTCGCCGTGAGGGAATACCTCTTTTTCTCCTCGGAGACCGTCTGCTTTTCGTTTTCGAAAAGATCGCTCCTATACTGGATCGTCGTAGCGGTGGGCATCAGGTCGGCGCTCTCTTCCGCAAAGTCTGCGGGCTGTTCGTAACCCAACCCGTCCGTATATGCGGGTGCTCCGAACTCCTCGGCGGGAGCCTGCGGTTCATAAACGGGAGCCGCCTGTACGGGCGCGTATTCGGGCGACGCTACTGCGGCGCGCGCCTGAAACACAGGCGCCTGCGCGGGCGCTTCGAATACGGGCGCAGAATCGAATACCGGGCGGGAAGGCGCAAAAACTTCCTGCTGCGCAGCCTGCTCGAAAACGGGAGCGGCAAAATCCTCTGCACGATTGTACTCGGGATTGATAAGCTTCTGATAATTGTCGGAAATGCGCGCGTTAAAGCGAAGAGCCTTCTGCTCCTCCGTCATCTCCTGCGCCTCGTCTCTGCCGCCGAGCCTGCCGTAGGCCTTTAAATCTCTTTCTTCAGTTCTCTCTCTTTCCAGCACGGGAAGTCCTGTTGCCATTTCCTTGTCTCCTTATATATATTCTTCCACCCTTTCCGCTATGCGCAGTTTTGCGCTTTTGGATCGCGTATTGTTTCTGAGTTCTTCCTCCGACGCAGTCAGAGGTTTTTTTGTGATGATCTCCAATTCCTTTTTCTTTCCGCAGACGCATACGGGCAAACTCTTGTCGCATATGCAATCCGTTTCCAGATCCTTAAAAACATTTTTGACGATCCTGTCTTCCAGCGAATGAAAGGTAAGCACGCATATCCTGCCGCCCTTTTTGAGCCTGCGGGAAAGCCCGCGCACCGCATCTTCCAATCCGTCGAGCTCGCCGTTGACTTCAATGCGGATCGCCTGAAACGTCTTTCTCGAAAACGGGGCGCCGTGCCTGAATTTTGCGGGAATGCTCTTTTCTATAATGGAAACGAGCTGTCCGCTCTCGGTGATCCTCCCCTTTTTTCTTTCGGCGACGATGTTCCCGGCGATTCTCTTTGCGAACGGTTCTTCTCCGTAATCCCGTATGATGCGGAAAAGCGCGTCTTCGGAATATCCGTTCACGACCGCCTCCGCCGTAAGATCCCCCTCGGGATCCATGCGCATATCGAGCGGAGCGCTTTTCATATAACTAAAACCGCGGCTCTCTTCGTCGAGCTGAAAACTCGAAACGCCGAAGTCGAGCATCACACCGTCAAGCTTGTCCGCCCCCGCCCTTTCCAACACGGCGGCGTAATTTTTGTAATTGCTTTTATATATCTGAAACCTTCCCGCAAATTCGGAAAGCCTTTTTGTCGCCGCGGCGATCGCGTTGTCGTCGAGATCGGTCGCGATCAGCCTGCCGTTCGGAGAAGTCCTTTTCAGGATCTCGTAGGAATGTCCGCCCCCTCCGATCGTTCCGTCAAAATAAACGCCCCCGTCTTTCAGAGCCAGCCCCTTCATGCATTCTTCCAGCATGACCGGGATATGAGAAAACTCGATCATTCGGCCCTGCCCGCGCCGAGGTTTTTCAGCTTGGCAAACACATTGTTGATATTCTTGCCAGAATTTCTCTTGGCAAAGTTTTCGGCGGATTCGATGCGCAGGTAAGTCGCCGCGCCGACGATGACGATCTCTTTATCGATCTCGGCATGCTCTTTGAGTTCCTGCGGGATCACGATCCTCCCCTGATTGTCCTCCGTAACGTCGAACACCATACCCGTAAATTCCGCGATGGCGTCCTGCGTTTCGGTATCGAAGATGGAAACGCTGCCGAAGCTGTCGAGTATCTTTTTATACTCCTCGTACGGCAAAACATAGATGGTCTTATCCGGGCCGAAAGCGAGCTTGTACCCTGCATCGAGCTCCGCCTTGTATTTGGCGGGAATGCGTATTCTGTTTTTGTCGTCCAACCGATTGTTGAACCTGCCGTTAAAAGAATACATTGCCCCTTCGTCCCTTTGTGATGTATCCATTATACCACCACTTTTGACCACTGTCAACCACATCTATGAAATTTTTTGAATTTTTTGCAGTTTTTTTAGTCGTTTTTATATGTTTACAAACATTTGTTTGTATAGCTAAACGTTAAAAACACCTTTTTATTTTTATTTTTTGCCATTCCAAGGAAAATAGGCGCATTTTTTGAGCTTTTTTGCGATTTTTTTGAACATATGTTTGTGTTTATGCTTTGGTGGTCAGCCGTCCCTATATTTTGGCAAAAATCGCCCTCGATACGGCCGCCGCGAAGCAAAAACGACAGCCGGTCCGCCGCACCGGCGTTGCCGTCGTACGCCCTGCAACCGTAAAAGTCCTCTATCTCCCGTTTGAAGAAAATATAATGCGTGCAACCGAGCACGACGGCGCCGCATTTTAACCGCGGCAGATGCTTTGAGAGATCGAGCCGCTCCCGATGAAAAATATTTTTTTCGATCGCCGCGGCGAGCCGTTCGGGGGCATAAGAAACGATCTCTGTATTACCGCACCGCGCGCACAGCGCCCCGTAGCGGGTAGATCGGAGCGTCGCTTTCGTCGCGAGCACGAGAACGCGCGCCGCACCCGACCTTGCCGCAGGCAACACGGCGGGCTCCACGCCGACGATCGGAAACGGGTAACGGGCGCGCAGAAGGGCGGCGGCGTCTGCCGTAACCGTATTGCACGCGATGACCGCCACTTTGAGCGGATATTTTGCGAGCTTTCCGAACGCCCTGCCCGCGAGCAAACGGATCTCTTCCTCGCTTCTGTTCCCGTACGGCGCATGCAAATTATCGCCGAAATATAAAAACTTTTCCGCGGGCATTTTATCGGCGCACGCGGAAAGCAGCGTGAGCCCGCCGATCCCGCTGTCGAAAACCCCGATATATTTTTGCGTAAGCCTTCCCTCCCTTTGCTCTTAAAAATATTCGGAATACGGCGAATAAATTATAATTTTTAATAAAAAAACAGTTTACATTCGTTTTTTTTTGTGATAAAATAGCTTAGGTATCAACGAGAACAATATCGAAAGGAGAATCAAAGTGCCTAACATTAAATCCGCTAAAAAGCGCGTAGCCGTCATCGAAAAGAAGACCTCTCAGAACAAGATGATCAAATCTTCCGTCAAAACGGCTATCAAAAAATTTAATGCAGCTTTGGCCGCGGGTGACGTGGCGGCAGCTGAAAAGCTTTTGCCCGAAACCGTTTCCATCATAGATTCCGCAGCTTCAAAGGGAATCCTCCACAAGAACAACGCGGCCAACAAGAAATCTGCGCTCGCCAAAAACCTGAACGCAGCAAAAGCGTCTGTTGCGGCAGCGCCCGCAGAAGAAGCGCCCGCCGAGGTTCAGCCCGAAGCGCCCGCAGCCGCCCCCGCAGTGGAAGAGAAGCCCAAAAAGACGAGGGCAAAAAAGGCGAAAGCGGAAGACGCCGAGTAATTTTCCCCCTCTTATATTTATATGTCGGCAGAACAAAAAGCGACCCGAATACGGGTCGCTTTTTCGCTTGCCCGCGCAAACCCCCTTTTCTCATGAAAAACATTTTTCCGAATTTTGCAAGAGGCGCCTTTTTTATTTGAAATTTGCGCCCTTTCTCTATATAATAGTGTCTATAAAAATAATAAGCAGGAAAATCGCATATGACAGACCCGAAAAAGCCGGCAGCCGCCGCAGCAACCGCCTCGCCCGTCAAAGACGAAAAGATCATCGAGATCGTAGGCGCCTCCAAAGTGTTCGATGAAACCGTTGCCGTCGACAACATAGACCTCTACGTCCGTAAGGGTGAATTCATCACCTTTTTAGGGCCGAGCGGCTGCGGGAAAACGACGACCCTTCGCATGATCGCAGGGTTCGATATTCCCACGTCCGGCAAGATACTGCTCAACGGCAAAGACATCACCAATCTTCCCCCGAACAAACGACCGATCAATACGGTCTTTCAGCGCTACGCTCTTTTCCCCCACTACAACATTTACGACAACGTGGCTTTCGGGCTCAAACTCAAAAAGATCCCCGTTACCTACGTGAACGAAAAGGGAGAAACCTATACGAAGCTGCAAAAACTCACCCGCCGCGAGATAGACGAAAAGGTGAAAAACGCGCTCGCGGTCGTCGACCTGGAAGGATTCGAAAAGAGGAGCGTTTCCACCCTTTCCGGCGGGCAGCAGCAGCGCGTGGCGATCGCGCGCGCCATCGTGAACGAGCCGGAGATCCTTTTGCTCGACGAGCCGCTCGGCGCGCTCGATCTGAAAATGCGCAAAGAGATGCAGATCGAGCTCAAAGAAATGCACAAAAAGCTCGGCATCACCTTTATTTACGTTACGCACGACCAGGAAGAGGCGCTCACGATGAGCGACACCATAGTCGTAATGAAGGACGGGCAGATCCAGCAGATCGGAACCCCCACCTCGATATACAACGAACCAGCCAACGCGTTCGTCGCAAATTTTATAGGAGATTCCAACCTCTTCAACGGCACGATGGTCGGCAACAGACTGGTGCGTTTTTGCAACCGCAACTTCAAATGCCTCGACGATTTTGCCCTGCACGAAAAGGTAGACGTGGTCGTAAGGCCCGAAGACATCAAGATGACAAGCGCGGACGAGGGCATGCTCAAAGGCGAGGTCATCAGCGTCGTATTCAAAGGGGTGCATTACGAGATCACCGTCATGGTGGGTAAAACGGAGGTCGTCATTCAGAACACGGAGAGCAGAAACGTGGGAGAAACGATCGGGCTCGACATTCTGCCCGACGGGATCCACATCATGAAAAAGGAATTTACCGTAAACCGCTACGACGGCTATATCACGAAAAAGAACACGGTGGTTTTCGGCGACGGAGAATTTGCATGCGACGTGACCCAGCTCTACCCCGGCTCGCATCTGGACGACGAGGGCTACCTCATAACCGCCGAAGGAGAACAGCTCGACCTGACCGATACGGACGTTACCGTCGAGGTCGGGTTTACCGACATCGAGATCAGCGACAACGCGGACGAAGGCGGCGCGCAGGGACATATCGTTTCCATCATCTATAAGGGCGATCACTATCAGGTCATCGTCCGCACACCGGAAAACGAGGAAGACTACGTGCTCGACACGGAAGACCTCTGGAACGAAAACGACCTCGTAAGCGTAAAGATCGCTCCGGAAAAAATACGTCTCGCACCGAAACAGGAGGCAAAACAAAAATGATGAAGCTGCACTTTTCCAGAAAACAGCTCTGCATTCCCTATGCGCTCTTCCTCCTGCTGTTTGTGGTCATTCCCATGCTGATGATCCTGTTTTACGCCTTTACGGGCGAGGGCGCGGACGGCGGGCTCACGTTCACCTTCGCCAATTTTGCAGACTTTTTTACGAGCAAAGCAAAGCTTTCCACCCTGCTGATGAGTTTTACGATCGCCATTATCTCTACGGCGATCTGCCTGGTCATCGCCTATCCGCTCGCCTATGTTCTGGCAAGAAGCACCTGGAAAAAGAAATATGTTCTGCTCATGATCTTCATCATGCCCATGTGGATCAATTTCGTCCTGCGCATCACGGCGCTGCGCGAGCTTTTGGATCTGATCGGTTTGTTAGGCACGCAGAATTACCTGAACACAATCATCGGCATGGTTTACGACTTTCTGCCCTTTATGATCCTTCCCCTCTACACCACGTTGGAAAAGCTGGACAAAAGCTACCTGGAAGCGGCGGCGGATCTGGGAGGAAACAAGTTCACCGTTTTTACGCGCGTAACGTTTCCCCTGTCGATGCCGGGCGTCATTTCCGGCATCACGATGGTCTTTATGCCGTCGATGACCAATTACGTCGTGAGCGATACCCTCTCCAACTTTAACATCACCATTCTCGGCAAGCTCATAGACGAGTACTTTACGACCTACGACAACTGGCACATGGGCTCCATGATCTCCATCATTCTGCTCGTGATCATCTTTTTGACGCTGCTCGCGACGGGCGGCTTCAAAGACGAAAAGGACAACGCGCGAGGTGCGAATTTATGGTAAAGAAAATTTTATCGGTCGCGCTGTGCGTCGCCGTCCTCATCTTTATTTATTCCCCGATCCTCCTGCTCGTCGTGTACAGCTTTACGGACGCGAACGTCATCGGCAGATGGCAAGGATTTTCCTTCAAGCTCTATGCACAGCTCTTTCAAAGCAGAGAGATCATGCGCATTCTCGCCAATACGGTCGTGCTCGCGCTCGTTGCGGCGGTGCTCTCCACCATACTCGGAACGGCGGGCGCCATCGGCATTTTTTACAGCAAAAAGAAGGTCGGCGCGCCCCTGAAAGCAGTGTCGCAGATACCTATCATCAACGCGGAGATCGTTACGGCGATCTCGCTCGCCCTCCTCTTCTCCTTCGTCGCTCTGTACAGAACATACTTTTCCCTGATCGTCGGGCATATGGTGCTCTGCACGCCCTTCGTCATTCTGTCCGTCATGCCGAAGCTGAAACAGATGGATCCGAACGTATACGAGGCGGCGCTCGATCTCGGCGCAAGCCCCACGACCGCCCTCTTTAAAGTGGTTCTGCCGCAGATCTTTTCCGGCATCCTCTCCGGCTTCATGCTCTCGATCACTCTCTCACTCGACGATTATATCGTGACCGCGTTCACCAAGCCGCGCACGTTCGACACCATAAGCACCTACGTATACAATGCGGTAAAGAACGGCACGAACAGCTCCACGCCCGCCCTGCGCGCGCTCTCCGCGCTGATCTTCGTCGTGATGATCGCGGCGGTGCTCATCGTCAATCTCCGTGCGAGAAAGGGAAAGGAGGCGAATAAATGAGCAGAGCCCTTCGTTTAGCAGCCGTTTTTGCTTCCCTTTTTATCATCGGCACCCTTGCCCTTTCCGCAACGGGCTGCGCGGCGTCCTCCGCGAGCACGGTGCTCCGCGTATATAACTGGGAAGACTATATCAGCCAACCGGACGGCGAGAGCGACGAGTACGTTGACCTCATCGCAAAATTCGAGGAAGAAAACCCGGGCGTTACGGTGGAATATTCCACCTTCGGCACCAACGAAAACATGTATAACGAGCTGAAAATAAACGCCGCGGGATACGACCTCGTTTGCCCTTCCGATTATATGATCATGAAGATGATCTCCGAAGATATGGTCGAACCCTTCACAGACGATTTTCTCGCAAACAGCAATTATACAAAGTATGCTTCCCCCTACATCAAAGATCTGTTTGAAGAAAACGGCTGGACGCGTTACGCCGCCGCTTATATGTGGGGAACGATGGGTTATGTGTATAACCCCGCACTCGTAAACGCGGAGGATCTTTCCAGCTGGGCGGGTATTTGGAGCAGCGCATACGACCACATGACCACTATAAAAGACAGTGTGCGCGATTCCTACTTTTTGGGCGTGGCGTACGTGTACCGCGATGAATTGAAAGCGCTCGCAGACGAATACGACGCCGCCGAAATGACGCTTGCAGACGAAAGATACGCCGAATACAACGCCAAAGTGACCGAGATCATGAACCGCACGGACGAAGACACATTGGAAAAAGTCAAAAACGCCCTGCTCGATCTCAAACAGTACCTTTACGGCTTTGAAGTAGACAGCGGCAAGCAAGACATGATCACCGGGAAAATTTCGATCAACTTTGCCTGGAGCGGAGACGCCGTGTATTCCATGGACGACGCCGAACCCGTATTCGACGAGGAGACGGGCGAGCAGACCGCAAGCGGCATATATCTCAATTACATCGTGCCCGAAGAATGCTCCAACATTTGGTTTGACGGCTGGGTCATGCCCAAGGGCGCAAACGTAGAGTTGGCGCAGAAATTCATAGACTTTCTTTCCCGACCCGAAAACGCCGTAGCGAACATGAACTTTATCGGCTACACCTCCGCCATCGCGGGAGACGAGGTCTACGAAGAGATGATCGACTGGTACGACGAGTCCGCCGAAAACACGCCGGGCTTTGACGAAGACGGAAACGCGCTCGTCGCGTACGATCTCAATTACTTCTTCGGCGGCACGGGCGAATACGAAAATTACGTCATCTACGTTTCTCAGGACAGCCTGAACCGTCAGATCTCCGCGCAGTACCCCACCGAAGAAGTCATCGTGCGCAGCGCCGTCATGCAGCATTTCGACAATGAAACAAACGCTGCCGTCAACGAAATGTGGGAAGAGGTAAAGGGCCTGCCCATACCCGTTTGGGCATATATCGTGATCGCCGTGATCGCGGCACTCATCATCGTCGCCGCGCTGTCTTATCTTTACAAAGGAAAGCGCCGCGGGCACAAGCCTAAAAAAGGTTATAAAATCCTGAAAAGAGGCGCATAAAAAACGCGGGCGGAAAACAGCGAACCGACAGAACCCGCAAGCGAGGAAAAAATGAAAAAATTAGTTATAATCGGCCGGGGGCCGGCGGGCATTTCCGCAGCGCTCTACGCAGTGCGAGGCGGAGCAGATACGACCGTGATCGCCAAGGACGGCGGCGCGCTCGCCAAAGCCGACCTGATACAAAATTATTACGGCTTTGAAAACGGTATTCCCGCAAGCGAACTGATCGCCCGCGGCGTAAGGCAGGCGGAAAATCTGGGCGTAAAACTCGTGAACGATGAGATCGCGGGAATAGAATTCGGAGAAAACGGATACATCGTAAAAACGATCGGGGGCGAGTATGAGGCGGGCGCCGTGATCATCGCATGCGGCGTATCGAGAAACGTTCCCCCTATCCGCAACATTCAGAAATTTGAAGGCAGAGGCGTAAGCTATTGCGCCGTGTGCGACGGCTTCTTTTTCAGAGGCAAAAAAGTCGCCGTGATCGGCAGCGGTAAATATGCGCTGAGCGAATACGGCGTTCTCAAAAATATCATCGACGACGTTACGATCTATACGAACGGGGAATTCCCTTCTTTCGACAGCGCGGGCGTACGCATGGAAACAAAAAAGATACTCGCCTTTGAAGGGCAGGAAAAAGTCGGCGAGATCGTCTTTGAAGACGGTTCCAAAGAAAGCGTAGACGGCGTTTTTGTCGCTTGCGGCTCGGCGGGCGCCTTTGAGCTTTCCAAAAAGCTCGGACTGGAAATTACGGGAAACAAGATCGCCGTAAACGAAAGGCGGGAAACCAATATTCCCGGCATTTACGCCGCGGGAGACTGTACGCCTGGCTTGCAACAGATCGCGAAAGCCGTTTACGACGGCATGATCGCAGGGACGGAGGCTTTGAAATATTTAAAAGCAAACGCATGATTTTGCCGTTGCTTCCGCCATACAGAAAGGGAACGCCAAATATTTGGCGTTCCCTTTCTTTTATCTGATTTTGCAAGTTTATGCCACGCATAGTACTTGATTATTTGAAAAAATCAGAGTTGATTTACTGCTTTTTCTGCTTTTATAATATCTTCTTCCTCCGCCTCGCGCATTCCGGCATAAATAAAATTCAAGCCGAGTTCAGCGTATTTATCCTCGCACAGCTTGCGGAAAGGCAAAAACTTCACCCGTTTTCCCCTTTTTCCGACCAGCGCCGAAAGAGCAGAGAGCTTGTCGTTAGAATCGTTCTTACCCGGTACGAGCACATTCGTGATTGTATAATCGCACCCCGCGCGCCCGCACGCATCAAAAAATTTTTCATATTTGCAAAGATCGTTCTCTTCCTGGTTTTTTACGTCGACGATCACCCCGTCGAGCGCGGACAAAATTTCCTCATCGGCGATCGTTCCGTTCGTTTCCGCCACAACGTGTATCCCGCCGCTCTTCAATAAGACCGCGAGATCGAGCAAAAATTCTTTCTGTAAAAACGGTTCGCCTCCCGAAAGAGTTACGCCCCCCTTCTTAAAATACGGCTTATAGCGCTTCAAGCGCGCAAACAACTCCTCCGCGGAGATCTCCTGCCCGCTTTTGCAGAGCGTTTCCGGATTATGGCAAAACGGGCAGCGCAGATTGCACCCCGAAAAAAATACCACGCAGCGCAGTCCCTTTCCGTCTACCCCCGATCCGCAATATACTGAGTCGATATATCCCTTTTTATTTTGCATCGTTTCTCCTTTCAATGCCCGCCGTTATGCGACGCCGCACGCGCAAGAAAGCGCGTGCGGCATTATTCATATTGCTCTTTCGGCGCGCCTTTTCACACCCTGCCGTGGTAAGTGCGTTTTAAGACCTCTAACTGGTGCGCTTTGGAAAGCTTATGGAAATTGACGGCATATCCGGAAACGCGGATCGTTACGTTCGGATACAGCTCGGGGTGCTCCATCGCGGCGACCAGTTTTTCCCTGTCAAACACGTTCACATTCAAATGATGCGCGCCCTGCGAAAAATATCCGTCCAGCATGTCCGTCAGATTTTCCGCGCGCTCCTCCCTGTCTCCCCCCAGAGCGGAAGGCACGATGGAAAAGGTGTTGGAAATACCGTCTCGGCAGCAGTCGTAAGGCAGTTTCGCCACGGAATTGAGAGAAGCCAACGCGCCGTTCACGTCGCGGTTGTGCATGGGATTCGCCCCCGGCGCAAACGGCTCGCCGGCCGCCCTGCCGTCGGGCGTTGCGCCCGTCTTTTTGCCGTATACCACGTTCGAGGTGATCGTAAGAACGGAAAGCGTGTGCTTTGCCCCGCGATAGGCGGGCGTCTTTTTCAGCGTTTCGTGAAATTCACGCAAAAGCTCCACCGCAATGCCGTCCACCCTGTCGTCATCGTTGCCGTATTTGGGGAAGTCGCCTTCGATCTTAAAATCGTAAATGATGCCTTCGTCGTTATAGACGGGCGTAACGCTCGCATATTTGATGGCGGAAAGCGAATCGACCGCCACCGAAAGCCCCGCCACGCCGCAGGCGAGGAAGCGTTCGACCTCGGTATCGTGCAGCGCCATCTGTATCTTTTCATAGGCGTATTTATCGTGCATATAGTGAATGACGTTGAGCGTATTCACATAAAGATTGCAGAGCCAGCCGATATATTTGGAATATGCCGCGCGCACCTTTTTATAATCGAGCCTGCCCTTAAAGCTTTCCCCTTCGGGCCCGAGCTGCTTGCCGCTCTTTTCGTCTTTACCGCCGTTGAGCGCAAGCAAAAGAAGCTTAGCGAGATTGCACCGCGCGCCGAAAAACTGCATCTGTTTGCCGATCTTCATCGCGGAAACGCAGCAGGCAATGCCGTAATCGTCGCCGTAGATCGGGCGCATGAGATCGTCGTTTTCGTATTGAATGGAATCGGTATCGATGGAAACCTTTGCACAGAAGTTTTTGAAGGGTTCGGGCAGACGCTCCGACCAAAGCACCGTCAGGTTGGGTTCGGGCGCCGCGCCGAGATTGTACAAGGTGTTGAGTATGCGATACGAAGTTTTCGTAACGAGCGTTCTGCCGTCTTCCCCCATGCCGCCGATGCTCTCCGTCGTCCATGTGGGGTCGCCGCCGAAAAGATCGTTGTATTCGGGCGTTCTCAGCTGGCGGGTAATGCGCAGTTTGATGACGAAATCGTCGATCAGCTCCTGCGCCCTCTCCTCTGTAAGCGTACCATCCGCAAGGTCGCGTTCGATATAGATGTCAAAAAAGGTAGAAACTCTGCCGAGGCTCATCGCCGCGCCGTTCTGCTCCTTGATCGCCGCAAGGTAAGCAAAATAAGTCCACTGGATCGCCTCCTCCGCGTTTTGCGCGGGCGCGGAAATATCTTTTCCGTACAGGCGCGCCATCTCTTTGAGCTTCTTCAAAAAGTCGATCTGCTTGTACAGCTCTTCGAGCGTGCGGATATTTGCCTCGTCCATCAGCTTTTTGCCGTAGGCGCGGCGGTCGCATTCCTTTTCTTCGATCAGCCTGTCGGCCCCGTACAGCGCCACGCGCCTGTAATCGCCGATGATCCTGCCCCTGCCGTATGCGTCGGGAAGTCCCGTCAGAAGCCCCGCATGGCGCACCGCCTTCATGTCGTCGGTATACACGTGAAAAACGCCGTCGTTGTGCGTGGTCTTGAAGCTGAATTCCTCTTCCACCTTGTCGGAAAGCTTATAGCCGTACGCCTCGCAGGACTGGCGCGCCATACGGATCCCCCCGAACGGATTTACGCCGCGCTTCAAAGGGGCGTCCGTCTGCAAACCCACGATAATTTCGTTTTCCCTGTCTATATATCCCGCCGGATACGTCAAAAGAGAGGATACGCGTTCGGTATCCACGTCGAGCACGCCGCCCTTTTCGCTCTCCGCTTTTAAGAGGGCGTTGACCTTTTCCATCATTTTGTTCGTGCGCGCCGTCGGGCCGGACAAAAATTCCGCGCCGCCCTCGTACGGCGTATAATTGCGCTGAATAAAGTCGCGCACATTGATCTCTCCCTCGTAAACGCCGCTTTTGAATTCCTGTTTTGCCATAATTTTTTCCTCCGCAAATATTTTCGGGAATAAAAAAACCTGCGCAGCTTCAAACAAAACTGCCCAGGTGGTCGGCTTTATCCCCCTCTGCTCCCTCGCGGTTGCCCGCTCATACCACCAGTTGCAGAGAGTTCGCTCTTGAATACTATATCTTGTATCTACGCACAGATCTTTTATCTGTATATAGTATATATAAATACATTCCGTTTGTCAATCGAATCGTGCGGGATTTTTTAAAATTTTATCGACGCCGCCGCCCTTCCTCCTGCCGCCGGGCATATCCCGTGCGGTATAACTTTGTGCCGTATTTTGTCCGTTTTTCGCAAAGAAAAAGAGGATCCGCCCGAAAAAGCGATCCTCTCTCCTCTTTATTTTATAACAGCTCTTTTCTCTGCTCTTCCTCGCTCAGAGGGCAAAGATATTTCGGCGCTACGTCGAACACGGTAACGGCGCCCGTTTTGCCTTCCTTGTGCATGCGATACACCGCGCGCGCATAGGCGACGAGCACGCTCGAAGTAAATTCGGGATTGCTGTCAAGCTTCAAGGAAAACTCCATGAGGAATTTGTTTTCGGCAGCGGATTTTCCCGAACGCAACACGAGCCCGCCGTGCGGTATGCCGCCGTGTTCCCTCTGCAGTTCTTCCTCGGAAATAAAATGCACGGTCGTGTCGTAATCGGCAAAATAGTTGGGCATGGTTTTGATCTCACGTTCTATACGAGCCTTATCGGCGCCCTCTTCCGCCACGACGTAGCATTCGCGCGTATGCTTTTCCCGCGTGGTAAGAACGGGATTTTCGCCCTTTCTCACCCTTTCCAGCGCGCTCTCGACGGGTACCGTGTACTGACGCGCGTCTTTTACGCCCTCGATGCGGCGGATCGCGTCGCTGTGCCCCTGGCTCACGCCTCTGCCCCAAAAGGTATAAGTGCTGCCCTCCGGCAAAGACGAGCCGAAAATGATGCGGGCGAGGGAGAAGAGCCCCGGATCCCAGCCCACGCTCATCGCGCCGAGCGTGCCGGCGGCCTTCGCCGCACCATCGAGCGCGGCAAAATGCTCGGGCACTTTTGCGTGCGTATCGAAGCTGTCTACGATATTGAAGGACTTTGCGACCTCTGCCGACTGTCCGGGAAGATCGGTCGCGCTTCCGCCGCACAAAATCATCACGTCGATCTTGCCGACGTAATTTTGCATGCTTTCAAACTTTTCCACCTTGACGGGAAGAACGGTCTGCACGCTTGCGGGGTCGCGCCGCGTGAACACCGCCACGACTTCCATATCCGCATTCTGTTTTGCGGCATACTGCACGCCCCTGCCGAGGTTGCCGTAGCCGACGATGCCGATTCTGATTTTTTCCATGTTTTCTGCTCCGTAAAAAATTTTTCCTAAACAGTTTACCTCGATGAACGAAAAAAGTCAAGCGCTCGCACGCGCCCGACTTTTCCGCTTTTAAATTTTTTCGCGGGAGATCTCTTTACCGCTTTCGATGTCTTTGAGGATCAGCTCGCCGTTTTCCATGACGATATAACTGTGCGCCGTACCGTTCTTGGGCAAAGACACCGAACCGCAGTTCGCGACGAGCACGCCGTCCTTCCTCTCGATAAAGCCGGTATGAAAATGCCCGTAAATAAACGCGTCTCCGCAGTTTTTCGGCAAAGCGTCGATACTGTACCGATCGCCGTGCTGTAAAAACACGCGTTTCCCGCAGTCGACGAGCACCGCCTCCGAAACAAATTCAAAATCGGAGATCATCGTGTCTACATCGCTGTCGCAATTGCCCTTGACGACGAGCAGTTTTTCCGTCAGCCCGTTCAAAATTTTTGCTACGCCCATCGGGTCGTATTCCTTCGGCAACGGGTTGCGGGGGCCGTGATTGTAAATATCTCCGAGGAGGACGAGCATCTGCGCGCCCTCTTCGGCAAATTTTTTCGCGACGGCTTCCGCATAAAAGCGGGAACCGTGTATATCCGATGCGATCAAAAATTTCATAAACTTACTTCGCGATGAATTTGTATGCGGTCGTGAAATGGTAGATCTGATTCTTTTCGTAGATAGCGCTGCCGAGCGCGTCGTACGAAGGGCAGTTCACTCCGTTGGGGATAAACTGCGTTTCCAGACAAAAACCATAATTTTTATTGTAATAACCGGATTTGCCGTTCTGGTGCAGCCCGTTGCCCGTATACAGCTGCACGGCGGGTTTATCGGTATAAACCTCCATGACGATGCCGCTCTTTTCGCTCTCCGCCTCGGCGATCTTGCCGTATACGCCGCAAGGCTTGTTGAGGACAAAGTTGATGTCGTACCCGCCGCCCGCATTGAGATCGGGATCGTCGTCGTTGATGCGCTCCCCGATGCGGCGGGGCTTTCTGAAATCGAAAGGCGTACCGGTAACGTCTTTGAAATCGCCGTGCGGAATGAGCGTTTCGTCGGTAGGCGTAACCCTGTCCGCGTCGATGGTCAAAAAGGTATCGAGCACGTTGCCCGTACCCTCGCCGTCGAGATTGAAATACGCGTGATTCGTCATATTGATCGCCGTCTTTTTATCAGACATGGCGGCATAATCGATCTTCAATTCCCCGTTCACGAAGGTATACTTCACCTGAATGCGCATGTTCCCGGGATAATTTTCCTCGCCGTCTGCCGCGGTCGTGCTCAAGGAAAGCGTATTGCCGTCTGCACCTTCGAATACATGATCCCAGATCTTTTTATTAAATCCCTTCTGCCCGCCGTGCAGATGATTGCCGCGGTCGTTGCAATAGAGCTGATACGTTTCCCCGTCTATAACGAGTTTTCCCTTTTCGATGCGGTTGCCGAACCTACCGATGAGCGCGCCGAGATAGCCGCCGTTGTTTTCATAGCCGGCAACATCGTTGTAGCCGAGAACGACGTCGATCAGCTCGCCGTTCTTGTTCGCGATGCGAAGCGACTGAATGATGCCGCCGAGGTTGAGAATGACCGCCTCGTTCTTACCGTCTTTGATCGTAAAAGCGAGTACGTCCTTTCCGTCGGCAGTTTTGCCGAATGGTTTTGCATGGATCATAAATGTATCCCCTCCTGTATTTACGATTTTGATTTATTTTAAGAGTTCTTCCGGAGCTATGCGGATCGCCCCCGGCTTGCGCACCGTGGCGGTAAATACGTTTTCCGAACCGAAAAGCTTGCCCATTTCCGCAACGTATCCTTCCGTTTCCGCGTCCGCAAGATACGCCAGGATCGTTCCCGCAAAGCCGCCCCCGTGCACGCGCACGGCACCGTCTTTGATAATGCGGTCGGATATATGCAGCGCCAAAGTTACGGGTTGTTCGCTGCTGCCCGGAACAAAACAATTTTGCAGGCAATTGAGGCTGCTTTTGCCGGAAGCCTCCACCGCCGCGAGAAATTCTTTCGTATTCCCGCTTTTCAGCGCCGCAGCCGCCGCGTCTACCCGTTCGTTTTCCTCATAAAAATGGCAGGCGCGAAGGATCGCGCGCTCGCTCACTTTTTTGCGGAGCGCAGGGATCTCGGCATAAAACTTTTCGGGCTTTACATCGCGAAGAAACTGTTTCCCGAAAAAGTTTGCAACCTCGTGCATTTCCGTTTTGATCGCCGCATAATGTTCGGTGAGCGCCGCATGCGAGCCGCCCGTGTTCGTTATGACGATCGTATACCCTTCGGGCGCGGAAAGCGTTTCGATCTCGGGTGCGGCGGGATCTTTGAAATCGATCTTGTTGATGCCGCCGAGCGATATGCCCGACTGATCCAACAATCCGCAGGGTTTGCCGAAATATTCGTTTTCCGCGTACTGCGAAACGATCGCCTTCTGCACGGCGTCCACCTTGCCGCCGAGATACAGGTCGTTGAGAATCTCGGTGATAAGAAGTTCGAACGCGGCAGAGGAAGAAACGCCCGCCCCGCGGAAAATCGTGCTTTCCGTTACGGCGACAAATCCGCCGACCTCGTATCCACGGTCTTTGAGCCCCTTTACGACCCCGCGCGCAAGCGCTACGCTCTTGCCGTATTCTTCTTTATTGACGGCAAGATCGTCAATACGCAGGGAAAACGGCGGAAACCCCACGGAATGTATACTGATCGTGCCGTCGTCCGTTTTGCCGACAGCCGCGAGAACGTCGCAACTGATCGCCGCCACGAGCACTTTGCCGTGGTTATGATCGGTATGATTGCCGCATATTTCCGCTCTGCCCGAAGAAGAATAAAACCCCTCGGGAGACCTGCCCGTAAGTTCCTTGAATTGTGCCGTAAGCCTGTCGACGCGGCGTGAAAAAACCACCTTTTCGGCGGAAACGCCATAAAGATCTTTCAGTTTCATAAATTTACAAGCCTTTCCTGATTGAAATAATAAACGGGAGAACAGTTATCGTTCTCCCGTTTATTATATCATGAATTCGCTCCGTTGTAAACGGATTTTTTTATTTATTCTGCGGAATATCGGGAATACTTGCAAAACCCTTTTCGAGGTCGGCGTCCGTCGGAATGTAGTCCGTCATCGCGCCGTCGTTATACTGTTTATACGCGGCCATATCGAAATACCCCGTACCCGTAAGCCCGAAGAGGATACGCTTTTTCTTGCCCGTTTCCTTGCATTTGAGCGCCTCGTCGATCGCGGCCCGGATCGCGTGGCTGGACTCGGGCGCAGGCAAGATCCCCTCCGTGCGCGCAAAGTATTCCGCAGCCTCGAACACTTTGCTCTGTTCCACCGCGACCGCGCGCATGAGCCCCTGATGATAGAGTTCGGAAACGATCGGACTCATGCCGTGATAACGCAGCCCTCCCGCATGGTTGGGCGCGGGCATAAAGCCGCAGCCGAGCGTATACATTTTGGCGAGCGGCGTGATCTTCGCGCTGTCGCAGAAGTCGTAAACGAACCTGCCGCGGGTAAGCGAAGGACAGCTCGCCGGTTCCACGCCGATAAATTCGATGTCGTTTTTGCCCGCGATCTTATCCCCCATAAAGGGAGCGATGAGCCCGCCGAAATTGGAACCGCCGCCGACGCAGCCGATCACGATATCGGGCGTAACGCCGTATTTATCGAGCGCGGCCTTGCTTTCAAGGCCGATGACCGACTGATGCAGCAGAACGTGATCGAGCACGCTGCCCAAAACATAGCGGCAGGAATCGGAGGTCACCGCCCTTTCTACGGCTTCACTGATGGCGCAGCCGAGAGAGCCGCCCGTACCGGGAAATTCTTTCAATATCTTCCTGCCCGCCTCCGTCGTATCCGAAGGAGAAGGAATGACATCCGCTCCGTACGTGCGCATCACTTCCTTGCGGTAAGGTTTCTGCTCGCAGGAAACTTTGACCATGTATACGATAAGATCGAGCCCGTAATACGCCGTCGCCATGGAAAGCGCCGTGCCCCACTGCCCCGCACCCGTTTCAGTCGTTACCGATCTGAGCCCCTGCTTTTTCGCATAATATGCCTGCGCCGCCGCGGAATTGAGCTTGTGCGAACCGGAAGTGTTGTTGCCCTCAAATTTATAATAGATTTCCGCGGGAGTACCGAGCGCTTTTTCAAGGCAATATGCTCGCACGAGCGGAGACGGACGGTACATCCTGTAAAAGTCGCGTATTTCTTCGGGAATATCGATATACAGATCGGTCGTATTGAGTTCCTGACTCACGCAGTCATCGCAAAATACGGGTTTCAGATCGTCCGCTCCGCAGGGCTGTAACGTTGCAGGATTCAGAAAAGGAGCATGCTTGACTTTCATCGCCGCATTCAGGTTATACCACTGTTTGGGGATCTCCTCTTCGGACAGATAGATCTTGTAAGGGATCGGTTGTTTTGCCATAGTTTTGTTCTCCTTTTTATAAATTTTTTCGGACATAAAAAAATACACGATTCTACTCGCTTGGGACGAATAAAACCGTGTTGCCACCCAAATTTACGGCAAATAAAAATGCCGCCTCCTTGCAGGTACCATCATACCCTCTTCCTGTAACGTGAAAGCCACGTCGAGCACTACTCGTTGCCTTTCGCACCCGCCCTCGGTAACCCATTCGCTTTGCATCAGACTGCCTCATTCACACCATCGGAGACTCTCTGTAAATCTGTTGTAGCAAGCTACTCTTTTACCTCTTCGGTTTTTTTCAGAATAACACACTTTTTTCCGTTTGTCAAGAATTTTTTAAAAATTTTTTTCATTTTTTTTGAGCGCCGCGCCGCGATTGAAAATAATAAAACGGTACAAACTGTGTTTATGAAGAAATTTACGGCGATCTGCATTTTATTGCTGATCCCCCTCTGCGCATTTGCCGCGCCGCTGAAAAGCACGGCGACCGTAACGGAAAACAAAGCGATCTACCTGACTTTTGACGACGGCCCGACGGATTCCGTAACGCCGAAGGTCCTCGACGTCCTCGAAAAGGAAAGTGTGCACGCCACTTTTTTTGTGATAGGAAAACAGATCTCCGGCAGAGAAGAAATTTTACGGCGGATTGCGGCACAGGGGCATTCGGTAGGCGTGCATTCCTATTCGCATTGCTATAAAGAGATCTACGCCGACGCGAAAGCCCTCCTAAAAGACATTGCCGAATGCCGTTCCGCGATCCGAAAAGTTCTGCGGCGTTACGATAAAATGATCTACCGTTTCCCCGGAGGCTCCTTTATGCGACCCGACCTGCGCGACGCCGTGACGGGCGCGGGGTACAACTATTACGACTGGAACGCCTCCGCCGGCGACGCGGAAGGAAATTTTACCGCTGAACGGCTTTACAAAAACGCCGTCGAAACGGGAAAGGGAAAATCCCCCGTCATTCTTCTTATGCACGACGGTGTTGGATACAAAGAAACGGTCAAAGCGCTCCCACTCATTATCGGGTATTATAGACAAAACGGTTATATATTCAAAACGCTCTGACGCAGATCGCGCCGGAGCGTTTATCGGTGAGATCACATTGTTCCGTTGAGTCTGAGCGTGCCGCGCAGCTCGTTTATGTCGGCTATGCCGCGCGCGTCCAGCCATGCGTTCAACCCTTCGATAATTTTCGGCATGGCAAGCGTATCGGTAAAATTCGCTGTACCGACCTGTACCGCCGCCGCGCCCGCTATGATAAATTCGAGCGCGTCTTCCGCCGTTGCAATGCCGCCCATTCCCATGACGGGGATATCCACCGCATTGCACGCTTCCCAGACCATTCTCACGGCGATCGGCTTAATGCCCGCGCCGGAAACGCCGCCGGTATTGTTGGCGATGAGCGGTCTTCTCCTTTCGATGTCGACGACCATGCCCGTCAGCGTGTTGATAAGGGAGATCGCGTCCGCCCCGCCGCTTTGCGCCGCCGCCGCGTTTGCGGCGATGCTCTCCACATTCGGAGAGAGCTTGACCATGAGGGGCGTCTTTTTCATCGCGCTTTTGGAAACTGCCGTTACCTCGCGCACGCTTTCGGGCTTGATGCCGAACGCCATGCCGCCGCACTTTACGTTGGGGCAGGAGATGTTCAGCTCGATCATGTCAACCTTACCGTCCAATTTTTCACAGATCCCCGCGTAATCGTCGAGCGTTTTTCCCGCGACGTTCGCGATGACGGCGATATGCTTTCTTTTCAGAAAATCCAGATCGTCCTTCAAAAAAACGTCGACGCCCGGATTTTGCAGCCCGACCGCATTGAGAATCACCCCGTGCCCTTCCGCGATGCGCGGCGTGGGGTTGCCGAGGCGGGGTTCGAGCGTCAGTCCTTTCGTGCTGACGCCGCCCAAAACGCCGATGTCGTAAATTTCATCAAATTCCTTGCCGAAACCGAACGTGCCGCTCGCCGCGACGACGGGGTTTTTCATTTCCACCCCGCAAAAATTCACTTTAAGATTCGCCATTACAGTTCCACCTCGCCTATCCCGAAAACGGGGCCGTCTTTGCAGACGCGCGCGTTTTCCGCTTTGCCGCTCTTTTTGCACACGCAAACGAGGCACGCGCCGATGCCGCACCCCATGCGCTCTTCGAGTGATACATAGCAGGGAATGTTTATCCCCCGTTCGGCAAGCCCCGCTTTCAGCGCGCGCAGCATGGGCGTCGGCCCGCAGGACAATATGACGTCGGGTTTCGTGTTTTCAAAGTCATCAAAGAACGCTTCGACGGCGTTCGCCTTTTTACCGAAGCTGCCGTCGTCGGTAACGATTTCAGCCTTTTCGGAAAGGGCGGCAAAACCTTCCGCATAACAGACGGCGGCTTTGTGCCGAAAGCCGATATAGGAGAAGAGTTTTTTTCCTGCCCCTTCATATTCTTTGAGCACCGAATACATCGGGAAAACGCCGACGCCTCCGCCTATGAGCGCGACGCGCTTGTCTTCGTCGCGCAAGGAAAACCCGTTGCCGAGAGGCAGAACGCAGGAAAGCGCATCGCCCGCCTTTTTGCCGCTCATCAGCTTCGTGCCCTCGCCCTTCAACTGATAACAGATCGTAACGGCGTCTTCCGTATGCTCGCACACGGCGATCGGGCGGCGCAAGAGATGCGCGCCGTCGCCGACCGAAATATTCACAAATTTTCCGCAGGAGATCCCCTCGACCTTTACGGGCAGTGCGAACGTCATTTTATAAATGCCCGCCGCGATCGGCTTATTTTCCAAAATTCTGACGGTTACTTCCTTCATCGCTTTAACCATGATTTTTTAATAAATTATGTCTGACACAGTACTTAAATCAGCCCAAAATTGCACGATTTAAGTCCGTCTTCATATCTTCGCATGCCTTGCGCGCCGCATCATCGAATGAAAGCCCTTTATATTTTTCCTGCCTGTATGCGCACAAAATGCCGCGCGAAGAATTGACGATGCCGCCCCTGCCGTTCTTATCGAAGCAAACTTTCAGATCGTCTGCCGTGCCGCCCTGCGCGCCGTAACCGGGGATCAGGAAAAAGGTGTGCGGCATTTCTCTGCGCAATATTTCCGCCTGAACGGGGTGCGTGGCGCCTACGACCGCGCCTACGTCGGAATAGCCGTATCTGCCGATACAGCCTTTGCCCCATTCCTCCACCAGAGCGCCCATATACTCGTAAACCGTTTTGCCGTTTTCGAGCTTCAAGTCCTGCAATTCGCCGCTGGATTTATTGGAAGTTTTCACGAGCACGAAAATGCCCTTGCCCCTCTTTTGTATCCAGCCGAGAAAAGGTTTGATCCCGTCAGACCCGAGATAGCCGTTAACGGTCAAAAAGTCTGAATCGAAGGCGGTATACCCGCATTCTCCCACAGTCGTTTCGCCGAGATACGCCTTTGCATAGCATTCGGCGGTCGCGCCGATGTCGTTGCGCTTCGCGTCCGTCATGACGATCAGCCCCTTGCTCTTTGCATAACGGCAGGTCTCCGCAAAGGCACGCAGTCCCTCTACGCCGTACATTTCATAATAAGCGATCTGCACCTTTACGGCAGGCACGATATCCGCTACCGCGTCTACGATCTTTTTATTGAAGGCGACGACCGCTTCGGCAACGCCTTTAAAATCCTGTACGCCCGCGCGCAGATCGTCGGGCAGATAATCAAAACTTGTATCCAAGCCCACTACGGTCGGGTTTTTCTTTTGTTCGATTTTTTCTATAAGTGTATCGATCATTTTTTGCACCTCAATATTTCGCGCCGTATTCTTCAAGATAGCCGAGTATCGCGGGAACGTGCTCCCTCCCTTCGATAACGCCCGCATCGAGCGCCTCCACGATATCCCGTATCGTAACGATGGAATACACTTTCACGCCCTCCTGCTCGTACGCCTGCTGCACGGCGGATTTTTCGCTGTCGAGCGCCTTCTCCATTCTGTCAACAGTGATGACCATTCCCGCGATATCCACATTTGCAGCGCCGCGCAATTTTGGGAGCACCTCTTTGAGCGCCTTGCCGCTGGTCATAACATCTTCAATGATGACGATCTTTTCCCCGTCTTCGGGTTGTTTCCCGACAAACATGCCGCCCTCGCCGTGATCTTTTACTTCCTTTCTGTCAAAGCAGAAATTCACGTCGATGCCATACTTTTCGTAGAGAGCGACCGCCGCGGAAAGCGCGAGCGGAACTCCCTTGTATGCGGGCCCGAACAGCGTGTCGGCGGGTATCTTATTCTCCGCTATACAGTCGGCATAAAACTCGCCGAGCCGTTTGATCTGCGATCCCTTTTTATATTCGCCCGCATTGAGAAAGTACGGGGCGATCCTGCCGCTCTTCAATTTGAACGTGCCGAACTTTAAAACGCCGCATTCCGCGAGAAACTGTATAAATTTCTGTTTGTAAGTCATTTTTACTCCTTTTATCTCTGACATAGTACTTTTTATTTTGGCTTTATCGCTTTACTCTGCCCGAAATTTTATATCGCCGTCTACAATGGTGCATTTTACTTTTCCGTACACTTCCGTGCCGTCAAAGGGCGTATTCTTGCCTTTGGAAACAAATTTTCTGCTGTCGATAACGTACTCCGCATTCAGATCGGCGATCATCAGATCGGCAACTTCCCCTTCCGCGATCTTACCGCCCTCCAATTGCAGGATACGCGCGGGCACCGCGCTCATGCGTTCGGCGAGTTCGCAAAGGGACAGAACGCCGCCTTTCACGAGATACGTATAGGAAAGCGCAAAAGAGGTTTCTATGCCGCTGATGCCGAAGGCCGCGAGATTATATTCCACATTCTTTTCGTCTACATGGTGCGGCGCATGGTCGGTAACGATGCAGTCGAGCGTGCCGTCGCGCAAGCCCTCCCTGATCGCAGCCACGTCTTCCGCCTCTCTGATCGGAGGATTGACCTTTGTGTTCGCGTCGAAAGAAGTGATCACGTCGTCCGTAAGCGTGAAATAATGAGGGCAGGTCTCCGCCGTCACCTGAACGCCGCGCGCCTTGGCCTCGCGCAGAAGCTGTACGCCGCCCTTTGTGGATACGTGGCAGATATGCGCGCGCTTATGCAGCGTTTCGGCAAGTATGATCTCGCGCGCCAGCATGATCTCCTCCGCGGCGCGGGGTATCCCCTTCAACCCCGCCAGCGTACTGTTGTAACCCTCGTTGACGACCCCGCCGTCCACGAGGTCTTTATCTTCGCAGTGCGACAGGCAGATCAAACCGAAATCGGACGCATATTCCATGGCGAGGCGCATGATGCGCGCGTTGGAAACAGGCCTCCCGTCGTCGCTGACGGCAACGGCGCCCGCCTCTTTCATCTTACCCATCTCCGCAAGCGTCTCCCCTTTCTCTCCTCTGGTGATCGCGCCGATGGGACGCACCTTGCACAGCCCCACCTCTTTTGACCGCGCAACGATGTAGCCGACGACCGCCGCGTTGTCGCATACGGGGTCGGTATTCGGCATGCAGCAAACCTGCGTAAATCCGCCCGCGACCGCCGCCGCGCTGCCGCTGGCAATGTCTTCCTTATATTCAAACCCCGGCTCCCTGAGATGCACGTGCATATCGATCAGCCCCGGGAACACTGTCAGCCCGGCAGCGTCGAAAATTTCAGCGCCGTCCGCCTTTAAGTTTTTTCCGATCTTCGCAATTTTGCCGTTTTCGATGAGAATATCGGCGGCTTTCACCTCGTCCGAGAAGACGACCTGTCCGCCCTTAATGAGAAGTTTACGCATTTTCTCCTCCCTGTTTGTTTTTGCACAGCAGGAACAACAGCGCCATTCTGACCGCCACGCCGTTGAGCACCTGCTCGTTGATCTCGCTGTTTTCCCCGTCGATGACCGCAGTCGTGAACTCTACGCCGCGGTTGACCGGCCCCGGGTGCATGACGATGCAGTCTTTATCCGCATATTTGAGATGCTCTTCGGAAACGCCGTAATATTTTGCATATTCGGAAAGGGACGGGAACAGCCCGCCATGCATGCGTTCGAGCTGAATGCGAAGCCCCATCACCACGTTCGCGCCCGCAAGCGCTTCTTCGCGCGAGCGCGCAATCTTTGCGCCCATCTTATCGATGCCCTGCGGCATGAGCGTCGCGGGCGAGTACATCGTAACTTCCGCGCCGAGCTTGGTCAGACCGAACAGATTGCTCTTTGCCACGCGCGAATGCTTGATATCTCCCAGAATGGCGACCTTTAATCCCTTGAAGGAACCGAACTTTTCCCGCATGGTATAAAAGTCGAGCAGCGCCTGCGTCGGGTGCTCGTTCATGCCGTCGCCGCCGTTTATAACGGACGCCTTCACGTTTTTGGCGAGCAGCCGCGGCGCCCCGCCCATCGGGTGACGGATCACGATGACGTCGTTCTTCATCGCGTCGAGCGTTTTGCCCGTATCGATGAGCGTTTCGCCCTTTTGCACCGAGCTCGACGAGGCGGAAATATTCACCGTGCCCGCGCCGAGATATTTCGCGGCGAGCTCAAACGAGCAGCGCGTCCTCGTGCTGTTTTCGTAAAACAGCGTCGTTACCGTACGCCCCTGCAAATGCGGGAGCTTTTTCAGATTCTGCGTGAGCAGTTTTTTCATGCCGACCGCCGTATCGAGGATCAGCATGATGTCCTCTGCGGGCGTATCTAACAGTCCGAGCAGATCTTTTCCTAACATTTGTATATCTCTCCTGCCGTTTTATTGCCGTTTATTCCGCGCGGCGGATCCCGAGGGAATCCTCCCCTTCGATCTCCTCAAAGCGGACGTCGATAAATTCGCTCGACGAAGTGGGGATATTCTTTCCGACCAGATCCGCGCAGACGGGCATCTGCCTGCCGCCGCGATCCACAAGCACCAAAAGGCGCACGGAGGCGGGCCTGCCGAGGTCGAAGATCGCCTCGATCGCGGCGCGCACCGTTCTGCCCGTATGCAGAACGTCGTCGCAGAGCACGACTTTTTTGCCGTCTATCGCAAAGCCGGGGCGGTTCGCCTCCGCGTCGGGCACAAAATATCCGCTCACCAGATCGTCGCGGTACATGCCGATGTCGATACCTGCGCAGGGAATCTCCGCTCCGTAGCTCTTTTTTATGAGCGCACAGACGCGCTTTGCCACGATCTCGCCCCTTCTTTTTACGCCGAGAAGGCACAGCCCGTCCGTCCCCTTATTCTTTTCCACGACCTCATGGGAAAGGCGCGTGAGCGTCCTTCCGATCGCCGCCGCGTCCATCAAAATGCGTTCTTCCGCCATGTCTGCCTCCAAAAAAATCCGCGCACGGAAATCATGCGCGGATATACGTTCAAACAAGCAAGGAAAAAACTTGTCGAAATTCGATTCTTTTTCACTCTTTTGCCCGAACGACTTTGCGGCATCTCCGTACCGACTCATTAAAGCCTTCGTCTGTTTTATTGTACCATAACGGCACGGCAAAGTAAAGCGATTCAAAAAATTTTTTCTCAATAAATTTGCGCAAGGCGGAAACCGAGCAGGTCGCAGGACGTAAGGATATACTCTATCCCGTTGCGCTCCGTGCGCATGGCGTATGCGCCCGCATTTCCGTGCAGGTGCCCGTACACGACCTTGTCCGCTCCGTACTTTTCGAACGCGGCGGTAAAGAGCGTATCCTCCTTTTTGGCGTTGAACGGCGGATAATGGATCATGCAGATCAGTTTATCCCCTTCACGGCGCGCCTTTTCCACGCTCTGAAAAACGAGGCGGAAGCGCTCTCCCTCCCGCGCATAGATCTTCCGATCTTCCTCGGCAAAATCCGCGCTGCCCGGGCACGACCAGCCGCGCGACCCGCAGACGACAAGCCCGTCGAAACGAACGCAGTCGTTCTGTAAAAAATAAAAAGAACCGTCCGGCGCGCTCCTGCGCAGAGCGGTAATGCCCGACCACCAGTAATCGTGGTTGCCGCGGATAAATATTTTTTTGCCGGGGAGATCGCCGAGCGCGCGCAGATCGGGCAGAGCCTGCTCCAACGTCATCGCCCAACTTATATCTCCCGCTATGAGAACGGCATCGTTTTCGGAAACTTTTTCCAGCCAATCCGACCTGATCTTATCGAGATGCCCCGTCCAGTTTCCTCCGAACACGTCCATCGGCTTATCCTGCCCGCCCGGAAGGTGCAGATCGCTTACGGCAAAGACTTTCATGTATCGCCCACCCGCAAAATTTTTCCTCTATTTTACCATAACTCGCGCTTATTTGAAAGCGTTTGCGGCATGCGCCCCGCATTTTTCGCCGCGTATCTTGCGTATAAGGAGATCTTCTATATCGCAGAGAGCGAGGCTTTCCCTGCAACAGTCGCAGATTTTATGCGCGCCCGGCTTTCCGCAGATCATGCAACGATCTTCCCTTTCCGTGTTTTCTTCGTTCGGCATCTTTTCCTCCAAATATGATAAAATAAAAAAGCCGATATTATAAAATACCGGCTTTTTCGTTGACCCTACTTTACTTGCCGCAGCCTGACGAGCCGCCGCAATTGCCCTGCGGATACAGGGGCAGTTCAAAAAATCCGGCACAGACCTCCTGCGTATATTCCTGCGCGGGCGGTATGACGCAATAGCCGTAGGAAGGAACGAGCAGGTCTACGTTGATGATGATCTTCAAAATCACCGTGATGCATGCGTCAATGACGAATGTATTGTTTTCGGCATTGAAGCTGCCCTCGGGCGCGACGGCGCTCACCACCGCCTGCACCTCGTAAGGCATGATGGACGGCTGCGGCACAAACAGGATAACGTCTTCCGTAACCGTGATCGTCGCGCTCGCTTTACCCTCCGTCCCGTTCGCGTCGGTGTAAACGACCTCGACGGGAATATCGACGGAAGCCTGCACCCGCGCGCAGTTTGCCCTGTCCGGCAGACGGTCGATCTGAAACGCCGTCACCGTGCCCGCGGAAGAAGTGCTCCTCGCGCTGATGAATGTGAGCGGATATGTAGGATTCGCGGGAACGGGATCCACGATAGAAAGCACGATTCCGTCCGTCTGCCCCTGGCGGATACAGGCGTCGAAAACGCGCTGCGCCTGAATGCAGACCTTTTCATTCAGACCGTTCAGCGGATTCCCGTTGATGGGGCCGGGACATTTGTCCGTCTGAAAATTAGAATAAAATGACATTTTCAACCTCCGAATGTTAAAAATTCAGTAAAGACTTCCGCATAATGCGGTCTTTATATTCCAATATATGAAAAGCCGCCGCCAGTTGTTACTCTTTGATCCGTATCAGAAGCTCCTGACCGGGGAATATCTCTGTCCCGTTGAAGAGGGCAAATTCCGCACCGTCCATGCCGCACGCCGCACAGACCGACGCCGCCGTATCGCCCGCTTCGGCGGAGCGCACGGCAAATCGCCCCGTCGGAAAGAGGAGCAGCTCCCCTTCCTCGGGCGGACGCACAAGGCGATTCAGCCGCACGGCGGCGAGTTCAGGTATACCCGCTTCGCGGCAGAGCGCAGAGAGGTCGTCTCCGCGACAAAAACGGCACAGCCCGAACGGATTTTTTTCGTTCTGCAGATCCATAGCATTTTATTATATGCAGGCCGCACAAAAATATACACCCGGCGTAAAAATTAAAAAAGCCCCGCAAAAGCGAGGTCAAACCTATAAATAACGCGCAAAAGATCAGAACACGAACCTTACGGAAAACGCCGTCTGCCGCGTTATTTTCGCAGCCGCGGGCAATCATAAACCCGTCGCCGTTAAGATATAATAAATTGTGACATTTTTTGAGCCGTTTCGCCAAAAAGCGCCGCAAATTTTTCGGGGACGGAACAAGCTTTGAGCAAAGAAAATATTTACAGAACCGCCGCTTATGTGACCGTGTTTTCGGTAGCGGAAAAATTTTTCGGGTTTTTATATCGCATCATTCTTTCGCGCACGCTCGGCTCGGAGGGCATGGGGCTGTATCAGCTCGCGCTCTCCGTGTTCGCGGTACTGGTCACCGCGACCTCTTCGGGCATTCCGCTGACCGTTTCGCGGCTGATCACAAAGCACCGCACGCGGGGAGACAAAAAAGCGGAACACTCCACCGTGACGGCGGCGATCGTGGCGGTGCTCGTCTTTTCCGTGCCCGTGTTCTGCATTCTGTTTTTCGGGCACGACCTGTTCGATTTTATCTTTTCGGACGCGCGATGCATGTCGCTTTTGATGATCCTCCTGCCCGCGCTCACCTTTAACTCCGTCTATTCCGTGATACGCGGCGCGCTCTGGGGGAATAAAAAATTCGTTCCTTATTGCGTGATAGACCTCGTGGAAGAGCTGTGCATGATCGCCATGGGCGTATTTCTCGTGAGCGGCATGACGAGCGTGTTCGACGGCGCCAAGCGCATCGCCTTCGCGATCGTCTTTTCCTACCTCGTTTCCTTTACGCTCTCCATGATCTACTTTTTCGTAAAAGGCGGAAAGCTCGCGGATCCGCGCGCACAGATGAAGCCGCTGCTCGCCTCCGCCCTGCCCATCACGGGCATGCGCACCTCCTCCTCTCTCATCAATACCGTGATCTCTCTGATCCTACCCGCAAGGCTGATCGCGGCGGGCATGAGTTCGGCGGAAGCGATGAGCGGCATCGGCGTGGTCATGGGCATGAGCATGCCCGTGCTCTCCATTCCCGCAACGCTCATCGGATCGCTCGCGCTCGTAATGGTGCCGGAACTCGCCGAAAATTTTTACCGCGGCAACCACAGACAGCTGAAAGACAACATCGAAAAGGCATTGAAGCTCACCTGCCTCGTCGCGTGCGCGATCATTCCCGCACTGTTTGCCCTCGGAGAGGATCTCGGCGTGCTCTTATTCGACAACGAGGAATGCGGGCGCATCATCAAGCGCTGCTGCTTTATGCTGCTGCCAACGAGCATTTCCATGATCACCACAAGCATCTTGAACTCGGTGGGCTACGAAAAGCAGACGTGCGGCTACTTTTTCATCGGCGCGGCGGCAACGCTTTTATGCACCTGGTTTTTGCCCGCATACATCGGGATATATGCCCAGATCGCGGGCACGGCGGCGAGCGCCGTCATCTCCTGCGCGCTCAACCTCAGGCTCATCGTTAAAAAGAGCAAAGAAAAGGTGCGCTTTTTAAAGCACACCCTAATCTGCGCCGTCAGCATTCTGCCCGTATGTTTATTGGGAGCGCTGCTGCGCAATCTGTTCGTATCCGTCATGCCCCTGTTTCCCGCGGTGATATTGACGGGCGCAATACTCCTCGCGGCAGACGCGCTCTTTTTGTTCGCGCTCGGGCTCGCCGAACCGAAATGGGCGAAACTGCTCGTCAAGAGATCTTAGGCTCGGGCGAATCGTTCCGTACGGCAGGCGCGCGCACGGCAAGCTCTTCCTTGAAAAATCCGAGGAGCTTTGTCGTTACAAAAACGGAAAGCACCACGGCGACCGCGGCGACGTTCACCGCATATACGATCGTCTGGGTGACCAGCCTGCCCGTGAGATAGACCCAAAAGGTCTTCCCTTCGACGATATTCGGAAGAAAAATATACAGATAACTGTAGTTGACGAGGGAATTGACGAAGCAGGTAATAAACAGATAGTTGATCAGCAAAGCGATGCACGCCTTGCCGAAAACGCCCGTCCTGCCGCGCAGGGGGAGTTTTCTCACGAATCCGGCGATCATGCCGAACAGACCGAGCGTAAGCCCGAACAGCCAGTACACGTCTTGCGGAACGAGCAAAAAGCCGATCGCGTCGCCCAAAAAGCCGACGGCAAATCCGGGCAGCGGGCCAAGCAAAAAACCGGCGAAAAAGCAGATAAAGTAGGTAAACGTGATCTTCGTGCTCGGCGTAGAAATTTCAATAAACGAATTGACGACGACGCTGAGAGCGATAAAAACCGCAAGATACGCGATCTTTTTCGCGAGTGAAAGTGAAGCAAAAAACTTCGTAAACATACAATTCGACAATTTAGAAGACATAGAAAAAAACCTCCCGAATTTTCTGAGAGGTCCGAAGAATAACAGTCGCGCTCTTTGCCGATAAGAGCGTCTTTTATACAACGGACGCGCCGAACAGCACCGCAGGGGGAAATCCCCTTTCGTTTGCGAACAACGTCCCGTTTCGCAACACTTAACGCGCCTCGGCTACTCTGCATTT
>ERZ1643247.348-NODE-348-length-57187-cov-10.810211_pt1 | contig 57187 bp, 52 predicted proteins | sample MGYA00579264_ERZ1643247 | MGnify/ENA primary metagenome ERZ1643247 (study PRJEB29033, sample SAMEA4952262) | chicken gut metagenome | biome: Broiler Chicken; feature: Gastrointestinal Tract; material: Caecum | place: Ireland | collected 2018 | study: Broiler... | reverse complement strand
TTGCAACTATTAACCTGTAGTCATTATTGACTACACCATTATTATACTAGGAGGTAAGGATATGTCAGACTGTATTTTTTGCAAAATTGCTAACGGAGAGATTCCGTCAGCGACTCTATACGAGGATGACGACTTCAGAGTTATCTTGGATTTAGGACCGGCCAGCAAGGGGCACGCTTTGATTTTACCGAAATCTCATGCCGCGAATATTTATGAACTGCCGGAGGAGCTGGCGGGGAAGGCGATGATTCTTGCTAAGAAAATGGCCGGCAAAATGACAGAGGTATTAAAATGTGATGGTTTCAACATTGTTCAGAACAATGGAGAGATTGCGGGACAGACGGTCTTCCATTTTCACATGCATTTGATTCCACGCTATGAGGGAGACCAGGTGAAGCTTGGATGGACTCCCGGAACACTCACGGATGAAGTGCGGGATGAATTATTGGAGAAATTGAAATAGGTTTTTTAAGTTTTAGGTTATACAAGAGATGAAAGTAGAAAAGTTTAATGAAATTTTTGAACTGTATTATAAATTGTCATTAAAAGTAGCCTACTCAGTAATCAATAATAAGATCTTGTCGGAGGACGTCGCTCAGGATGTGTTTCTGACGATGTTCTTCAAATTGGATGAGATTGAGGAAGAATACGCGAAGGCTTGGGTTCTCTCCTACAGCCGGAGGATGGCAGTGGATTTTTGCAGAAAATCCTATAACCGCCATGAGTTTGCCACAGATAAATGGCTGGAGAGCTCGGAGAGAAGCTGGGATCACAATCCGGAGGAAATGATGATCAGAAAAGAAGCCTGCAGAAGAAAACTGGACATTTTTATCCGTCTGAAACAAAAGAATGAAGTCTGGTTTGATCTGATTCGCAGAACAGTTGTAAATGAAGAAAATCCAGTGTCAGTGGCGAGTGACTATGGTATAAGCGTCGCTTATATGCGCACACAGATCTCTCGTGCAAGACACTGGATGAGAAAAGAATTTGACAGTGAATGGGATGACTGATGTTTTAGGAGGCAGCCGTCTTTGTCAGTTCTTCAAGTATATTTGTTATTTTGGTGATGGAATCCGTCTCTGTGTTTGCTTTCATGGCCTGAATGTAGGAGTCACGGTTTGCGTACAGTTCCTTGATGGAATTGTAGAGAGTTTTTTCTGTGATTTCCTCTTCTTCCAGGACCATGCTGAAGCCCTGGCGTTCAAAGGAGCGGGCATTCAGGATTTGGTCACCACGGCTGGCTTTTGCAGAGAGTGGAATTAAAAGGTTCGGTTTGTTCAAGGCTTTGATCTCGCAGATAGCGTTGGCACCGGCTCTGGAGATTACCACATCTGCCAGGGCGAATAAGTCAGCCAGTTCTTTACGAATGTATTCGTATTGGCGGTACCCTTCCAGATTTTGGAGAGATTCATCCAGCTTTCCGCTTCCGCACAGGTGGATTACCTGGAAATCTCTCAGAAGTTCTGGAAGGATTTTGCGGATGTTTTCATTGATGGAAGCAGCACCTTGACTTCCTCCGATGATCATCAGCACGGGTTTGTCTTTGGTGAGACCGGTAAATTCTCTGGCAGCTTGAGGATCCCCCTGCAGGAGTTCCTGACGGATGGGAGTTCCTGTGAGGACGGCTTTGTCTGCGGGGAGTTGTTTTACTGTCTCCGGGAAATTGCAGCAGATTTTGGCCGCTGAAGGAATACAGAGTTTGTTGGCCAAACCCGGAGTCATGTCGGATTCGTGAATGACGGCCGGGATTTTCAGCCCTTTTGCGGCGATCACCACCGGTACGGTGACGAAACCGCCTTTGGAAAAGATGACATCCGGTTTTAATTGTTTCAGAAGTTTTCTGGCCTGTGTGTATCCTTTTAATACTTTAAAAGGATCTGAGAAATTTTTTATGTCAAAATAACGTCTGAGTTTACCTGAGGAAATTCCGTAGTAGGGGATGTCAAAATCTTCGATCAGTTTTTTTTCGATGCCCTCGTAGGAGCCAATATAAGAAATCTGATAGCCCAGTTCCTTCAGACGGGGAAGCAGGGCGATATTGGGAGTGACGTGTCCGGCTGTGCCGCCGCCGGTAAGTACGATGTGTTTCATATGAATCCTCCTAAGATGGTTGTATGGGTAAGCCGGAGCAGTCTCCGGTTCTCTACTCCATAATATGAACCTCAGAGGGCAAATTGTCAAGGTGAGATAGGAGAACAGCGTTTTCGATGGACAAGAAAAGCGGGAAATCTGCGCAGAAAAATAAAAAGAGTCTTCCAGATTATCTGGAAGAGGCACGCGAGATTGAGGCAGAATTGGACTCTATGGAAGACCCTTGGGTAGATGACCCTGAGGTCGAAGAGCGTCTGCGGAAAAAGGTTTACCAGAGCATTATGGAGGAACAGCAGAAGATCATCAAGAAACAATCTCTGACCCACAAGATCGGAAAGTATACGGTTATGTTTGTGATCACCTGCATCGCACTCTTCGGGGTCAGCATGACCAGCCAGGCAAACCGGCAGAGGTTCATACAGAGCATTACCTATATGATTGGCGACCAAGAGGCGATTGAGATTAGTAATGTGGACAATTTAGATGATTCAGATAGAAAAGAAGAGAAAGTAAGGACTGAAGTGGAAGAAAATTTGGGATGCCAATATCCTATTTTTATGTATCGACCTAAGGGATTTTCTTTAGAGGAGTATACGATCCATGAAGAAAGCCAAAATGTATTTGTTGAATATAAGTATCAAAATCAAATATTGAGTTTATATATGACCAAGGGTGATAATGAATTAGTAAATCGTTTGTTATATGAAGGGGAAATAAATTCTCAGTTTGATGTTCAAAATGACCAAGTATCTATAAAAGTTACAGAACGAATAGATGAAGGAGATGAAATTCCAGCGTATGTGGCCCATTGGAATTATAATAACTGCTATTATGATATAAGCGGGAAAATCGGAAAAGAAGAGTTTATAAAATTTCTAAAAAATATACGTTTTTAATGATATTTTTTTCGAGGTTTTACGTATTCTATATGGATGTGGGGAAAATACAAAAGAGGAAGGAGAGAGGCAAGTATTTGAAAAAGAAAACGTTGATGAGAAGTGGTATAGGCGTAATTGCAGCTATGTGTATGGTGCTTGGGATGTCTTCGTATGCCGTTCAGGCTTCAAGTTTGATGGAGCGAGTAGAAGCGATGACAGAAGAAGAAACGGATCAGGATTATGCGGAAGATACGAATGGCCCACGGACACGTTCAAATCATTTGAATTATGGGCATTCAAGTATTCAAAAAGTAGATAGCAATAAGTGCTATGTAGAGGGAAGAACACAGGCCTATCATGTATGTGATAAATTGTTTTTAGATGTTACGCTAGAACAGAAAAATGATGGAACATATAGTGCGTATCAAACATGGAGTTACACAGCATTAAGCGATTCTAGTTTAACAAAAGGTTTTAATGTGTTGGTGCCCAAAAATCATTATTATCGTGTACGCGGTTATCATGCCGCACAGGATGGTAATATAAAAGAGTCATCTACAACGCTGACAAAGGGAATTTGGATCGGAAATTGAGTGTAGTTGAAGTTCAAAAGAGAAATCATGGGCCAAGGAGATTTCAAAATTGAATAAGAGAAGATGGGCAGGGCCGTGGAGAAGAAACCTTACATCACACTACATACCACGGCAGAAATGTCCGAAGGAGAGAACAGAGAGGGTTGTACTGTTTTCTTATATGATATGGAAGGAGGGGACCGATCTGTGTTCAGGTGGGTCCCTTTACTATGGAGAAAGGAATATCCAGGATGAAGGCGAGATTTTTTAGAGTACGGTTTAGTGACAACGGAAAAGGTATCTATCACACACTGGCGTATCGGGATGAGATTGAGAAAACCTGTGTGCATTTATCTTATCTGAGTGAAGGCGGGGAGGAGCCATCAGCCACTTCTTATCCGATCGATATTTTAGTGGCAGCAGATCTGGGAGAAGATACTCTTGAGAAACTTGAGACAATGACAAAGTCACATTCCATTGGTATCTTGTATCTGCCGAAGACGGAGGAAGAGATTTCGGTTCTAAGGCGGATCCAAGACAAGGTGGGAGAGGTTCATCTGCTTGAAGAAGGTAAGACGATTTCCTGGAAAGAAGGACTTTGGGAGTTCTGGCTTGGCAATCTGGGCGGCTGTCTGAGTCTGTACCATGGCTATGCGGGAACGAAAGAACTGGGCGAGGACTGTGTCTATGTAGGGCGTATCTACGGACCGGAAGATTTTTGCTCCCCTTGCATACTGGAGAACGAGAGAGATCACTGTGGATTTGGATGCACACATCACAGAGATTTTCATTTGCTGAAGGCTCACAACGATTCCAGATATGTGGGATTTCGCACGGGAACGCTTCTCCTTGGAAGAAGTGTTTTTCGGGGACAGCTGGAGAGGCTGCTTGGGGAGATTTCCCCAATGAGAGAGCAAATCCGTGTGATTCAGCTTCCCCACCATATAGAGGCTTGGGACAGAGAGCTTTTGAAGTTGGTCCCGGAAGGGGAGATTCAATATTATGTGGGACATACGGAACATGAAGTCAGAATTTCCGGTGGGATTGCATCCCATAATGGATATTGCCGATATGTACCGGTGAACAGGACGAGCGGCTTGTGTCTGTTCGGATATTTTATCCCTTTTCTGAGAGAAAAGAACTGTTAATATTTCAAAATACTGTGTATAATAGAATTAAATAGTGAGAAAATTCGGCTGAGGTCGGAGGATGAAAGGGGTAATTGGATGAAAATAACATTTATCGGCGCTACACATGAAGTGACAGGCAGTTGTTACTACCTGGAAGGAGCAGGAAAGAAATTCCTGGTGGACTGCGGGATGGAGCAGGGACCGGATTACTATGAGAATGCTCAGATTCCGGTAAATTTAAGGGATATTGATTTTGTCCTGCTGACCCACGCCCATATTGATCATTCCGGCAATCTGCCCGCGATTTATGCACAGGGATTTCAGGGACCTGTCTATGCCACGGATGCCACCTGTGATCTATGCGATATTATGCTTCGTGACAGCGCACACATTCAGATGTTTGAGGCGGAATGGCGCAACCGTAAGGGACGCCGAAGCGGCAAACCGGAATTTGTACCGGCTTATACCATGGAAGACGCAATGGGAGTCCTGAAGAATTTTGTAGGGTGTGAGTACGGGAAAATCATACCTCTTTCAGAAGGAATACAGGTTCGTTTTGTGGATGCTGGTCATCTGATGGGGTCGGCCAGTATTGAAATTTGGATAGAAGAAGATGGGAAAAAGGAAAAAATTGTATTTTCCGGAGATATTGGAAATACAGACCAGCCTTTGATTAAAGATCCGGTTTATCTGGAGGAAGCAGATTATGTGGTGATGGAGTCCACTTACGGTGACAGAAGCCACGGAGAACGTCCGGATTATGTGACAGCTCTGGCAGATGTGATTCAGAAGACTTTTGACCGGGGCGGAAATGTGGTAATTCCCTCTTTTGCTGTGGGAAGAACCCAGGAGATGCTGTATTTTATCCGGCAGATTAAGGCGGAACATCTGGTTCAGGGACATGATAATTTTCCTGTCTATGTGGACAGTCCGCTTGCCAATGAGGCGACATCGATTTTTCTGGAACATGACTGGGATTGTTACGATGAGGAGGCAATGGAACTGATTCAACAGGGAGTCAACCCGATTGGTTTTCCAGGACTGAAAGTATCAATTACCAGTGACGATTCCAGAAATATCAATGTGGATGAAGAGTGTAAAGTGATTATTTCCGCCAGCGGAATGTGCGATGCGGGTAGGATCAAACACCACTTGAAGCATAATCTGTGGAACTGGAAGTCAACGATACTGTTTGTGGGATATCAGGCAGTGGGAACGCTGGGACGGAATCTGGTGGAAGGAGCCACACGGGTGAAAATTTTCGGCGAGGATATTCAGGTAAACGCGCAGATCTGTGTTCTGCCGGGGATCAGCGGTCATGCAGACCAGGAAGGGCTGATGCGGTGGGCAGGATCTTTTCAGAAAAAGCCGAAGATGGTCTTTGTGACCCATGGGGAAGATAAGGTGACGGAGAGTTTCGCGCAGAAGCTTACCGATGAGCTGGGATACCAGACAATGGCTCCCTACAGTGGAACGATTTATAATCTTGTGGATAATGTGTGCGAGTACCGGGCAGCGGGAATTCCAAAGAAAAAGGAAGAAACGGTCAGAAAGAGCGGAGGTTCTGCGGTATTCCAGAAGTTGCTTGGCCTTGGCCAGCGCCTGCTCATGGTGATTCACAAAAACGAAGGCGGGGCGAACAAAGACCTGGAGAAATTTGCAAGAGAAGTGCAGTCACTCTGCGATAAGTGGGATCGATAGAAAAAACGGGATGTTTTTGGTGTACCGCACCAAAGATATCCCGTTTTCTGTAACTTTTTATTGAACTGCCTCTTTCAGAGCATGTGCTAACTGATCCGGGCAGGAAGTAGGTTTGAAACCACAGCGGATTCCTTCCAGTCGTTTGATAACTTCCTGAACCTCCATACCTTCAGCGAGTTTTGCCAATCCTTTTGTGTTGCCGTCACATCCGCCAACGAAGTGGATATCGTGAACTTTTCCGTCTGTGATTTCAAACTCAATGGCCTGAGAGCAGACACCTTTTGTCTTATATATCATTGTATATTCCTCCTGTGTGTATTTGATTCCATCCGATTTCCTGCCGAAAACGGGTTCAAAGGCTAGTATAGCAGAAAATGAAGCCGGTGTACAGGAGAAGTCTTCGGCAACAGGGGAATTAAGAAAAAGAAGGGAAAATCTCTTTGCGATCACACCGGGGTCTGATATAATAGTTGCGAAAATGAGAGTTGAAGCAGGCGGAAAAGAAGGAGATTTGTATCCGCCGGATGAGCAGGAAAGTGAGGAAAACAAGATGAATTGCATTGGTATTATAGGAGCGATGGAAGAAGAGGTCACAGCACTGAAAGAGCAGATGCAGCAGGTACAGGTGATCCGGAAGGCTTCCATGGAGTTTAATGAAGGAATGCTGGAAGGGAAAAAAGTGGTTGTGGTGCGTTCCGGCATTGGAAAGGTGAATGCGGCAGTGTGCACACAGATTTTGATTGATGATTTTGCGGTTGAGGCGGTGATTAATACTGGAATTGCCGGATCACTGAAGAATGAGATCAATATCGGTGACATTGTGCTGTCCACAGACGTGGTTCACCACGATATGGATGCAAGAGGTTTTGGATATGCCAAAGGTCAGATCCCGAGAATGGAAGTTCTTTCTTTCCCCGCGGATGAATCTTTAATTGCACTGGGAGAGCGGGTGTGCAGGGAAGTAAATCCGGAAATTCAGGTGTTCACAGGGAGAGTGGCCAGCGGAGACCAGTTTATCTCTGACCAGAACGTGAAAGAACAGATCATCCAGGAGTTCCAGGGATATTGTACAGAAATGGAAGGGGCTGCCATTGGGCAGACGGCCTGGCTGAATCAGATTCCATTCTTGATCATCCGTGCAATCTCGGACAAAGCAGATGACAGTGCCACCGTCGATTATCCGACATTTGAAAAACAGGCGATTGCTCATTGTGTCAAATTAACTCAAAATATGATTAAATATCTGTAAAAAAGCGGTTTTGAATATAATTTGACGAACGATTCATGTTTCTTTCCAGGGTGAGATCCGTTATAATGATTCTAATCAATCATACAAGGAGGATGTTATGTTACACAAGCTCATGGACATGCACGTATTTTTCTACGGCATGATAGTATCGGGGGCTGTGGGCGCCCTGGAAATGTTCATCGTTCACCTTACTTACAGAAGAAGATTAAAAAATACCAGCCACTTGTCCAATCTGAGAGAGAAGTGGCTTACTTTATGGAAAAGCAGAGACCGCTTATCCAGGAAGATGAATCGCTGGGTATGGTACCCTTCTTTGTTCTGTGTCTTTTTCATGGGGGCACAGGTTTTTTTGGTGTCCAAGCTATCCATGGAAGAGGGAGTATCGCTGGTGTACTTCTACGTGGGTGCAGGAATTCCCCTGTGTCTTTTGCTGTTCCGTCAGTTCCTTGATTTTTCCTACAAAGAAGAACTGATGGTGGATACACTGGCAGATTATATTGATCAGGGACGGAAAAAACAGGAACAAACTGCTGTGGTAGTGGAGGATCCGGCTATTCAGGATGTGATGGTGGATCAGATTGCCAGAAGCATCCGTGAGACTGCGGCGGCCGGGAGCCGTTTCAGCAAATTGCTGACGCCGGAGGAAGAGGAACTGATGAGGGAGATTATCCGTGAGTTTATGGATCAATAAGAAAACCGACAGAATCTCTTGCAAATAAGTGGCAATCTGCTATATACTTATAGCGAAGTAATTCGCTATCTCATATTAAAAGTAAAAAGGAGCGACGTAAGATGAGTAAAGTTACATTTGATTATTCGAAAGCAGGTTGTTTTATCGCGGATCACGAGATGGAATCCATGAAGACCCTTGCTCAGGCAGCAAAGGAGACTCTGATATCCAGAAGCGGTGCCGGAAATGATTTCCTGGGATGGATTGATCTTCCTGTAAACTATGATAAGGAAGAATTCTCAAGAATCAAGGCGGCAGCCAAGAGAATTCAGGAGGATTCCGAAGTTCTTCTGGTAATTGGAATCGGCGGTTCCTATCTGGGAGCGAGAGCAGCCATTGAATTTCTTAGACATAGTTTTTATAATAACCTTGACAAAGAAGCTCGTAAAACTCCTGAGATTTATTATGTGGGAAACAGCATCAGCAGCCGTTACATCAAAGGCCTGATGGATGTCATTGGAGATCGTGATTTCTCCATCAATATTATCTCCAAATCCGGTACAACCACAGAGCCGGCAATCGCATTCCGTGTGTTCAAGGAGATTCTGGAGAAGAAATATGGAAAAGAAAATGCTGCTAAGAGAATCTATGCAACAACAGATAAAGCACGTGGCGCTCTGAAAACTGTGGCAGACGAGGAAGGTTATGAGACTTTCGTTGTGCCGGACGATGTGGGTGGACGTTTCTCCGTCCTGACAGCAGTGGGACTTCTCCCGATCGCAGTCAGCGGTGCAGATATTGACAAATTGATGGAAGGTGCGGCAGCAGGCAGAGAGTTGGCTCTGAATGCTCCTTTTGAGGAGAATGATGCTGTGCAGTATGCGGCAGTCCGCAATATTCTTCTGCGCAAAGGAAAAATGGTGGAAGTTCTGGCGAACTATGAGCCAAGCCTTCACTATGTGAATGAGTGGTGGAAACAGCTCTACGGCGAGAGTGAGGGAAAAGATCAGAAAGGAATTTTCCCGGCAGCAGTGGATCTGACCACAGATCTTCATTCTATGGGACAGTTCATTCAGGACGGATCCAGAATTATGTTCGAGACCGTGCTCAATGTGGTGGAATCCTCTGATAAGATTGTGATTAATGAGGAGCCAGTTGACCTGGATGGTCTGAACTATCTGGCAGGAAAAGATGTGGACTTCGTAAATAAAAGTGCGATGAATGGAACGATTCTGGCACACACAGACGGACAGGTACCGAATCTGCGTGTGGATATTCCACAGCAGAATGAATACTATCTTGGAGAATTGTTTTATTTCTTCGAGTTTGCGTGCGGTGTCAGCGGATATCTGCTGGGTGTCAATCCATTTAACCAGCCAGGTGTGGAGAGCTATAAGAAAAACATGTTTGCTTTACTGGGTAAACCTGGCTATGAGGAAGAACGCGAGAAACTGTTGAAGAGATTATAATATAATAAAGAAAAAGTTGAGGGACCGGTTCATCAGAATCGGTCCCTTTGAGTATCTTGACCTAGAAAGTGTTTAAAAAATTTATGCCAGTGCTTTTCCAAGGGCCTCGCAGGCTGCAGCGGCTTCCTCATCCGGCTCTTCGTTGCAGATCACGGAATCGCATGCAAGAATGGCTCCGTCATTTCTGCAGGTATCTTCCCAGGTACGCATCCATTCACCATCGCCCCATCCGTAGGAACCAAACAGAGCAATTCTCTTACCTTTCAGAGAAGGTTCGCAGGTGGAAAACATGGGTTCAAATTCAGTGTCTTCCAGCTCTTCATCTCCCATAGAAGGGCAGCCGAAAGCGATGGCGTCGAAATCATTCATTTTGTCCGCAGAAAATTCTGCGGCTGTGAACAGAGTAACCTCGGCTCCGGCAGATTTTGCCCCGTCGGCTACTTTGTTGGCCATTGTCTCTGTGTTGCCTGTTCCACTCCAATAAACCACTGCGATTTTGTTCATCTTATTTATACCTCACTTTTTTATTTTATGTCAGCAGTTCATGCCACGGTGAGCTGCAAAACATTTCGTTTTCCTTGAAGAAACAATCCCAGGTAGACATCTTTGCATTTTTTAAATTGAGCGAATAGCTTTAAGGTTTCACATTCGTTGCAGTAGACTTTCCAGCATCCGCTGCATTTACTGTTCTTTCCGGCATTTTCAATAAAACCAGTCACATCTTCCAGGGGATAGCCCAGAAACAGGCCGATTTCATGGGGAAAGGATTCCTCTTCTGCGAATTTCTTCTTCAATTGTGCGATGCCATAATCGGCGTGAAATTCCTTGTATCCATACCTGGACAGAAATTCGGGGACTCCAGGCTTTTGAAGATCAGCATCCAGCCTGCTCTTACGGTAGACATAGAGAAGTGCTTTTGAAGCCCGATTCCGCAAAATAGCGATGGAAACACCTTTTTGCTGAAATTTTTGATTCCAGTCATGGATGTAATCTTCCAGCTCTTCGTCTGACTGGTAAGTAAATGTAAATAAATTTGCCGTCTTGATTGCGGCAAGAGTCGGGGAACAGTGTTCCACCAGATAACGTTCCAGCATGAAAAACACCTGCCTTTTCGCTAAAAATGTCTTGAGGGGTGGGTTCCGTGCCTATAGTTGGAGGAAAGCACGGAACACCATTAAGGGGATAAGGGTTTCTAAAAATGTGTCCTGTGTGCGGTTTGGTCATGCACGGGAGGACTCATTGGAGAAGTTAGTAATTGCTAACTTATAAGGGATTTAAAATGCGGCAGTGCCGCAAATAAGTTAGTTAATACTAACTATATAAGAAAATAACACAAACAACTAAGAGTGTCAAGAGAAAAAGAAAAAATTTTTCAGTCCTCTTCGATGACTTCGATTTCGAGAAAATCAAAGTCCAAATGTTCAATAAAATTGTCCTGGTTAAAGCGCGTTTTGCTGTGACGCTTAAAGTCATCAATATTTTTGTCAAGCCAGATCGGTTTTTCAAGATCCAGTTCATAGCAGATATCTTCCAGACATTGAAACACTTTGTGTGTGCGGGTGTCGTCTGCGCCGCTGCAGGCTACGGTATCTTTGATTAATCGATTTGCGCGGAATATTTTTCCCCATAAACGAAACATGATGTACGGTCCTCCTTTGTTTTCAAGAATTATACAATATAGAAAAAGAATGTGCAATCTGAGGGAAATTTGTTTGAAACTTTCCAGGAAATCTACTATAATGGATGCGTGTATTGTTGTTAACAATTAAGGAGGACGAAGCATATGAAGTTATACGATAAAGGTGTTTATCTGGTGAATGGCCTGGACATCGTAGAGGAAGGACAGGGCCAGATCCCCATCAGCAGGGAGGAAGCATCAGAAAATACCATTGCCTATGGGATTCTCAGAGATCATAATACTTCTGGTAATATGGAGAAGCTGCAGATTAAATTTGACAAGCTGACATCTCATGATATCACTTTTGTGGGAATTATTCAGACGGCCCGCGCGTCAGGGCTGGAGAGATTTCCGGTTCCTTATGTGCTGACGAACTGCCACAATTCTCTCTGTGCAGTGGGCGGCACAATCAATGAAGATGACCATATGTTTGGTCTGACCTGTGCGAAAAAATATGGCGGCGTGTATGTTCCGCCTCATCAGGCCGTAATTCACCAGTATGCCCGGGAGATGCTTGCAGAGTGCGGCAAGATGATTCTGGGTTCTGACAGCCATACCCGCTACGGCGCGCTGGGAACTATGGCTATGGGAGAAGGTGGACCGGAGCTGGTAAAACAGCTGCTGTCTCAGACTTATGACATTAATATGCCCCAGGTGGTTGCCGTCTACCTGAAAGGAAGTCCAAGACCTGGCGTGGGCCCGCAGGACGTGGCTCTGGCAATCATTGGTGAAGTGTTTGCCAACGGCTATGTGAAGAATAAAGTAATGGAATTTGTGGGTCCTGGTGTGTCAAATCTGAGTGCGGATTTCAGAATCGGTATTGATGTTATGACGACAGAGACCACATGTCTGTCTTCCATCTGGCAGACTGATGATAAGATTGAAGAGTTCTACGCAATTCATGGAAGAAGCGAGTCTTACAAGGAATTGAAACCGGGACAGATTGCTTACTATGACGGTATGATTGAGATTGATCTGGATGAGATTAAACCGATGATTGCCATGCCGTTCCATCCGTCCAACACTTATACCATTGACGAACTGAAGGCTAATCTGATGGATATTTTGGATGATGTGGAGAAGAAAGCACAGGTAAGCCTGGACGGTAAGATTGATTTCACTTTGAAAAATAAAGTGATTGACGGAAAGCTTTATGTGGATCAGGGAATTATTGCAGGATGTGCCGGCGGCGGATTCGAAAATATCTGTGCGGCAGCAGACATTCTGAAGGGCAAGAGTATCGGCTGCGATACCTTTACGTTGAGTGTGTATCCTGCAAGTACTCCGATTTATATGGAGCTGGCGAAGAACGGAACCCTTGCTTCTCTGTTGGAGACCGGAGCTGTGGTCAAGACTGCGTTTTGCGGACCTTGCTTTGGAGCCGGGGATACTCCTGCGAATAATGCGTTCAGTATCCGTCATACCACCAGAAACTTCCCGAACCGTGAGGGATCTAAGATTCAAAATGGCCAGATTTCTTCTGTGGCTCTTATGGACGCCCGTTCGATCGCAGCGACAGCTGCTAACCAGGGATTCCTGACTTCTGCGGAGGAGTACACAGGAACTTATACCAATCCGAAATATTATTTTGATAAAACAATCTATGAGAACCGTGTCTTCGACAGCAAGGGAGTGGCAGATCCTTCTGTTGAGATTCAGTTTGGACCGAATATCAAGGACTGGCCGAAGATGCCGGCACTGGCGGATAATCTGATTCTGAAAGTGGTATCTGAGATTCATGATCCAGTGACGACAACGGATGAGCTGATTCCATCCGGAGAGACTTCCTCTTACCGCTCCAACCCACTGGGACTGGCAGAGTTCGCACTGTCAAGAAAGGATCCCGCTTACGTGGGACGTGCAAAGGAAGTACGGGCGGCGCAGGACGCAATCAATGAAGGAAAATGTCCGGTTGAGGCTCTTCCGGAATTAGAGAATGTGCTGGAAATAATTGCCAAGACTTTCCCGGAAGTCAAGGACGGAGCTTATGGCGTGGGCAGTACGATTTTTGCGGTGAAGCCAGGTGACGGCTCTGCCCGTGAACAGGCGGCTTCCTGCCAGAAAGTGTTAGGCGGATGGGCGAATATTGCCAATGAGTATGCGACCAAGCGTTATCGCTCCAATCTGATTAACTGGGGAATGCTCCCATTTTTGATTGAGGAGGGAGATCTTCCGTTTAAGAATGGGGATTACCTGTATGTTCCTCAGATTCGGAAAGCTGTGGAAGATAAAGCGAATGAGATTACAGCTTACACAGTATCCGGGGATGGATTGAAAAAATTCACAATGACCCTGGGTGAACTTACCGATGATGAGAGAGAGATTATCTTAAAGGGATGTCTGATTAATTATAACCGTAAATAGAACCTCAAATACCTCCGGCAGGTGTCAAGAAGCACTTGTCTGGAGGTATTTTTGAAAACAGAATAAATAATCTGAAAAATATAGAAAATATATAAAATTAACAGTTTTATGAAAAATAAATATTCAGAAAATAAAAAATAATAAAATTTATCAAAAAATGTATTGACAAATAAAAAGACGAGTGGTAGTATATGTACATACAAACAAAGAAGCACAAAAAACAATCAAAAATCATTCAATTCATAGTATAAATTGCTAAGAAAAAGAGTGAGAGATAAGAAGGAGGTATCGTCCATTGGGAACATAGTTTAGAAAATTATCAATATAAGAGTGGTAGACAGCAGTTCCTGCGAGAAAGACCGGATACATACAGTAACAAGGAAGATAAATCCTCTCATTTGATTTAAATTAAAAAAGAGGAGAAAGTATCCAAGGTATTATAGAAGCTGATCCTTATATTGAATAATACCACAAAGCTGATATAAAGGTTTAAGAAGATGTGTAAAGAAACATTTCCTTAAAGAGTATAACTGCCTGACGCATAATCATACATTCGATAAAAGATAATTTGAGAAATTGTCTTAAAAGTACTTCAGATAATAAGAATTGATATTAGAAAGATAATGATTGAATAAGGCAACGGTAATTTTCACAAGAAGATGCTGTATGATCCCTAAAAATCGCTTCGGAATAATTATCAAAAAAGATCTTATTCTAAGAGTAGAAAACCAGTTTTACATATGATTCGAGAAGACGACAGGTAAGATATTTTGAAATCCATATCAAATCCTGATACATAGAACTTCGAAAGGTCTATGATTGAAAAGGATAGAATATGAATTGAAACTTTACATCAGATGGATAACGATAAACTGGCAACGTTATTCAAAAGCAGAGAATCAAAATAGAAGATACCTTAGGATGATACGAAAGAGATCAGTCTGGGATATGCAAATTAAAAAAGATTCTCCATATAGATTTATAATCCGTAAATTATAAATCAAAACTCTATAGAACTTTCTAAGTAAATTGAATGATATTATCATTTCATTTATGAGCAGGAAATAAAAGAAAAGATTAAAAATAGAAAAATTAAATATGGAACATGAGAATTAAGCAGTTAATTTGATTGTAACCAAAGAAAAATTAATCTATAATTCTATCATTCGTATAGAGAGAAAGAAAGAGGACTAAAAAATTGAATAACGAGGAATTTTAAGACGGCCATCGTAATTGAAGAAAATTATGATGGTCGTCTTATTTTTGCTGCCCGATTGTGTTAAAATGAGAGTACTCGAAAAGCATGAGGGAGAAGATTATGATCAAAGACTGGATTCTATATGAGGACAAGTATCTGATTGTGTGTGACAAACCGGCAGGGATGGCTGTGCAGAGTGCCCGGATTGGTCAGATGGATTTGGAAAGTGCGCTGAAAAATGAATTGGCATCGAGGGAAGCCGGGAAAATTCCTTTTCTGGGCGTGATACACAGATTGGATCAGCCAGTGGAGGGAGTAGTACTGTTTGCCAAGGATAAGAAGACCGCTGCGGGTTTGAATGAACAGATGGCCAATGGAAAGATGGAAAAATATTATCTGGCGGTGACAGGAGGGACAGCCCTTTCGCCAAGAGGCCGTCTGGAAGATTGGATCAAGAAGGAGAAGGGAAACTACTCGCAGATTGTGCCCCAGGGAACGAAGGAAAGTAAGAAGGCAGTTCTCGAATATGAGGTACAAAAACAGATGGGAGATAAAATGCTTGTGAAGATTCACCTGATGACGGGAAGACATCATCAGATCCGTGTGCAGATGGCCCATGCCGGAATGCCGCTCATCGGGGATCGTAAATACGGTCTTTCAGGGGAGGGGCTGGGACTGTGCGCATGTTGTCTGAGCTTTGTACATCCCGTGGGAGGAAAGCAGATGAATTTTGAGATTCGGCCCCACGGGAAGGTTTTTCAGAGCTTTTTTGAATAAGGAATTTGCGAAAATGCCATACTAAGCTGGAAAGTGTGGTGTGGATATGAGTCTGGAATTGAGAAGAAAGCTCTGTATTGCGGGAATTGTGATAGGAGTGTACCTGGGATTTCGATATCTGGTGCCTGTCGCAGTTCCTTTTTTTATTGGCTGGCTGCTGGCGGTCTGGATCTATCCCATGGGAGCATGGGCAGAGAGGAAAATACATTTGAAAAAGAACTGGGCTGGAACGGCAATTCTATTGCTGCTCCTCGCGGTGTTTCTGTGGATTCTATGGATGTGTGGCAATTTGCTGTGGCAGCAGCTGCGACTGGCTTTTCAGAATATCCAAAAGATTTCAGATTGGGCGTTGGAAGCGTTGGATCAGTGCTGTCAGGCTGCAGAGCGGATGACAGGGATTGAGAAAGAAGTCAGCAGAGGATTTGTTCTGGCACAGGCAGAACGAATCCAGGAGCATGTGGCGGATTCTGTCACACCCAAGAATTTGTGGCGCCTTTTCTCCCAGGCGGGAAAAGTGATAGCCATCGGAACGGGAATGGTGATTTCCTGGCTGTCGGGAATCCTGTTTTTACAGGAGATGGATCAGATCCGGCAGAAGGTAAGAGAATTTTCAGTTCTCAATGGAATTCGGCGCATCAGCAGACGGCTCGGTCAGACGACTGCGGCATATCTGAGGGCTCAGCTGATGATTATGGCTGTGGTGGGGATCATCTGTACTCTGGGATTCTGGATGATGGGAAGTCCTTATTATCTGCTGTTTGGAATTGCTCTGGGAGTGTTGGATGCACTTCCAGTCATCGGCACAGGTACTTTTCTTTATCCGGCAGCTTTTTATTTCCTTCTTCAAAAGGAATTTACCATGGCAGCCGGGTGTGTGATTCTGGATTTGGTCACCAGTGTGGCGAGGGAATTTCTGGAACCGAAACTGATTGGGGGAAAGCTGGGAGTCTCCCCGGTGATTGTGCTGGCATCAGTCTATTTCGGATTCTATCTGTATGGCCCCTGGGGATTTCTGGCAGGACCTCTGTCACTGTCTGTGGCGTATGAAATCGGAAAAGAATGGGATCTGTGGGATTAAATTAAGGATTTTTCGTGAAAAAAATATAAAACCTCTGGACGAGAAAACGAAAAAGTGTATAATGATTGAAGAATAATAAGGTAAAGTTTTTGTAAAGAGCACGAGTAGTTTGTGTAACATATATCTGGAGGGAGTTTCTATGAGAAAAAGAATTGCGGCTGTGTGTTTGGCGGCTGTGATGGCTCTGACATATACGGGCTGTTCTCAGTCTGTCTCAGGGGAGACACATGAGGTGGTGTCGGAAGCTGTTCAGGAAGAGACAAAAGAGGGAGACGCGCAGGTGACAAATGTGCCTGAAAATACGGAAGAGACGGAGGCACCGAAGCTGGATCTGTCTATTCCGGTGGAAAAAGGAAGCAGGATTGCGGTTGTCGCGAAATCGCTGAAAAGCGATTATTGGAAGAAAATCCGGGAAGGTATGCGTGACGCGGTGGATCAGATAAATGAGACATATGGATATGAAGGATCTGACCGGGTGACTCTGACGTTTGAAGTACCGGATAACGAGGCGGATGCGTCCGATCAGATCAACATTATCGATGCAGTTCTCGCAGAGAACCCGACTGTGTTATGCCTTTCCGCTGTGGATGCGGATTCCTGTGCGGCACAGGTACAGACGGCCCATGAAAATGGCATACCGGTGATTATCTTTGACTCCGGACTGAATGATTCTAGTGTGGACGGCGTGGTTGGCTCTGATAATACACAAGTTGGCAAGATTGCGGCAGCGAAAATGGCGGAAGCATTGAATGATGAGGGCAAGGTTGCGGTTGTGGCACACAGTGAGATCGGAAAGTCCTCCCAGGAGCGTATTGCTGGTTTTCAGAACAGTATGCAGAATATGCCAGGTATAGAAGTCCTGGATCCTGTCTATGATAACAGCAGTGAGGATTTGGCTGAACAGGTGGATCAGATTCTGGACAGCAACGAAGATTTGTCGGGGATTTTCTGTACCAACGGTGACGTTGCGGATACGGTGCTGGACTGTGTGAAAGCAGCCGGCAGAGAGAATCTTAAGATTGTGGGTGTGGATGGCACTTCCGGACAGCAGGAAGCAGTAGGTGAAGGATGGGAACTTGGATTTGTAGCCCAGAATCCTCATGAGATTGGATATCAGACGGTACTGCAGGCTTTGTGTGCTGCTTTCGGAGATGAGAAAGAAGATAATAACGAAAAATCAATTGAGGTTCAGTGGATTGACAGTGAGAATCTTTCAGATTTTGAAGGAACAGGATATCTGATGTAGAAGGTATCTCAATGACAAAAGATAAAAATTTACCGGAAAGTTGTTAAAAAAATGACTTACTGGAGATAAAATATAAAAATGCAGGAAAACGTGTGATTATCAACATTTTCCTGCATTTTTGTGTTATAAGTGCTGAAAAACGCGAGAAAAACAGAGAAGAGAGTATTGTTAAAATATATAAAAAATTTTGCGGAACTGAGTAAAATATGGAAAAATTGCCGGGAAAACATTGCGTTATCATGAAATTTATGATAATATTTTATCTATATGGATAAAGGTGGTGATCAGATGATTCAGGAAACTATTAATGTTGTAAAAGAGACGGAGGAAAAAGCGGATAAAATTGTAAAAGAGGCACAGCAGAAAGCAGAATCTTTGCTGTCTGAGGCACAGGAGGACGCGAAACTTCTGAAAGAAGAACAGCTGAAGAAATCCCGTGAGGAAGCAGAGCAGAAGATGGAGGCTGCAAGACAGGAAGTCAGAGCAGCTACTGAGGAAACGGAAAAGAAACTTCAAAAAGAGATTACCGCGTTGAAAGAAAATGCGGCGTCAAAGGAGAAACAGGCCATCGAGGCTGTGCTGGCAAATTTGTACTAGCCGGCATACAAAGACAACTATGAGGGCGGAAAGCCTGATCTATATCATAACCAGAGAAGGGTAAAAGACATTGGTTATGGGGGTAGTTGTGAGTAACATTATGTAAAGGAGGTATGTAGGTATGGCAATATTGCAGATGCGACGGTTCAGTATCTGCGCGATGAAGAAAAACAGAAAAGCCATATTGGAAGAACTCCAGGCACTAGGAATCATGGAAGTTGACATGTCTGCTGTCAATGATGAGACGCTTCGGCGGGACAATACGCAGGAAATGCGCCAGGATTTCGACAAAAAAGCGGTTCAGATTGATCATGCACTCGATGTACTTCAGGAGTATGCACCGGAGAAAACGTCTATGTTTGCTTCTCTGGAGGGCAGAGCTCTGGTGGAGAAAGAAGAGTACGATCAGATTGTGCAGCAGCAGGATCAGATTCTTGAAAAAGCCGACGAACTGCTGAATTTGAAGAAACAGTTGGCAGAGAATAAGGCAAGAATCGTGAAGACGGAAAACCAGGCGGAATCACTGGAACCCTGGCTGTCCCTGGATGTGCCGATGGAGTATCAGGGAACAAAGACGACAGCTGTTTTTATCGGCAGTTTCGGCAGTGAGCTGACCTTGGATCAGATCTATGAGAGACTTGCCAAGGAAGCACCGGATTTGGAAGCGATGGATATTCAGGTGATTTCTTCAGATCCGGATCAGACATGTGTGGTGGCCTTCTGTCTGAGAGAACAGAAAGCTCAGATGGAGGAAGCTCTGAGGTCTATGGGATTTTCCAGACCTTCCATGATGTCAGGAAAAGCTCCGGCACAGCAGAAAGAAGAACTGAAAGAGGAGATCCGGAACCTGGAACAGGAGGGTGCACAGATTGAACAGACGATTCAAAACTATGCGCAGGACCGCCAGAGTATGAAGATCGCTTCGGATTATTTCAGAGCCCGGGCACAGAGATATGAAGTATTGGGTGAGGTTCTCCAGTCCCGGCGCACGTTTTTAATCAGTGGATATGTTCCGGAGAAAGATGTGGCTGCATTGCAAAAGCGCATGGAAGAAAAATACGATCTTGTGGTGGACGTGGAAGAGGTAGATCCGGATGAGATGCCGATTTTGCTGAAAAACAACAAGTTTACCTGCTGCGTGGAGCCGGTTGTGGCGTCCTACGGAATGCCGACTGCAAGAGAAATTGATCCGTCAGCGATTATGTCTGTATTTTATGTAATCTTTTTCGGATTGATGCTCTCTGACGCAGCATACGGAGTGCTGGTAGCCATCGCCTGCGGAATTGCGATCAAGAAATTCCCGAGGATGGATGAGACAATGCAGAAGACACTGCGTCTGTTCCTGTATGGCGGTATCTCAACTATTTTCTGGGGTATCATGTTCGGCGGTATCTTTGGAGATGCAGTCACTGTAGTCGCAAGAGTATTCTTTGGACGTGAGATTACAATCCCGGCAGTCTGGTTCGCGCCTTTGGACGACCCGATGCTGCTGTTGATGTTCTGTATGTTAGTGGGAGTGATTCATCTGTTTGTGGGACATGGCATCAAAGGTTATCTGTGCCTGAAACAGAAACAGTATCTGGATTTCTTCTGTGATGTGGTTTTGTGGTACGTTTTCCTGATCGGTCTGATCATGATGCTGCTGCCAAGCCAGATTTTTGCATCCATGTCACCGATTGCATTTTCGTTCCCGCCGGCAGTCAATACCCTGGCGAAGGCTCTGGCCATCATCGGGGCAGTGGGAATTCTCTTAATGTCAGGCCGCGCGAATAAAAATCCGGCTCTGCGCATTGCACTCGGTGCTTATGATCTGTATAACGTTACCGGATGGCTGAGTGATGTCCTTTCTTATTCACGTCTGCTGGCTCTGGGACTGGCTACGGGAGTTATTGCTTCTGTTGTCAACCAGATGGGCAGTATGCTGGGTGGAGGAATTCCCGGCGCAATCCTGTTTATCATCGTCTTCATCATCGGTCATGCGATGAATATGGCGATTAACCTATTGGGTGCCTATGTGCACACGAATCGTCTTCAGTTTGTAGAGTTCTTCGGAAAATTCTATGACGGAGGAGGACGGCCTTTCCAACCATTTAAAGCGAAAACAAAATATGTTGATGTTAAGGAGGAAACAAGTTTATGAGTCAGTTAGGTTTAGTATATGCATTGTTAGGTGCAGCAGTAGCAGTATTTTTGGCAGGCGCAGGCTCCTCAATCGGTGTAGGTATTGCGGGACGTGCAGCAGCCGGCGTAGTCAGCGAAGATCCTGGTAAATTCGCAAAAGTTCTTATCATCCAGCTTCTGCCTGGTACCCAGGGTATCTATGGTCTGTTGGTTGGTTTCATCACTTTGTCTAAAATTGGTCTTCTGGGCGGCAATGCAGCGGCACTGGATCCGAAGACTGGTCTTCTGATCCTGGCAGCATGTCTTCCAGTTGGTATTGTAGGTCTGATTTCCGGTAAGGCACAGGGACAGACAGCAGCAGCGGCAATCGGTGTTGTGGCTAAGAAACCGGATCAGTTCGGTAAAGCCATGCTGTTCCCTGCAATGGTTGAGACCTACGCAATCCTTGCTCTTCTGATTTCTATTTTGGCTGTAACAGCAATTCCGGTATAAAAACGGCGGCAGAGTGACAAAAAATAGAAAGAAGGAGTGCGGAGAATGACTGGATTAGATAAGATGATTAACCAGATTCTGGATGAGGCGAATAGTTCCGCCAGTCAGATCCTGGAAGATGCCAGAGCTTCCGCAGAGAAGATCATGAGTGAAGCGCGGGAGGCAGCGAACAGCCTGCAGAAGGACTGGGAGAAGAAATCCGATGCAGATGTTCAGAATTATAAAGAGAGAGTTGCCTCTTCCGTGGATTTGAAGAGAAGAACTTCGATTTTGGAGGCAAAACAGGAGATTATTTCCTCCATTGTGGAGAAGGCATACACAGCGTTCACACAGAAATCAGGAGAAGAATATTTCCAGGTGATCCGGGAAATGCTGAAAAAGTTTGTGCTTCCGCAGGATGGAGAAATCTTTTTTTCCAAGAAAGATCTCGATCAGATGCCTGGGGGATTTGAAAAAGAGATTCAGGAGATCGCAGCTTCCGCTGTCGGTTCACTGAAATTATCCCGGGAACCGAAAAATCTGGACGGCGGTTTTGTTCTGGTGTACGGCGGGGTGGAAGAGAACTGTTCTTTCAAGGCGCTGTTCGCATCCAGAAAGGATGAATTACAAGATCAGGTACAAAAAGTATTATTTTCATAAAAGCGCAGATCCGCGAGAAGGAGGTATACACCTATGTATGACGAACAATACACCTACGCGGTAGCGCGAATTCGTGCAAAGGAGACGTCACTCTTTTCCCAGGCTACCATCGATCAGCTGATGGCCTGCAAGGATGAGAAGCAGTGTCTGCAGTTTCTGGTGGACAAAGGCTGGGGAGATATGGACACTCCTGTGAATGCAGAAGCAATTTTGACCCGTGAACGGGAAAAAACCTGGGAACTGATGAGAGAATTGGCGGATGACATGTCAGTATTTGACGTGCTTACCTACTCGAATCTGTTCCACAATCTGAAGGCGGCAATCAAGGCAGTGGCTACAGGGGAGAAACATCCGAATGTCTTCTTTCGTGACTGTGCCATCAGCGGCGAGGAGATGATGGAGATTATCTCTGAGAAAAATTTCTCCAGGCTGCCGGAAAGCATGGTTCAGGTGGCCCAGGAGGCCTATGAGACGTTTCTGCATACCGGAGACGGTCAGCTGTGTGACATTATGGTGGACAAGGCAGCGTTGGATGCGATCTATGATGCCGGTAAAAAGGCAAAGGATGATATTATCCGTGATTACGCAGAGTCCACTGTGGCAGTTGCTGACATCAAGATTGCAGTGCGTTCACAAAAAACCGCGAAATCAATGGAATTTATGAAAAGGGCAATGGCAGAATGCGATTCCCTGAATGTGGATCAGTTGTCCCGTGCAGCGCTTAGCGGTATGGACGCCATTCAGGAATATCTGAGCGGCACTGTATACGCGGAGGGAGCACAGGCACTGGCAGAATCTGCATCTGCTTTTGAGAGATGGTGTGACAATCGGATTATTCAGACGATTCATCCCCAGCTCTACAATCCTTTTACAATCGGTCCCCTGGTGGCTTATGTGCTTGCCCGGGAGAACGAGATTAAGACAGTACGGATTATTCTGACTGGCAAGGCCAATCAATTATCGGATGAATTTATCCGGGAAAGGGTAAGGGAGATGTATGTATAAGATTGCAGTAATCGGCGAGTATGACAGCATTTATGGATTCGCTGCGCTGGGTCTGGATACGTTTCCAGTATCTGATCCGGAGGAGGCAAAGACGAAGCTGCAGGAGCTGGCAGAAGGCTCTTATGCGGTGATTTACATCACAGAAGCCCTGGCGGCTCTGTTGAAGAAGGAGATAGAGAAATATCGGGAGATGCTTCTCCCGGCAATTATTCAGATTCCGGGTGTGTCAGGAAACACCGGTGCCGGTGTGGCCGGAGTCAAGAAGTCGGTGGAGCAGGCAGTTGGCTCGGATATTCTCTTTGGACAGGAAAATTAGGAAAGTGGGTGATTTGTTCAAATGAGCAAAGGAACGATAAAAAAGGTGGCCGGTCCCCTGGTTATCGCTGAGGGCATGAGAGATGCCAATATGTACGATGTGGTCCGTGTAAGTAATCAGCGATTAATCGGAGAGATCATCGAGATGCACGGTGATCAGGCTTCCATCCAGGTATATGAGGAGACCTCAGGCCTGGGTCCGGGAGAGCCGGTAGAATCCATGGAAGTGCCGCTGTCTGTGGAACTGGGACCTGGACTGATCTCCAGTATCTACGACGGAATTCAGCGTCCTTTGGACGATATTATGAAAGTGACAGGAAGCAACAGTCTGAAACGAGGCGTCGAGGTTGCGTCCCTGAAACGTGATAAAAAATGGAATTTTGTTCCGGTTGCAAAACCGGGAGATGAGGTGTCTGGCGGAGATGTGCTGGGAACAGTTCAGGAGACCGTTCTGGTACAGCAAAAGATCATGGTGCCTCCGAATATGAAAGGTAAAGTCAAAGATATCAAGGCTGGAGAGTTCACCGTTGACGAGGTGGTTGTAGTACTTGAGACAGAGGATGGGGACAAAGAGCTGACGATGGTTCAGAAATGGCCTGTGCGTGTAGGACGTCCTTATCAGAAGAAACTGGCTCCGAAGATTCCGCTTGTGACCGGCCAGCGTGTTATCGACACCATGTTCCCCATTGCCAAAGGCGGTGTGGCAGCCGTTCCGGGACCGTTCGGAAGCGGCAAAACAGTGATTCAGCACCAGCTGGCAAAATGGGCGGAGGCAGATATCGTGGTTTATATCGGCTGCGGCGAGCGTGGAAATGAGATGACCGACGTATTGAATGAGTTCCCGGAACTGAAAGACCCGAAGACCGGACAGCCTTTGATGGAGCGTACCGTTTTGATTGCCAACACTTCGGATATGCCTGTGGCAGCCCGTGAGGCATCTATCTATACAGGAATTACCATTGCAGAGTATTTCCGTGATATGGGATATTCTGTGGCATTGATGGCAGACTCCACATCCCGTTGGGCAGAGGCACTTCGAGAGATGTCAGGACGTCTGGAGGAGATGCCCGGTGAGGAAGGTTACCCGGCATATCTGGGAAGCCGTCTGGCTCAGTTCTACGAGAGAGCCGGACATGTGATCTGTCTGGGAAGCGACAACCGGGAAGGTGCTCTGACTGCGATTGGTGCCGTGTCTCCGCCTGGCGGTGATACCTCCGAGCCGGTATCTCAGGCAACCTTGCGTATTGTAAAAGTGTTCTGGGGACTGGATTCCGCTCTGGCATACAAACGTCATTTCCCGGCTATCAACTGGCTGACCAGTTATTCCCTGTATCTGGATGATGTGGGACCATGGTTTGACAAGAATGTGTCTGACGACTGGATGAGCCTGAGACAGAAGATGATGACACTGCTTCAGGAAGAGGCTGAGCTGGATGAGATCGTGCAGATGGTAGGTATGGATGCACTGTCTCCGGGAGACCGTCTGAAGATGGAGGCGGCAAGATCTATCCGTGAGGACTTCCTGCATCAGAACTCTTTCCATGAGGTAGATACTTATACCTCTCTGGAAAAACAGCACTATATGATGAAGTTGGTGCTGGCATTCTATGAGGAGGGGGCAGCTGCCCTGAAAGAAGGCGTGCAGATCAATGATCTGGTGAAACTGCCTGTCCGTGAGAAAATCGGACGTTATAAATATACACTGGAAGACAACCTTACCGGCGAATATGAAGCAGTAGACAAAGAACTGACGGCAGAGATTGCCGGCTTGGTAGGAAAGGAGGACCAGTAAAATGCCAAAAGAGTATAGAACCATACAGGAAGTTGCAGGTCCTTTGATGCTGGTAGAGGGCGTAGAGAATGTTACTTACGATGAACTCGGTGAGATCGAGCTGGCCAATGGAGATATCCGCCGCTGCAAGGTGCTTGAGATTGATGGAAGCAATGCATTGGTTCAGTTGTTCGAGAGTTCTACCGGTATTAACCTGTCAAACAGCAAAGTCCGTTTCCTGGGCCGAAGCATGGAGCTTGGCGTGTCAGAGGATATGCTGGGCCGTGTATTTGACGGTCTGGGCCGTCCCATTGATGATGGGCCGGAGATCCTTCCGGATGAGAGAAGAGATGTCAACGGTCTGCCGATGAATCCGGCGGCCCGTGTATACCCGGAGGAGTTTATTCAGACAGGAATCTCTGCCATTGATGGATTGAACACCCTGGTTCGTGGACAGAAGCTGCCGATCTTCTCAGCTTCCGGTCTGCCCCACGCGCAGCTGGCAGCACAGATTGCCAGACAGGCAAAAGTACGTGGAACTTCGGAACCTTTCGCCGTAGTATTTGCGGCAATGGGTATCACATTTGAGGAATCGAACTTCTTCATTGAGAGTTTCCGGGAGAGCGGAGCGATTGACCGTACCGTTTTGTTCATCAACCTGGCCAATGACCCGGCTGTAGAGCGTATCTCCACACCGAAGATGGCTCTGACTGCTGCGGAGTATCTGGCGTTTGAGAAGAACATGCATGTGCTGGTTATCCTGACAGATATCACCAACTATGCAGATGCGCTTCGAGAAGTCTCCGCGGCACGTAAAGAGGTTCCGGGACGCCGTGGATATCCGGGCTACATGTACACAGACCTGGCTACTATCTACGAGCGTGCAGGACGTCAGAAAGGCAAGAACGGAAGTATCACCATGATTCCGATTCTGACCATGCCTGAGGATGATAAGACTCACCCGATCCCTGACTTGACCGGATACATCACAGAGGGACAGATTATTCTGAGTCGTGATTTGTACCGAAAAGGTATTGCGCCGCCAATCGATGTTCTGCCTTCCCTGTCCCGTCTGAAAGATAAAGGTATCGGCGAGGGCAAGACCCGTGCAGATCACTCCAATACGATGAACCAGCTGTTTGCTGCATACTCCCGTGGAAAAGACGCCAAAGAGTTGATGACAATTCTGGGTGAAGCGGCATTGTCTGACATCGATTTGATCTATGCGAAATTTGCGGATGCGTTTGAAGAAGAATATGTATCCCAGGGATACAATGCAAACCGTGATATTGAGGAGACACTGGAGATTGGATGGAAATTGCTTTCGATTCTGCCTAGAAGCGAGCTGAAACGTATTGATGAGAAATACCTGGATATGTACTATGGCAAATAAGTGCGTAGAGGTTTCGTCAAGACAACAGATCTCGTCATAGAAGAAAGAAGGTGAAGGAATTTGGCATCTACCCAGGTGAACCCGACCCGAATGGAGTTAACCAAACAGAAGAAGAAATTAGTGACAGCAGTGAGGGGACATAAGCTTCTGAAGGATAAACGTGATGAGCTGATGCGTCAATTTCTGGATCTGGCACGTGAGAATATGGCACTTCGATTGAAAGTGGAAGAGGGGATCCGCTCGGCTAATGTGAACTTTGTCATCGCCAAAGCAGGAATGTCAGAGGAAACTCTGAATACAGCGCTGATGGCGCCGAAGCAGGAGGTCTATCTGGAGACGGACAAGAAGAATGTCATGAGTGTAAATATTCCCACATTTTCATATAAGACCAGGACGGCAGATGCGAATGATATCTATTCCTATGGTTTTGCCTTTACCTCCAGCGATTTGGACGGAGCGGTGAAATCTCTGGCGGATATTCTTCCGGATATGCTGAAACTGGCAGAGTGTGAGAAAGCCTGTCAGTTGATGTCAGCGGAGATCGAGAAGACCAGACGTCGGGTAAATGCTCTGGAGCATGTGATCATCCCCAGGGCACAGGAAAATATCAAATACATTACCATGAAACTGGATGAAAATGAGAGAAGTACACAGATCCGTCTGATGAAAGTGAAAGACATGGTTCTGGAAGACGCTCACAAATACAGTGAACGTCCGGTTCGGGAAATGTAAAATATCAGAAAATTGAGAGCTGCTGTGAGTAAAATTCAAACTTACAGCAGCTTTTGTTTTGGGTTCTGAGGATGAAAAATTAAGAAATATTTAAGAAAAACTAGTATTTATTACTGAAAAAGGGAAAGAAAAAAAGGTAAAAACGTAGAAAATGCAAAAAAAGAAATATAATAATTGACTTTTTTATAGGAGAAAGTTACAATAAAACCATAGGATCGTGCACGATTTGAAAATAAAACAAAAAGAGCAAAAACTAATGGGGGTTTCCTGAAAATGGATATACAAAATCCGGTTTTTGGGAGAAAGTTCGTGAAAAGAAGCGTAGAAAAAGAGGCTGTAAAGTCTGAAACAAGGAGTGTTTTCTGAATAATTCGAAGGAGGGCGACCAAAATGGTTATAGAAAACTTTGAACAGCTGCGGGATAAAGTGCAGTCTGCGGGAAAATGCAAGGTTGTGGTAATTGCGGCACATGATGCGCATACACTGGAAGCTGTCTTGAAGACAAAGGATGAAGGTATTCTGGACTATGTTCTTGTGGGAAAAGAAAAAGAAATTCTCGAGATCGGAAAATCCCTGGGACATGAAATTGACCCGGCAGATGTGATTGACAGTCCAACAGACGAAGATGCAGTGGAGAAGGGGATCCAGTTAATTCGTGAAGGAAAAGCTGATTTTATTCAGAAAGGACTTCTGCAGACTTCCACTCTGTTAAAAGGGGTAGTGGATAAAGAAAAAGGAATCAGAACCGGAAAGGCAATGTCTCATGTGGCTCTTCTGGATATTCCAACATACCACAAAGTCGTTGGGGTGACGGACGGTGGAATGATGTTATATCCGGATCTGGCAAAGAAAAAAGACATCGCTAACAATGCGGTTGAAATGTTCCGGGGCTTTGGCTATGAGAGACCGAAGATGGCAGCGCTGTGTGCAGTGGAAGTGCTGAATCCCAAGATGCAGGCCACAGTGGATGCGGCTGAACTGCAGAAGATGGCGGATGCAGGAGAGATTCCGAACTGCGATTTTGCAGGTCCGATTTCCATGGACCTGGCAGTGAGCAAGGAGTCCGCACAGATTAAAGGATTTGACAGTCCGGTGACCGGAGAGGTGGATATTTTCCTGGTTCCAAATATTGATGTTGGAAACATTATGGTGAAATCTCTGCTGATGTTTGGAAACGCGCGGATGGCCGGCTGTGTAGTGGGAGCGAAGTGTCCGATCGCATTGAACTCCAGAAGTGCAACATTTGAGGAAAAATATTATTCACTTTTGGCTTGTGCTTGTATGGTGAAGAAGTAAACCACAGCGAATGAAGGAGGTAAAGCAGGAAATGAAAAAATTAATGACAGGCGATGAGGCAATCGCTAGAGGTGCTTATGAGGCGGGTGTACGTTTTGCGTCAGCTTATCCCGGCACACCAAGTACGGAAATTTTGGAAAATATTGCTACTTACGATGAAATCACAGCAGAGTGGGCTCCCAACGAGAAGGTTGCCATGGAGTCTGCAATCGGCGCGGCAATCGGCGGAGTGAGAAGTATCGTATCTATGAAGCATGTGGGTGTGAATGTGGCTGCGGATCCTCTGTTTACCTGGGCATATATGGGTGTGAATGCAGGAAACGTGATCGTAACTGCGGATGAGCCAGGAATGTATTCTTCTCAGAATGAGCAGGATAACCGTAACTACGCAAGATCAGCAAAACTGGCTATGCTGGAGCCTTCCAACAGCCAGGAATGTCTGGATATGGTGAAAGCCGCTTACGAACTGGGCGAGAAATATGACACACCGTTTATGATCCGTATGACCACACGTGTATGTCATTCCAAATCCGTTGTTGAGATTCATGACCGTGTGGAAGTTCCGATCAAAAACTGGGAGAAGAACCCGGCAAAATATGTCTGTCTGCCGGCAAACGCGAGACCAATGCGTGTGAAACTGGAAGAGAGACTGAAAACTCTGGCTGAGTACAGTGAGACTTCTCCGTTTAACCGCGTGGAGATGGGAGATACCTCCGTGGGCGTTATCGCTTCCGGAATCTGCTATTACTATGCGAAAGAAGTATGGGGAGACAAAGCTTCTTACCTGAAACTGGGATTCACGAATCCGCTGCCTGCAAAACTGATCAAAGATTTCTGCAGCAAGGTGGATAAAGTTTATATTCTCGAGGAAAATGATCCTTACATTGAAGACTTCGTAAAGATGATCGGATGCGAGTGCATCGGAAAAGATATCTTCCCGAAATGGGGCGAGATGACTCCGGATGTTGTGCGCGAGGCAGTTGGCGGAGAGAAACCGAAGATGATCGAATTTGATCACAGCAAGCTGATTAACCGTGCTCCTACATTCTGTGCAGGATGTCCGCACCGTGGACTCTTCTACCGCCTTGGCAAGAGGAAAGACATCATGATCAGCGGTGACATTGGATGTTATACTCTGGCAGCAGGAGCTCCGTATAAAGCAATGGATTCCACCGTATGTATGGGTGCCAGCATCAGTTTGGGACATGGAGCCCAGAAAGCTTTCAATATGGGAGATACCGGACGCCGCGTAGTGACTGTATTGGGTGACTCCACATTCTTCCACACAGGTGTGAACTCTCTGATCAATACCGTATATAACAACAGCAATACGATTAATATCATCCTTGATAACCGTATCACTGGTATGACAGGACATCAGCAGAACCCAGGTACCGGATTTAATGCCAAAGGGGAACCGGCGAACATGATTATTCTGGAGGATCTGGTAAAAGCAATCGGCATCAAACATGTCTTTGTAATCAATCCGAATAATCTGAAAGAGGTTGACGAGGCGATCGATAAATGCCTGGCAATCAAAGATGAACCGTCTGTAATCATCACCAGATGGCCATGTGTACTGAAGAAATTCTCTCAGGCTGACCTGGATGAGTTTGACAATCTGTTCAAGACCAAGAACAAGATTGATCCGGATAAGTGTATCGGATGTAAAGCTTGTCTGAAGACAGGATGCCCGGCTCTGAACTATGATAAGGTAAACAAGAAAGTACATATTAACCGTGCACAGTGCGTAGGATGTGACGTTTGTACACAGGTCTGCAAGAAGGACGCCATTTCGAAGGAGGATTAAGGACGATGACAAAGAGTATCTTATTAGTTGGTGTAGGTGGACAGGGAACGATCCTTGCCAGTAAAATACTGACTTTAGGCTTAATGGAAGCTGGTTATGATGTGAAAATGAGTGAGATCCATGGAATGTCTCAGCGTGGTGGAAGCGTATCCTCACAGGTGCGCTACGGTGATGAAGTGTATTCACCGGTAATCGAAAAAGGAACGGCTGATATCATCGTTTCCTTCGAAAAAATGGAAGCACTGAGAGCCCTGGATTATCTGAAAGAAGGCGGTGTGCTGGTTGTCAATAACGAACAGATCGATTCTATGTCTGTCATCACCGGACAGGAAGAGTATCCGGATGATGTACTGGACATTATCGAGGCACATGCGAAAGCAACTGTAATCAACGCGACAGAGCTGGCAAGAGATCTCGGAAACGAGAAAGCGGCCAATATCATTCTGTTGGGTACCATTATTAAGTCAATGGGTCTGGAACAGATTGACTGGGAAAGCATTTTGAGAGCAAATATCAAACCTCAGTTTGTGGATCTGAACCTGAAGGCTATTAAAGTGGGAATGGAGGCAGTATAACCGATTATAGTATTCTGATGGTAGCGGGTAGTTCTTTTGCTGACTGGCAGAAAGATTTATTCTAAACCTCAGTTTTACGGAGGTGTAGACAATGACATATAAGTTGTTGATAATTAATCCTGGATCTACCAGCACAAAGCTGGCAATTTATGAGAATGAAAATAAGGTTGTGCAGGAGAATATCGAGCATGACGCGGCGGAGCTGGGAAAATATGATCAGATTCCGGATCAGATTCCTTTCCGCATGAAGATTATCCAGGAATTTATGAAAAAAAACGGGGTGAAGATGGAAGAGCTGTCCGCAATCGTGGGACGTGGAGGCCTGGTTCCAGGACTCCATGCCGGCGGATATACGGTAAATGATGAACTGTTTTATGCTCTGGAGAGTGATATCAGTTCTCCCCATGCTTCAAACCTTGGCGGTATGTTGGCAAAGCTATGTGCAGAACCCCTCGGGATCCCTGCTTATATCTATGACGCAGTGACCGGAGGCGAGTTGACCCCAGTCGCACAGGTAACTGGTATCCCAGAGATTACCAGACAGAGCTTCTGTCATCTGCTGAACAGCCATGCGATGGCTTTGAAATATGCAAAGTCTATTGGCAAGGATTATAAAGATTTAAATCTGATTGTTGCCCATCTGGGCGGAGGCGTATCAATCAGTGTACATTCCAAGGGAAAGATCGTGGATTCACTGGGAGATGACGATGGACAGTTCTCGCCTGAGAGAGCGGGAAGTGTGCCGGGGCTGCAGTTGGTGGAACTGTGCTTCTCCGGCAATTACACCAGGGCTGAGATGAAGAAAAAGGTTCGTGGAAAAGGCGGTATGTATGCTCATCTGGGAACCAGTGACTGCAGAGTCATCGAGAAGATGATCAAAGACGGCGATGAGCATGCGGCATTGATTTTCCGTGCGCAGGCGTATCAGATCGCAAAGGGAATTGGCTTGTTGAGCGTGGCTCAGAGAGGCAATACGGATGCCGTTATTTTGACGGGAGGTGTTGCACATTCCAAGATGTTAACCGCAATGGTGGAGGAATATGCAGGTTTTATCGCACCGATCGTGGTCCTTCCAGGTGAAAATGAAATGGAAGCGCTGGCATTTGGAGGACTCAGACTGCTGAGAGGTGAGGAAGAACCTCATGTTTATCACCTGCCAAGTGTCCGAAACAAACATAAAAGCTATCGTCACTGGCGTCCATCATAAACTGCAAAGAGAGGACACGGAAAATCAGGTACGCCCTCCGGGTTTTCCGGTCTCTCTGTATTATATAATATTTTTTCAACACACAAAGAGGCGAACTCCTCAGATGGGAGTTCGCCTCTTTGTGTGTTATGTAAACTGTGATGCTGCTTATTTTCCGTAGTAACACTTGGTGTAGATTTCTTTCATCTCAGGCATCAGCGGATATCTCGGGTTTGCGCCGGTACACTGATCGTTGAAGGCCTGTTCTGTCATAGCATCCAGGGTGTCGAAGAAGTATTTCTCATCCACACCGTATGCCTGAATGCTTGGCTTGATCTCGATAGCTTTTTTCAGATCTTCCAGTTTTGCGATCAGTTTATCGAATACTTCCTGATCATCTTTGCCGGTCAGGCCGACATAACGTCCGATTTCCGCATAGCGGGCAAGTGCGTGGGGATATTCATACTGTGGGAAGGTTCCCATTCTGGTAGGAACTTCCGCCGCATTGTATTTCATCACATCGGTCAGAATCACTGCATTTGCGATACCGTGTGGGAGATGATGGAAGGCTCCCAGTTTGTGAGCCATGGAGTGATTCAGTCCCAGGAAGGCATTGGCGAAGGCCATACCTGCCAGACAGGAAGCATTTGCCATGTGATCTCTGGCTTCCACGTCGGTTCCATCTTTGTAGGCTCTTGGCAGGTAATCAAATACCAATTTGATTGCCTTCAGAGATAAGCCCTGTGTGAAATCGCTGGCCATAATGGATACATAAGACTCGATGGCATGAGTCATAACATCGATACCGGAAGCACAGGTCAGCCCTTTTGGCTGGCTCATCATGTTATCTGTGTCTACAATTGCCATGTTCGGCATCAGCTGATAGTCTGCCAGCGGCCATTTCACACCGGTGTCCTGATCGGTGATGATGGCGAAAGGAGTCACCTCAGAGCCTGTTCCTGATGAAGTGGGAATTGCCACGAAATAAGCTTTCTCACCCATCTTCGGGAAGGTGTAGACTCTCTTACGGATATCCATGAAATCCATTGCCATATCATCGAAGTTGGCATCCGGATGCTCATAGAGTACCCACATGACTTTGCCGGCATCCATTGCGGAACCGCCGCCGAGGGCAATGATGCAATCCGGCTCAAACGCACGCATGGCAGCCGCGCCGGCTTTTGCACTGGCAAGTGTGGGATCGGGAGCTACATCGTAGAAACAGGTATGAACGATTCCCATGGAATCCAGTTTGTCTTCGATCTTTTTGGTATATCCGTTCTTGTAAAGGAAAGTATCGGTCACAATGAAAGCTCTCTTCTTGTGCATAATTGTGCCAAGCTCATCCAGAGCAACCGGGGTACATCCTTTCTTAAAGTATACTTTTTGAGGAGCACGGAACCAAAGCATATTTTCTCTCCTTTCAGCTACGGTCTTGATGTTGAGCAGATGTTTGACACCCACATTTTCGGATACGGAGTTGCCGCCCCAGGAACCACAGCCAAGGGTGAGAGAAGGCTCCAGTTTGAAGTTGTACAGATCACCGATACCGCCCTGGGATGATGGCGTATTGATGAGAATACGGCAGGTCTTCATGGCAGCTGCATGTTTTGCCATTTTTTCTTTCTCGTTGACATTCACATAGAGGGAAGAAGTATGGCCGTAACCGCCGTCCGCGACAAGCTGAGCAGCTTTGTTCAGTGCGTCATCGAAGTCTTTTGCTTTGTACATTGCCAGAACCGGAGAAAGTTTTTCATGGGCAAAAGGTTCCGAGATGTCCACGGATTCCACTTCGCCGATGAGAATCTTGGTATTTTCCGGCACGTTCACACCTGCCATGGAGGCAATTACCGGGGCCGGCTGGCCGACGATTTTTGCATTCAGGGCACCGTTGATTAAAATGGTGGAACGGACTTTGTCCAGTTCGTCTGGCTTCAGGAAATAGCAGCCTCTTCTGAGAAATTCAGCTTTTGCTGCTTCGTATACAGATTCCAGCACAGTGACGGACTGCTCGGATGCACAGATCATACCATAATCAAAGGTCTTTGAGTGAATAATGGAGTTGACCGCCATACGGATGTCAGCGGATTCATCGATGATGGCGGGTGTGTTTCCAGGTCCTACACCGATTGCCGGTTTGCCGGAGGAGTAAGCCGCCTTCACCATTCCCGGACCGCCGGTCGCAAGAATCAGATCAGAATCCTGCATAACTTTATTGGTGAGTTCCAGAGAGGGAACATCAATCCATCCGATGATCTCTTCGGGAGCGCCGGCTTCTACAGCTGCATTCAGAACAATTTTGGCAGCCTCAGCGGTACATTTCTTGGCGCGCGGGTGAGGACTGATGATAATTGCGTTTCTGGTTTTCAGAGCGATCAAAGTCTTGAAAATTGCTGTGGATGTAGGGTTCGTGGTAGGGATTACAGCTGCAATCAGTCCTACAGGTTCCGCAATTTTCTTGATCCCGTATACAGGATCTTCGGAGATTACGCCGCAGGTCTTTGTGAATTTGTAAGCGTTATAAACATATTCAGCAGCATAGTGATTCTTGATGACTTTGTCTTCTACCAGACCCATTCCCGTTTCCTCTACTGCCATTTTGGCCAGTGGGATACGTGCTTTGTTGGCAGCTGTGGCAGCAGCTAAGAAAATCTTATCTACCTGCTCCTGTGTGTAGGTTGAGAAAATTTTCTGAGCTTCTCTCATTTTTGCCATTTTGTCGGACAGAGCTTCCACAGAGTCGATGACAGGTACGAGGTTTTCTTTCTTTGGCATAACTTATCCTCCTAATAATGTTAAAAAAATATCTAGCTGGTTGCTCGTTTACTATGCTTTATTATATACATATCTTTAGAAAAATGTCAATAACAAATCAAATATATGAAATTAAAAGAAAAATTTAACATAATTAAATGAAAATTAATTATATTGCGTAATAAATTCTGATAAAATTAACGTAATTGATAATAATATAACGTTAATTAAATATCAATAACGAAGAAAAATAAACAATCCATCCCGGTGAAAAAAGGAAAATGGGGATGGATTGTTTAGGATCATTTTAAAGTTTTAATAAAATAAAGTTTTACAGACGTGATAGTTTATTTTTTCATGTTTGCACGCTTCCGTTCCCGTGGGTCCAGAATTCGTTTACGGATTCTGAGACTGGAAGGAGTGACCTCCAGCAATTCATCAGAGTCGATAAACTCCAGTGCCTGTTCCAGGCTTAAAATTTTTGGAGGTGTCAGCTTCAGTGCCTCATCCGCAGAGGAAGAACGGGTGTTGGTCAGATGCTTGGTTTTGCACACGTTCAGCTCAATATCTTCGGCTTTTCCGTTCTGACCGATGACCATACCGGAGTATACTTTGGTGCCTGGTCCGATGAACAGAGTTCCTCTGTCCTGGGCAGAGAACAGGCCGTAGGCAACGGCTTCACCCGCCTCAAAGGCGATCAGAGAGCCTTGTTTGCGGTACTGAAGGTCACCTTTATATGGGGCATAACCGTCATAGATGGTGTTCAGCACACCGGTTCCTTTGGTGATGGTCAGGAACTCGTTGCGGAATCCGATTAATCCGCGGGCAGGAATGGCGAATTCCAGACGACAGGTACCGTCACTTAACTGACTCATACCATGAAGTTCCCCTTTGCGCTCGCTAAGTTTCTGGATGACAGATCCGGAGAATTCTTCAGGAACATCGATGTAGGCGATCTCCATAGGCTCCAGTTTACGGCCGCGCTCGTCTTCATGGTAGAGGACTTCTGCTTTGCTGACCGCGAATTCATAACCTTCCCGGCGCATATTTTCAATCAGGACAGACAGATGAAGTTCTCCACGTCCAGATACTTTAAAGCACTCGGTCGTGTCAGTCTCTTCCACACGGAGACTGACGTCTGTGTTCAATTCCCGCATCAGACGGTCCCGGATGTGGCGGGAGGTCACGTATTTTCCTTCCTGTCCGGCCAGGGGACTGTCATTTACCATGAAATTCATGGAGATTGTAGGCTCGGAGATCTTCTGGAAGGGGATCGGATCTGCATGTTCCGGATCGCAGATGGTGTCTCCGATATGCAGGTTTGCGATACCTGAGATTGCAACGATGGAACCGATCTGGGCTTCACGCTCTTCCACCTTGTTCAGTCCGTCGAACTCATAAAGCTTACTGATTTTGACACGATTCCGTTTTTCCGGATCGTGCTCATTGACGATGATGACATCCTGGTTGACACGGATGGTTCCACGCTCTACTTTTCCCACACCGATACGTCCCACGTACTCATTGTAATCGATGGTGCTGATCAGTACCTGGGTGGGGGCCTCCGGGTCACCTTCCGGCGCCGGAATATAGTTCAGAATGGTCTCAAAAAGAGGAACCATATTGTCGGAAGGCTCATTTAGATCTGCCATGGCACAGCCTGTCTTGGCGGAGGCATAGAGGAATGGACATTCCAGCTGCTCATCCGATGCATCCAGATCCATCAGCAGCTCCAGTACCTCATCTTCAACTTCTTCCGGACGAGCCTCCGGGCGGTCGATTTTGTTGATACATACGATAACTTTCAGATTGAGTTCCAGAGCTTTTTTCAGAACAAATTTTGTCTGCGGCATAGGTCCCTCGAAGGCGTCCACTAACAGAATGACGCCATCGACCATCTTCAGAACACGTTCTACCTCGCCGCCGAAATCAGCGTGTCCCGGAGTGTCGACGATATTGATTTTTGTATTTTTGTAATAGACAGCCGTATTTTTGGAGAGAATTGTAATACCACGTTCTCTCTCCAGATCGTTGGAATCCATGACTCTCTCACGGACTTCCTGATTTTCCCGGAATACACCGCTTTGTTTTAATAATTCATCTACCAAAGTTGTCTTGCCATGATCAACGTGGGCGATAATCGCCACGTTGCGTACATCATCGCGCTTGATTTTCATAGGTTAACAGTCCTTTCTATTTCTGATATCCCGTTTTGATCATAAAATTTTCTACATATTAAATGGAGTCAACCTCTCAAGTGTATCATATTTTCGGAAGATTACAAGGTCAAACAAAAAAATTTTATTTTTGGTTCTAAAAAGGCGAGGGGGATAATACAAATATATAGAAAACCGTAACGGCGAAGGCAACATCTTTGGATGGGACTGTTGAGAGCGTATGGTACAACTAAGAGGAAGGGGAACTATCAATCATGGCAGATAAGATTATTGAAAACAATCAGGTATCTATTATGGGAAAAATCGCGACGGACTTTACGTTCAGCCATCAGGTCTTCGGGGAAGGATTCTATACGATGGAACTTCTTGTGAAGAGGCTGAGTGACTCGGAAGACAGGATTCCGCTTATGGTTTCAGAGCGGCTGGTGGACGTGACGCAGGATTATGTGGGCGAGTATATCCAGGTGCACGGACAATTCCGTTCCTACAATCGGCATGAGGAAAAACGGAATCGACTGGTTTTGTCTGTATTTGTGAGAGAGTTGAGCTTTGTGGAGGAAGAAGACGATTCTCTTGCGGTAAACCAGATTTTTCTGGATGGCTACATCTGCAAGCCGCCAGTGTACCGCAAGACACCTCTGGGGAGGGAGATCGCGGATCTTCTGCTGGCTGTGAACCGCCCATACGGGAAGTCAGACTACATACCTTGCATCTGCTGGGGAAGAAATGCGCGTTATGCCTCAGCTTTTGAGGTGGGAGGACATGTCTTGCTCTGGGGAAGAATTCAGAGCAGGGATTATATGAAAAAAATTGGTGAAAATGAGATGGAAAAGAGAACTGCCTATGAGGTATCTGTCAGCAAACTGGAATATTTGGAGTGATAAAAGGGCCAAAGCTTGCAATTTCGGGCATTTTGCTGTAATATATACCTAATTTATGGTATCAGAAGAAATTTATTCCGCCGGCAATGCTCCGGGGAGAAGCCACATATGAGTTTTTAAGAAGGAAGCAATATGAAAAAAGGACTTGTAGAAGTGTACTGCGGTACCGGAAAGGGAAAATCAACTCTGGCTCTGGGACAGAGTGTCCGCGAGTGTGCGCGGGGAAAGAGTGTAATCATCATTCAGTTTCTGAAAGGTAAGGAGAGCGATGAGCTGGAATTTATTGAGGGATTAAAGGAGCTGGACTTGAAAATGTTCCGGTTTGAGAAGTCGAAATCCTGTTATGAGAATCTGAATGACCAGGAAAAATCCGAGGAGATCAATAACATCCGGAACGGATTGAATTTTGCCAAGAAGGTGATTGCCACAGAGGAATGTGATATGTTGGTTCTCGATGAGATCTTCGGAGTTGTGGATCACGGAATCATGGCTGTGGAAGACTTGAAACGGCTGCTGGAAATGGTGGATACCATGCATGTCGTGTTGACAGGAGACCGCTGCCCGGAGGAGATCAAGCCCGTGGCAGACTGTATCACGGTTCTGGAGTCGATGGCACCTGGAACAGAAGAGTCTTGCAAATAAATACATTGACATTTAGAAAGAATCATGCTATAGTTACAGCAATTATAGGTATGGGAGATAGAGGTTGCGTTTTTCATCAGTATGCTGTCGGATGCGGCAGGCGCAGAGGAAGGCAGATGAAAGGGGAAAACGCCGAAAGAACAGATTTCCTGGCAGATTTGTTCTTGGGCGCACAGTTAAGAACTGTGTGACTGTCATCGTAAGATGGTGCGCTATCTAAAGAGACAATATCAGATTCTTTAGAGGCGGACGTGGGTCGGCCTCTTTTTTCGTCAGCAATAGGGTGTTTTATTGTTCTATTTATCTTTTTAAGGAGGAAAACGATATGGCAATTTTCAAAGGTGCAGGTGTAGCGATTGTGACCCCAATGCTTCCAAATGGAGAGATTAATTATGATAAACTTGCGGAATTGATTGAATTTCAGATTTCGAACGGTACAGATGCGATTATTATCTGCGGAACGACCGGTGAGTCTTCCACTTTAACACATGAAGAGCATATGGCTGCGATTAAATTCACCATTGAGAGAGTGGCAAAAAGGGTGCCGGTAATCGCCGGAACAGGATCCAACGATACGAACACAGCAATTATTATGTCAAAAGAGGCAGAGTCCTATGGCGCGGATGCTCTTTTGATTGTGACGCCATACTATAATAAGGCGACACAGAAGGGCCTGATTGCTCATTATACAGCGATTTCCGAGGCAGTTTCCACACCGATTATTATGTACAATGTGCCCAGCCGTACTGGATGTAATATTCAGCCGGCCACCGCTGTGACAATTGTAAAAAATACCAAGAATGTGGTGGGTATTAAAGAGGCATCCGGAGATATCTCCCAGATCGCGAAGCTGATGGCACTGGCGGATGGATGTATAGAACTGTATTCCGGTAATGACGATCAGGTCGTGCCGATTATGTCCCTCGGAGGCAACGGTGTAATCTCTGTTCTGTCCAATGTGGCGCCGAAGGAAACTCATGATATGGTTATGAAGTATCTGGAGGGCGATGTGAAGGGAAGCTGTGAGATTCAGCTTAAGGCAATGGATCTGGTGGAAGCATTGTTCTGTGAAGTGAATCCGATTCCTGTCAAAACTGCTTTGAATCTGATGGGAATGGAAGTTGGACCGCTTCGTCTTCCGATGACAGAGATGGAACCTGCAAACTTGGAGAGACTGAAAAAGGCTATGGTTGAGTTCGGAATCAAGCTGGCTTAGTGAGGAGAGAGTGAAATGACAAGGATTATCATGCATGGCTGTAATGGCCATATGGGTCAGGTGATCAGCGGACTGGCAGCCCAGGATCCGCAGACAGAGATTGTGGCAGGAATTGATGTGGCGGATAATCGGGAGAATGCATATCCAGTCTTTACGACGTTGGATGCCTGCCAGGTTGAGGCGGATGCGATTATTGATTTCTCCAATGCGAGCGCAGTGGATGCACTGATGGATTACAGTGCTGCCCGTCAGATTCCTCTGGTGCTGTGCACCACAGGTTTGAGTGAGGAACAGCTGGCGAAGGTGGAGGAGACCAGCAAAAAAGTGGCTGTCCTCCGGTCAGCGAATATGTCTCTGGGAATCAATACTTTATTCAAATTGATTCAGGAGGCAGCGAAGGTTTTGGCAGCAGCAGGTTTTGATATGGAGATTGTGGAGAGACATCACCATCTGAAAGTGGATGCTCCCAGCGGAACGGCGCTGGCTCTGGCCGACAGCCTGAACGATGCCATGGGCGGTCAATATCACTATGTATATGACCGCAGTCAGGTGAGACAGAAACGGGATGACAAGGAGATCGGCATCAGTGCAGTCCGGGGCGGAACAATTGTGGGAGAACATGAGATTATCTTCGCAGGACCGGATGAGGTGATTGAGTTTAAACACACTGCCTACTCAAAAGCGGTCTTTGGAAAAGGAGCCTTGGAGGCAGCGAAATTCCTGGCAGGAAAGCCAGCAGGCAAATATGATATGAAAGACGTCATTAATGGATGATACATTATATATAGAAGAAACTGGATTCGGCGGCGGATCCAGTTTTTGTTTTAAATTGAAAAAGTGCATAAGAAAAGATTCTTTGGAACATACTACTTCTATCGAAAGTACAATTTGGAAAAGGAGATCTGAGTATGAGAAAAATGAGAAAGCTTTTATTGTGCAGCAGTATGGTTCTGGCATTGGCAATGGCGGCAGGCTGCGGGGATCCGTCTGAGACGGATTCCAAAGATCAGGAGACCACCGAGGATGCCACGGGAACGGATGATTCTGTCGATGAAAATGATAAACAGGAAAATGACAGCACCACGGAAGATACCGACCGGGATACGACGGATAATCCGGCGGAGGATCTGGGAGATGGCGTGAAAGATCTGGGAGACGGTGTTGGTGATGCTGTGGAAGACGTCGGCGATGCCGTGGAGGACACCTTTGACGGAGATGATACGAATAACGGAGAATCTGGGAATGGCCAGGAAAATACCAGCGGAACAGCCGATGATTCCAGCTCCAGGTGACCATAAAGGATGACTTGCGCACTCTGAATGTGCATGGTATTATCAATGCATGAGAGGATGTGAAAATGATGAAATTTCGACCATGCATTGATATACATAATGGAAAGGTGAAACAGATTGTGGGAGGAAGTCTGAGAGATGAAGGAGATCAGGCGGCGGAAAACTTTGTCTCCCAGCAGGATGGAGCTTATTTTGCCAGACTTTATCAGGATTATGGCCTTTTGGGAGGACATGTGATTATGCTTAATCCTGCCAGCTCTGCCTACTATCCGGAGACAAAGAGACAGGCCCTTCTGGCATTGGAAAATTTTCCAGGAGGCCTTCAGGTGGGAGGCGGCATCCATGCCGGGAACGCCCAGGAATTTTTGGATGCTGGGGCCAGCCATGTGATTGTGACTTCCTATGTGTTTTCCGATGGAAAGATTTCCTATGAAAATCTGGAAAAAATCAGCCGGGTCACAGGGCCAGAGCATCTGGTTCTCGATCTCAGCTGCCGGAGAAAAGGGGATGACTATTATATTGTGACGGACCGCTGGCAGAAGTTTACAGAGGTGCCCTTTACAGTGGAAACTCTGCGAGAACTGGGGCGGTACTGTGATGAATATCTGATTCATGCAGTGGATGTGGAAGGAAAGGCCAGAGGAATTGAGGAAGAAGTGGTGAGACGGCTGGCGCAGTATACAGAACATCCTGTGACTTACGCAGGGGGTGTGGGAAGCATGGATAATCTGAGAAAACTGGAATCCCTTGGCTGCGGCCATGTGGATGTGACTGTGGGAAGTGCGTTGGATTTATTTGGAGGATCGCTGCCGTTTACAGAAATTTTAGCTTTTTGTAACGGAAAGTGATGTTAATTGTACAGAATTGTGGTATAATATAGACAGCCTGATGAGAGTAATTTTACTTTGGCGGAGTGAGATCTGGGAGTGAACCTGCCAGGGAGAATGAAGAGAACAGATAGAAATCTCAGGTGAATAAACAGTAAAGGGGCTGGACATATGAATTTTATTATAAGCGGAAAGAATCTGACAGTTACCGATGGACTGAGGACAGCAGTGGAGGACAAGCTTGGAAAACTGGAGCGTTATTTTACCCCGGATACGGAAATTATTGTGACATTGAGTGTGGAAAAAAACAGACAGAAGATTGAGGTAACGATTCCTGTGAAAGGAAACATCATTCGTTCGGAACAAGTAAGCAATGATATGTACGTATCCATTGATCTGGTGGAAGAAGTAATTGAGAGACAATTAAGAAAATACAAGACGAAGATTGTAAACAAAGAAAAAGGTGGTTCCCATTTCCAGAAAGCATTCCTGGAGAAGGATTATGAGGAAGACGATGATGTTAAAATCGTGAGGACAAAGAAATTTGACATCAAGCCCATGTATCCGGAAGATGCCTGCGTTCAGATGGAGCTGCTGGGCCATAATTTCTTCGTATTCTGCAATGCGGAGACGGATCAGGTGAACGTGGTATATAAGAGAAAGGGCAATACCTACGGACTGATCGAGCCGGAATATTGACAGAAGGTGTTGAAAGGACCGCCTCTTAGTTAAAGTGTACAAAGTTTTTTATAAAAGCTGTTGCAATTTCCTGCAACAGCTTTTATTATGATAGGAATGAGAGCAATAAAGAAAAGGGGACCTTTGATGAACGAAGTTACAGTTTGTTCAATATTTATTTATTGTTTTCATAAGTGGAAAGTGATAGAATGTAGATAGTTTTTGTAAATAACTAGGAAGGTGCGTTTATTTAAATGAGTGTAATTTCGAAAGTTTTTGGTACAAGAAGTGAGAGAGAAGTTAAGAGAATATCCAAACTTGTTGATAAAATCGAAGCACTTCGTCCGGACATGCAGAAGCTGAGCGATGAAGAACTGAAGGGTAAAACCAGAGAATATAAAAACCGGCTGGCAGAGGGAGAGACCTTGGATGATCTTCTTCCGGAGGCCTATGCCACTGTGCGTGAGGCAGCTAAGAGAGTTCTGGGCATGGAACATTATCGTGTGCAGTTGATCGGTGGAATTATTCTCCATCAGGGACGTATCGCAGAGATGAAGACCGGTGAAGGTAAGACCCTGGTGTCCACACTGCCTGCTTATCTGAATGCTCTGGAAGGTGAAGGCGTTCACATCGTAACGGTTAATGATTACCTGGCTCACCGTGATGCGGAGTGGATGGGCAAAGTCCATGAATTCCTGGGACTGACGGTAGGCTGTGTGCTCAACAGCATGAAAAGCGATGAGAGAAGAGAGGCTTACGCCTGCGATATCACTTATGTGACCAACAACGAGCTGGGATTTGATTATCTGAGAGACAACATGGTAATCTACAAGGAGCAGCTGGTACAGCGCTCCCTGCACTATGCGATTATCGATGAGGTCGACTCTGTTCTGATTGATGAGGCACGTACTCCGCTGATTATCTCCGGACAGAGCGGAAAATCCACCAAGCTCTACGAAGTCTGTGACATTCTGGCCAGACAGCTGGAGAGAGGCGAAGCCAGCGGAGAGATGACCAAGATGGCAGCCATCATGGGCGAGGAGATTGAAGAGACCGGAGATTTCGTTGTAAATGAGAAAGATAAGATTGTAAACCTGACAGAGGAAGGTGTGAAGAAGGTAGAGAAATTCTTCCACATTGAGAACCTGGCGGATCCGGAGAATCTGGAGATTCAGCACAATGTCAATCTGGCTCTTCGGGCTCACAATTTGATGTTCCGTGATAAAGATTACGTGGTAAAAGATGATGAGATTCTGATTGTAGATGAGTTTACCGGACGTATTATGCCGGGACGCCGTTATTCAGACGGTCTTCATCAGGCAATCGAGGCAAAAGAGCATGTGAAAGTAAAAAGAGAGAGCCGTACTCTGGCGACCATTACTTTCCAGAATTTCTTCAATAAATATAAGAAGAGAGCAGGTATGACCGGTACCGCTCTGACAGAGGAGAAGGAGTTCCGTGATATTTACGGCATGGATGTGGTTGAGATTCCGACCAACAGACCAGTACAGCGTATTGATCTGGACGATGCGGTATATATGACCAAGAAGGAAAAATATCACGCTGTGATTGAAGCGATCAAAGAGGCTCATGCAAAACAGCAGCCGGTTCTGGTGGGTACGATCACCATTGAGACTTCTGAGCTCCTCAGCCGGATGCTGAAGAAAGAGGGAATTCTCCACAATGTGCTGAATGCCAAGTTCCATGAACTTGAGGCAGAGATTGTCGCTCAGGCTGGACAGGCAGGGGCAGTGACCATAGCCACCAACATGGCTGGCCGTGGTACGGATATCAAATTGGATGATGTGTCCAGAGAAGCTGGCGGACTGAAGATTATCGGTACCGAGCGCCATGAATCCAGACGTATTGACAATCAGCTCCGTGGACGTTCCGGCCGTCAGGGAGACCCGGGTGAATCTAAATTCTATATCTCTTTGGAAGACGACCTGATGAGATTGTTCGGTTCAGAACGTCTGATGAAAGTATTCACTTCTCTGGGAGTGGCTGAGAATGAACAGATTGAGCATAAGATGCTTTCCAGTGCCATCGAGAAGGCACAGAAGAAGATCGAGGGCAACAACTTCGGAATTCGTAAGAATTTGCTGGATTATGACCAGGTGAACAATGAACAGAGAGAGATTATCTACAAAGAGAGAAGAAAAGTTCTCGACGGCGATAATATGAGAGATTCCATTTTCCATATGATTACGGATATAGTGGACAACACGGTAGATATGTGCTGTTCTGATGATGTGGACCCGGAAGAATGGGATTTGAATGAGCTGAATTCCGTTCTTCTGCCGATCATTCCGCTGGAGCCTCTCACAAAAGAGAGACTGCATGTCAAGAAGAAAAATGAGATGAAGCATCAGTTGAAAGAGGAAGCTGTGAAGCTTTACGAGATGAAAGAGGCAGAGTTCCCGGAGGCTGAGCAGATCCGTGAGCTGGAGCGAGTGATTCTTCTGAAAGTGATCGATAACAAGTGGATGGCTCATATCGATGATATGGAGCAGCTCCGTCAGGGTATCGGACTGCAGGCTTATGGACAGAGAGACCCGGTTGTGGAGTATAAGATGAGTGCCTATGAGATGTTCAACGCCATGACAAACGGTATCCAGGAAGACACGGTACGTCTGCTGTATCATGTTCATGTGGAGCAGAAGATTGAGAGAGAGCAAGTAGCTCAGGTGACAGGTACAAACAAAGATGACAGCAGTGCCAAGAAACCGGTACAGCGCGCTGCCGACAAAGTGTATCCGAATGATCCCTGTCCCTGCGGAAGCGGTAAGAAATACAAACAATGCTGTGGACGGAAAAAATAATAAATTTTAAAAGTAACAGGACCAGTGCGGGAATGCATTGGTCCTGTTATTTTTTGGAGACTACCTCATATTCATGGCATTGCGGAAAGCTTCCAGGGTGAATTTCTGCAGATCATTGAGATTCTGGGGAATCTGGATATGAAGATTTACATACTGGTCTCCCCGACCGCCCATCTTCGTGGGACGTATGAGTCCGTGATTGACCAGACGGATTTTCATATTCTGCAGTCCCGCGGGAAGGTCGTACAGAAGAGTGCCCTCTATGGTGGGAATCGGGATGGTACCGCCCAGAACAAGAGTCGGAAAATCAATATCCAAATCCGTGTACAGATGAAATCCCTGCCGGCGGAATCCCTTTTTCTCTTTCAGAAGAACCACAACGACATAGAGACGGGAAGGGTCTTTTTGCCGGTGAGTTTCTATGAAATCAGATTCATTGACCATGATGTCTTCCAGGAAGAAATACTGCCGCTCATAGGTACCGGATGGAAGACGGATCTGAAAGTGCCAGGTCTTTTCTATGTATCCGAGATTATTGCAAAGAGAGCAGTGACTGGAAGGTATCTTTCCCGTTCCTTTGCAGCGGTTGCAGAAAGTTCTTGTGGGACTTTTCTCTCCCCAGCGGGTCTGGTATTGTATTTTCCGTCCGGTCCCTTGGCAGTCGGGACATTCCATGGAAGGAATGTTCGGCTGTTCTCCCCGGCATTGAGGACAAGGGATTCGTTCAGTGTAAGTGACGGTCTTTGTACACGGGGTGAGGGTTTCCTCCAGATCCAGCCAGACGGCAATCCGGATACTCTTTTCAGGCGGCCCTTCTTCCTCTGGTTTCTGTCCCTGGGCACAGGCCCCGCAGTGGCCGTCCTTTGTGCCGGAGCTGGTGTCTGTGTAAGACGTACGGTAATGGGTTTTGTATGCGGAATGTCCCATGTAGTCATATTGCTTTCTCTTTTTTTCATCTGAGAGAACGGAGTAAGCTTCAGATATTTCATGAAATTTCTTTGTGATTTCTTCAGATTCGGACGCAGAGTCGGGGTGATATTTTTTGGCCAGTTTTCGGTAAGCTTTCTTGATTTCTTTCAAAGTGGCGTCAGGAGAGACACCTAAGATTTCGTAGTATGTCTGCATGTCCGGCCTCCTTTTTAAAATGCAGTATTTTTGTCAAGATTCAATTTTATTGTAACCGAAATAATTGGGAAATACAAGAGGAAAGAAGAAAATCTTCGTTGACCCATTCCCTGGAAAGACGTATAATAAAACGGTGAAGCTTTTAGCTGAAAAAAAGAGAAAGAAGGTGAAGCTGTGGTTGAGTTAGATCAGTTCAAAACGATTTTGAATTCTTACACAGAACCATTAGTGGAAGTGAGGGATTCACTTTGACTTGGCTAACAAGGAGAAGCGAATCGAGGAATTAGAAAGGGAGATGGAAGCTCCCGATTTCTGGGACAATGCAGAGGAATCCCAGAAGAAAATGAAAGAACTTAAGTATATGAAAGATGACCTGCAGACCTACAAAGATCTGGAAAGCCAGATGGAAGACATGGAGACCATGATCGAGATGGGGTATGAGGAGAATGATCCGGATCTGATTCCGGAGATTCAGGAAATGCTGGATGAATTCGAGAAGAGTTTTGAGGCAATTCGTGTCAAGACGCTTCTGGCCGGAGAATATGACAGCAATGATGCCATCGTGACACTTCATGCCGGAGCCGGCGGAACAGAATCCTGTGACTGGGCGAGCATGCTGTACCGTATGTATACGCGCTGGGCAGAGAAAAAAGGGTTTGCGGTGGAAGTACTGGATTATCTGGATGGTGAGGAGGCAGGCATCAAGTCAGTGACTTTTGAGGTCCGGGGAGAGAATGCCTATGGCTATCTGAAGTCAGAGAAAGGGGTACACCGTCTGGTTCGTATCTCGCCTTTTAACGCTGCGGGAAAGAGACAGACTTCTTTTGTCTCCTGCGATGTGATGCCGGACATCGAGGAGGATGTGGATATTGAAGTCCGGGATGAAGATCTTAGGATTGACACCTACCGTTCCAGCGGTGCGGGCGGACAGCATATCAATAAGACTTCTTCGGCCATACGAATCACACATCTGCCCACAGGAATTGTGGTGCAGTGCCAGAATGAACGATCCCAGCACATGAATAAAGACAAGGCGATGCAGATGCTGAAAGCAAAGCTGTATCTGCTCAAGCAGCAGGAGAATGAGGAGAAACTCTCCGGCATACGAGGTGAGGTGAAAGAGATCGGGTGGGGCAATCAGATCCGTTCCTATGTTCTTCAGCCGTATACCATGGTAAAGGACCACAGAACCAACGAGGAGAGTGGAAATGTGGACGCAGTGCTGGATGGAAACATCGATCCGTTCATCAATGCGTATCTGAAATGGTCGGCTCTGTCGAAAAAGGACTTGCAGAATTAGAGATTCTGTGCTACTATCTTCCTAGTGTAAACATTTGTTTTTAACAGACAAACAAAGGAAGATTATATGGGAAAAGCGACAGAGAAGAAGAAATATTATGTGGTAAAGGAAAGAGCGGTGCCGGAAGTACTGATCAAGGTAGTGGAGGCGCAGAGACTGCTGGACACAGGGAAGGCTGCCACTGTACAGGAGGCGACTGAGCAGGTAGGGATCAGCAGAAGCTCTTTTTACAAATATAAAGATGATATCTTTCCCTTTCATGAAGAGACGAAGGGAAAGACACTCACCTTTATCATTCAGATGGATGATGAACCGGGACTTTTGTCCAACGTTTTGCAGATTATTGCATATTTTCATGGCAATATCCTGACGATTCATCAGAGTATCCCGATCAATGGAGTCGCCACTTTGACTCTGAGTGTGAGGATTCTTCCCACCGAGGGAGACGCCCAGGCGATGGTGGAGAAAATCGATGCCCAGGAAGGGATTCATTATTTAAAAATTTTAGGCAGAGATTAAAGGTGAAAGGACGAAAAAGTCCTTTCACTTGCTATATGCCGAAAATAAATATTTATAAAAGATAAAACATGCGGGTGAAGAAGCGCATGGAATGGAGGAAAATATGGTTCAGGTTGCAATCTTAGGTTACGGTACAGTGGGAAGCGGAGTTTATGAGGTACTCAAAACCAACCGTGACAGCATTAAGGAGAAAGCAGGCGATGAGATCTGTGTGAAATATGTGCTGGATCTCAGAGATTTCCCGGGAGACCCGGTGGAAGAGGTTCTGGTACATGACTATGAAGTGATTGTCAATGATCCGGAAGTGGATATTGTAGTGGAAGTGATGGGTGGAATCGAGCCTGCCCATACGTTTGCGAAGCGCGCTCTGGAAGCAGGTAAATCTGTTGCCACATCCAACAAGGCCATGGTGGCTCAGTGTGGCCAGGAACTGTGCAGAATTGCCAGAGAGAAAAATATCAATTTCCTGTTCGAGGCAAGCTGCGGCGGTGGTATTCCGATTATCCGGCCCCTGTATCATGCATTGACGGCTGAGGTGATCGATGAGATTACAGGAATCTTAAATGGAACTACGAATTATATGCTTTATAAAATGAGCACAGAAGGCAGCGACTTTGACGAGGTACTCAAAGAAGCACAGGCAAAGGGATATGCGGAGGCAGATCCCACTGCAGACATTGAAGGTCATGACGTATGCCGTAAGATTGCAATTTTATCCTCTATCGCTTATGGAAAATTCATCAATTATGAGGATATTCCGACAGAAGGAATTACCAAGATTACCGCTGTAGATATGAAATACGCGAAAGAGCTGGGAATGGCTATAAAACTTCTGGGAACCAGCCGCCGGGAAGGAGATCAGGTGTACGCACTTGTGGCGCCTTATCTAGTGGGACCATCCAGTCAGCTGTACAGTGTCAATGATGTGTTCAATGGAATTTTTGTACATGGCAATATGCTGGGAGACGCAATGTTCTATGGAAGCGGTGCCGGAAAACTTCCGACAGCCAGCGCAGTGACAGCGGACATCATCGAGGAGGCCAAGAATCTTCACAAAAATGTGACTTATGGTCTGAGTGAAGAGAATATGCAGCTGATGAGTGTGGACAATGTGGTGGGTCGTTATTTCGTCAGATTCCAGGGAACGGAAGCTGAGGCTGAAAGTGTATTCGGACCGCTGGATCATGTGATGGATCAGATCGAAGAAGGGGAAATTGGTTTTGTCACTGGACAGATGAGCTTCGGAGAATATCAGAAAAAAGCAGAAGAACTGGGCAGAATTGTACAAATGATCCGCGTAAAAGATTGAGGTGATATACAATGAAATATGTGGTTGTGTTGGGAGATGGGATGGCAGACTATCCCATCGATGAACTGAATGGGAAGACTCCACTGGAGGCGGCCAGCACTCCTATGATGGATGAACTGGCAAAAATGTCAGAAATCGGTATGGTAAAGACCATTCCTGATGGGATGAGTCCTGGAAGTGACACGGCAAACTTATCTGTACTGGGCTATGACCCGCGGAAATATTACACAGGACGTTCTCCGCTGGAAGCGCTCAGTATCGGTGTGGATATGAAAGATACCGATGTGGTTTACCGGTGCAATATTGTCACGCTGACTGAGGAAGATCTGCCCTACGAGGAACAGAAAATTATCGATCACAGTTCCGATGAGATCAGTACGGAGGAAGCGAGAATTCTGATGGAAGCAGTCTGCCGGGAGCTGGAGAACGAGACCTATCAGTTCTATGTGGGAACCAGTTATCGGCACTGTATGGTCTGGAAGGAAGGACAGGTTCTGGACCTGGTACCTCCCCATGATGTTCTCACCCAGGTGATTGGGCCCCACCTTCCGCAGGATGAAATTCTGCTTCAAATGCAGAAGAGAAGCTATGAGATCCTGAAAAATCATCCCATTAATCTGGAGAGAAAGGCAAAAGGCCTGAATCCGGCCAACAGCTTCTGGTTCTGGGGTGCGGGAACCCGCCCGGCACTGGATTCCTTTGAGAAACTGTATCACAAAAAAGGAGTTATGATTTCTGCGGTGGACCTGTTGAAGGGAATTGCCGTGGGAGCAGAGATGGACAGAAAGATTGTGGAAGGCGCCAACGGAGGCTTGAACACGAATTACGAGGGAAAAGCCCAGGCAGCAGTGGACGCTCTGACCAAAGAAGGATATGACTTCGCTTACATTCATGTGGAGGCTCCGGATGAGATGGGACATCAGGGCAGCATTGAGCGGAAAATCCAGGCGATTGAAAATCTGGATCAAAGAGTGATCAAGATTGTGAAAGAGGGCCTGGATGCCAGCAATGAGGCATATAAAATGCTGATTATGCCGGATCATCCGACACCGATCAGTCTGAGAACCCATGTGTCTGATCCGGTTCCTTATATGATCTACGACAGTACTGCGCCCAGGAATGAGACCTGGCATTACAACGAGAGAGAGGCACAGGAGAACGGCATCAGAAAAGAACACGGGTGGGACATGATGAGTTACCTGCTGTCATAGAGCTGAGATGGAGGAGAGAGAGATGCTGATTGTTAAGAAATTCGGCGGCACCTCTGTGGCGGATAAACAGAGAATTTACAATGTGGCAAAGCGGTGTGCGCAGGAATATAAAAAGGGAAATGATGTGGTGGTAGTGCTCTCTGCCATGGGAAAGACTACAGATGATCTGGTGGATCTGGCAAGAGATGTCAATCCCCGTCCCCCCAAGAGAGAGATGGATATGCTGTATACAGTGGGAGAACAGATTTCAGTTGCTCTCATGGCGATGGCACTGGACAATATGGGAATTCCAGCTGTCTCACTGAACGCGTTCCAGGTAGCTATGCACACAACAAGTGCCCATGGAAATGCCCGTCTTAAGAGAATTGACACAGAGAGAATTATCACAGAGCTTGAGAGAAGAAGAATCGTACTTGTGACAGGATTTCAGGGGATTAATCAGTTTAACGATTACACCACGCTGGGACGTGGCGGTTCCGACACAACGGCAGTTGCTCTGGCGGCTGCTCTGCATGCGGACGCCTGTGAGATTTATACAGATGTGGACGGCGTCTATACCGCAGATCCGAGAAAAGTTCCGACTGCGAGAAAATTAAAAGAGATTACCTATGATGAAATGCTGGATCTGGCCACTTCCGGTGCAGGTGTTCTGCATAACCGTTCAGTGGAGATGGCGAAAAAGTACGGAGTGACGTTGGTGGTGCGCTCCAGCCTGAATGATTCAGAAGGAACTGTGGTAAAGGAGGAAGTGTCTGTGGAGAGAATGTTGATTACGGGTGTGGCCTTAGATAAAAATGCTGTGCGGGTCACTGTCCAGGGTGTAAAAGATGAGCCGGGAATCGCTTTCAAAGTGTTTAACTGCCTGGCACAGAAAAATGTGAATGTGGATATTATTCTTCAGTCTGTCAGCCATGGAGATACACAGGATATCTCATTTACAGTGGATCATGATAATCTGGATGAGGCAGTTGAGGTACTGCGGGAGAACCAGAAACGTCTTACTTTTCACAGCATTCAGGCAGATACTGAGATTGCGAAGCTTTCAGTGGTCGGTGCGGGAATGGTAAGCAACCCTGGTGTCGCTGCGAAGCTGTTTGAGGCTTTGTATAATGAGAATATTAACGTGGAGATGATCTCCACGTCCGAGATCCGAATCACGGTAATTGTGGACGCGAAGGACGGAGAACGTGCGATGAATGCGGTACATGAGGCATTTTATCGCCCGAATGAGTAAAGAATAGGACAAATATAAAAATTCCCGGAATTCCGGGAATTTTTATATTTAAGCTTCTGAATTGTAATCATTATATTCCTGCGGATTGGGAATCTGCCCGGAGAAGGGAGAATTCGCGGAAAAGTGATCCGTGTCCAGATCACCGGCCAGCTCCCGGTATAGAAAAATTTCTGTGATTCCCTGGTAGGGAACAACCCAGAGCAGGGCAATATAACAGGTAAAAGCTGACAGGACATACAGAGGGAAAAAGCTGATCAACAGTTTCAGGTATCTCCAGTAATTACCTTTCATGAGATGAATGCTCATTTTCATAGCTTCTTTTGCGGTCAGTTCCGGCCGGTCAATCAGCAGTGCGTAAGAAAAGGTAAGGGGCAGTGTAACAATCGTATACACAGCGAGTGTCACAAGGAGAATCAGCAGTGTCGTGTAAAGGTATTGAAGTGCGGCGGTTAGGTCTCCGTTCATCACATCATCTGTATACAGAAAACGGTCTGCCAGAACAGATGGGATCGAGATGATGGCGTTGATCAGAGCCAGCACGAATCCGACGATCAGAATCCGGTCCGGATTGTTTGAAAACAGATAAATCAAGTCAGAAAAACTGTAAGGACGTCTGCGTGAGATGTTCAGATACATATAAATCAAACCTGCGGTGAACAGGGAAAAGATAACTGTGATAATAAACGAAAAGAGCTGGCTCAGTACAGAGGACATTCCAGAGGTTGTGGGAAACAGGGTGGATGTCATTGAACCTGCGGCCGCGCTCAAAGCGTTTATAATGATGTTAGCCAGGATGGGCAGGGTATAGTTGCCTCGAAGCACATTTTTTGCCATAAATTTTAACTGTCTGTTCGTTCTTCTCATAAATCGATACTCCATTTCTAATATTGAGTCCCAAAACGTTACTGCCATTGTAGCATGTTCTGCCTGGACTGACAAGGGATTGCACTCGGATTTGGGTGTTGACAAAACCACCGGTCATTGCTATTGTACAGTAAGAGAAATCAGCTGCCGTATATGGAAACTGATAAATGAGGGAAATCGGACAGTCATTCCCTCATATTGCGGCGGCCGGAAAGAAGAGGAAAGAAATATTATGGATATTATTCAGGTAATTACCCAGGAATTAAACGTGGAACGGTGGCAGGTGGAGGCTGCTGTGAAACTGATCGATGAGGGAAATACAATTCCCTTTATTTCGCGATACAGAAAAGAAATGACAGGGGCATTGAATGATGAGCAGCTTCGAAAGCTTTCTGAGAGACTGGTCTATCTGCGTAATCTGGAGGACAAGAAGCAGCAGGTAATCTCCAGTATTGAAGATCAGGGAAAGATGACAGAGGAGCTGAAAGCACAGATTCAGGCGGCACAGACTCTGGTGGTTGTGGAGGATTTGTACCGTCCTTACCGGCCGAAGAGAAGAACTAGAGCAATCATTGCCAAGGAGAAGGGACTGGAGCCTCTGGCAAATCTGATCCGCCTTCAGATGACTGACAGACCGCTGGAAGAAGAGGCCCAGGCATTTTTGTCAGAGGAGAAAGAAGTGAGCACACCGGCGGAGGCCATTGCCGGGGCGAAGGATATTATAGCGGAAGCTGTGTCAGATGAGGCAGATTACCGGATGCATATTCGAAATGTGACTGCCAAAAAAGGAAAGATTCTCTCTGCGGCAAAGGATCCGCAGGCTGCGTCTGTCTATGAGTCTTATTATGAATACGAAGAACCGATTTCCAAAATTGCGGGACACAGAGTTCTGGCTTTGAACCGCGGGGAAAAAGAAAAATTCCTGACCGTGAAGATTGAGGCCCCGGAAGAAGAGATTCTCCGTTATCTGAAGAAGAAAGTGATTCTAAGAGACAATCCTTTCACCTCTCCTGTTCTGGAAGCAGTTGTGGAAGATGCCTATAAACGTCTGATTGCTCCGGCAATTGAGAGGGAGATACGTAATGAGCTGACAGAGAAGGCAGAAGATGCCTCAATTCTTGTATTTGGAAAGAATCTGAAGCAGCTGTTGATGCAGCCGCCGATTGTGGGACAGGTGGTTCTCGGATGGGATCCGGCTTTTCGTACCGGATGTAAACTTGCGGTGGTTGATGCCACAGGCAAAGTGCTGGATACCACAGTGGTCTATCCCACAGCGCCCACGAATGAGAAGAAAATCAGGGCGGCAAAAGATAAGGTGGAAGAATGGATTGACCAATATGGAATTACGCTGATCTCCATCGGAAACGGGACAGCTTCCAGAGAATCTGAACAGGTTGTGGTGGATATGTTAAAAGAGATCTCCCAGAAGAAAGTGCAGTATGTGATTACCAATGAGGCAGGTGCTTCTGTGTATTCCGCGAGCAAACTGGCTACGGAAGAGTTTCCGAATTTCGACGTGGGACAGAGAAGTGCTGCGTCCATCGCGAGACGTGTACAGGATCCTCTGGCAGAGCTTGTGAAGATTGATCCGAAGTCCATTGGCGTGGGACAGTACCAGCACGATATGGATCAGAAGAAACTGGGAGAAGCCCTGGGCGGCGTGGTGGAAGACTGCGTGAATAAAGTAGGAGTGGATCTGAATACCGCCTCAGCTCCCCTTCTGGAATATATTTCCGGTATCTCCAAGGCAATTGCGAAGAACATTGTGGCATATCGGGAAGAACACGGAAGCTTTTCCAACCGGAGAGAACTGCTGAAAGTATCAAAACTGGGACCAAAAGCCTTTGAACAGTGTGCAGGATTCACACGGATCACCGGAGGAGAGAATCCCTTGGATGCCACCAGTGTACATCCGGAGAGTTATGAAGCTGCCACGAAGCTGTTGGAGAAGCTTGGCTATACGGCGCAGGATATTGCCAAAGGAAGTTTGGATGGAATTTCCAGACAGATTAAAAATAAGAAGGCAATGGCAGAAGAACTGGGAATCGGAGAGATTACTCTGGAAGATATAGTGAAAGAGCTGGAAAAACCTGCCCGGGATCCCCGCGAAGAGATGCCGAAACCAATCTTAAGGACAGATGTCTTGGAGATGGAAGATCTGAAGGAAGGCATGATCTTAAAAGGAACTGTGCGAAATGTGATTGACTTCGGAGCATTTGTGGACATCGGTGTCCACCAGGACGGATTGGTGCATATCTCTAAGATGACGAAACGTTACATCAAACATCCTCTGGAGGCAGTCAGTGTGGGAGATATTGTGGAAGTGAAAGTGATCTCTGTGGATCTGAAGAAGAAACGGATCGGTCTGAGCATGATCCTGGATGATTAAAAAATATAAAACCAAAAAAACGGGTGCAGACTCATTGGGGAAAGTCTGCACCCGTTTGTTATCTAAAATTTCAGAAGAGATGAGATATCTGCCAGCTGACAGCCTGGATTCAGATCGCATGCGCGCATCAGGAAATTCAGTTTGTCAATTCTCTCTCCGGAGCGGGGAGCACCGTTTTTGATAAAAGGAATGCCAAGACCCACAGCAAGATCCATCACCACATCGCCGACGACACCGCCGGAGCGCCCGGAAGGGGTGGCAAAGAGCTGATGTTCTTTCGCGAACCGGAAGGTATCCAAAGCTTCCGAGATGGTTCCCACCTGATTTGGCTTGAGAATAAATCCATCAATGGCCTGAAGCTCATAGGCACGTTTCAGCCTTTCAATGTTTGTGACAATGAAATCGTCTCCCAGCAGAATTGTGCGGGTGATGGCTTTATGAGCCTTTGGATAGGAGTCCCAGTCCTCTTCGTCCAGGAGGTCTTCAATGAAGACAAAAGGATAATTTTCTGTCAGGGATTTTGCGTAATCAATCAGCTCTTCAGCGGCCACACGTTTTCCCTTTAACAGATAAGTGTTGCTGTCTTTATCATACATCTCGCTGGAAGCACAGTCGAAGGCGAATCCGATTTTGCCAGTGTAACCGCAAGCATCGATTGCCTGGGCGATTAATTTGAGATTCTCTTCCGGATCTTCGGAAGGCGATACATAACCATAGGAGGGGGCAACAGATGGTTTGTGGCCAAGATATCGGGTGATAACTTTCTCCAGTTCCTGGAAGGTACGGATTCCCATTTCCACAGCTTCGTAGATGGTGGATGCGCCGTAGGGCATAATGATAAATTCATTGAAAGGCTGTGTCAGGTTTTCATAGTGGCCGCCGTTGATAATGTTAAAGCTGGGAACCGGGACAGTCTTTATGGGCCCATTGGCGAGATAATTATACAGAGGAAGGTTTTCTGCTTTTGCCGCAGCCCGCAGAACGGCGATGGAAGTGGAATAGATGGCATTGCCGCCAAGTTTTCTCTTATCGCTGGTTCCATCCAGATCAATCATAATCTGGTCAATTTCTTTTTGATTATGCACATCCTTTCCGATCAAAGCGGGAGCGATGATTTGATTGACGTTGTCGACGGCATGGTGGACACTCAGTCCGTTATATTCTGCCGGGTTGTTGTCTCGAAGTACAAAAGACTCAAATTTGCCCACAGAAGATCCGGTGGGGGCACATCCCCGTCCCAGTGCGCCGTCTTCTGTGACAACATCGACTTCTACCATAGGACGGCATTTACAGTCTACAATCTGGCGTGCGTGTATGGATTTAATTTTTGAACTCATAATCTTTACTCCTCCGTTTCAGGAACATATAAAATATTAAAATCACAGAGATTGGTTCCGGTATTTCCCGTAAATACAGTATCTCCAATGGCCTGGAGAGCTTCGTAGCAGGCATGGCCCCGCAGCGAGGCATGGACATCAATGCCTTTTTCAAGAGCAGTCTGATAACTGGTGGAATCACAGATTCCGCCGGCCACAGGAGTCGTGCCGTCTGTTCCCTCCGAGTCTATGGAGAACATGCAGGCACCTTTGGTCTTGGCAGCAGCTATGGCAAAGCTTAAGGTCAGTTCCTGGCCAGGACCGCCATGACCGGTGATCAGACGGTTATCCAAAATCTGTGTGGTGGTCTCCCCGGAGCTGAGAATTACACAGGGAGGCTTGATGGGATTTCCATAGGCTTGAATCTCTCGCGCAATTGAGGCGAAGATGGTGCCGGCGTCTTTGCTCTCGCCTTCCAGGAAGGAGGAGAGGATGATAGCGGGAATCCCCATCTCTTCTGCGATTTCCTTTGCGTAGATGCAGGAGTCGGGAAGAGTATTCAGAAGATAATAGGTATTATCGGGGAAAGCTTTCGGGG